>Ga0209512_1004454_pt1 | contig 12256 bp, 9 predicted proteins | sample frozenSSSSmetaG_FD_184142 | JGI IMG/M metagenome (GOLD analysis project Ga0209512, IMG submission 184142) | Glacier valley bacterial and archeal communities from Borup Fiord, Nunavut, Canada, to study Microbial Dark Matter (Phase II) -... | ecosystem: Environmental > Aquatic > Freshwater > Ice >... | reverse complement strand
AGGGGTAAACCATTTTCCTCTTGGTCTCATTTCACCCGCCAGGAACTTCCAGATTGATTTGCCGTCGTTGTCCAATGCGATTTGCTGGTTATTATTCATCTTCTTTCTCTTCGTTAAGGTGGTTATTATTTGTAGCCTGATGAATTCCTAATAAGAGTGTTGGTATCAATACAAATACCGACGGAACGGTGTAAAGGAAGCCTTTTGTCAAGGCAGGGTAGGAGGATTGTTGAATTGATGTATTCATTCCAAGTTGATCAAAGGGGACCGGTGAAAGATACAACCATCCGGTTCCACCTGCTTCATGTTCGCCATAAATATGATCGGTATACAAATCGGGCTTTTCATAAATTCTCCTGCGCGCTTCTTTTATCAGTTCTCGGCGTTTTCCATATAGTAATGCATCATTTGGACAATTGTAAGTACAGACAGGACTTTCTTCTGTTTTAAGTCTTTCGAAACACTGGTCGCATTTTTGAATTTTAGGATTTGCACTGTGATATTCGAACTTGGGACTGTCAAACGGACACGAAACCATACAATAACGGCATCCCATACATTTATCAGCGTCCCAAGTTACGGGTCCGGTTTTGTTTTTACACATAGCCTTTGTCAGACATGCAGCTGCGCAGGCTGGCTCATTGCAATGCATGCACTGCCGCTTAATGAACACTTTGCCTTTCTCTGTTTCATACGTATTCACAACTGTGTTACACGTTTCATTTGTTTTCCGTATTGCTGCGATCTCTTTTGAAGGCAATGGCGCTGGTAAACCATGTGCTTCGGCGCAATCAAATTCACAACCACGGCAACCCTTGCAACGGGTTGCATCATACAAAATTCCGTTGAATTCCACGTTGTTGTCGCTTTTAGGCGTGGCAATCGAATTTTCGCCCATTGCAAGTGTCATGCCTGTAACACCCAGCAGCTTTAAAAAGCCTCTTCGTTGAATGCCCATAATTTCAAAATTTATCAGGTTAAAAACTTAAAAAAATTAACTATTTGGTTATTATCAATAAATTTTGTTTGAAAATCTTCCCATACTTCTGGCCCAAGATCTGCAAGAACGTTGTCTTTCAATGCTCCTCCATCCTGCAATATAATAAGCGCATATTCTGCATTATTGGTTTTTAATACTGCTGCAAAAAAATCTTTTAGTCTCGAAAATTCGTCTGTTAACCATGTTTTGTATTTATCTGCCATGGTTAGAAATTGGATTTCAAGTAACCAATTTGTTGGTTCAAGAGTATATACCCATCCTTCGTCATAAGGAGCGGAATTGAGCAGCGAAGAATTGGTTGTCAGGGTTTCATTATGAGTTTTGATCGTTCCGGATATAGGTGCATAGATGTTCAACTGTTTGCCTTTCTGTATGATGGATAATAGTTGGTCGCCTTTTTTAATCTTTTCTCCGGCATTTTTCATCTCAATGCGTGTAACTGGTCCTGTAACATGAAGCAGAAAATCGTCAATGCCAATTTTCACAGTGCCATCTTTTTTCATAAATGCCCAGGTATGAGTTTTATCAAAAAAGATTCCTTGGGGGATGATTACTGAATTCTCATCAAATACAGGTATCAATCCGGAATTGGACGCCTTTACGATTGCTTCTTTATTTCTGATTCGACGAACCACCATGTCGTAGATGAAACTGATTACTACGAATGCAAAAAGAACGATGAGTATCATCTTCAGAAGTGCATTGAATTCGTTCCTTGGGGCAGTTGCGTAAACCATAGGTTCGTTAATTATATCCAATTGTGATTTTATTTCGCTGGAAACGAGGTAGCTGTAACCATTCACGTTTAAGAAGTTTTGTCCGTCGGTGAGCACCCAATTTAGAAATGCCAGTTCATTTTCACTTTTGGGTTTTTGGGAAGAAACGGAATAAATATTTCCAGATAATGCTTTAGGATATTTTCCAATCCAGACTCCCCGGGAGAATGCTGGCAGGTTTTCGTATATGTTTTCCATATAATCAATTTTCCCATTGCCGTTTTTATCGATGGGTACCAACTTAATATTCTCAGGTAAACTTTGATTTTTTAGATCCATTATTTGAACCAGCTTACAAAAACCTAAAGCATTCGGGTCTTTCTGTATTGCAGAAATCATTTCTTGTCTGCTGGTTATTTTAATTCCATTAATATTCAGATGATTCATTTTCAGAAAATTTTCAACCCCGGATTGAATGGCTAGATCATTCATCATATAATAATGTACAGGAATATCCGAACTATTTTGGGCGTTATCCAAAAGCATTCCCCAATTTTGCTTTTCAGGGTTTTCAAAAATCCGAGCTAATTTTTCAGAAGTAATACCTTTCTGATAAATTTGATCATGAAAAGGATTAGCGGCATTCATCACGGGTACGATCACATCTCGGCCAACAACAATGTTCCATGTTGACTGATTGCCAAGTGCAGCATATGATTCATCTGCAATAAACCCAAGACCCTCGCCTGATTTTAATTTTTCGGCAATTTCAACATCAGTTGATTTAACCAGATTAATTTTCAATTTTGGGTTTAAACTTTCGTATTCGCTTACCCATTTCATCGTCAGATTATACAGATCTGGAGTTGTAAACAGGTTTATGGAGCCTTGCTGAGTTTGGGGATTTCCCGTTACTACTTTTTTACTGTCTGCAATACTGTAATTTAGTAGTAAAAATCCAATTAATAAACAGATCCTGGTTTTCATGATTTTGCTTTTTTTAATGATGATAGATAATATCCAATTATAATGCCAAAGGAAAAAATAGACAATAAAAATCAGTAAATGAGCACATTACGATGTGGTGTGTTTAACAAATAAACAGAGGAAGTGATGAGTAATTCAACACTATTAATTCAAATAAGTTATATCAGCCAGTAAGACAATGATATAGGTGCGGTGTATAGAATCTATACACGTGTTGAGTAACTCAACATTACGAATTTTTTTTCATTTAGGTTAGTGAGCTAAATTGTCCATGCAATAAAATATCTTCGTCTGACACAATTGTCAATACATCGAAAAAAACGGTCTTGTCTTGTAACTTATATTTTCGCGTTTTCGTAAAAAATCCATATTATTCAATTACTTTTTTTAACCCTTAAAATTGAGTGAAATGAAATCAACAGAAAATGCACTAAACTGGTTTGAAATTGCTGTAAATGATATTACCAGGGCTACCAAATTCTATGAGAAAGTCTTTGACATCGAAATGCAACAGATGGACATGAATGGGATGCTAATGGCTTTTTTCCCGACTGAAAATATGTCTACGAATGTTGGAGGAGGATTGGTACAGCACGAAATGTATAAACCAAGCGCTGATGGAGCTGTAATTTATCTGAATGGAAACCCCGATCTTGCACTACCACTTGGTAAAGTCGAAAACGCCGGAGGTAAAGTAGTAATGCCTAAAACCTTAATCAATGAAGATATTGGTTATATGGCATTTTTCATTGATACAGAGGGAAATAAAGTAGCAATGCATTCCAATAAATAGACCGACCATACAATTTATATGGCAAATTAAGTTTCCGTTAGTTATTATTTCCGTGAAATATTACAAAAACCTCAAAAGTTTCAACTTTTGAGGTTTTTGTTTATCGATAAAATCGCATTCAATTTAAACAACACTATAAGTAAACATCCGGGTTATCCTAAGTATTTTACCATTGGTTTTTCTTTGTTCAAATAATATTTGTTTTCTATTTCATCAGGTTTATTTTGTAATTATTTTATAATCAAATTTTTAGTGTTTTGTTGCCTGATTTTGGCACTATCGGTGTTCGTCAGCTTTTTGCCCATATAGGTGAGGTTTTCGATTTTAATACCGGAAACAAACTTTTCCTTACTAAAGCCATGAAATACTGAAAAAGGAAGTAATCCGCCCACAACCTGAATGTCCTTGAATACAATATTGCTGATCTCTCCACGAAACTTGTTGTGATAGGCCTCTTTTCCTTCAGGTATTTTTTGTACGCCATCCCATGCGCCATGCAGGTAGTTTTTCTTAATAAACTCCGGATCACGTATGCCGTCAGGACCCCACTGGGAAAAGAAGATTGCTACATCAAATAGCTTTTGCCTACTGTCTTCAACACGGATATTCTCGAAAACCACATCGTGAACATGCGACTGACCTGCATTATGGATGCTCATCGTAGCGCCATCTTCCACATGAATAATGTCGATGTTTTCGAAATGGATATTCTGAACTTCAGTAGAATACAATTCAAAGCCAATTTCAATCGCATTTCCCCATATGGAGTTCCAAAACACACAATTTTTAACCAGAATATTGTCGGTTGGGTGATCTTCAGGATAATTGCCTCCTGATTTAATGGCAATGCAATCGTCTTTGGTATGGGCGAAAACACCATTGATAACCACGTCAGTGCACCGGAAGATATCCATTCCATCATCGCTGCCACTTTCGCTGACAATGCGGACATGGTTAATCTCGGCCTTGTTGCAATGGAATAGGGCAATTTGCCAGGTAGTGGCATTGTGTAGGGTAATATCTTCAATCTTAATATTTTCGCAATCTGTCAAACTGATAAACCGATTGTCGCAGGTTGGATCAGCTTTATTGAACGACCCATCCAGAATTCCCCGTCCGCAGATTTTGATGTTCTTCTTTCCTTTTGCAAACAAATATCCCTGGACGACAGCCCCTCCTTCAATATATACAGTCTGATTATCTTTCAGTTCAAGTTTCACATCTTTATAAAGTTTGCCTCCTTCAAACCAAATTACGTTCTTATCCGACTTCGATGGTTGGCTAATTTCGGGTGTCCCGCCAAAAAGGAAGAGTGGTTGTTGCCTGATCCGGCCATTCAACTCCAGGCTGAGATTTTCGGGTTTATTCATTTTAAAACTGAACGAATTATCGCTCGTGTAATCAGCTTTTAATCCTGTCCTAAGCGGACGTATATCTACCCATCGGACGTCATACATCGTATTTACTTCTACATTTGCTTCTCCCTGAAAGTCAAAAATAGCATATGAAGCGACTGGTGTGTCGAAAACCGGAACAGGAGTTCCGTTTACTTTAACCTGGTAATATTTATTGGATGCAAACCCTGCCGGAGCTTTCCATGTATTTATCACCGAAAAAGCATTCAAGGCAGGCAGCAGAAATAAAAATAAGAAGATGGTTTTCATGATCAGAGGTTTTATTTGTCGTTATTTTATTACAATTCAGTATTTGCCCACAAATTACTGGTTGACAGTTCAACTGCTTTCTTTAGGTTTTCCTTTGCGGCGTTTGTGTCGCCAAGTCCCTTTTCTCCAAGACCTATCAAAAGGTACGCATTTGATAACTGCACATTCTTTGTTTCCTTCTCCCCGAATTTTGCAAAGAAATCAATCTCAGAGCCTTGTTTCAACTGGTTATTACCTGCGTCTATCAGTTTATTGAAATTTTCAGCAGCCTTTGCCTTATTGCCAAGTTTCAGATAACTTAAGCCTTGATAGTAAATAATATAGTTAAGCTCTTTAAGGGATTGATCAGTTGACATCGTAAAATAGGTCCTGGCCTTTACATTATTGTCTAACGCATCATAAGCCAGTCCGATATAATAATTGACCTGCGGACTTCTAACATCACCCATTCTTGATTTTGAATTTTCCGGAGTTTCAATTGCTGCAAGGAATTGTTCAAGTGCCTGCTCATTTTTCTTTTCTGCAAGGTATTTTTTACCCAGCAACAAGTGCGCATCGACCGTGATGTCACGTACTCTTGAGCTCCCTTCGCGAAAATGGAAAATGCTTTTATTTAAATACTCCACCGCTTTTTCGGACTCACTTGCAAGATTCAAAACCATGATCTCACGAACAAAAGCATCATCTCGTTGTCTGACAACTTCATTGCTTCCCGCAAAAAGCAGCGCTCTTTTTTCAATTGGTGCATTGCTTATTTCGTAAAGCGGGTCCAACTCAGCGTAATAAACCGGTTCATCTTTTTTAAGGGCAAATGCTTTTTCGTAAGCGTTGATTGACTTCTGAATATCCTGGGAATGTTGGTAATAACCCCATCCCAGATTCCGCCATGCGATCGCCATGGAAGAATCAAGTTTTACTGCAATCTCCCAATTTTCAATGGCTTTTTGGGGTTGCTTGTCGTAAAGTAGATTTCCAAGGTAATAGAAAGGTTTCGCATCATTGGGATCGTATTTAGCGGCCATGTTCAGCACTTTTTCATCTTCGAGCCGGAAAGGAAATCCATAATCAACCGATTGAGCAGATGCTTCCTTGAAGTATTTTTTCGCTTCCGGTTTATTTCCTTTTTTATCCTGAAGATATCCTAAATAGTAACTGATCATCTGATTCTTTCCTTTGAAACGCTGAAGTACATCTTCACATTCAGTAAAAAGTCCGTCATTCAGGTATCCGACTGCGAGTTCAAGATAATTCTGATCAAAATCCCTCATTTTTTGGGTTAGGCTGACAAGAGATTCTTCGCTTGCTTGCTTATTTCCCGATGCTTTAGCCAAAAGATAAATTTCATTTCCTGCCCGAAAGTCAAGCGGATCTTTTTCAGCAATACTTGCTAATGTTGCGGTAGCGCCATCATAATCACCCAGTTTTCGCTGTATGGATGCCTTAAGATTTATTGCGCTGTTATTGACTGCATTCGTTGAAAGTGATTCATTTGCCTGTCCCAAAGCTTTTTGGAAGTCACCTTTTAAACAGGAAATTCTTGCCAATTCGAGGTAAGCGGCTGAATGCCATGCATAATCCCAGGTTGCTCGGTAAAGCGTGTCAGCCGCTTCATCATATAGTTCAAGCGCTTTCAGTGTCAGTCCCTGAAGGTAAAGCGCTTCACAATTCGATGGCCTTGTGTAATCTTTTGTCAATCTTTTTATTGCAGTTCCGAAGAAGCCTCTTGCGATGTTGTATTCCCCATTTTTAAGATGAATATTTCCGACCGCAACGTTGGTCCGGATATCATTTGGATCGCGTTTTAATGCTTCGCCAAAGTAGTCCATTGCATTCAATGTCGGATTATAAAACTGAAGTATCCGGCTGCCAGCCAGGAACAATTCTTCAATGGTTTGCATATCTTTTGCCGGAACTGGTTTCTTTACCTCTTCCGGAAGTTTACTAACGGCCTTTTTCTCAACTGGCTGGTAAGAGACCAATATTTCGTTGTTCTCCAAATTGACCATTTCGGTAAATAGATCAGTCATATCAAAAGTTCCGTCAATTTTTATTGAAGTTGTGAAAGCAGTTTCCGGAGAGATTTCTACAATTTTATCAAAAACGGCAACATCCTTTCTTTTCAGGATAATCTTTGCCTTACTCACTTTTTGAGTCGAATAATATCCGAGGAAGACTTTGTTGTCGTCCCGCTTTTCGAGATTCACCGCTCCGTTGAGGTTCGCATTTTTGAATCCCTGTATATCTTTTACCGGATACCAGTATTGCCTGAATGATTTTACTTCATAAGGTTTGATCCAGCTGTAATCGGGCTGATTGTCAGAAAAAGCGCCCACCATGATTTCAACGTAAGGGCCATCATTTTCAGTCAATCTGCCCTCGGTTGCCTGGCCGCGTTCGCCTGAACCCCATTCCCAAAGTTTGGCGCCCTTTACCACGTTGTGGTCGCCAATATGCACCGTACCAATCTCTTTTCCATGATCATACGCACCCATGAAATCCTCTTTCAGATCATAAGCGAAGTACGAATTCTGGTTGACGGAGTTTTTCCACCAGCTCAGGTCAACGCCCTTTGTAAAATCTTCTCCGTTATACACTTCTGTGGAAATGGGCCAATTGGAAAAACTGTTTTTGGCATGATAAGTTACCTGGTTCACACTTGGCGGAAAGATCACCTGGTAATCCTTATTGGTATGAGCCGCCACATTTGCCCAGTATAAAAAGGTATTGGTAAAAGGAGTAGGGTTGTGAATCTTCACCTCGGTCATGTAATACGATTTGCCTGGGAATGCGGTAATTCCGATTGTCCATCGCATGCGGTGACGAGGTTCCGTTTCGCCAATCCAGATGGTTTTACTGCCATCTTTATTCTCTGCCAGGTCATAGTCGACCGGAAGCATTGTTGAGGCCCGGTGGTGATGAATCACGCACCATTCAATGCCTCCCGAAACCCATGCCCCTGTCATTCCGATATTGGACGGTTTGACTACATTGTTTTTGTAGATGAAGTTGTATCCATTGGTCTTATCGGTTCCATAGTAAAGTTTACCCCCAATTTCCGGAGTAACACATAACTTAATATATTCGTTTTCAAGTATGATTGCTTTCCAGTCGCGATCTTCCTTCTCGTTTGAAATTACATCGTTCAGCGCATAAGGATATATAATTTTTGAAGCACCCTGGTAGGATTCACCCTTAAAAAACATCGGGTTCTTATCGGGAGGACTCACTTTATAAGTTGGTAAAATCCACTTTTGTTCAGATATTTTTACCTGCCCGACAAGGGTTTCAGGTTGAAAAAAAACGAATACGATTAAGCACACAAAAAGTGGGACACACCTGAAATTTACAGAATTCATTTTTGGTAAGTATTAGCTGGATTAACAGAGGTAAATGTATAAAAAACAAATCAAAAAATCCCCTAAATTACACACCCTATTAATCTTTTGAATAACAACCTGCGAGGAGCAAATGATGAACTTACATCCTTGAATGGTTAACTTACCTCCTTGAATGATCACCTTACACTCTTTAATAGCGACCTGCGAGATTATAATGATCACCTTACACTCTTTAATAGCGACCTGCGAGATTATAATGATCACCTTACATCCTTTAATAGCGACCTGCGAGATTATAATGATCACCTTACATCCTTTAATAGCGACCTGCGAGATTATAATGATCACCTTACATCCTTGAATGATCACCTTACATCCTTGAATGATCACCTTACATTCTATAATAGCGACCTGCGAGATTTGAATGATCACCTTACACTTTTGAATAACGACCTGCAAGATTCAAATGATTACCCTGTTTCATATAACACGTTGATTTCTTACATTTGCCTTTATTCTGATTGAATCAGTTCGATCAATATTGAAATCAAAACTAAAGCTAGACAAAATGAACAGAAATTTTATTGGAATAGTTATTTTAATGTTCGCCCTTTCAATCCAAATGTCTTCAGCACAGCCGAATATAGGGATTAAAGTAAAACAGCCAGTACAAAAGGACGGTAAATGGATTTCAATCTTTAATGGGAAAAACCTTGATGACTGGACTCCCAAAGTAACAGGTTACAAGGTGGGTGAAAATCCACTTGATGGATTCCGCGTCGAAGATGGAATCTTAAAGGTAGATTACAGCAACTTCGTTCGGTTTAACGGGCGATTCGGCCACCTGTTTTATAAGGAGAAACTCTCTTCTTATATTCTTCGGATTGAATATCGTTTCCAGGGAGAATTGCTGCCCGATGCTCCTGGTTATTGCTACCGCAATTCGGGAGTGATGATTCATTCGCAGTCCGTCGAAAGCCAGGATATTCTGCAAAACTGGCCGGTTTCACTCGAAGCTCAACTGCTTGGTAGTACTCCAAAATTGAAGCAAGTGACTGCCAATATTTGCACTCCGGGCACCACGGTATTTTACAATGGAGCATTTACAGAGGAGCACTGCATCAGTTCAACTTCAAAAAATTATTACGATGGGGAGTGGGTGACATTGGATATCATCGTTCATGGAGGCAAATCGATTTATCATGTCATTGATGGAGATACAGTTCTGGCTTATACAAAACCCCAGGTTGGAGGGATGTTACTTCCTGAAAATTACCCGGTTCCTTCGGGGACATTCCTGGAAGAGGGCTATATCGCGCTTCAGGCTGAAGGGACTCCAATTGATTTCAGAAAAGTTGAGCTGAAAATTCTGAATGAGAACAACTACATCGCAACACCTGTAAAACAGGCAGGAACGAAAAATATAATTGCAACAAAAACAACCAAAGTAGTCGATAACTTTGATTCCTATTCAGCCAACGAGGAGCTTTCTAAAGCGTGGTCACATCCCGAACACGGAGGTTTATTGAATTGTAGCCTGGAAACTAAGCTCAAAGGTGCCGGGAAGCATAGTCTAAAGTGTGAATATGAGACCGAAAAATCGGATGATAAGTTCTATTGTAGTGTCAGTCGCATTGCAAAAATGGATCTTTCGGGTTGCAATGGTGTTCAGCTCTGGCTGATGCCCGATGGTTCAGGAAGGGAGTTTACAATGGAATTTAACATCGCGGACAGTGACGGCAAAAATATTCACGATCTGTGGGCCTATAAATATATACCCGAAAAAGGCGATAAGATGGCACGTTGGGTTAATCTTCCGTTTTCCAGCCTTGTTCACAACACAAAATCTGCCGATTCTCCAGATGTCAGTAAGGTTTTTAAACCTGAAGCGATCATTGAAACAGCCATTTATATTGGCGGAAAAAATGATGCACCGGGCAAAGGGATCTATTATTTTGATGAGATAACAGGTTCGAAAATGTAATATTAACTCTAAAGACACTTTTTTAGCATAACTGGCATTTATCCCTGATTTGGGAATGTCAACAGACGAACCCGTTAAATAATATTGATTTTCTTTTTACATTTGTGTTTGAAATTAATTTATACGAATATGGCTCAGGAATTAATTAAAAGAATAACCATTGACCCGGATATATGTCATGGAAAACCAACCATTCGCGGACTTCGTTATCCGGTGGACAATATGCTCGAATTAATGGCATCAGGAATGACCATGGATGAGTTATTGGAAGATTATCCTGATCTTGAAAAAGATGATTTTCTTGCATGTATTGATTACGCTGCTAAATTAACCCGAATAAAAAGCATTTATAGACTTGCATCATGAAGTTCATTATTGATGCGCAGTTGCCAATTTCATTATCTAACCTTTTGAAATCGAGAGGGCATGATTCAATACATACGCTTGACTTGCCCAACAAAAATAAATCGAAGGACTATTTCATAACAAGTATTTCTATAGAGCAAAAACGAATTGTAGTTACAAAAGATAATGACTTTTTAGAATCATTCCTAATTCATGGCGAGCCTCAAAAACTAATTCTTGTTAGAACTGGCAATGTAAGTAATGCTGAGCTAAAAGCCATATTTGAAAAACATCTTGACAAAATTGAAAGCCTAATTGAGGAAAACTCGCTTATTGAAATTACCAAAACTGAAATTGTAATTCATGTTTAAAAACTTCCTCGCTAGTACCTTTTTACTCTAAATCCCCGAATTATACAGGAACGAAAACAGTCAGTAACTTGTGAATAAATGCCTGTAAATCAGAAATTATGACTTAAAGAACAATCATCCTATAAACATAACTTCCCGATCCAACCTTACAAAAGTATTTGCCATCAGCTGTTTTTGAAACGGTTGGTTTCTTGCCGTTCTCTCTTACAGATTCTTGCTGATTTGTTGGGAAATAAATAGTTGCAGATGTATTTGCAGGTATCTGAATTTTCATTTCCAAAATATTCTGCTCCTTTTTCCAATCACTTTTAATCAGGCCATAAGGTGACTGATAATTTGATGTTACCCAGGTTATATCGCCGACAATTTCTGGCCGAATGATAATATTTTGGAATGCTACACTGTTTTCCTCCTGTTTGATTCCGCCAAGACCCGTGCAAAACCATTCCATGATATGTCCAAGCATCAAATGGTTATTCGAAACCTCCTCAAGCGCAGGCCATGATTCCGTTAGAGCTGTTGCCCCTTTTTTCAATTGAAATCCATATCCTGGTACATCATTGCGGAAATTCATATCGAAGAGTAACTGCGAACCTCCGCCTTCCTCCAACGCCTTCACAAGGAAGTGAAACCCGATATCTCCGGCTGTCAGCTTCTTTCCCGAAACAGAAATTGAGTCAACCAGGTTATTGAAAACAGCCTTTCGGTCATTTTCATTTACAAGGCCAACACAAAGCGGCATTGCCATTGCGGTCTGACTTCCGGTAGAGTATACTTTGGTTTCACTATTAAAGAATTTGGTATTGAAAGCTTTCTTTACTTCGACTGCCAAAGCGATCATCTTTTCGGCATCTTCTTTATTATTGGTTAGTTCCATCATTTTCGACAGCAAAAGAATATCGTAATAATAGATGGCTGTGGCCGTTAATGTTTTTGGAGTCAGTTGTGCTTCGCCTGGCGTATTCGGACCATAATCAAACCAATCACCCAGACCATGCGAAAGAATGTGATTATCAGCTTTCGTACCAAGATAGGCAACATATTTCTTCATCATCGGC
>Ga0209512_1004448_pt1 | contig 12265 bp, 10 predicted proteins | sample frozenSSSSmetaG_FD_184142 | JGI IMG/M metagenome (GOLD analysis project Ga0209512, IMG submission 184142) | Glacier valley bacterial and archeal communities from Borup Fiord, Nunavut, Canada, to study Microbial Dark Matter (Phase II) -... | ecosystem: Environmental > Aquatic > Freshwater > Ice >... | reverse complement strand
CAGCGAACCAAGGAAGCGGCGGTGCCGACACGAACCTCAACGCCATTGCCGCGGCCGTGATCGGTGGGACGAGCCTCTTCGGTGGCCGCGGCTCAGCGTTTTCGGCCGTGCTCGGGATTCTCGTGATCATGTCGATCACTTCCGGCTTGACCCTCATCAATCCGGACTCGTCGATTCGCTACATCATCACCGGTGTCGTGCTCATGCTCGCGGTCGTCATCGACTCGCTCGCGCGGCGTTCGCGGGCGGCTGCGGGGCGCGCCTGAGCAGAATCGCCTCAGGGGTGGTCAGCTCCAGAATCATGCTGCCACCCCGTGGCGCAAGGGCGTTTGCCCGTGCGCCATCTACGGCTTCGACGACGCGGTCTGATCGGCCGTCGACTCGGCGGACGAGTCGTGCGCCTCAGAGGCTGCCATGTCCGGCGTGGTCGCGCTCGGCGACTCCTCCTTCATGGTTTTGACCTCTGACTTGAAGATGCGGGCCGACTGGCCGAGGCTTCGGGCAAGGCCCGGGAGCTTCGGCGCGCCGAACAACAACAGTACGACCGCGAGGATGATGACGAGGTGCCATCCGTTGAGGTTACCTAGCATGATGAATCGCTCCTTTGTGTGATGATTCCGGATTAGTGCATCCGGTGGTCGGGTGAATGGGTTTATCTCGTGGTCGGATCGACCGGGTAGAAGTCACTGCCGGTCGGCACGGGCCGCTCGACCGGGGTCTCGTCAACCGCGCCAGGTTCAGCTGCGGGTGCGGTCGGGCGGCTGTCGTCGCCGAATGCTTCGTCTGCAAGTGCATCACGAATGATCTTGCGCGGATCGTATTGCCGCGGATCGAGCTTCTTCCACTCAATCTCGTCGAACTCTGGACCCATCTCGTCGCGCATGCGGTCTTTCGCAGTGTTGGCCATGTTGCGCAGAGACCGCACGAACCGTCCGAGCTGCGCGGCGTACTTCGGCAGTCGGTCCGGCCCGAGCAGGAAGACCGCAACAATGCCGATGATGAGTAGCTTGTCAAACGACAGTCCGAAATCCATCATTGACCTCTCTCTGTGTGCGACTGACGACGGTGTGCGTGCATCATACGTCCTTGCGGACGACGTGAATGAGGATCGCATGCTCGGGCGCAAGAATCGGCATCGGCAAGCCGACCTCGGCGAGGATTGCTCCCGTGACCGTGACTCCCGATTTGGCCCAAGCCGGTGCGCCTCGCTGGATTACGAGTGGGCCGGGATCCGGGAACTCGACGCTGACATCATAGGTCGCCGCGGGATCCAATCCCGGTAACTCGATGCGACCGGGTGCCTCAAGCGCTGAAGTCGCGACGCTCACGAACGCGAAGACGCCCTCCGAGCCATCGACGGCGACACTGCCGTACAGCGAGTAGGCGGGATCCAACAGGTCCGCGTGCACGGCCACCCCGCTGTGGATGAGCTCCCGATGCTTCTTGTACAGCGCGACTGCCTTGGTCAGCTCGGCGATGTCCGCCGCATCCGCCGTGCGAATATCCCACTCGATTCCGAAGTGCCCGAACATCGCGGTTATCGCCCGGAACGAGAGCGAGTGACTGCGGTGGGTCGTGTGAGCGCGGGTCGGCCCGACGTGGCTTCCCACAAGTTCTGGCGGAAGAACCGCGCCCGTCCAGCGCTGAATGGTTTGGCGTTCGAGTGCATCGTTGCAGTCGGAGGCCCACACTCGATCGGTGCGTTCGAGGATTCCCAGATCGACGCGCGCCCCGCCGGAGGAGCAACTCTCGATCTCCACGTCCGGATGCGCAGCGCGCAGCGCATCCAACAGCCGATACGCGCAGAGAGTCTGTGCGTGGGTCGACGGGGCTCCATCGTGTCCCATCTCGGTGAGGTCGCGGTTCTGATCCCACTTCAAGTAGGAGATTTCGTTCTCGCTCAAGAGCGCATCGATCCGATTGAAGACGTAGGTGAACGCCTCAGGGTTTACGAGGTCGATGACCTGTTGATTGCGCCATTCCGGCGGAGTGCGCCCAAGGCCCGGCCCGCTGATCCAGTCGGGATGTGCGCGGATAACGTCCGAATCCGCATTGACCATCTCCGGTTCGACCCACAGTCCGAACTCCAAGCCGTGGGAGCGAACCCCCTCGATCAATGCCCCGAGACCGTCGGGCCACACGTCGTCGTCCACATACCAATCGCCGAGGCCCGCGCTGTCGTTGCGACGATTGCGAAACCAGCCGTCATCCAAGACAAACCGCTCGACGCCAACCGCGCTCGCGTGTGCCGCCAAGTCGAGAAGATTGTCCAACTCGTGGTCGAAGTAGACGGCCTCCCAGGTATTGAGTACGACCGGCCGCGGCGAGCGCGGGTGGGTGGATCGCGACCGGACGTAGGAATGAAACGCGCGAGTGATTCCGTCAACGCCGTTGGCGGAAAAGGTGGCATAGGTGTAGGGAGTGGTGTAGTGATCACCCGCGCCAAGTTCAAGCTCACCGGGAGCGAAGAGCTCGGCATTGCCGATGCGGGTGGCTCCAATCTCGGCGCGCTCAACGAATGTCGCGTGATTGCCGCTGAAGCCGAAGTGGGTGGCCCACACCCGACCCGAGCGGTTGCTAAACCCGGCCGAGCCGACCGCGGTTAGTACCGAAGAGTCGTGCCCGGTGCGGCCGTGACGATACTCGCGTAACCATGTCCCGTGGCGCAGCGACTGCCGCTGCGGATGCTGCTCTCGGCACCACCTCCCGCTCAGATCAAGCACTTCGGCCGCACTTGAGCCAATCGGCAATGTCGTGCTGAGGGAAAGCAGCGAGTAGCTTGTCGTGCCCAGATTGGTCACGGTGCTCCGCGCCCGCAGCATCCCCTCTGCTGACAGCGTCACTTCGACGGTCACGCGCACGAGCAGAGTGCTGTCTTCGAGGGTGATGGCCCAGCCGCTCGCGCCGATGGCCGATACCGTCGTCGTCACGAGGGACGGCGAGAATGCGTGTCCACCGGCCCGGTGCCCTTCGATGGCGGGCCGACCACGCCAGCCCGACGAGGCCTGCGGAACAAGCTCATCAACGTGCGGTAGGTCATAAGACGAATGCGGGATGGCATCGGCGGGGAAGTGGGCTCTGCCAACGTCGGCGCCGAGATCGGCGCCCCAGTGGAGCACGACCGGGGTCGGGCCGCTGAGGTCGACAACCAGAGCGACCCCGCCACCTCGAAGGTTCAGCAGTTCAGGATAGGACGTGCTCACGCGCTCGCTCTGGCTTCCTCGCGGACGACCGCGACGGCTCGGGCGCTCGAAGGAATCTCGGCGAGCAGTTCGTGGAGTCCCCCGGGCGCCAGTGCGGTACCCGCGTAGTACGCGGCTCCGGCACCAACCGCGTTGGGTGTGACGGCGGGCGAGCCCGCGGTTGCACCCGTTGCCGACGTAGCGGGCACGTCTGCATCAATTGCACGGCCCAGATCGCTGAAGATCGTGCCTGTGCCGAACCTAGTGAGCGAATCCGGGTACGCGTGAGGAAACCGGGGCGACGCAGATGCGGTCGCGTTGGCGAGGTCCACGCCAGCCTCAACCATGAGGGCAACATCTTCCCGCCACACCTCGCGAGGCCACTGCTCGGGATTGTAATCACCGCCAAACGCCAAGCGCGGCCGTCCGTCCTCCGCGAGAACGGTCGATAGATCCCACACAACTACCCCTTGTTTGCGCCGAGGGTAAGCCCCGCCACGAATTGCTTTTGCAGAACGAAGTAGATGATCAACGTCGGGATTACGGTGATCATCGCCCCGGCCGCGAGGAGGTTGTAGTTGTCCAAGAAGACACCCTTGAGGTTGTTGATCGCGGTTGTCACGGGCAACTTACTTCCGCTCTGAATGAACAGCAGTGGCCAGAAGAAGTCGTTGTAGATCCAGATCACTTGTAGGGTGCCGAGGGCAGCGAACGCCGGCCGCGTGAGCGGAAGGATGATTCCCCAGTACTGTCTCCAGATGCTCGCGCCGTCGACGAACGCCGCCTCGGTCAATTCCTGCGGAAGAGCTCGCATGTAGTTCGAGAGCACGAACGTGCAGAATCCGATCTGGAACGCTGTGTTGACCGCGATCACGGCCGCATAGGTGTTCAGCAGGTTTCCCGAATCGCTCAGCGCATACGGTAGCGGGAATGCCTTGAACATCTGGAACAGCGGAGCCGCGAGCACCTGCGGGGGGAGAAGGTTTCCCGCGGTGAACATGATCAACAAGGTGATGTTGAAACGCCACGAGTAGCGACTCACCGCGAACGCCATCATCGACGCAAAGATCAGGATTAGGATCACCGAGGGTATGACGATGATCACCGAGTTCAGGAAATAGTTTCCGAAGCCGCCCTGGTTCCACGCCGCGATGAAGTTATTGAAGTTGAACGAACCGCCAAAGCTGAAGTAGCCGTACTTATCGGTGTCGGCCTTCGGTCTCAGCGAGGTGAACAGCGCCCAACCGAGGGGAATCAGCCACATGATCGCCATGATCGTCAAGAAGATGTGGGTGGCGTAGTGCGGTCTCTTCTTCGAGCCAGCTTGGTTGCGATGGACCGACGACGCGGTGGGGGAGCTAGTGACGGCCGACATTACGCCTCCTTCTTGAAGGTGCGGCTGAGGTAAATGATGATCGGCACGAGAGAGATCACAAGGAGGACTACCGCGAGGGCTGACCCGACACCGATCACTTGTCCCTCGCCGACGAGGTTTTGAATGACGAGGGCGCTGATGAGCTCGAGGCCATTAGTACCGCGGTTGATCACGTACACGATGTCGAAGGCGCGCAGTGACTCGATGACCGTGATGACCACAACGACAATGTTGATGGGCCTCATGACGGGGAAGATCACTCTGAAGAAGGTCTGCACAGCGTTGGCACCGTCGAGAGATGCTGCCTCGCGCAGCGACGGGTCGACGCCCTTCAAGCCCGCCAGATACAAGATCATGACATAGCCAGCGTGACGCCAGGTCGCGGCTATCAGCGCGGCCCAGATGTTGATGTTCGGGTCACCAAACCAGTCGACGGCTTGGGGGGTTCCCGATGTTCCCAGGAGGAAGTTCAGGAGGCCGTTGTTCTGCGAATAGAACAACTGCCAAATCACGCCGATAAGCACGAGTGAGAGCATGACGGGAACGAAGAAGACGCTCTGGTAGACCCGGCTTCCCCGCAACTGCTGGTCGAGCAGGATCGCAAGCAGCAAACCGATTGGTGTCGCGATGAGCGCCAAAAAAACCAGCCAAAGCACGTTGTGCTGCAACGCCGGCCAGAACGGCGGATAGTCCCGGAAAACATAGATGTAGTTGTCGAGGCCGGCCGGCTTGATGCTGTCGAGCCCGAGGCCGTTCCATTTCACGAACGACAAGTAGACCGACAATAGCGTCGGTATCCAGATGAATATCAGTTGGATGAGGGTGGGGACCGCGACCATCAGCGTGAGGACGACGCGATCTCGCCTCGTCAACATGCTGAACCGACGGCGGCCGCGGGGTGTGATGCCCGCGGCCGCAGTCGTGGTTGTCCCGATGAGCTCTGTCATCGGTGGGTTGGCTACTGTGCGGCGTACAGGGTCTTAGCCTGCGCCTCGAGGTTAGCCGTGTCGACGGAGCCGTCCTTCAGGAAGGACTGCAGCGCCGGGATCATGACGTTGTTGGCCATGGCGGGCAGTGCATCGCGGTCGAAGAACTGGCTGATCGACTTCGCGTCCGAGATGACACCGGCGAGCTTCTTGTTGAACTCGGTGTACTTCGAGGTGTCAAACTCGCTGCTCGACATGAGGTTAGATCCGTCGATCGCGAAGTACGCGTCCTGCGCCTCGCCCGTAGCCGTGTATGCCAAGAAGTCGCGAGCGGCCTGGTTGGTGCCACCCTTCTTGCTCAGCATGAGACCGTCGATCGGTGCCTCAACAGCGTCCCGGCCCTCCATCGCGATCTCGGGGAACGGGAAGAAGTCGATGTCCGCGAGAACTGCAGGGTCGGTGAACTGCTGGGTAACGAACGAACCGAGCAAGTACATGCCAGCCGTGCCGTCGCCGAGGAGCTTCGCGCCTTCTTGCCAGGTGAGACCGAGAGCGTTGTCCGACTGGAACGGAAGCAGCTGCTTCCAGTTGTCGAACACGTCTTTGACCTTCTGCTGGTCCCACGATTCCTTGTGCGCCGTCAGGTCCATGTGGAACTTGTAGCCGTTGGTGCGCATGTTGATGTAATCGAAGGTACCCATGGCCGGCCAGCCATCCTTGTCCGCGAACGAGATCGGAACGAGGCCATCTGCCTTCATCTTGGTGACCAGCTTGATCAAGTCGTCCCACTTCTCGGGAACGGCATAGCCCTTGGCGGCCCAGATGCTCTTGCGGTAGAAGAAGCCCCAGGGGTAGTTGTACAGCGGCACGAAGTACTTCTTGCCGTCGTCGCCGGTCGAGGCCGACGCGAAGCCTGCGCTGAGCTTGGTTCCGATCGTCTTCCAGACGTCGTCCATGTCTGCTGCGTAGCCCTTGTTGGCGTAGTAGCGCATGCGGTAGCCGGCGAACCACGTGAACACGTCGTCCGGAGCACCCTGCAGGTAGGTGTTGATGTTGTTCTGGAAGTCGTTGTGCGCAACCGTGTTGGTGGTGACGGTGTCGCCTGACTTCTTCTCGAACGCGGCCACGACGGCTGCATAGGCCTTCTTGGGGACGTCGTCCGACGCGCCTGAACCGATTGTGAGGGTTTTGGATGCTGTGGCACCGCTACCGCCGCCCGGCGCACAGGCCGCGAGCAGAGCGATTGTCGTCGCGCCGAGAGCGCCACCGACAAAAGCGCGCCGACCGAGTTGGCTGCTCGCCACTCTCGAGAAGGCGCTGAGGTTCTCTGTGGTCATCTTCAATTACTCCCTTGTAACTAGATTTTCGGTTGTCATTAACCGGTTCTATTGAATTGTTGGTGCAACGGTTTTGTCGGCGCAATCGGTTTCACAGTATTTTGCGACGACTGTCAGAATCTCACTGACTTTCACTGAATATACACGAGTAGATTCGCCGCGGGGGGAATCCGGAAAAGCGATCATTACAGTTTGGTATCACCCCCCGTGTGGGCAGCAACTCGCTCAGGCCGTGCATCCGCACGACTGCCTCACCACGAGTTCCGCGGTAAATTCCCGATGATGCGGATGCCCGCCTTCAGGCTCTGCGAGGGCCTCAATCGCCGCGTGAGCCATCTTGGAAACAGGCTGACGCATTGAGGTGAGCGGCGGCCAACTGAACTCAGACTCCATCGAACCGTCGAACGAGACAACAGCGATCTCGCCGGGAACTAGCACCCCAGCCTCATGGAGGGCTCTCAACAGACCGACCGCCTGAATGTCGGAGCCGACGTAGATCGCCGTGGGCGGTTCGGGCAATTCGAGCAATCGCTTTGCGGCGTGATAGCCGCCCTCGCGAGTGAAGTCATCGCGCTCGATCGGGCCCTCGGGAAGTCCGGCTTCGAGCAAAGCGTCTTGCCAGCCGCGCTCACGGTCGGAGGTAATCGCGTAGTCAGTGACGCCGGAGATGAGTCCGATGCTCCGGTGACCGTGCCAGATGAGGTGGTCAACCGCGACCTTGGACGCACCGTGGAAGTCGACACCGATCGATCGAATGCCGGGCTTGGGGCCTGTGCGGTTGAGCAAGACGACCGGGATGTTGGATTCGAACGCGCTACTGAGCTCAGGATTCTCATCGGCGGCCGCAAGCAGGAGCGCGTCGACCTGGCGAGAACTGAGCTTCTGGATCAGTTCGGTCTCGTGGGCATTGTCACGAGCCGAGTTGACCAGGATCATCGACAGACCCTTAGCCGCGGCGGCCTTCTCCAGAGCCCTCGCGTATTCGGCGAAGAATGGGTTTGTGCTGTCCGGCACGACAACGCCGATGAGCTCGGTAACCCCAACCTTGAGCGCTCGGGCGGCAGCGTTTGGTCTGTACCCCAGCACACTGATCGACTCAAGCACGCGAGTGCGGGTGGCCGGCGCGACATTTCGTGGACCGTCGTTCACGACGTAACTGACGACGGCCGTGCTCACCCCTGCGTGATTTGCCACGTCGGTTCTGGTCGCGGCTCGCCGCGCGAGCGGCTCTGGTTCCATGCCACCCTTCTCCCTGAGATTTGATGAACGCAGTGAGCGAATCATAGTTGAGGGAACACACCACGTGGCACTGAGAAGCGCGACCGGGTTTGTCACCGTGTCGCACGACGGGCGGTCACAGGCGGTCGAGCGCTCCGAGCGCATCGGCGACGAGATCATCCACGTCTTCGATGCCGACGGAGAGACGAACGATGTTGTCAGGTACTTCGAGCGCGGTGCCCTTGACCGAAGCATGCGTCATCTCCGCGGGGTAACCGATGAGCGACTCGACTCCCCCGAGCGACTCGGCCAACTGGAACAGCCGCGTCGACTCGGCGAATCGCTTGGCCTGAGCGGCCCCGCCGCGCACCGCGACCGACATCATCCCGCCAAACGACTTCATCTGACGCGCTGCGATGTGGTGTCCGGGATGATCCGGCAGTCCGGGGTAGTAGACGGCCTCGAGCTTCGGATGACCGACAAGCGCTTCGGCGATGGCCCGCGCGTTAGCGCAGTGGCGTTCCATGCGCACCGCGAGCGTCTTGATTCCTCGCACGGTGAGCCAGGCATCCATCGGTCCGGGCACCGCGCCGGCGCCGAACTGGACGAAGGCCACCCGGGTAGCGAGTTCGTCGCTGTTCAGCGCAACTGCGCCGCCGAGCACGTCTGAATGGCCGCCAAGGTATTTAGTCGTGGAGTGAATCACGACGTCGGCGCCAAGCGCCAGCGGCTGCTGCAGGTAGGGCGAGGCGAAGGTATTGTCGACGACAACAAGGGCTCCCGCGGCGTGGCCGATCTCGGCGAGCGCCGCGATATCGCTGATCTTCATGAGCGGATTGCTGGGGGTTTCGATCCACAGCACAGCCGTCGCCCCGGGACGAATCTCGGCACGAACGGCATCGAGGTCGCTCATATCTACCGTCTCAATTGAGATACCCCACGGCACAAACAAGCGACTGACGAGACGATGCGTGCCGCCGTAAACGTCGTTGCCCATGACGATGTGATCACCAGGCTTCACCACCGAACGGAGGAGAGCGTCCTCGGCGGCGAGGCCAGACGCGAAGCTGAAGGCGTGGGACGCACCCTCGAGCGAGGCGAGAAGTTCCTGAAGCGACGACCTCGTCGGATTCCCGCCGCGCGCGTATTCAAAGCCACCGCGAAACCCGCCGATACGGTCTTGAACGAACGTCGACGTGAAATACACCGGGGGAACGACCGCACCCGTCGTCGGATCAAACGCTTGCCCCGCGTGGATGGCGCGAGTGGAGAAACCGAGTTCGTCGTCGGACACTGTCTGCTTTCTTGCTGTCGGTGAGGTTTGCTGCGGGTGAGGTTTGCTGCTGTTTAGGCGCTGAGGAAGGTCAGCAGGTCGTGACGCGTGAGCACGGCTGCCGGCTTTCCGTCGCTCGTGACCAGTAACGCGTCGCTGTGGGCGAGAGCCGCGCGAGCGGCGCTGACGGGTTCGTGCACGCCGATCAGACCGAGCGGTGCACCCACGAATTCCCTCACCGGATCGGTCATCTTCGCTCCCCCGCTGAAGACCGCTTCGAGCAGCGACCGCTCGTCAATCGAGCCGATCACCTCGCCCATCACAACGGGCGGCTCGGCCGTGAGCACGGGTAACTGCGACACTTCGTACTTGGTCATGATCTCGATCGCGTCGCGCAGTGTGTCAGTCGGATGCGCGTGCACAAGGTCGGGCAGATGACCCGTCTTAGAGCTCAAGAGGTCGCTCACGGTTCGCTCCTCGGTCTCTTCGCCGAACCCGTATGAGCGCATCCACTTTTCGTTGAAGATCTTGCCAAGGTAGCCGCGACCACCATCGGGCAGGAGCACAACCATGACGTCGTCTGGGCCAAGATCGCACGCCGCCTTGAGCGCCGAAGCGACGGCCATGCCGCTCGAGCCACCGACGAGCAAGCCCTCTTCGCGCGCGAGGCGGCGAGTGAGGTGAAAGGATTCGGCGTCGGACGACGCGATGATTTCGTCGACGACGCTCGGGTCATAGGCTCCCGGCCAGAAATCCTCGCCGACACCCTCGACGAGATAGGGACGACCGGTCCCGCCCGAATAGACCGAGCCCTCGGGGTCGGCACCGATGACCCGAACCGCGCCACCGGACACCTCCTTGAGGTACCTTCCCGCGCCGCTGATGGTGCCGCCGGTACCGACCCCGGCGACGAAATGGGTGACCTTGCCTTCGGTATCGCGCCAGATTTCGGGACCGGTGGTCTCGTAGTGGCTCAGCGGCCCGTTGGGATTGGAGTACTGGTCGGGTTTGAAAGCTCCGGGAATCTCCCGCGCGAGCCGATCGCTTACGCTGTAGTACGACTCGGGGCTGTCAGGTGCCACCGCGGTCGGTGTCACGACGATCTCGGCACCGTAAGCAGTGAGCACGTTTCGCTTGTCTTCACCGACTTTGTCGGGGAGCACGAATACACAGCGGTATCCGCGCTGTTGAGCGACGAGGGCCAAGCCAATTCCGGTGTTGCCGCTCGTCGGCTCGACAATGGTTCCGCCCGGCTTGAGCAAACCTGCGGCTTCAGCGGCGTCGATGATCTTGGTCGCGATTCGATCTTTCGACGAACCGCCAGGGTTGAAGTACTCAACCTTGACCAGCACGGTCGCCGCGATTCCCTCGGTGACTTTGTTGAGTCGCACAAGTGGGGTGTTGCCGACGAGGTCGAGCACTGAATTGGCAAACTTCACAAGTCCTAGGCTACCGGCCACCGCATCCGTATTACGGGCGACCTTGGGTTGCTGCTCGCCTCTGAGCGATGAGCAGTCAGCCGACGTGAGCCCTTCGGAGCGGCCAACGGCGCCCTATCTCACGCGATAAAACGCGAGCCCGCCTTGATGTCGACCCCGACCGCGACGAGCGCCCTGTCTGCGAGGGACTTGCGGTTGTCGATCTCTTGCCCGATATCGCGAGCAAGTCGCGGTCGCGTCTTCACGAGCCGGTCAAGCACGGCCGTGGGAACAAATAGCACCGCGAGGTCGCTTGTCGCTGTCGCTCGAGAGGCGACGCCTTGCCTGGTCAGCGCCGTCAGGCCGAGGATGTCGTGCCGCTGCAAGTTGGCGAAATTCACTTCTGCACCGACCTCGACGGGCGCAGCGAGAGATGCCGTACCGCTGACGATGTAGCGCATTCCATCGGGAATCACGTTGGGGCGCTGCACGACCTCACCTTCGCCGTAGCGTTCGAGCCGTGACTGCGGGGCCACGACGGCCACTTCCTCTGCGGTGAGGAAAAGCGCGGGAGCAACCGCGCGCACCGCTTCGAGCGTGTTCGCGGGCGTGTTGTAGCCGTCCGTGAGGTCCCCGTCGAGGTGCAGGTTCGCTCGGCGCGCGGCGTACCACAGCCGAGTTCGGAAAAGTTTGATCGAACTCGAATTCTCGGCCGGGCTCGTGATCGGGATCTCGACCTCGTACTTCGCCTTCATCATCGGAGTGATCGTCGCGGGCTGACCCGCGACCGCTGCGGGCAGGTCGGCGGCAACGCTCGTGCATACATCGATGACCTCTTGCGGCGGGTCATCAGTGGAAAACCGCACGATGATGTCGAGCTCGAACGGTGTCGGTTTCCGACTGATGTTGAGGAACGCGCCCCCGGCGAGAGACGCATTCGGGACGACCTGCACTCCACGAGCGGTCTTGATGTGAACCGCGCGCCAGTTGACCTCAACGATCCGCCCTCGGGTGCCGTTGAACTCGAGCCAGTCCCCGAGCTGGAAAGGCTGTTCGAAGAGCAAGAGCAGTCCCGAAACGACGGAACCTACGGCGTTCTGCAGCGACAGCCCGATAACGATCGAACCGACTCCCAGCGCGGCAAAGAGGCCGCCAACGTCTGCCCGCCAGACCACGGAAAACAGAACGGCGAGGCTCACCAAAATGAGCAGGATACGCACGATATCGACAAAGATCGACGGGATTTTGCTGCGCCAGGTGCCTTCCTTGGCTGTCACAAACAGCGCGAAGTTGAGCCCGTTAAGGAGCACGAGAATGATCAAGAAACCGAAGACAGTAGCGGTGACTTGGGTCCAGGTGAGATCGACGTTCACGTAGTGCGACTGGCCAAGCAGCAGTAGCAGTGCACCGACGGGAGCGACGTAGTTGCGCAACAGAAGCACGAGACGGTAGGCCCGGCTCCCGCGCCGCTCGAGTGCGGTCGAGACTTCGGTTAGCACAATCAAAGTAACGGGAAGTCCGATGGCGACGGCGAGC
>Ga0209512_1004444_pt1 | contig 12273 bp, 15 predicted proteins | sample frozenSSSSmetaG_FD_184142 | JGI IMG/M metagenome (GOLD analysis project Ga0209512, IMG submission 184142) | Glacier valley bacterial and archeal communities from Borup Fiord, Nunavut, Canada, to study Microbial Dark Matter (Phase II) -... | ecosystem: Environmental > Aquatic > Freshwater > Ice >... | reverse complement strand
CACCACCAAGTAAGCTATAATGTCCCCTAATGGGGCTGTAGCTCATCGGTCAGAGCAGGCGGCTCATAACCACTTGGTAGATAGTTCAACTCTATCCAGCCCCACCAGTCATGATGAATTGCCTCTTCGGAGGCTTTTTGTATCTGTAAAGGCATGGTTCTGACCATATCTAAGTCATTGCGGATACGTTTCGTTGCCTTAACCACCGGTATCAGCCATTCATGAGGGGTGATAACTAACTTTCCATCAATTAACGTCGGGTTCCGACCAATTGCTAGCAACACGTCTTTCTTATTACCTACGTCACCTGTTTTGAACTTCTCACCAGCGTATGTTAGCTTTTCAAAGGTCTCTGTAGCGATTTCGTACCAGTTCTTAACCCGATGATTAGTGTCAGCTTGAGCCTCCTGAAGCTTTAATAGCTCCGATTTGAGCGACCCACACTTGATCCTATATTGTTCGTCATCAATCAACCCTCGAGTAGCCATATCTAGCAGTCGATCTAGTTGAGTTTGAATCCCAGTAATAGAACCTTGCTGAGTATTCTGTACAGAATTTCGTTCTACAACCTCTTGCTCTGCGAACTCACGAAATGCCTCCATAGCCCAGTCGTACAACTTCGGTGAAAGCTCATAATTGTCTAAAAGTTCGAGCAACTGCGACCATAGGTCTGCTTCCTTAATGTAACTACTTCGCTGAGTACATTTGCGCTTACCTGTACAGTGGTAATAATCATAAACAGCCTGTTTACCACTTGCTAGGTTCTTGATCTTACGAGTTGATGTGATCATACAATCACACTCGCCACACCTAATAAAACCACGCAGTGCAAACTGTTTGCGCGACGTTAATCGTGGCATACCTTTGCGACCCAGTAATACCTGCACCTTGTCATATTCCTCCATTGTAATCATGGCTGGGAAACTGGCTTTGTAGAACTTATCGGAATCGTAAGGATCAGGCACAAGGCCTGCATATCGGATGTTCCTGAACGTATTATAGAGTGTGTTCTTCACGATAGCTTTACCCCCGCGTGTGCCATGCACAGCGGTCTTGTATCCCCACTCGTCGGTCATAATTGTATGAATAGACTGCACACTATATTCACCTGTTAAGAAGAGGTCGAAGGCTTTTCGCATCAATGGAAACCGCTCAGGATCGCGCTCCACAGTAGCTTCGCCGCGGCCTGTTAACGATGTACGCACGTTAATGTATCCTTCAGGAGCTTGGCCAGTTAGACCTCCCATTTGACGCTTCTTTTCGTTACCACGCTTCACATCCTTACTCAGCTTAGCTGAATAATGTTGTGACTGCGCCATAGTGAACTGAAGCATCATGATGCCTTCTGGTGTGTTTTCAAAAGTAACACCACTTACGAACTTGAGATCTTTAATAATGCCTTTACGTGTACGGAAACCAATTTCAGCCGCATCCATCTCGTTACGAGAAAGTCGATCAGGGTGCCAAGCAACAATGCCGTCGATTTCACCAGCATCGATACGATCTAGCATCTCCCTAAATTTAGGACGCTTAAAGGGCTCTGCTGCGCTTTTACTTTCACGAAATTCAGCGACAATATTTAGGTCGCCATAGCGTTCGAAAATCTTATCTCGCTGCGAATCTAATGAAAGCATCTGCCTTTCGGCTTCTTCAGTAGACTTCCGCATATATAGTGCATATCGTAATTTATTCATATTATCTCCAACAAAAAAGGGCGACTCGGTTGTTAACACATTCCAAAGCGAATAGCTTTTTCCTGATACCAAGCCGCCCTTAAGGGTCGGGAAATAAATACACTATTCGCGTGTTTTTGGGATGTGTTAACGTACTTATTATAACATATTATGATCTACCATTCATCCGATAAACGCTTATTTACCACCCCTAGCGTTCCTACATACATTTTATTCTCATCTGTTAGCACCATTGGAAAGATGTGTTTAGTACGTTTATCCAGCTCATCGCTCTGAGGCTTCTCCCACTCGATTAAACCAGCAGCAGCCAATTGAGGCAGCACTTCCTTACGCCACTGTTCCCCGTTAATTGAAACGCCTTCCGTATCGCGATAATAGGCATTCAGCTCTTGAGGAGTAAGACCGATTTTGCCAGATTTCATGTCCCTCCATAGGTCTTTATCCTTCTTATTTGCAGCTGCAAACTTATCAACATATGGTGGTACGATGTATTTTTTATAGTACTTGAGAACAACTGGTGATACGTTGAGATTCTGACTTTCAAAGAATTCCTCCCATAATTTGAATGCTTCATCGATGTCAGACTGGGTTGAAACTACTTGGCCATGATCGTTTTTTCGGTGCCAAACATTGAGTAAAGTGATGACTTTGATCAACTCCATCAAATGGGCGATGTCACGCTGGTGTCGGGGCTTCAACACACCTACCGTTTCTAGAAACTTTTTTTCGATTTCACCAGAGTCGGGAATAATAATATTCTGAACTTTGGCATTACGAATGCTCACGATTCGAGACATCAACATCTGGCGATCATAGTTCCATTTGATCTCATCATCAAACTTCTGACCATTTGATGCGCGCTTCACACGCAGATTAATACCCTGCTGAATCTTGGCTTGTGTTGCCTCTGGACTGAGCAGAATTGCCCTTGTAGCTTCTTGCTCGTCCAGCCTTAAACCGGCTGAACAGAAAATAGTAGCGCAATAGCCGCGAACAATGATTTCATCTGTTTTATTACGACCTTTATTTTTATTGGTCAAACTGTAGTTTAGCTCCTTGTCGTCATGCGACATTAGAGCTCGCAATTTCTCCTGAAGCAAGGGGTTGGGCATTTCGAAGAAGATCAGGATTTTCCTCTCAAGTGAGACGATTTTAGCATTGCTCACCGGATCGGTTTCGCCTTCTCCGTAAAAGAAAGATGTTGGACTTGCTGCGCTTTTCAGAATCTTATCTTCTTTAGGAAATAGCTTAGCTACCTCTGATGCTAGATACGTTTTCCCCGTAGAGCTAGGTGCGTTAATGGTTACATTGATTTGACTATCTTCAGTGAAGGCAGATAGCATACAGAGAAATACGATTTTTTTGTTACTGTCGTCATCTTTAATCGTTAATGACAGCACTTTCGCAACATCATCCAGCGTGATTTCACCGGATTCCATCTTGTGCTCTTTGTCGTTAGACATCTGACTATTAAACTTGTGGCTTGGATTGTCATTCATTATTTGTGTCCCCTTCTTCAGTAATTAGATTGGAATTGTATTCGTGCTTGGCTAACACAAAACGCATGATGGCCAACCCTGCTTCTTGGGACTGTTCATTATCATAATCGAGGCCGATGTCCCTAAGAAGAACTTGTAGGCTTTGAATACGTTCTGTATTAAATTTCATAATCAGGAATTAAGCTGGGCTCGATTTACGAGTAGTTTAATGTTATCCGCGAAGGTTTTTGCCTGAACGTACATTCGTTTAGATTCATACTTCCTGATCGCACGGTCGGTATCAATAGTTCCATACACCTCAAAGAACATAGTTCCATTGAAGTCTACTGTTGCGGTAATAATTTTGTACCCCCAGCTCATAAGTGCAGCCGCAATTGCTACGTCTTCGATCCGAGTCTTTGGTTTATAGACCATTATTCATTTCCTTTCATTAGGTTGCTAAACCTAGAGTAAAGAAAACGTATCAGTCAGTTATCAGTTCAGTTGTAAACACCATCCAACACTAGGAATGTTGATAATACAGTTGTAACCAATGATGGGTTTTAACTTTGTACGAACTGCAGATATAAGTTTAATAAGCGTGTCTTGCGGATCGGCTAAGTCGTGCTTAGTAAAGATGCTGGCATAATTTTCTAGAAATTCATCGTATGTACATACAGCACCACCGTGATCGATCAATAGTCGGACAACTTCAGTGTGTTGGTTGGTCAAATGCACCGATCGTCCTTTATACGTCACATGGATCCCATCTACCTGTAGGTCTTTGTATTTTGATACATTGAAACTGTTTTTGGATCGAGTAACAGACGACCTCGGCTGCTTAGATACGTATTCTTTCAAACGCTCCCATTCAACATGAGTGATCTTAAACTGGAAATATTGTAGGGCAATATCAGCTGGTAGCTTTTCAATAATCTCGGCTGACTGAGCCTCACTTAATGGTTTTTTTGCTTCGATATCAGCATAGAAACGAGCCAAACCATCCGAATTGCTGCGATATGCCCACATGGGAAAGTTGGGCTTCAAAACATCCGTACGCGTTTTCAGCGTAGATAGTGCGTCCTGCTGCTCAACATACACTGGATTCAATCGAACTTCAAAATTCAAAAGACCTTCGCGGTGATACTTTCGTAAAGCTAGTATTAACTGTTGCAATGAGTCGGATCGAATATAGCGGTCGAGGTCACCTTTCAATAACGTCCTGTTTACAAGCGTATGTGGGAAAAGAAGTAATTCATTGTTCATAGTGATTACCTCTATTCTCCACCACATCGACAATTACCGCAACTACCCCTATTAATAGTCGTTAATGGTACAATAAAAAAGTCTTACTTTCATAACAAATCGAATAACCATTTTATATGTGGTTCGCCGGCTATAATCGGCACCGCATAAGCATTTCGGCGAAAGTCGGTTTGTGAATGGAAGTAAGACACCTTGCGGTGTCGATTTTTGTTTCTGACGCTCGAGGTTAAACTATCTTAACTCGGAGACACATATGGCAACAAATACAGCTAAAGACATTAACTTTCTCAAGGGTTGGCAATTATTGCTGGTGTCAGACGTTTTCTGGTGGCTCAAGACAGTCACGAGCAATCAGGGGTCAATTGATAACCAACTCCCCTACACCATAGCGATCATCCTAGGACTAATTGGGCTCATCCTCTTGATTACCGCTGTTGTTGTCGGTTTAGTAAATATCTTCAAAAAGCGCCGTCAACACCTTGGCAAGGTGATAGTCCTGACGTTATTAGGTATCATTCTTTTATTGCTGTTTGGTGTAGCTTAAGCCTGCGACGTAAATAGTATCTTTGATATGAACACACAAATAGACCCACCGAATTTATCAAAAGACGACATCAAAGCACTCGCCGAGTACATTGAATTGCTTATCGAAATAGACACTGATTTGAAAAGGCGTGGTATCTATTTTGACGAAGACAATGCAAGCGATGGTATGATTTAAACATGACCGTTTTTCTCGTTATAATAATCATTCTTCTCATCGCACAGCTTGTGAGAATAACTTATATAAAAAACAAAAGGATCAACACACTTGGCGACCTGCAAGATGCCTTACTTGCGGTTATTGCCGATTCACCCGACCACGAGAAGTCGATTAACAAATACTTCTTGTATCTCGAACATACCCTAGACGTGTCTCAATTCGAAACCTTGGCCAAAGAAATGTGCCAATCCTTAAACATTGTTCCTGAATACGACACTAAGGGTTTAATTTCTATACATACACTCAAGCAATTGATCGCCTATAATACCCGCTATGCCGAGCAGATGAACGACGGCATCAAAGAAATTATCGAACGAAATGATGACGAATAGTTAATAAACGAGTAAAATAAGGGTAGTCATGTAAGTACTCGTCTCGGCGTTTCCACTCACAGGCTTTATAAGCAATCTTAGTTTCCCGTCGTGTATAAACAGATAAACGGTCTGTAAGTGCCACCGGTAAGCTCCATACAATAAAATCCGTTACAGCTAAATACTCTCGTTTTAGTTGTTTTTTATTATCTTACTGGAGTACATGAAATGACAAACCTAGATCGCCTTAAACTGTGGAACGAATACATTGAAACAACCCGATACGCCGGTCGTCCCGTTAAGCCAGAGTCTGTTCTCGAACAGCGTATGAAGGCATTCCTCAAAGCGCGTGAGTTGAAACTCTCCCGAATTGAGGTCTAATGGATCCCACGATTCAAATCAATGAACTGGTGCCAATGGTACCCATATTCAAACCGGATGCGTCCGAGATTCTTCGATGCTACCCATACAAAATGAGATATCGAAACCAAGAGATTGAATTTACCATCTTCGGCATGCGACACCCGACGGCTAAAGGTAAACGCATGATACATGTTTTCGACATGAGCGATGGAATTAACGATTACCGAATAGAGTTCGATGCAGAACGCCTGCTCTGGACTCTAGTAAGTATGGTGGAGGGGCACGATGTACGGGATTAGCAAAGAAGAAGCATTAATTATGCACATTGACCTAAACAGCGCCTTCGCGACTACCGAGCAGCAGGCTCACCCGCACCTAAGAGGTAAACCAATGGGTGTAACGAACAGAATTTCGAAGGAGTGCTGCGTAATTGCAGCATCTTACGAAGCAAAGGCACTCGGTATTAAAGTTGGCATGCGTCGCACAGAAGCAATGGCCATATGTCCTGAGTTTGTTTTGCTTGAAACAGACCCGCCTAAATACAACGCCGTGTACCAGAAGCTCATTAAGATTATGCAGTCATATTCCGACAACATTAAGATGAAAAGTATCGATGAGGGCATTATTGATTTCCACGGTATGCAACACATCTTAAACGGCAGATCACTTGAAGAAATCGGCTACGAAATTAAGCAGCGCGTAAAAGACGAAATTGGCGATTGGATGAAAATCAACGTCGGTATCGGCATCAATAGATTCCTCGCGAAAGAAGCCGCAGGTTGGCATAAGCCCGACGGTCTCGACAGACTTGACCATACAAATCTCATAAAATACTACAAAGAACGTAAACTAACAGATTTGAGTGGTATTGCTGAACGCTATGGTGCTCGCTTGAACGCATACGGGATTATGACGGCAATGGACTTCCTAAAAGCCCCGGAGTACATGTTAAAGAAACAGGTGTTCAAAAGCATTAACGGCACCTATTGGTACCAGCGTCTTCGAGGGTTTGAAATGGATGACCACGAAACAAGCCTTGGAATGGTTGGCCGTCAGTGGGTTGTAAAAGATCCGTCTGACAAAGACAGCTACCTCCTTCCCTGTCTTAGTTTTCTATGCGAAACAACTGGCATGAAGCTCCGCTATCGTGAGGTTGAGGCACGCGGTGTGGCTGTTTGGGTAACATACCAAAATGGTGAGTACTGGCACCAACGCAGAATGCATAAGTCGACTTTCTACACCAACCAAGAGATTTATCGCAGAGCGCTTGAGTTATTTAACCAGCGCCCGCACGGCATAGTGCGGACAATGGGTATATATACTTACATGCTCACACCGTCCCAAGTTAGTCAGCTAAGTATGTTCGACGATATCACTAAAGTTCGCAACATCACCAAGGCTGTTGACGAGATAAACGACTTCTACGGCACCTTTACTGTTTATGCAGGCACAAGCCTTGAGGGTAAAAAGATAATCAAGCAAAAGATACCTTTTGGTGGCACAGAATACTTCGAGCTGTTATTGAAAACTGCATAGACAACAAATATTAATAGCTCGAAAAATATAGGCTGTAGTACATTGAATGTGGGGTAATTGGTTTGTGAATCCTCACGCTGTTGTGTGAGGACTAGTAGGCTGATCCCCAAATTTAAACTCACCTCTGTAATTAGATCGTGGGTAGTTTGCATTAATTTGTAAATGTGTTTTAATACCAAACGGTATACTTTTAGAGTTAAGTAAAAATTTGTATATAATGGTGTATTATAGACATCATTAAAATGGTTACACTTTAAAGTAAACGCTCATGCTAACAGATGAACAAATTAAGTTGTTTATGTTTTTATATGTATTGAAATATATTTAGGTACTTGTCAATGCACATTTAATGTATTATACTAATATTGCTCAAGGTGCTATCTCGTATAGTCAGCCTCGAGCTGAAATAGGGAGTATACCTTAGGTATACTTGATACCACACCTTTTCGTGGGTTGTTGAGGCATAATCAACAGCCCTCACCTTATTTATAAGGGCTTGTACTTAGTGCGATCGTTGAATCCATCAACGTAAGAAGTTGATTTACCAATCTCGGGAAACTGAGTAATGAATTTTAATTTCTTGTCTTTCATAACGCTACAGATCACAACGTAACCTAAAGACTCCGACACGAAACAAATGTTTCGTGTTTTTCTATTCAAATAAAGACTACGGATAGACGCGTCGGTCAGAACATGTTCAATCAAAGAGATATGACGCGCACGAAGATGGTTAAATCGATCACTACCCTTACCGCAAAGTGCATGCATACAGTCCTTATCGGTGTTCAAGAAGAACTTTACCTCATAACCCTCTGGTGTGATGATTGTTCGCGCATTGTAACGGCCCCTAATCTCCTCGACGTAGTACTGCACATCCGTACTATAGTTGAGGATCTGAGGAGCAGGCACGATTAACCCCTCTTGTTGAGGTCGATAGCAAAAATATTAAACTTTTTTTCACTCGGCGAGCTGCGAAGTTTTAAGCTTTCCTCATTCAATTTACTTGCGATATACTTTGTTAAATCAGCTTTTGGCTTCGATGACCTTAGCACCGTAGAATTATATGCGTATCCTACAGCACCAGTAAACAAATCCGCCACCTGCAACATTACATTTTCTTTGGAATCGTACCCTTGAAGGTGCTTGATTTGAGCAGTGTTTGCATGCTCGACATATATAAAGCTGTCCAGAAACCCTTTCAAATCTGCAAGCCTTTCACGTACCTTATTAGGCTTGAAGTCAAACATTAGATAATATCGGTGACTAGGCTTGATTCGCTTTTTGAGCAACTGATACACAAACTTGTAGAAGGCCAACTCTTTATCACCATCGTGAAACTTCTCTAATTGGATACGAGATTTGTCTACTACAATACAGTTAAAAGCCAGTTTAGACGCGGGTGTATCAAAGAAATAATCAACTATTCTTTTGTAAACAATTTCTCTCTGTTTATCCGTTCTAACCCATTTAATCTCAGAGTGAAACTCCTCTTCCTTAAGTATGCTCGTGATATCTTTTCGGATATTATTCACGTACTTGCGATCAACGAACAGGCCGCCAAATACCATGAAGTTAGACTCAGGATTATCTATCCTGCTTTCATCAAAGTATGCATTAATCGTTGCGTTGAATTCTTCGTTCATTATGTTCTAATTATACTCCACAACAGTGGTAAGTGCCAAATTTTGTTAATGCACAGTTTGTCCACAACCCCCGCTTTACGATAAGACACTACCCTTTTGACTAATTTGATCAATTGTTAAATGATTAATACTCTATTGTTTGCTATGATTGATACAGTTATGGCCAATAAAACCTTACATTCAGCAAAAACACTGAAAAACGATGAGTTCTACACTCAAATTGTTGATATTGAAAATGAACTAAAGCATTACAAAGATAAATTCCGAGGTAAAGTAATTTTTTGTAACTGTGATGACCCATTCGAAAGCAACTTTTTCAAATTCTTTGCTAGCAATTTCAATCACCTTGGTCTTAAAAAACTAATAGCAACCAGCTTTACAAGATCTCCGATAGCAGGCACGCAACTGCCACTATTAGATATGGAGGGTTTAAAACCTGACGGCGGACAGCCGTTCAAAATTGAGATAAATGAAGTTCCAGATTCAAACGGTGATGGTGCAGTAAACATAAGCGATGTTCAGTATTTACTCGAGCACGATAAAAATACAGCGTCCGCGTTAAGTGGCAACGGTGATTTCAGAAGTCCTGAGTGTTTAGAGTTATTAAAAGAAGCTGATATCGTGTGTACTAACCCTCCATTCAGCCTTTTTCGTGAATATGTAGCACTCCTTGTTGAACATCAGAAGAACTTCTTGGTGATCGGAAACACCAACGCAATTACTTATGAAGAAATATTCCCCTATCTAAAAGATAATGTGATTTGGCTAGGTGTAAACAACGGAGCTAAAACGTATGAGGTGCCTAGTTACTATACTCAAAAAAACACATTCCTTGGTACTGATGGTAAAAAATATGCCAAGATGGGAAATACTGGTTGGTTCACAAATCTAGACTTCGACAAACGCCATCAAGAACTTCAATTGTATAAAAAATACCGTCCTGAAGAGTTTCAAAAATATGACAATTATGACGCAATCGAGATTCCAAAAGTACAAGATATACCCGTGGATTATGATGGAGCAATGGGTGTACCAATCACATTCTTAGATAAATACAATTCTTCGCAATTCGAAATACTAGGGCTGACTGACCGGAAAAACACTTCGGGTCTCCGCACTAAAACATACACATCCAAAGACACCCCAAATCACAATGACATGAATCGACGAGGGGCTATTAAGATGGCTGATGGTAGCCTTAGATCTACTTATGCACGCATACTTGTTAAACGAAAGGCAAATACATGAACATCAATTTACACAAAATTGCAGTACGTGATGTAGTGAATGGCTACAAAGATAGCTCTGAGGAGGGTGTAGTATCTTACTCCGGTAGATTAGACATCCGGCCTAAATACCAGCGAGAGTTTGTTTATACAGGTAAACAACGTGACGCAGTCATCGATACGGTCAGAAATGGCTTTCCACTTAACGTAATGTACTGGGTAGTCAAAGATGATGGAAACTATGAAGTTCTCGACGGACAACAACGCACGATAAGTATTGCACAGTACGTTAATGGTGATTTTTCTGTCAACGGAATGTATTTCCACAGCCTTACACAGGATGAACAGAATCAAATTCTGAACTACGAACTGATGATATATTTCTGTGAAGGCTCTGATCGCGAAAGATTAGATTGGTTCAGGATCATAAACATCGCCGGGGAAAAACTAACCGAGCAAGAATTGCGCAACGCTGTGTACACTGGCCCTTGGCTGTCCGACGCAAAGTTAAGATTCAGTAAATCGAATTCAATTGCATCTTTACTTGCTAGTGACGGAGGACAACTAATGACAGGTTCACCAATTCGACAAGAATATCTTCAAACCGCGCTTAGTTGGATCAATAATGGCGATATTGAAGAGTACATGTCTAAAAATCAGCACGCTGAAGACGCCAAGGAGCTCTGGGAGTACTTCCAGGCTGTAATCGGATGGGTACGCAGTTCCTTCGTGAATTATCGCCGTGAAATGGCTGGTGTTGAATGGGGTCTACTCTATAATGAATTCAACCAATCAGCTCTTGATCCCGATGAGATCGAACTATTGGTTAAAAAGCTCATGGAAGACACTGATGTAACTAAAAAATCTGGCATATATCCATACGTACTTACTGGCAAGGAAAGACATCTATCAATCCGAGCCTTCAACGATCGCGACAAGCGGGAAACATATGAAAGGCAAAACGGTATCTGCCCCGTTTGTGGCAAACACTTCGCCATCGAAGAGATGGAAGCCGACCACATCAAACCATGGAGCGAAGGCGGGCATACAACTTCCGACAACTGCCAGATGCTCTGCAAAGATGATAATCGACTAAAAAGCAACGTCTAAGCCATAAACCGTTTTTGCATTTTTTATATTTTGACAACTGATTATCGTGTTAATAAGCTACTGCGTCATTGAACTTACCACCCCCCCCTACATCCTCAGCTATATAGGCTGAGGTGGGGTGTGTAGTCCTTTTTTCGGTCAGTTATAGATATTATCGACTTAGTTAACGCTAGAATGACCAAGTAAAGCAGTTCTGACTTCGTTCATAATGCCCCACCAACCATAAGCATCATGGACGTCGGTATTTGGCGTCTTTTTGTTTTAGTGTATAGTTTTCAGTATGAGCGAAAGATTCACACCAAATGCAGCAGCACACGCGCTTGTTTTTCGAGGCGAAGATATTTTAATGCTTCGACGATTCAATACAGGTTGGATGGATGGCTTCTACACAACACCCACTGGGCATATCGAGGAGGGCGAATCAGCAACTGACGCTGCTGCTCGAGAATTATTTGAAGAGACAGGACTATCAACAGACCCCGCTACACTGAAGCATGCAATAACTGTTCACCGACAAAATGAAACAAATGGTGTGTACTTTGATAATTACTTCATAGCACATGAATGGACCGGCGAACCACGCATAACAGAACCTGATAAATCTGATGCAATTGAATGGATTAAATTCGATAGTTTGGGAGAAAATGTAGTTCCTACTGTGCTACGTGCTATTCAAAATTATCAAGCGGGCAAAAGATATGCAGAAGAAGGCTGGAACTAAATCGATATTATATTAGTTCTGACTTCGTGCATAATGCCCCACCAGATATTATCCTTCGGAAACCTCAACAGTTTTCTGAACTCTTGTAACTAATTTCCTGCGCCTATCGGAGCCGATTTTACCAGTCTCTTCGTATGGCCTCAGCTCCTCTTTCAGATCAAC
>Ga0209512_1004439_pt1 | contig 12291 bp, 11 predicted proteins | sample frozenSSSSmetaG_FD_184142 | JGI IMG/M metagenome (GOLD analysis project Ga0209512, IMG submission 184142) | Glacier valley bacterial and archeal communities from Borup Fiord, Nunavut, Canada, to study Microbial Dark Matter (Phase II) -... | ecosystem: Environmental > Aquatic > Freshwater > Ice >... | reverse complement strand
GGCGATCCACAACCTTAACGTGGACGAAGGCAAGCCTGCCATCGCCGCCCGCCTAGCCGAACGGATGGGGGTTTCACCCGTCACGGTTTTCGGCACAATTGACCGCCTGGTTAAAAAGGGTTTTGTGACGGTAGACCCCAAAAATAAGGAAATTCATCTGACCGAGCAAGGGGTACAGATAGCGGTTTCTTTAGCCCGGCGGCATCGGCTGGCCGAACGCTTGCTGGTGGATGTGCTGGGGCTAACCTGGGAAGATTCCCACGAAGAAGCTTGCCGCCTGGAACACGCTATCTCGCCCAAAATGGAGCAAGCCCTGACCAAATTCCTGAATAATCCGACGACCTGCCCGCACGGAAATCCGATTCCCGGTAGCGGCTACAGTTTGCCTCTTAACATCCTGCAACTGGACAAGGTTGAACCGGGCGCAGAAGTAATTGTGACTCGTATCAGCGAGGAAGCCGAACACGAACCCGGTCTGTTGCATTATCTTCAGGAATACAACCTGATACCGGGCGTAGCCTTGCGGATGAAGGGTGGCTCTCCCTTCAATGAAACCCTAACGGTTATCAATAGTCAGGGCAAAGAAGTAACTATTGGTATCAAAACCGCCAACAAAATCGGCGTGACTCCCGCTTAAATGGCTGTCAGTTGTCGGTTGTTAGTTGTTGGTAGAAATCTAAAATCGAATATTTAAAATCGGGGAATTCGTAGGGGCGTGGTCTCCGCGCCCTACTGAGGGGAATTCGTAGGGGCAGGCTCTGTCCTGCGCTATTCATCGGATGGCGGAGCATCCTCCTACGGATTCTTTCGACTTTCGACCAACAACCAGAAAGTGCCAACATGATAAACGAAACCCGCCTGAAAGATTTACTGCTTGAACTTGTTACCACCGATAGCCATAGCCGCAAGGAACGCGAGATGGCTCTCAAACTCAAAGCCATTATAGAGGAGCTAGGGGCAACCGTCGAAATTGATGCGGCGGGCGAGTTTGTGGGCGGTAATAGCGGGAATGTGATTTGTCGAGTGCCAGGGAACGTCCCGGACGCACCACCTTTCTTTATGGCGGCTCATATGGACACCGTTATCCCTGGCGAAGGGGTCAAACCCGTTGTGGATGGCAATATCATCCGCACCGATGGCACAACCGTGCTGGGTGGCGACGACAAGAGCGGCTGCGCCATAATTGTTGAGGTTATTCGCACTATTGTGGAGCAAAACCTGCCACACGGCGAGATTGAGGCGGTTTTCACTATTTGCGAGGAAGTGGGGTTGCTTGGCGCAAAGTTTCTGGATGTAGAAAAACTGCATTCACGCTACGGTCTAGTGCTAGACAGCGATGATGTTGGCTATCTATTTATCAAAGCTCCCGCCAGCGACCATCTGGAATGGACGATTAACGGGGTGGCCGCCCACGCCGGAATGTTTCCCGACAGAGGCATCAGTGCTATAAAAATCGCCGGGGAAGCTCTGGCTAATATGAAGCTGGGCAAGATTGATCACGAAACTACCGCCAACATCGGCTTTATACACGGCGGTGGCCCTACCAACGTTATCCCCAACAAAGTGGTACTGCACGCCGAAGCACGGGGCCTGGATGAGGCTAAACTGGAAGCCCAGACCAAACATATGGACGATTGTTTCCGCGAAGCCGCCGCTAAATATTCGGTAGAGGTGGAGGGTAAGGTCTTAACCGCCTCGGTGGAAAGCCATATCGAGCGCAGCTATGGCAGTATGAGCCTTTCAACAGATGCCCCCATCGTCCAATTGGTGCTTAAAGCCGCCCATAATCTGCACCTGGACGTACAGCCAATGGAGATGATGGGCGGTTGTGATGCCAACGTTTTGAACAAAAAAGGCTTGCACTGCGCCAATCTTGGTACAGGGATGCGCGGAATTCATACCGTGAACGAATGGCTGGACGTGCGTGATATGTACCGTTCCGCCGCGATTGTGCTGGAAATTTTGCGACTTAACGCCACTTCAAAAGTAGACTGAAAGATTAAATGCAATCCATCAGCTTTAGCGAAACCGTCATAGCCAGAGTTTTATTTATTGGCTTCTTCACCCTGATGGGCGGGGCCATCGTGGTGGCCCTGTTAATTAAAGTGGGGGATAATCCGCTCTGGCTCATCCCGGCGATTTTAGCCGCGTTGGTAGTGCTATTGCTGGGCTATGTTATCTGGGCCAGTTACAATAGCCGCCAACATATTACTATCACTCCCCAAAGTATTAGCGCGAGCAGTAGCAAACGGGGCGAAACCAAGATTCGCTGGTTGGAGATTGAAAAAGTCTACGAGGTTCAGAACAAGACCGACGAAATCCGGGAAGCTTATCCTGGTCTAGAACTGTTGCTGACCTATTACATCATGCTGCCGAACACTACCTCCGGCGAGCGGCGCGGGTTGCTGATAATTAAGGCCAAAGACGGGCGCAAAATTGCCTTACGCCAGCATATGATTTACGACTATCGGATGGATCAACTGCTGGAAGCGATTGATACCTACGCCCCTTCTTCTGACCCCACGACTGAGGTTTTGCGCTCCAACATGCAAAATTAGAACCTATTTATTGGATTGTTCTTGACCCTTCATCTCAAATTTCTGTTTATTATATGCTCCAAAGCAACGACTCTCGGCTTCTTCTTCTGATATGGCTTTCACTTTAAGAGAATAAAAATGGCAAACTGAGGTTTTGCACACAAGGTCAGGGGTATTACAGGCGGTGCAAAATATCCGAATCTTTTTGTAAAGAGCTTTTTGTTTATCGAAATCTTCCTCTTGCCTATCCCCGCTTTTCATAGTGTCGCGCAAATAATCAAAACGGTCGGTGGAAATCCCCATTTATCTAACCTTTAACCTTCCTGATATTTTTATTTATTTCAGAATGCAAATTTAACCCTAACCCCAATATGGGTGGAGATATTCTATTAAAGTCTTATTCCCCCTTCCCTGAATCAGGGAAGGGGGCTAGGTGGTTAGGTTTAAGTCAATATAACAGCCCCAATACCCCTTTGCAAGCCATAAAAAAGGGGCGTACCACCTATGGGGCACACCCTTTTTCAAAACTAACAGAAACTAATTCAAACTAGATAGTCGGTTGCTGCATACCTTCAAAACGCATATTAGCACCTGCGCTGGCGGCACTCTGGTTAATTTCCTGCATCGGGAGGCTGTTGGCAACGGCGGGGCGGTTTAGCTCTTTAGCTTTTTGCAATTCCTGACCCAGATTCTCCAGTTCCTGAGCACTGAAAAGCTGGCGAGCCGCCGGAAATAATTCGTTTTCTTCCAGCTTCACGTGCTGTTTTACGTCCTTGATCAGTTTGGACATCTTGCCCAGCCACTCGCTACTGGTCATATCCATAGCTGCCAACTCCCCAAAGATTGCTTTTACTTCACTCTGCTCCTTGAAAGCCTCCTTGAGTTGGTTGGAGAACTGTGGGAAACGGGCCAGAGCCGGGTAAAAAGCACCTTCCTCCGCCAGTGAATGTACACTAAGTTCCTGGTAAAGCTCGCGGAATAGCCGATTGGCTTCGGGCAGGTTAATCCCCTGCTCGAATTGTTGAAATATAGTCTCGACCTTGCGATGGTCAGTCATAAGTAATTCTATAACATCCATTATCTTCATACCTCCATGTATTAAAAACTCGTTCAGTCACCAGAAGTTAAAACTACTTATAGCAGCTTTAACCTTTAGTAGAATAAGGCAGTGTCTAGAAAGACAGCTGCTTTAGTGTCGTTAGCTAATACTGCAATTTAAGTGCCAGCATTTCTGGTTTTAGCCAATTTTTAACAAATTACTTTTTTTTGTTTTGTTGTGTTCTAAAATTTGTGGCACGGTTTGTGCATATATGTGATAGTTGGTCTAAATTATGGCTAAAGTAGGCAAGTCTGGCTTTGATGCGGAATAATTATGGATGCGGGGGCTTTCATTGAAACGTTCTGTAATAGTAGGCTATGGCATTGCAACTGCTGTAGTAATTCTGGCCTGGCTGGTAAAACTAGGGCAGGTGGCTTTATTAGAGCCTAACGCAATCCCCTCTACGCCTTTTCTTACCTTTTTCGTAGCAATCATGCTGGCAGGTTGGTATGGCGGGTTAGGGCCTGGACTTTGGGCTACTTTTTTAAGCGCGATTATCAGTAATTTCTTTTTCATACAGCCCAGCGAAGCTTTTGGCATTCGGAATTTAAATGATTTCGTTAATATTGCCCTGTTTATTTTTGAAGGCAGCCTGATTAGCTGGTGCTGCGAAACCCTGCATGACTCTATCCGAAAAGCCAAACAAGAGATTCACGAACGGGAGCAGTCCGAGCAACGTCAGCTTTTTCTAGGTGAGGCCAGCCGTAACTTTGCCACTTCCTTGAGTTATCAAACTACCGTCCAAAATGCCACCAGAATCGCCCTCCCCTTTCTAGCTGAGTATTGTCTGGTTTACTTATTACAGGACGACCAGCAAACTATTCTACTCATGCCAGTAATCTACCAGAATCAGAATATTCAGGAATTGGAGCAAATTAAACTCCAGTTTGAGGAACTAGAAGAAACCCAACCTATCAGGCAAGCTCTGAAAAGTGGGAATTCTATCCGAGTGGAAAAGCTGACTGGAGACCTGTTTCCGACTTTTAACGGTGCTTCCAAAGCTATTGAGACTTTGAAAAATCTTAAAGGTAACTCGGCATTGTTTGTGCCGTTATCAGCCAGAGGTAACAAGTTGGGGGTTATGCATCTGGTTGGGGCAACTCCCCGTCAAGCCTATTCTCCGGCTGACCTGACATTGGCCGAAGAATTAGCGCGTCGTATCGCTTTGGCTCTGGATAATGCCAGCTTGTATGAAGCTGAGCAAAAAGCGCGACTTGCTTCAGTGCGACTGCAATCCCTGACAGTGGAATTAGCTGAAGCCCTAACGCCAAACCAAGTAGCCACTATTGTCCTAAAACAAAGTATTGCAGTCCTAAAAGCTACTGCGGGTTTAGTGGCATTATTAGACAAGAATGAGAACATTTTTGAGGTAGTTGTTAATAGTGGGGTTGGGGCGGAGTCCTTGAGAGAGTGGGAACGCTTCAAACTGGAGGTTAGCCCGCGCATCGCCCAGGTGGTTTCTACGCAGGAACCGATTTGGTGCGAAGACCTGGATGCCCCATTAGCAGAGGGAATGATGGCCTGGTCTCCGCCGCCCTTCTTTGAAAAAAATAAAGCCTGGGCGGTTATTCCCTTAATAGTTAAAAAGGGCGTTATCGGCATTATTAGTATCCATATTGATACCCCTTGCAAGTTCAGTGAGGATGATAAAGTTTTAGTGCTGACGCTGGCCCAGCAATGCGCCCAGGCTTTAGAGCGCACCCGTCTTTATGAGGCCGAGAGTCAGGCCAGAGCGGTAGCCGAAGCCTCACAGGCACAACAAGCCGAACTACTGGCCCTGCTGGATACTTCGCTGGCCTCGGCCCCGGTTGGACTGGCTTTTCTGGATTCTCGACTGCGTTATGTAAGATTAAACGAAGCCATCGCCAGAATGAATAACCGAACCATTGAGGAACATGTGGGGCGGGTCATTACGGACGTTTTGCCCGATACGCCTCCCTGGCTGATAGATACTATGCACGCCGTTCTTCAGACGGGTCAACCCCAGACCGACCTGGAAGTGAGTCGGGTAGATAAGAATAATCCCCTGCTCGTCACGCATTTCCTGGTGAGCTATTATCCTGTTTCTATCCCTGAGAGGCACACCCTGGGACTTGGGATTGTGCTTATGGATATTACCGCCCGCAAACAGGCCGAGGAAAACGAACGCCTGTTGTCCGATGTCAGCCGCATTCTAGGTTCTTCTTTTGAATATCGGGATACTCTGGGAGAAGTCGCCCGCTTGATAGTCGAAACCATTGCCCAGGGTTGTTTTATTTATCTGTTTGAAGGGGAAACAAAGCTGCTGCCAAAGCTGGTGGGGGTGGCGCATTTTAATGCAAATCAGGAGCAACGTCTACAAACCTTTTTACCTCAACTTTTCCAAAATTCAGATGATACTTCTTCCCAATTCTTTCGGAATCAGCTCAAATTTTACCCGGAAGTTGAGCAACTATCCCCAGAGGAAGTCGGGGTGCAACTCTCAACTTTATTCAGGGAGTTTGAAGTTCAATCTTTTATAAGTCTGCCACTGGTTTCACGCCAACGTCAATTGGGCGTTTTAGGTTTGTTTTCGACTAAATCGGGGGGGCAGTTACAAAATAAGGATTTGGTGGTCACTACCGAACTGGCTTTGCGAATGGCTTTGGCGATAGATAACGCCCGTCTTTATGAAGAAACGGTGGCGGCAGTGGAAAACCGGGAGGAATTCCTATCAGTGGCGGCCCACGAATTGCGGACTCCGATTACCAGTCTGCGGGGTTATGCCCAATTACTGGCGAATCAGTTGGCCCAGACTGGCACGCTTGACCCTCAACGAGTACGCCGTGCCCTTAAAACTATTAATTATCAAACCGAAAAACTGGCGGCGCTGGTATCGCAATTGCTGGACGTGTCCCGTATTGAGGCCGGACGTTTGAAACTAGAATTACGAAACACTGATTTAGTCAAACTGTTGGAAAATGTTATTTCGCTAGTTCAAAATGGCCCAATTAGCTCTAATATAATTCTGAATGCCCCTGACACTTTGCCAATTTTGGCAGACCCCACCCGTCTTGAACAGGTTGTGATAAATATTCTGGATAACGCCGTTAAGTTTAGTCCTCGCAATAGCCCAATTAAGGTGGATTTAACGCTGACGGCGGATAAGCAAGTTTATCTGGCGGTAAGCGACAATGGGCCAGGGATTGCCCCTGAGATGCGGGACCATATTTTTGACCGCTTTTATCAGGTTCAAACCCGTAACAGCACCCAGGGTATAGGGCTGGGGTTATATATTACCCGCCAGATTGTGGAGCTGCATCAAGGTCAGATTCGGGCCGAGTTCCCGGAGGAGGGCGGCACTCGCATGGTAGTGCAGCTACCAACAGGTTTATAACCTTTAAATATTACTATTCAGGTATTACATAAATAAGTATTATGGCTATTGTCGCTAGACCGATTTCACTCTAAAATTTCCTCATTATCAGACCAGTTTATCAATAAAATCTGAACCTGGAATGGAGGACCTGATGAACCACAGCGAACGGTTAGCGAAAATCGAATCCTACGGCAAAGCCCATGAAGTTTTAGTTGAAGCCCTGAAACAGTTCCCCAAAGAAATGTGGCACTATAAACCTACCCCTGAACGTTGGAGTATCCACGAAACCGTTATTCATATTACTGACAGCGAGGCTAATAGCTTTGTTCGTGGTCGCCGTTTTATTGCCGAGCCGGGTAAAGAGGTTCTGGGTTATGACGAAAGTGGCTGGGCGGTGGCTCTGGATTACGCCAAACGCGACGCGGATGAGACTCTTGAGCTTTTCAAGTGGTTACGCCAGAGCAGCTATAACCTGATTCGTACTCAGCCGGAGGCGGTCTGGGCCAATACCGTCAACCACTCCGAAAACGGGGTGATGACAATGGACGATTGGCTGGACGTTTATGACCGTCACGTCCCCGAACATATCGAGCAGATGCGGGAAGTCTACAAGGATTGGGCCGCAGCAGTTAAGGATGAAAGATGAAGGGACTAAATTAGCTGGCGAGAAAAAATATCTTCAATAAGATTGGTCAGGGCGGAAGGGTTATTATCAGGGTTAATCAGAAAATGGTCTGCGCCCACTTTATAAGCCAGGATAGCATTAGTCAGGGGGGTTTCCTTGCCCAGCAAGATAATCGGGATGGGTTTTAAGCGGGAGTCGTGCTTTAGCTGTTGGCAGAGCTCAAAACCGTCTGGCTGATCGGCATTTAAAACTATTAAATCTGGTTGATATTCAAGAGCTTTTTCTATAATCTGGCGACCAGCAACGACACTAATAGCCCGGTATTCAGTGGTTTGTACTAAAGATTTGAAACACTCATCAACCAGGATGCTTTTTGTTGCGGACATAGCTTTGTCTCTGGAATCTGCTAAATTTAAATTGACCAGCTGAAATGTTACTTTAGTTTACATCCAGAATATTCCGTATATCTCCCTAATATCTCCCACATTTGTTTTAGCGGGGCCAAAGCATTCTGAAGCAAAGAATTTATAAAACTGTTGGTCTTTTTATCCACATAGTATGAATTGTCTATAACGGTAACTAAAGTGGGCCAATAATTCAAATTGGTGGTATAATAAGTAGGACTGGAATAGCAGAGTAGCCGCCTCCAGGTGGTTGAACTCATTCGCACACTGCCAAAAATAGTTTAGTAGATTTGCAAGACCCTTTAGTTAACCTTCACAACTACCACTCTACACTTGCTCTCCTGTATACACTGTTAGTATACCCCGCACTCAATAATCAGCCACCATTAGTTGCTACCCAGTGAAGGCAACCCACCGTGCTGGCTTGTCTACTTGAAGTTACTAAAAGATTACTTCAATTTAGATTGGATTTTAGAAATAGGGGTAGAAGCGCGCCAGAAAGGGGTATAACCTGATGAGAATTGGCATCCTTGCGCCAATTGCCTGGAGAACCCCGCCCAAACATTATGGGGGTTGGGAGCTGGTGGCTTCAAATCTAACGGAGGGGCTGGTCAAACAAGGTCACGAGGTTACACTTTTTGCCACAGGCGATAGCCAGACTGCCGCTCGTTTGGAAGCAGTTTGTCCAACTCCCTTAAACCAGAACAGTCACCTGGATGCCAGGGTTTACGAGACTTTGCATACGGCCCACGCCTTTGAGATGGCTCAGGCTGGCAACTTTGACTTGCTACATAACAATACGGGCTGCTTTCCGCTGTGCTTTAGCCGTCTGGTGGATATTCCGGTTCTGACAACTTTACACGGCTCGGCAGCCGAAGAAAGTAGCCGTTTGATTTATCAGACCTACCGCGAACAGCCTTATGTTTCAATCAGCTACTCTGAGCGGGAAAACGCGCCAGACCTGAATTACGTCGCAAATGTTTACAATGGGGTGGACACGGCCTCTTTTGACCCGGTTGAAAAGAGCGGGGATTATTTGCTGGTATTAGGTCGAATGTCACCCGACAAAGGGATTCACTTAGCGATTCAAGTGGCCCAACGGCTGGGAATGCGGCTAGTTCTGGCGGGAATTGTGCCACCCGAAAACCAGCTTTATTTTGAACAGCAAATAAAACCCTTCCTGGCTCCCGGAAAAGTGGAGTTTGTGGGCTCCGCCGACCATGCTCTTAAAAACCAGCTTTTTGGCGGGGCTTATGCCTTTCTCCATCTGGTAACTTACCGCGAAGCCTTTGGGCTGACTATTGTGGAGGCAATGGCCTGTGGTACACCAGTGGTGGGAGTAAATCTGGGCAGTATTCCCGAATTAGTAAAGCCAGGTTTGAGCGGTACGGTTGTACCCTATCTGGCGGATGAAGACCAGTTGGTCGAAAGTGTTAGCCTTGCCGTGCAACAAGCTGGCACTCTTGAACGTGGCCCAATTAGTTGCTATGCCGCCGACAATTTTGGGCTGAATAGAATGGTGCAGGGTTATCTAAATACCTACGAAGAAGTAATAGCCAAAAGTAATACACCGCAGTAATACCAAAAACCACCAGCCTATAGTTTTAATGTTAAGACCAGAAAGCAAAGTAGCTTACTCTTTTTATCAGGAGAAAGCTTCTTAGTGTCTGGCACGATTCTTGCTCTCTTGTGGGTAAAGAATCTCATTAATTACAAAGGAGAAAAGTTTCTTTAGTTAGTCTTTGCGAGATTGAGGCAAGCCCGCTAGAGAACCTGAAAATAAATTATGAACATAACAAAGAGTTTATCCGGGTCTATTAGACAACTGGCGGTTAATAAAACCAGCCATCGAGTAGCTTTTCTGGCTAGTTTTCCGCCCCGCCAATGTGGAATTGCTACTTTCACCAGCGATGTAATCCAGGCGGTGGTGCAACAATCCCCCCAAATCAAACCAATCGTAATCGCCTTGGAAAACACCAAAGCGGCGCAGGGCTTGGACTATCCGGCGATGGTTAAGCATGTGCTACCTCAATACAATCTGGCCGAATATAGAGCGACGGCAGAATTTATTAACCACAGTGGGGCCGAGGTGCTGTGTGTGCAGCATGAGTTCGGACTCTACGGTGGTGAAGCAGGCGAATGGCTACTTGATATTTTAAAACGGGTAGAAATTCCAATCGTGAGCGTACTGCACACGGTATTGCCTCACCCGACGGCAGACTATTTACGGGTTATGCAGGAAATTGGGCGGTACTCCCGAAAGATGGTAGTAATGACCCAAACCTCCGCCCAGCTAATGCAGGATGCTTATGGTATTAAAAAGCACCAGCTTGAGGTCATTTATCATGGCGTGCCAGACGTGCCGTTACGTTCAACCGAGGCTGCCAAAGATAAACTGAACCTGACCGGACGGACTGTTCTGGCAACTTTTGGCCTGATTAACAAAGGCAAAGGGATTGAATATGCGCTGGAAGCCTTGCCCACCGTAGTCGCCCGCTATCCCCAGGTAAAATATCTGGTATTAGGCGGCACGCACCCGGTGGTACGCCAAAACGAGGGTGAGAGTTATCGCGAGAGCTTGGAAGCGCGGGTGCGTGAGTTAGGTTTGGATAATCATGTGCAATTTGAAAATCGCTTTCTGGACTTTGAGGATTTATGCAGCTATCTGGCCGCCACCGATATTTACCTGACTCCCTATCTTGGTAAGGAACAAATTGTTAGTGGCACTCTGGCTTACGCGCTGGGTTTTGGCAAAGCCGTAATTTCTACGCCTTATTTGTATGCTCAGGAAGTTCTGGCGAACAAGCGTGGTCTGTTGGTAGATTGGCAGGATAGTGCCAGTATTAGTGCCGCCTTGTTGCGCTTGCTTGATAACCCAACCTTGCTGGCAGAAACCAGACAGGCTGCCTATCAATATGGACACCAGATGGCTTGGCCTAATGTTGGTCGGCAATATGCGGAACTGTTCGAGAAATTAGCCCTGGTAGCAAGAACTAGTTTGATGACCACCACTTCACATTCTTTAGTGTCGAACTATCCTTTGCTCAGGAAGTAAGCAGGTTTTATGTTACAACAAAAACTTAGCAAATTAACTTTTAAGACAAACAGGCCGGATAATTTTAATCCGGCCCATCTATTGGCGATGACTGACGATACCGGGATGTTCCAACACTGTCGCTACTCTATTCCAGACCGTCAGCACGGCTATACCTTGGACGATAATGTAAGAGCCTTATTAGCCGCCGCCCAAAGCGAAGACCCAGCAGTAATTGAACTTCTACCAGTTTATCTTAGTTTTGTGGTCTATTGTCAACAACCAAACGGGCTTTTTGTTAATTTTATGGGTTATGACCGCCACTTCCTTGAAGCTACGGGTAGTCCCGACTCACAGGGGCGGACGCTGTGGGCTTTGAGTGGCCTCTATCTGGAAAAGCCTATCTATCGGTCATTACTAGAACCAATGCGCGAAATCCTTTGCCAACAAGTAATGCAAATGACTTCCCCCCGTACTCTGGCTTTTGCTTTGCTTGGTCTGGCGGCTTATCTAAAGGCCAAACCAGAAGATTCTTCAACCCAAACGGCTCTATCCTTTGTGGCAGACCGTTTAGTGGGACATTGGGAAAAATCGCAGCAACCGGGCTGGTATTGGTTTGAGGAATATATAACCTATGAGAATGCCCGCTTTCCCCAGGCTCTTTTCGCGGCTTATGTTGCTACTGGAAACAGGCAGTATCTAAATATAGCCCGCCAGGCGGCTGACTTCCTGGAGGAGCTGCACTTCAAAAAGGGTTATCTGAAATTAGTCGGTAACGCTGGTTGGTTGCAGCGTGGTCAAGAGCCTGCCCAATTTGATGAGCAGCCCGTAGATGCCGGGGCGTTAGTTGAAATGTATGCGCTGGCGTATCAGGTGACGGGCGAATCACGCTATTTTGATTTAGCTCGTTGCGCTTTTGACTGGTACAGAGGCAATAACTACCATAATCTGGCCCTTTATGACCCACTGACAGGCGGCGTTTATGACGGCCTTGAGGTTGACGGAGTAAATTATAACCAGGGGGCGGAGTCGGTTTTATCCTATCTGTTGGCTTTGCAGAGTTTGCATAAAATTTCCAGTTCTGAGAAATAACATCAGTTAATTATGTATGGGCGGTTCGCGAACCGCCCCATAGGCATCAAGTTAAGGCGAAACGGTCAGGGTCAACCCAACGCTGAAAGGCCGAAGGGTGCTTTTGGCGTTTGTTCAAGCGACAAGTGGTCAAAATCAGCCCTTTAATCAGTTCAAAAAGGGC
>Ga0209512_1004437_pt1 | contig 12292 bp, 9 predicted proteins | sample frozenSSSSmetaG_FD_184142 | JGI IMG/M metagenome (GOLD analysis project Ga0209512, IMG submission 184142) | Glacier valley bacterial and archeal communities from Borup Fiord, Nunavut, Canada, to study Microbial Dark Matter (Phase II) -... | ecosystem: Environmental > Aquatic > Freshwater > Ice >... | reverse complement strand
CAGGTCGGTCATCGGCGCTATTTCTTCTTGTTCCGGTTGGCGTGCATGGCGTCGCGCGACTCGGTGAGGAAGGCTTCGACTTCATCGAGGGTGGCGGAGAAATCGTAGCCGGTGTTGCCGAAGACGATTTCCTTGGTGTCGTCGTCGCGCAGCATGTAGCCGCCATGCGCCTCGATCTTGGGGTTGAGCTTCTGGGGGACCAGCAGGCTGAGGTTGAATGGGCGGCCGAGGCGGCGGACGCGGCGTTCGATGGCGACTGGGGTGTTGGCGCGGCTGGTCATCGTCGGCTCCTTTGTTCTCCACATAGCGAGCGAGGGCGGCAGATGCAAAGGGTGCGATTTCGTCGACTGTCCAGCTAGGCACAAACGGCCAGTTATGGTTTGGTCCGCGCAATTATTGTAACGTTGCAATAGGCGGACGACATGGCACTCAACCTCAATCAGCGCATCCAGCGGATCGCGGTGCGGCTCGACGAGCTGACCTACTGGCGGGAGCGCGAGAGCGTGCCGGTCGTGGGCTGGACGGCCGACGGCGCGCCGATCGAGGAGGGGGCGCCTTGGCCGACGCGCGAGGGCGTGGTGAGCTTCACCGCGAAGGTCGAGGGCGCGGGCAAGTGGCCGGTGGGCGAGACGCGGCTGTTCGTCGACCTGGGCGGCGAGGGGCTGGTGACGCTGGACTACGGCTCGGACAGCGCCAGCTTCGGCAACGACCCGTACCACAAGGAATATCCGGTGAAGGCGCTGGCGTTCGGTATCACCGCCGAGGCGACGGCGCGGCTGCCGTTCGGGCAACCGGTGCGGAAGCCGGTGCTGGTGGGCGGCCGGCTGAGCTGGGTGGACCTGACGGTGCACCAGTTGCAACTGCGGCTCCGGCAGATCGTCGAAACGTGCCGGCTGCTCGAAGGGCACGACGTGGTGCCGCATCTGGCGGCGGCGGCGGAGGAGGCGATCTACGCGCTCGACTGGCCGTCGGGCACGGCGGACTACGTGGCGCGATTCGCGCCGCAGGATGGGCAGCAGCGCATCTGGCAATTGCCGGCGCTGAAGGAGAAGCCGGAGGCGCTGAGCGAGGCGCAGCGCGACAGCGTCGATGCGGCGGATGCCAAGCTGATCGCCCGGCTCAAGGACCTGCAGAAGCGCTATCCGGCGCAGGGCGACATCCTGCTGACCGGGCATGCGCATATCGATCTCGCCTGGCTGTGGCCGTATTCGGAGACGCGGCGGAAGATGCGGCGGACGTTCTCCACGGCGGTGCAGCTGATGGAGGGGAGCAACGAGTACGTCGCCAAGTCCGGCTTCCAGTTCAACCAGTCGACGGCGCATTACTACGCGCAGATCGAGGAGGATGACCCCAAGCTGTTCGATCAGATCCGCGCCAAGGTGGCGTCGGGCGGGTGGGAGACGGTGGGCGGCATGTGGGTGGAGCCCGACACCAACATGCCAACCGGCGAGAGCCTGACGCGGCAGGTGCTGTATGGACAGTTGTATTTCGAGCGCAAGTTCGGGGCGCGGCACAGTGTGTGCTGGCTGCCGGATTGCTTCGGCTTTTCCGGCGGGCTGCCGCAGATATTGAAGCAGGGCGGTATCGACAGCTTCTTCACCATCAAGGTGAACTGGAACGAGACCAATACCATCCCGTCCGACCTGTTCTGGTGGGAGGGGCTCGATGGGTCGCGGGTGCTGGCGCACACGTTCAACAACCCGCGCGGCGGCTATAACGGCGTGCTGTCGCCCGAGGCCGTGCTGGCGACGTGGAGGAACTTCAAGGACAAGCACCGGCATCCGCAGACGCTGCTCGCCGTCGGCTATGGCGATGGCGGCGGCGGGGTGACGCCGGAAATGGTGGAGCGCGAGATGCAACTGCGCGACTTTCCGGCGCTGCCCAAGGCGCATTGGGGGAAGGTGGCCGACTTTTTCGCTGGCGCGCATGACACCGCGTCGCGCACCGAAATGCCGGTGTGGTTCGGCGACATCTATCTCGAGCTGCACCGCGGTACGCTGACGACGCAGAGCGCGGTGAAGAAGGCGCACCGGCAGGCGGAGCGCTCCCTGATCACGGCGGAAACGCTGGGGTCGCTGGCGCACCTGATGGGCGCGGAGCAGCCGGAGAGCCTCGAGCATATCTGGCGCGTGGTGCTGAAGAACGAGTTCCACGACATCCTGCCGGGTTCGTCGATCGCCGAGGTGTATGAGGACGCGGAGCGGGAGCTCAACGACGCGATCGGGCGGGCACTGGCGCGGCAGCAGTTTGCGCTGTCGGCTATCGTCGGCAAGCTGCCGGATGGCGACGTCGCCGATGCGGTGGTGGTGGTTAATCCGTCGCTGAGCCGCCGACCGGTGCGGGTGAAGACGACCGACGGGGCAGTGTTCTCGTCCGACCACATGATGCCGCCGCTGGGGATCAAGGTGTTCTCACGGGTCGATCTGGCGCCGCAGGAGGGGTTGAGCGTTTCCGAGGGGCACCTCGAAAACCTGCACATCAAGGCGACGATCGGGCTCGATGGCTCGGTGACAAGCCTTGTGCACAAGGCGACCGGGCGCGAGGCGCTGGCGGGGCGGGGCAACCAGCTCTGGGTCTACACCATCGACAAGCCGCGCAACTGGGATGCGTGGGACATCGAGGACGATTATGCCAACCGCGGGGTGGAGCTGAACCGGCCCGAGAGCATCAAGGTGGTGGAGAATACGCCGACGCGGGTGGCGGTGCGGGTGGTGCGGAAGTTCCGGGCTTCGACGGTGACGCAGACGTACACGCTCGAGGCCAACGGGACGCGGCTCGATATCGCCACCGAGCTTGACTGGCACGACCGGCACTGCCTGCTGCGGACGCTGACGCCGGTTTCCGTGAGGACGACGCACGCGACCTGCGAGCACGCCAATGGCGTGGTGAAGCGGGCGACGCATGACAATACGAGCTGGGAGCAGGCGCAGTTCGAGGTGCCGGCGCACCGGTTTATCGACATGAGCGAGCCGGGGTTCGGCGTGGCGCTGCTGAATGACGCCAAGTACGGGCACTCAGCCAAGGGCAATGTGCTGGGGCTGAGCCTGGTGCGTTCGCCCTTGTACCCGGACCCGCTGGCGGACGAGGGTGGGCAGCGATTCACCTACGCGCTCTATCCGCATGCCGGGGACTGGTATGAGGGGCGGGTGCGCGAGGAGGCCGAGGACCTGAACCAGCCGATGCTGGCGGCGACGGCGAGCGGGGTGGCGTCGGTGAGCTATGAGCCGATCGGGACGGAGGGGATTCCGGCGGCGCTCAGCGGGCTCAAGCCGGCGGAAGATGGCAAGGGCTTGATTTTCCGGGTGTTTGAGCCGAGCGGGCGGCGCGGCGACTTTGCGCTGAAGGTGCCTGAGGGGTGGAGCGTGTCGGGGCCGCTGAGCATCATGGAGGAGCCGATGGAGCGCTGCGAGGGAGCGGAGCTGAGGCCGTTCGAGCTGCGGACGTGGCGGGTGAGCCGGGGGTAAGCCGCCAGGTCGTGCTGTTGGGACGACGCCGCGCTGATCAGTCCGACTCGATCGGCGCATCCTTTCGGCCGCCCCACTCGGTCCAGGAGCCGTCATAGACCGCGACGTCGCGCGCTCCCGCCACTTCCAGCGCCAGCGCGAGCGTGGAAGCGGTGACGCCGGAGCCGCAACTGGTGACGAGTGGCTTTGACACGTCAACGCCCTTGTCGCGGAACAGCGCCGCCAGCGCTTCGGGCGATTTCAGGCGGCCATTTTCACTGAGCTCGCTGACGGGGACGTTGCCGGAGCCAGGGATGTGGCCGCTTGCGAGTCCGGGCCGGGGCTCGGGTACCTGGGCGTGGAAGCGGTCGGCCGGCCGGGCGTCGAGGATGGCCTTTTCGCGCGACTGCGTCAGGGCGAGGACGGAGGCGAAGTCTTCGACCAGCTCGGTGCGGAAGCGCGGGGTGAAGGTGCGGAGCGGGCGGTTCGGTTCGCCCGACTCGGTCGCGCGGCCCTCGGCGCGCCATTTCGGGCCGCCGCCATCGAGGATGCGTACATCGCCGGCGCCCATGACGCGAAACGTCCACCAGACGCGCGGCGCCGAGAAGATACCCGCCTCGTCGTAGACGACGATGGTGTCGGTATCGGCGATGCCGAGCGCGCCGACGGCGGCAGCGAACGCGCTGGGCGTCGGCAGCATGTGGGGCAGGTCGGTGGTCTTGTCGGCGATATCGTCGATGCCGAAGAACACAGCGCCGGGCAGGTGGTTTTCGAGATACTCGGAGTGACCCTTGCGGCCGGCGGCCGGCATATACCAGCTCGCATCGACCAGCGAGAGGTTGGGGTCGCCGAGGTGCTCGGCGAGCCAATCGGTGGAGACGAGCGGGTTCGGCATCGGCGTTTCTCCCTGGCTGGAGATGCCCGATTACCCGGGTAAGGCCGGCTTCACAAGGGGAGGGGGTGCGGGCAGCTGGTGCTTCACCACGCCTTGCGGCGTGAGTTCCTTCAGCGCCAGGGTCTGGTCGAGGTGGGTGGCGCGCCAGCGGAGGAGGCGTTCTGCCATTTCGAGGCGGACCGGGGCGTGCGCCGGATCGTCGGCGAGGTTGATGAGGTTGGCGGGGTCGGCTGCGAGGTCGAAGAGCAGCGGGGGCAGCGCGGCGAAGTGGACGTATTTCCACTTGTCGGTGCGGATCGTCGCGAGGTTGAGCTGGGTGGACGACAGGCCGAAGGCCTGCTCGGCGGTCTGCAGTGCCACCTCGCGGAAATCGAACTCCCAGTGGACCTCGTCCCGCCACGTGGAGGGTTGGCCGGAGAGCCAGGGGAGCAGGGAGACGCCGTCGGGGACGTGGGCGGGGGTGCCGCCAAGGGCCTCGACAATGGTGGGGTAGATATCGACGGCTTCGGTGAAGGCAGTGACGCGATTGCCGCGCCGGGTGGCGCGCGGATCGCGGATAACCAGCGGGACGTGCTGACTCTGGTCGTGGTAGCCGCCCTTGCCCAGCAGGTAGTGGTCGCCCATCAGCTCGGCGTGGTCGGAGGTGAAGATGACGAGCGTATCGTCCCAGGTGCCCGCGGCCTTCAATGCCTCGAACACCCGGCCGAGCTGGGCATCGACCTCGGAGATCATCCCCAGGTAGGTGGCCTTGAGCTGCCGGAACTCGGCATCGGACAGGTCGGCGACCCGTCCTTCGGCGCCCATCACGAAGTGTTCGAGGCCGGTAGTGGCGTGAGCGAAGGCGACGAGCGGGTGCACGGCCGCATCGCTGGCCGGATCGGCGGCGCGGGCGAACGGGCCGGTTTCGGCGGGGTCGTACAGGGTGTTGTACGGCGCGGGGACAATGAAGGGCGGGTGGGGCCGCAGGAACGACAGGTGGGCGAACCACGGCCGATCCTGCTCCCCGTGCCAGCGGATGAACTCGCCGGCGAGGAAGGCGGTCTGCGTCTGGTCGGCGGTGTAGCCCGGCGCGGCGTCGGTGATGCCGGTGGCGCCGTTGGCGGGCAGATGGGCGGCCTGGCGATCGGCGAACACGACACCCTGGCCGCGCAGCCAGCTCAGCCAGGTCTTTTCGTCCTCGGTCAGCCGCTGCCGGAGCTCGAACCCGGGCAGCACTCCCTCGTAAGTGGTGAGGCGCGGGTCTCCGGCGGGAACGACGGTGGGGTCGGCCGACTGGTCGGAATAGCCGAACTGGGTGGGTTCGTAGCCCAGCCGCCGGGCGGCGAGCGCGACGTTGTCGAAGCGGTGGGCGTGCGGGGTGCCGTTACGAACCACGCGATTGGTCATCTGGTAGAGGCCGGTATAGAGGCAGGCGCGGGCCGGCGAACAGGGGGCGGCGTTGGCGTAGTGGTTGAGGAACGCGGTGGCATCGGCGGCGAAGGCGTCGATGTGGGGCGTCCTGACCAGCGGGTGGCCGGCGTAGCCGAGGCTGTCGCCGCGCCACTGGTCGGCGGTGATGAAGAGGATGTTCATGGCCGTGTTCCGTTCCTGATGGCTGGCATCCCGATACCCCCACCCCAGCTTCGCTATGCCGCTTCGCGACAAGCTGCGCTACCCGCCTTTCGAGCATAGCTCTCAAGGCCTTCTCACCTAAAATCGCTCCACTGGAGCGATTTTGCCTGCGGCACGGCTCGAGGCCGCCAGGCGCAGGGAGGAGGCGGCTCAGACGCTCAGGATGATGAGTTCCTTGGCCGAGAGGCTGATCGGGCTGGTGGAGCCGACGGCCGGCGGCGGCGAGTCGGGCCGGTTGAAGGTGTCGAGCGACAGGTTGAGGCTGCCGGCCTTGGCCCTGAGGCGGATGACCGAGCCCTGGAAGTGCACCTGCTCGATGGTGGCGGGAAGCACGACGTCGCAGCCGGGGACCGCGCCGAACTGCACGCTCTCGGGCCGGACTGCCAGGGTAATGCTGGCGCCGCGCGGGGCCGGGATGGCTTCGGCGAGCGCAAAGGTGATGCCGTTCATCGAAACGCGGCCGCCCGCCGGATCCTCGACGGTGACCGGGAAGGTGTTGAGGGTGCCGACGAAGTTGGCGACGAACTGGGTGGCGGGGCGGTTATAGACCTCGAAGGGCGTGCCGATCTGGTCGGCGACGCCGGCATGCATGACGACGAGACGGTCGGAGATCGACAGCGCCTCTTCCTGGTCATGCGTCACGAAGATGGTGGTGATGCCGAGCTTTTTCTGGATGTCGCGGATTTCCTCGCGCAGCGAGACGCGGATCTTGGCGTCGAGCGCCGATAGCGGTTCGTCAAGCAGCAGCACCTGCGGCTTGGGCGCCAGGGCCCGGGCGAGGGCGACGCGCTGCTGCTGGCCGCCCGACATCTGGTAGGGGTAGCGGTCGGCGAGCTGCTCGAGGCCGATGAGCTTCAGCATCTCGGTGACGCGGGTTTCGATATCGGGCTTCTGCATGCCGGCGATCTTCAGACCGAAGGCGACGTTGCCGAATACCGTCATGTTGGGGAACAGGGCGTAGGCCTGGAACACCATGCCGATATTGCGCTTGTTGGGCGCGAGGTGGGTGATTTCCTTGCCATCGACGACGATGCGTCCCGACGTGGGCTGTTCGAAGCCGGCCACCATGCGCAGCACCGTGGTCTTGCCGCAGCCCGAGGGCCCGAGGAAGGAGACGAACTCCCCGCGGTCGACCGACAGGTCGAAGCCCTTGACCACCATGTTGGCGCCGAAGCTCTTGGTGACGCCTGAGATCGAAAGGAAGCTCATGCTGCAGCTTTCTGTGCGGGGGCAATGGCGGTGGGCGGGGATTTGCGGGAGAGCAGGCGCTGGCCGGGTTTGCGGCTGGCAAACAGCTGCATCAGGATCATCATGCCCCAGGTGAGGGCGAAACTCATGGTGGCGAGCGCGGCCGGCTCGTAGGCGAGGTCCTCGCCGATCAGGACGAGGTAGGGACCGAAGGCGTCGCGGTCGAGCAGGCTGGCCAGCACAAACTCGCCGAACGAGATCGAGAAGGTGAGGAAGGCGCCCGAGACGATGGCCGAGCGCACATTGGGGAAGATCACCTCCCAGATGGTGCGCAGGCGCGACGCGCCGAGGATTTCGGCGGCTTCGGTCAGGGTGGCGATGTCGATGACCGACAGGCCATTGTCGATCGAGCGGTACATGTAGGGCAGCGACAGGACGACATAGCCGATGACGAGCAGCAGGTTGGTGCCCAGGTCGTCGTTGAGCAGCGGCAGCATCGAGTTCGAGCCGTAGAGGCGGATGTAGCCGAAGACCAGCACGATGGGCGGCACGATCAGCGGCAGGAGGGTGATGAACTCGATTACCGGGCGGAACTTCGGCAGCTTCAGGCGCACCCAGTAGGCAGTCGGCACCACGACGATCGAGCCCAGCACGATGGCGGCGGCCGAGGCGATGATCGAGAAGCTGACGGTGGAGAGGAACCTGGGATCGGCGAAGACGACGTTGTAGGCCTCAAAGCTCAGCTGGCCGCGCAGCGCCTGCAGCGAGAACTGGAACGTGGCATAAAGCGGCACGAGGAAGAACAGCGCCGAGATGATGACGATGATCGTCGAGACCAGCGGGAAGCCTTTTTTCATTTCTGCCACTTCTCGGTGCGAGCGCGGAGCACAAGGTAGATGACGTTGGACAGGCCGGTGATCACCACCATGCCGAGCGCCAGGGCGTAGCCGAGGTTGGGGTTGTAGAGCACGTTGCCGCGGATCTGCTGGAACAGCACGATCGGCACCACGGAAAAGCGCGAACTGGTCAGCGCGTAGATCGTGGCGAGCGTGCCGAAGGCGTTGGCAAACAACAGCAGGAAGCAGCCAAGGATGGTCGGGGCGAGCACCGGCAGGGCGACCATGCGCCAGTACTGCATGTTGGTGGCACCCAGGATCAGCGCAGCCTCGTTCCACTCCTTCTTCAACCCATCGAGCGCCGGGGTGATGATGAGCACCATCAGCGGCAGCTGGAAGTAGAGATAGGTGACGGCAAGGCCGGTAAACGAGAACAGGTTGAAGCCGGTGCTCGAGAGGTTGAAGCCCAGCAGGTTGCGCAGCAGCACGGTGACGATGCCGAGCGGTCCGATGGTGGCGATGAAGGCGAAGGCCAGCGGAATGCCGGCGAAGTTGGAGGCGACGCCAGAGAAGGTGAGGAAGGCCGGCCGCAGCCATTTTGGCAGGCCGCCGAGGACGATTGCGCAAGCGAGCAGCAGGCCCGTGATGGCGCCAAGCCCGGCCGAGACGAGGCTGAGGCGGATCGACAGGGAATAGGCGTCGGCGATGTCCTTGCCGGCCAGCGCGAAGATGTTGTCGAGCGTGAAGGCACCCGTCGTGTTCTGGAAGGCGCCGATGAAGAGGTAGAGCGTCGGGGCGACGAGGAACATGGCCGCGAACAGGAGGAATGGCAGGACGCCGAGCCAATTCCACAGCCCACTGCGGCGCACTGCGCGGACCCCAGGCGTCTTGGCAGTGAGCGGCACCGATCCCTCAGCCGCCATCGAATGCATAGTCATGCGCGTTTGCCCCGCTCACATGGTGACAAGGCAATGCCGGTTGACCGGCATTGCCCAGATTGTCAGCAGACGATGCTTATTGCACGCCCATCGCCGAAGCCCAGGCCTCGCCGATCGTGGTCTTGGCCTGGCCCTGCTCTTCGAGGGTCGGGAAGATCGCCTTGGCGTAGCCTTCGGCCGGCGGCAGCTTGTCGAGCAGGTCCTGGGGGACCACGCCGCGAGCGGCCATGTCGTTGAAGCGGATCGGGTGGCAGTAGCCGGCGAGCCAACCGGTCTGGCCTTCGTCCGAGTACAGGTATTCCATCCACAGCTTGGCGGCGTTGGGGTGCGGAGCGAAGGCCGAGATGGCCTGCACGTACACACCGGCGATCACCGCGTCCGACGGGACGACGACGTCCATCGGCGGGTTGCCCTTGAGGCTGTCGCGCATGGCGAGCACGTTGTAGTCCCAGTCGACCAGGACCGGGGTGGTGCCCTGCGCCATGCCCTGGGCCGAACCATTGGTCGGCACGAGGTTGCCGCTATCCTTGAGGCCCTTGAAGAACTCGACGCCAGCAGTCGCGGCTTCGGTGCCCGACTTGCCCGAGACGGCAACGCCGGCACCGTAGACGGTCATGATCGAGGAGTTGCCGGTACGCGGGTCGCCCGGCATGGCGAACGAGTTGGCGAACCTGGCGTCCTTGAGGTCGGCGAAGCTGGTCGGGGCCTGCTTGACGATGTCGGTGTTCACGCCAAAGGCGAGCACGCCGTAATAGTCGCCGTACCAGTAGCCTTCGGCGTCCTTGGCGGAGTCCGGGATCGAGTCCCAGGTCGACACCTTGTACGGCATCAGCAGGTTCTCGGCCTTGGCCGAGGGGCCGAAGGAGAGACCAACGTCGATCACGTCGGGAGCCTGCGGGCCCTTGTTGTCCTTGTTGGCCTTGATGGCCTCGATTTCGTCGCCCGAACCGGCATTGGGGTTCAGCTCGTTGACTTCGATGCCCGGATACTTGGCCTTGAAGCCCTCGATCACGGCACCGTAGCCGCACCAGTCGTGGGGCAGGGCGATGGTGGTGAGCTGGCCTTCGGCCTTGGCGGCTTCGTAAAGCGCGCTCAGGTCGGTCTGCGCCATCGCGGCGGTCGAAGCCAGAACGGCAACGACGGACACCGAGGCGGCAAACGCGTTCTTGTTGGTCATGTGCGTCTCCCAGGGGAAAAGGCGGCCCGATGTCCTGACGTTCAGGAGCCGGTGGAGCCGCGCTTGACCTATTTCCGGGATGTGACAGCTGCATTGCGCGAGGATGACAGCTGGATGACAGTCCACGGCCCCTTGCTTGCCACTCATCCGGAAGAGGGCAGTGCTGGCGGGCGGAGTGGCGTTCGCGGCGACCGTCACATTGTCACATTGGGCGCCGTCCGCGCCGGAGTTTAGAGCGGTTCCAGCCTAGGTCGATATTTCTTGATACTGGCGATCCACTTTGCTAGGCCGCCGCTTATCGAGGCCCCAACCGGCCGGCAGGGAGATTTCCAACATGACGACGATCCGCCGTTTCGCGCTTTCGCTCGGTCTCGTGGCGCTGGGGGGTGGAACGACCTTCGCGCAGGAGCCGGCGGCCGGCGACATCCTCAAGACCTACGCCGACATCGCGCTCGCCGGCTACGAGGACGCGCTCACGACCGCCAAGGCGCTCGATGCGGCGACCGACGCGCTGATCGCTACCCCGTCGGACGAGACGCTGAACGCGGCGCGCGATGCGTGGCGCGCCTCGCGCCCGAGCTACCAGCAGACCGAGGCGTTCCGCTTTGGCAACGCCATTGTCGATGAGTGGGAAGGCAAGGTGAATGCCTGGCCGCTCGACGAAGGGCTGATCGACTACGTGGATGCAAGCTATGGCAGCGAAAGCGACGAGAACGGGCTCTATACGGCCAACGTGATCGCCAACCCGAAGATCAGCATCGACGGCAAGGACGTCGATGCTTCGGAGATCACGCCGGAGTTCCTCGCCAGCACGCTTCAGGAAGCGGGCGGGATCGAGAGCAATGTCGCGACCGGCTACCATGCGATCGAGTTCCTGCTGTGGGGGCAGGACCTGCACGGGACGGGTCCGGGCGCGGGCGAGCGGCCGTTTACCGACTATTCGACCGAGGCGAACGCCAGGCGGCGCGGCCAGTATCTCGACGCGGCCACCGACCTGCTGGTGACCGACCTCGAGGAAATGGTGGCGGACTGGGCCGACGGCGGCCCGGCGCGGACGGCGCTTGCCGGCACGGGGCTTGCGACGATCCTCACCGGTATGGGGTCGCTGTCGTTCGGTGAGCTGGCGGGCGAGCGCATGAAGCTTGGCCTGCTGCTGCACGATCCGGAAGAGGAGCACGACTGCTTCTCGGACAATACTCACATCTCGCACCTCAACGACGCGATCGGCATCCAGAACGTCTACCTCGGCAAGTACACGCGGGTTGATGGCTCGGTGGTGGAAGGTCCGTCGATCTCGGGGCTGATCGCATCGAAGGATACGGCGCTCGATACCGAGATCAAGGGGTTGCTTGCCGACACCGTCGCGAAGATGGAAGTGATGGCGACCCGCGGCGATACGGTCGAGAAGTACGACCAGATGATCGCCGAGGGGAACGCAGAGGGCAACGCGGTGGTGCAGGCGGCGATCGATGGGCTGATCGCGCAGACGCGGGGCGTCGAGCGCGCGGTGGCGCTGCTCAACCTCGGTGATACGGTGACCATCGAACAGTCGGACAGCCTGACCAACCCGGACGCGGTTTTCCAGTAAGGTAAGGTTTTCCAGAGTTTTGTGGCGGTCGCGGGTTGAAAGAATCTGCGCCGCCGTCTTTCCTCCCGGCATGGCCGGGCTCTTGCCTAAGAGTGCTGACATGCACATGCGCTTGACCGCGTTCCTGGTCATAACCCTTCTCGCGGGTCTCGCCTTCGGCAATGAAGGCGGGACCCGTACCGATTTGTCGGCCGAAGATCTGGCGCGGGTGCGTGCCGTCACCGAGCCGACGTCGGATTTCTCCCGGGCGGAGAATTCCGAGCAGTTGCCGGCCGGCAAGGCGACCGTGAAGAAGCTGGTCAACCAGGACATCTTCTCGTTCTCATCGGCGAACCTGACTTTCGCGCAGGAAGAGCAGTTCAAGCTGGGGAACGCGCTGTTCCGCAAGCTCTGGGTGTCGTCGCCATCATCGACACAGGCGTCGGACGGGCTGGGGCCGCTGTTCAATGCGCGGGGTTGCCAGAACTGCCACCTCAAGGATGGGCGCGGGCATACGCCGTCGGGCAATGGCGACGATGCGGTGTCGATGTTCCTGCGGCTCTCGGTTCCGGCGCATACGGAGGCCGAGGCGCAGGCGCTGCTCGATGGGACCGCGAAGGTGATCCCCGAGCCGACC
>Ga0209512_1004435_pt1 | contig 12295 bp, 11 predicted proteins | sample frozenSSSSmetaG_FD_184142 | JGI IMG/M metagenome (GOLD analysis project Ga0209512, IMG submission 184142) | Glacier valley bacterial and archeal communities from Borup Fiord, Nunavut, Canada, to study Microbial Dark Matter (Phase II) -... | ecosystem: Environmental > Aquatic > Freshwater > Ice >... | reverse complement strand
TCATTGGAAAAAGGGCCTTGGGGCTTGCTCTTGCGTGCGGTCATTATTGCTCCTTTAAAAAAGTGCAGTTTCCTGCTTAATGACCGTTTACACAAAATTATTTATACCCCCTTGAACAAGGAATTTACTCTCCTGATTGGGCGGGTAATGAGAATGAGGAATCAGGCTATGTTGCATAGCATGCGGTGTAATACGCTGCGCTATTACACCCTACGGATTACGGCTTACTGGCCTTACATCATTACGCAGTTTTCTTGCCGTGCCGGTTGCCGGTTGGTTTTGTTGTGGTTTTGGGAAGCAATAAAATGAACAAACGGCATTGTTGATCTGCGACCATACTGTCCGTCAGCCGTCTGGTCAGCTTCTCCTTTATTACCAAGAATAGCGTCAGGATCCCATGCATTGACAAACAAATCTGTGCTCAGGCCCCAGCCCTGACCGATGCTGCCGCCGGTAACACCTTCTCCAACCTGAAATACTGGCGCGAGCTCAGGCAACGATAGCATTTGATTCGCCCTATCCCAGACGTCCCGGGATTTATAGTAGAAATCCGTAAAAGCCGCCTCTTTCCCCTGCTCTCGCAAAATCATAATCAGTTGGGCAAAAGAACTGGCGATTATCTCCATCGCTGCTTTTTTGTGCTCCGTCTTATATTCTTTATCGATCATTTCTAAGCTACCTAAAAATGCACCGCAACCAAAAGCGCACAGAACGACACGTTCTGGTTTGCATATTTCCACAGCGTCAATAACATGGTTACTCAGATTCTTAAATGCCGTGATGTAATTGTTGATTAAGAATTTGGGAGGAACTGTCGACATATCGATGTATGTTGCAATCTCGGGACGGGCCTTTAATGTTTCTTCCAATTCCGCACGGATACTTCTATTTGGACAAATATGAGTAGCATCGAGTGCCGGTGCCGAAACGGAAAGAACATGTACGGGTATGAGTTGATCGCCATTCACACCATCTGCAAACGTTGTCCTGATTAACAGAGACACCTGGCCATCTGGTGCGACGTACGGACTACCATTCCCGCCATTTCGAATCGCGCTTCCGGCCGTACCCAACAATGCCTGATTTATTCTGTCATCCGATCGATTTGGGAAAATGCTGTACACATCGCGTTGATATGCCACACATTGTTTATCGGCATCATCCAGATTGCTAATTAATACGATGCTATTTAATTGTTGATTGCATTCCTCCCGCGTCATATTTTCTATCAAAGCACATGACGGTTTGCCCTCTTTTGCTATTCCCAAACTCTTTGCCGTAGCAAGATAGTATTCTTTTAGAGCATTAAAGCGTTCGGGGGTAAGATTGACTTTGCTAGCCAGCGTGTTGAAGCGAATATCCAACAAATTGGCCAGATTGAGCTTAAGAAAAAACTTTCCGTCCGGTGTCGATCCATGCTCTGAAACTAAGCGACTAAAATCTTCTTTTCCTCCCAACTCATCTTGCAATCGTCCCCTAAACTCATGAAGCTTTGACCAGTCTTCCTGTGAAAATGGCTTGCCATCGCTGTGCTCCATTTTCACCATAATCGACTGGAGTGGCTGATTTGGATCGCGGTTTTGAAAACGTTGTTCGTACTTTATGGTATAGGCGAAATTGGAGAGGGTATGACAAATGGCGGTGAAGTCTTCAACCTGCTTGGCGTAGTTGTCCGCTAAAGGGGGATGATTCTGGTTCTGTTGAGCCTGGGGCGACGTAGCGTACGTTTGTTTTGCCTTTCCAGTCACTTCCATTCTAATTTTCCTGATAAATAATATAAAAATAAGTTCGATGCAAATTATTGGCCCGACGCGCACTGATCTTTACGGGTTAGCAAAAAAACGAATTCCACCACCCCTCATTATTTCCTATAAGTTCTGACGAAGTAATTCGTATTATCACCATTGGTATAAACCCTTATTTAACCTGAAGGCCAGCCGTAATTTGTAGGGCGTAATAGCGCAGCGTATTACGCCGCATGCTGTGCAACATGGCTGTCGTTACCATCACCTGCCCAATCTGAAGAATAAATTCCTTCGTCAACCAGACAATAAAAATTGGACATTTGCCGCCTTTTGGGATCCATGCGGCGTAATACGCTGCGCTATTACGCCCTACAAATTACGGCTTAATGTCCTTGGTGAAGCTTAACCAATACCTGACAAATTTACTCAACTTTGCTATACTTGAGTAAATTAGTAGGGAATGAAATTATCGTCAGCAACTTCGTTTTTCAAGGAACCGGTTTATGCGACTTACGACCAAAGGCCGCTTTGCAGTGACAGCAATGATTGATCTGGCGTTACACCAAAATGGAAGTCCGGTTACGTTGGCTGGCATCAGTGCGCGTCAGGAAATTTCACTTTCCTATCTGGAACAGTTATTCAGTAAATTACGTCGCCATAACCTCGTGCAGTCCGTGCGTGGTCCGGGCGGTGGTTATAACTTAGGCCGGGCGGCCCATGAAGTTAGCGTGGCTGAAATTATTCTTGCGGTAAATGAATCGTTGGATACGACCCAATGCGGCGGTAAAGAAAATTGTCACAGCAGTAATCACCCCGGGGGGCGACGCTGTATGACGCACGAACTGTGGTCAACGCTCAATGATAAAATGTTCGGCTATCTGAGTTCGGTTTCCCTTCAAGATTTAGTGGATCAACAGACTACTTCAGAACGCAACGTAGTCAGGCTTCATCCCCAACAACAGCTTCATACTCAACAAACTTAGGACTATGTAATGGACAGCATCTTAAAAAATAATTCTCTGGAAATTAGTGACATGCAAGCCGGAGCACACGCTCCACTGCATTTTCCTATTTACATGGATTATTCAGCAACCACGCCAATTGATCCTCGCGTTGCGGACAAAATGATTCCTTATTTACGCGAACAATTTGGTAATCCGGCTTCACGCAGCCATGCTTACGGTTGGTCGGCTGAAAAAGCGGTTGAGGAAGCTCGTGGTCATGTGGCTGCTCTGATTGGTGCGGATCCTCGTGAAATCGTCTGGACTTCCGGTACGACAGAAAGCAATAATCTGGCGCTCAAGGGTGCAGCCCAGTTTTATAAAACACGTGGCAAACACATTATTACGGTGAAGACCGAACACAAAGCTGTTCTGGACACCGTGCGCGAATTAGAACGTCAGGGATTCGAAGCAACTTACTTGCAACCACAGGACAACGGATTAATCACCGTCGAACAACTCGCTGCCGCTGTCCGCCCTGACACGATTTTAGTGTCCGTCATGTGGGTCAATAATGAAATCGGCGTGATTCAACCGATAGCCGAAATTGGTGAATTCTGTCGCTCTAAAAATATTATTTTCCATTGCGATGCAGCTCAGGCTACGGGCAAAGTTGAGATTGATATGGAAACGGTCAAAGTCGATTTATTGTCGGTCACCGCACACAAAACATATGGACCAAAAGGTGTCGGCGCTTTGTATGTGCGCCGCAAACCACGCGTTCGGATTGAAGCGCAAATGCATGGCGGCGGACATGAACGCGGTATGCGTTCGGGCACGTTGGCTACACATCAAATTGTCGGTATTGGTGAAGCGTTTCGCATCGCCAAAGAAGAGATGGTCGAAGAAAATCGTCGCATTCTTGCACTACGCGACCGTTTAACTAAAGGATTATCTGAGATTGAAGAAGTCTATATCAACGGTGATATGACGCATCGCGTACCGCACAACCTGAATATGAGTTTTAACTATGTTGAAGGTGAATCGTTAATCATGGCGATTAAAGATATTGCGGTATCGAGCGGCTCTGCTTGTACTTCAGCCAGTCTGGAACCTTCTTATGTATTACGCGCTTTGGGCCGTAATGACGAATTAGCGCATAGTTCAATCCGCTTTACCATCGGGCGTTTTACCACTGAACAAGAAATCGATTTTACGATCGCCTTAATGAAAAAAAATGTCGCGAAATTACGCGACTTATCGCCGCTTTGGGATATGTACAAAGACGGCATTGATATTGCTTCCATTCAATGGGCAGCACACTAAATTTTCGCACTAAGTTTTAGCTACAGGAGAAATCAAATGTCTTACTCAGAAAAAGTATTGGATCACTACGAGAATCCACGTAATGTCGGCAAGTTCGATAACACCGATGACACAGTTGGTACCGGTATGGTTGGTGCGCCAGCATGCGGTGACGTGATGAAGCTGCAAATTAAAGTTGGCGCTGATGGCATTATTCAAGACGCTAAATTTAAAACCTATGGCTGCGGCTCGGCCATTGCGTCGTCTTCTTTAGTCACCGAATGGGTGAAAGGTAAAACGTTGGATCAGGCGTTGACGATTAAAAACACCCAAATCGCTGAAGAACTAGCTTTGCCACCGGTAAAAATTCACTGCTCCATTTTGGCCGAAGACGCCATTAAAGCGGCTGTGTCGGATTACAAAACTAAACATGTAGTTAATTAAAAATGGCTAATTAATATGGCTATAACTCTCACAGAAAAAGCAGCCCGCCACGTTACTCGTTACATCGAGCGACGTGGAAAAGGCATAGGCCTACGTTTTGGCGTCCGCACCACCGGTTGTTCGGGTATGGCTTACAAACTGGAATACGTGGATGAAATCGCGTCCGAAGATCAGGTATTTGAATCGCACGGCGTGAAGGTATTTGTTGACCCGAAAAGTCTCACCTATATCGATGGGACTGAACTTGATTTTGGCCGCGAAGGTTTAAACGAAGGCTTTAAATTCAACAACCCGAATGTGAAAGATGAATGCGGTTGTGGTGAAAGCTTTCGCATATAAAACATGCAAAACCATTTCGAACTTTTCCATTTACCAGTGCAATTTGAACTTGATACAGCACAGCTGGATCGTGCTTTTCGCGAAGTGCAAACGCAAGTGCATCCGGATAAATTTGTGGGTGGCAGCAGCGCTGAACAACGTGTGGCGATGCAATGGGCAACGCGTGCGAATGAAGCGTATCAAACATTAAAAAATCCATTGAAACGCGCAACTTATTTATGCGAGTTAAATGGAGTTAATTTGCAGACTGAATCAAATACAGCGATGCCAACCGCTTTTTTGATGCAGCAAATGGAATGGCGTGAAGAGTTAGATGAATCGAAAGAGGATGCAGCCGCCTTGCACCGACTCGAAGAAAACGTACGCAACCAGCGCGATCTACAAATTAAAAAAATTGGTACACAACTCGCACAAGATGACTTTTATGAAGCAGGGCAATCTATTCGGCAGTTAATGTTTTTAGAAAAACTGAGTGAAGAATTAGATGAAGCCCTGACCTGTGTACCGTAACGCTTTTGCTCCCTCTCCCATTGTGCGGGAGAGGGTTGGGGAGGCCGTAGCCACTCGTTGTTCGACCGAATTGTTTCCATGAACCGAGCTGCGGCTCCCTCTCCCGTTACGCGGGGTGTAGCAGGGGTTTCGCAGTGCATGCACTGCGCCTGCGGAACTAGCTGCCCTTGCAAGGGCAGCTTCCTGAGCCAAAAATGTTTTATGGCGGGGCTGGGGAGAGGGCCCGTGAAACTGGGAGTAACGCTATTAAGTACAGATTGCTTCGTCATACAAAATAAATTGGTCTTAATAAATGACGTTTGAAGCATAGCAACCACCCTCTCCCCAACCCTCTCCCGCGGAACGGGAGAGGGAGCTAAACCTGGCAAGTTCATACGTCAGGGCAAATACAGCAACGCATCACCAACCAAACTATAAAACATCCAAATGGCTCTCCTTCAAATCGCCGAACCCGGCATGTCCACCGCACCACATCAGCATCGACTTGCTGTTGGTATTGATTTAGGCACGACCAATTCCTTAGTTGCCACGGTACGCAATGGCGTTCCTGACATTTTATGTGACGAGGAAGGACGCAGTTTATTGCCATCCATCGTGCGCTATTTACCTAATGGACACGCCAACATTGGTTACAAGGCACAAGCTGCTCAGACGACTGATCCTAAAAACACCATCTTGTCGGTAAAGCGAATAATGGGTCGCGGCTTAAAAGATATCGCTTACGCAGAAAACTTACCCTACGATTTTTTAGACACGCCAGGCATGGTGCAAATCCAAACGGTTGCCGGCGTAAAAAGTCCGGTCGAAATTTCCGCACAAATTCTCGCCACTTTACGTCAACAAGCTGAAGATGCGTTGGGTGATGAACTCGTCGGTGCCGTTATTACTGTTCCCGCTTACTTTGATGACGCCCAACGCCAGGCTACCAAAGACGCCGCGAAATTAGCTGGTTTAACCGTTCTGCGTTTGCTCAATGAACCAACCGCCGCAGCGATAGCCTACGGTTTAGATAATGCGTCAGAAGGAATTTATGCGGTCTACGATTTAGGTGGCGGCACCTTTGATATTTCTATTTTAAAAATGAGCAAAGGTGTTTTTGAAGTCCTCGCGACCGGCGGTGACTCCGCTTTGGGCGGAGACGATTTCGATCATCGCTTGCTTTGTTGGATTAGTGAACAAGCCAATCTCGCGCCATTGTCAGATGCTGACACGCGCATCTTGATGGTAAAAGCGCGTGAGGTAAAAGAACTGTTATCTACCAAAGCAGAAACAAAAATTGATGCGCTGCCCGGTTCAAATGAAAATGAGTCAGACGAACGCATTCATCTCACCATTACCGCTGAAAAATTTGCTGAAATTACGCAGCACTTAGTACAAAAAACAATTCAATCTTGCAAAAAAGCATTGCGCGATGCCGGCTTACAAATTGACCAGATTGATGGCGTTGTGTTAGTGGGCGGTGCAACTCGCATGCCGCCGATCCGGCAAGCCGTCGGCGCTTTTTTTCAAACGACACCGCTTTCCAATTTAGATCCGGATAAAGTCGTCGCACTGGGCGCTGCAATTCAAGCCAATTTATTAGCAGGCAACCGCGCACCCGGCGATGACTGGTTATTGTTGGATGTAATTCCTTTATCGCTTGGCATCGAAACCATGGGCGAGTTAGTTGAAAAAGTTATCCCACGGAATTCCACGATTCCCTGTGCACGGGCACAAGAATTCACGACATTCAAAGACGGTCAGACTGCGCTGGCAATTCATGTTGTACAAGGAGAACGTGAACTGGTGAGCGCATGCCGGTCATTAGCACGTTTTGAATTGCGCGGCATTCCGCCAATGGCCGCAGGTGCGGCACGAATTCGCATTACTTATCAGGTTGATGCAGATGGATTGTTGTCGGTATCCGCCCGCGAATTGCATTCCAATGTGGAAGCGTCGATCACGGTCAAACCATCTTACGGATTAGATGACGACGACATCACACGAATGTTGAAGGAATCTGGCAGCAACGCCGAAACGGATATGCAATTGCGTGCGTTAAAAGAGCAGCAAGTTGACGCGCAACGCCTTATTTTGGCGACCAAATCAGCGCTAGAGGCAGATTTAAATTCGTCAGATGGACAATTACTTAATGCAAACGAACACGCCGCCATTTCAGCGTTATTAAAAATGCTGGAAAATACGGCTTCCAGTGAAGACCGTGCCGCGATTGAGTCTGCCATTAAAGCATTAGCAGAAGGTACCGAAGAATTTGCTGCGCGCCGCATGGATCAAAGTGTGCGCACCGCATTAACCGGTAAAAAACTCGACCAAATTTAACTTTTATTGAAGAACAATCATGTCAAAAATTATCGTTCTACCGCACGCAGAATTATGTCCTGAAGGCGCCGTTCTGGAGGCTGAAGAAGGTGCTTCGCTATGCGAAACATTGCTCGACAACGACATCGCCATTGAACACGCTTGCGAAATGTCCTGCGCTTGCACAACGTGTCATGTGATTGTGCGCGAAGGCTATAACTCGTTAAACGCCTTGTCTGACGACGAAGAAGATTTGCTCGATACCGCGTGGGGCCTGGAGGCGACGTCGCGTTTATCTTGTCAGGTGAAGATTAACAAGCAAGATATTACAATCGAGATTCCTAAATACACGATTAATCATGCGCGCGAGAATCATTAACTGAATCGTTAACTAAGTAACGCAAAAAATCCACGAATGGGATAGTTCGCGATCTCAAGGCGTCTTGTCTTTGGTCCACTCGCTACGCTTGTGCAGGGTCTCATCGCTGATAGAAAAAAAAATTTATAAAACGTTTTCCTCAGGGTTATTAAGATTGACGATTTTTTTGAACGATGCAGTTTGAAACCTGTGTTGCAGATGGAAAGAACGTCGGTGCATGTCAAACAAAATACCTCGCGTAGTCGTCAACTCATCGGAAAGATCTTCTAGTAAGTACTGGGCCAACCGGTCATTGAGTTCATCCGGTGCATTTTCGTCCGGCAACCCGGCTGCGTCCAGGCCTTGTAATCGCAAGAATTCCCTTTTCAGACAATCAAGCGTTACTGGAGGTTCTTTAGCCAATAGTGTGACGATTCTTCCTAAGCGTAAGATATCGATTTCAGCCTCCTTCTGAGCCTTTACAAACGTCTTCTGCACTTCCGGCGCCAGCTTTTCAGACTCAAAGAATAACGGCGAAAATTGTATGTAGGCATCCATTTTTTCCACTAAAAAACTCTGTTGCTCATGCAGCATATCGATCAACAAATCACGTTGCCCTTGCTCATGTGCCTCTCTATCTCCAGAGCTATCTCCATCGAACCATCTTGCCATACCGAAGGTAGTTAAATCGTCGGCCTGTAGCGCATGTGCTTTTTGAGCTTCATAAACAGCTACTTTGTGCGCGGCACTAAATAGATTGTCCTCGCCAACATTCTTCGCATCGCTAAACAGGTGACCGAATAGACTGCCCAGGTAAGTGCCGATGCGGGTGAAGAACGCCAGTACGTTTTTATAGCGCTCCTTTTCTTTGCTCTCCAGACCTTCGGTGGCAGCATCATCAGTAGCACGTTGCTCCCAGACGCGAAACTTATTCATTTCAACGGCCCTGGCGTGAAGGAATTCTTGTCTCGTCGAATCACGCTTAGACACGAACTCATATAAGGCGCCCCTCAAATGTGATGCAACGCTGGCGTCGTTCCCACCAGGCTGGGTCAGCGCATACACCGTTTGGAGAGAATCGAAACGGCGCCCAAGAAACGGCGATTCTTGCAATCGATATGACTGGTGTTTTTTGCTCTTATCGTGAGACATCAAAAATTGCCAGGAGCAAACACCCATGGCAATGCCGCCGACAATACCCAGCGCAAGGAGCACGCCAAGACCGATGGGGTTGGACAACAATGCGCCAAGACCGGCCATAGCAGCAATGCCGATCGCTGCTTTTGCAACGGCGCTCACGGCATAGATGCACGCTCCTCCAAGGAAACCTGCATTCCAGCGCTTAAAACGAGTCGCGAAATTCTCTCGCGACGTAAATTTCCGATCGATAAACGCCTGGTATGTTCGCTCTGTTTCGCTGCACACATCTGCCTTCTTTACAGTGACACTCTCGATTATTCTGCGATCTTCCTCGAGCTCGTCGCCGACTTTCCTGGCTTGATGAACAAAAAAACCTCCCAACGCCACCGCAGCAAGTGCAGCTATCGGCCCGAAGAAGACAGTCCCCAGCGTTCCAATCACCGTCGCTGCCGTTGTCAACATCGGGGTTTGCGTGACCGCCAAAGTCGTAATCTGCAGGGCGGTATCCTGAGCTACTTTCGTAAAAATTGCTGTGCCTGATACCAGGGAACTCACACCTATGCCGCCGTTGGAAAAATTATGCTCTAAAGCAGAATCGATATTCGCCAATGATTGCATCTCGATTTTTTTTGCGTGTGAATAGACAGCAGCTGTGCCCGGGTTGAAGAATTCTTTTTTACTTTTCTTTAAAGAACTAAGGTATTTTTTAATCTCTGTACGTTTTACAGTTAGTTTCTCGTGTGCATGCACAGCTTCGCAGGTCTCCTCAATACCGGCTTTGATTGCCAACGCTGCCAATGGCAACATCACTCCGGATAAGGTAAAACCTACAATTGTGTCAGCCGGCCCCGTTTGAGTGGACTGCGCACCCAGCCATTCTTGCGGAGCCGATGACAACTGCTCTGCCTCCTTGTTAAGGTCTTCTACCACCGCGTCAAATGATCCCCCACTGATAATCTTGCGCAGGTAATTGAAAAGAACAAAGAGGCCATGTGCGCCTTCATCTAAATCGATTGCAAAAACACCGCCGCCGTCAGATGGTGCTTCCTCTACATGAGAAAAAAGTTGCAGATCGTTTGCAGAAGGGATGCCAATGAAGCTGTCTTCGACTCTGGTAGTCGGCCCTTCGGTAGGAATAAGGGTGTAATCCATTTGGCTAACGAGCAACATAGACTCTTTATCTTCGTAAATGCAAATGATAATTATTCTTATTTACATACTGTTGTGTCAAGAGAAAAAAATGGTGCTGTCGTGCGAATCCGACATTTCGCGGCTTTGATTAGAAATTCAATTAATTGATGAATGTAGCGTAATAATTAAAATTGAGCTCATGGACCCGGACTCCTCATCCCTGCGGTTTTGAGCGGGATGCGATCTGTCACAGAGGGAGCGCCCACAACTTCCGACGGCGAAGAAGATCTGCCCGATACGGCATCGCGATTAGAAGCGACGTCGCGTTTACCTTGCCTGGTAAAAATTAGCAACGAAAATAGTGTGATTGAAATTCCCAAATATACGGTTACTCATACGCGGAAAAATCATTGGCTCAGCAGCGCAAAATAACAGACAAGCACAAAGTTGTGCCGGCTTTGTACGGGTTAACTAATTATGCAATCACTGTCACCATCAGCGAGAAACTCGTCTATTGTTTTCTTGCCGTGATCATTGTGCATATAAGCCTCAAACTGTTCTATTGTTAGCGTGCCGTCTTCAAAACGTCGTTGCCATTCTCTATTTATCAGATCCTCATTACGATAATCAATTGCCTGGGATAGGGTGATCTTACCTTCATCAACATTTTTTTGAATCCACCGATTTGCAAAAACGTCCCTCCCGCTGGAGGCTTCCCACACTTTGAGCTTACCCTCATCAATATATTTTTGAATCCACGGATCGGACATAAAAGTATGGGTATGAAGCCCTAATGAATAAGGCCCTGTTATTGATAGCATTCCCTTATCCAGATATTTTTGAGCCCACAGTTTACTTACGAACCCTCTGTCTCTTGGATCCAGATCGATGATCTCTTCGATACTCGCTAAATTATTCATCAGACATGCCAGACTACCATCCAGCATCAGGTTGCACCTTCCATCTGCATCTAAACCCGGATCAGCTAATTTTGTTTGAATGGCTTCATATGCTGTGCTTCTACGTTGCATTGCCTCTTCGAACGTCAGCTCCCCATTTTTTATTTTCTGTAGGGTTAAAGGACCGCAACCTAAAGTAGTTACGAAAAACTTCTCCCCCTTCAGATCAACAAGAATATGTCTGTTTAATCTACATTCGGGATATTCCTGAAAAATTTGTTTGGCCGATTTTCCCTTTGTGTAATGCTGCTCTACCTCCAGATTATCTTTTAATTTAAGTTTCCAGGAGTAGTCAGCCTCATGGCTGGGATGGAAAGATCGGCATACCTTGGATAAGCGAATGCTTTCGTGAAAGGATAAATACTGAGAAATATTTATAAGCATATCTTCACAAGTGGCGAACCCTTTTGTATCTAATGTGATGCTTTTACGGAGAGCGTTTGAATTTTCGTTGTAACGCTGAACACCGTTGGTCAAAAGAAATTCGAGGTCATTTGTCAGGTACTTGCTTATTTCTTCCTTTATTTCCTTTTTTATCAGATCAATTTTTGGATCAGCACTTTTCGCACTTAAATATTCCGTAAAACGCGCGAATATAGTGATGATGTCGTGTTGCGAGATCGAGAAATCACGTTCATCTTTACTACTCATTATGAGCACCACCATAGCTTCTTGCAGACTATCTGACATATCAGATGAGCCTTGATTTTTCCTGGCTGCAAGAGCATCAAAATTATTGACTATAAAATATAAAATAATCTGGGAAAGATCTGATTTGTCTTCCTTCATATTTGCAAGCAAGTGGATCTTACTAATAAGATCATTATCAGCAACTTCTTGTTTACCAGTTCCGGCGGGAGCAGGAATAGATGGGTGAATTTGTACAGAGATCGGCAGCATTATTTAGTCCTTCCTTTAGGAAACGCAGATTTAATCAAAATTCACTCCCCCAATAAACTGGGCTGCATTTTTTTTAAAATCAGATCAAAAAATGCGGCAATTTTTCTTTTTTTGACCGATTTTCGCGACGTAGTTACCTTTTTCAAGGCACAAGCGGGTGCACCTGGCCCCACTTTGCCCGTTACGGGCGCAACTCTCCCCGCATCCTGTATAAATTACTCAATC
>Ga0209512_1004431_pt1 | contig 12298 bp, 14 predicted proteins | sample frozenSSSSmetaG_FD_184142 | JGI IMG/M metagenome (GOLD analysis project Ga0209512, IMG submission 184142) | Glacier valley bacterial and archeal communities from Borup Fiord, Nunavut, Canada, to study Microbial Dark Matter (Phase II) -... | ecosystem: Environmental > Aquatic > Freshwater > Ice >... | reverse complement strand
GACAGGGGTAAAGGTATAATACCATTTGTATTCCGACGTAGCTCAATGGTGGAGCAAGAAGCTGTTAACTTCGAGGTTGCTGGTTCGAGTCCAGCCGTCGGAGCCAAGAAAATTCCGTTAGCATTTATTGCTAGCGGATTTTTCTTTGTTTTTGAATGACTTGATTGGGGTCAGCAACTCGGCAGATTTATCTGGCGATCGTTGCGGTTCGATAGCGAGGAGCAGGGCGGGGAAGTTTACTTACCCGAACGTGACGAAGTTATACCTTAGTAGTCCAGCCGTTGGAGCCAAGAAAACGCACTATGATGAAGATCATGGTGTTTTTGTTTTATACTTATATTGACTTTGTATCATACTTATGTTAAAATATAGGTATGAACGAAAAACTAACTATCGTGCAACCCGATATTAAACTTTCAACTACACCAGAGGGTGAACTACAAGATCCTGATGACCTTATTGGGGAAACTCTACAGCGTATGCAAGTTGAACAGCCTAAGTTAACTTCAAGTATGAATATATATATTCAAGGTATGGCAAAAGATTCAGTAGACGCTTTAAGATTAACTGATGTTATGGTTATGACATATCGAATGCTTGAAGCCCAGGCTGAAGCTGATGCTCAAAAAGATTCTCAAGAGCAACTTTAGGGTTGCGAAGTACGTCTGCTAGCGGGAGCCAGGAAAAAGCCTTAGACCTTTAGGTCTGGGGTCTTTTTCTTTGTCTGAAGTTTGATTCGGGTCAGCAACTCGGCGGATTTATCTGACGATAGGTGCGGTTCGATAGCGAGGAGCGAGATAGGAAAGTTTACTTTACTAGATGTGACGATGGTATATCTGGATAGTCTAGCTAGTAGAGCCATAACAAAATATTTGCTCAGAAGTCCACCGAGTACACACCCTGAACTTTTGCTATAATAAATTCTAATGAAGATAAACAACATATCAACGAACACCGTTAAATGGTTGATTGCTATATTTTATATATCGGCACTATCTGTTCAGTTACTAGTGGTGTTAAAAGTAATCCCTTACGACTGGGTAAACGGCGGTATGTCAGAATCTTATGAATCACAGTTAATGCAGTCGTTGGTGAGTCTTGTGATCATCTCTGCCCTGTTTGTCTTTGTATGGAACCTGGCGCGCCAAAACGGCAAGGTTAAAAGGTGGAAGTTACGAGCGTTATATATAATCACAATTCTGTGGCTTCTGGGCTTATTTATGCAAATTGCTGGAACAGAATTTGAACGATACTTCTTGTCGCTAAGTTTATTGTTAGGCGTTGTATCTCATGGAATACTTGCTTGGCGAACTCGCTCTATTGTCTAACGGGTTCAGTCACCTTAGCGCGAAACAATGCCTAGTTGCAGTTCGATAGTGCTGGTACACACTGAGTAACCGTCGCTAGATATTTATCCGACAAACGGGTATCGTAAGGTGAACACAGATGACGTAAAGGTATGCTAGAGTATGAAAAAAGTTCATGTTGTCGTAAAACCAAGAAGTAAAAAAGGCCCTGGCGTGCAGCTTGATGTCGATGGGTCGCTCATAGTATGCGTAAGGGAATTACCTCAAGATGGAAAAGCTAATAAGGCAGTAATTGAAGCACTTGCCAAGTACTATAAAATACCGAAGTCTTTGGTTGAGCTAAAAAGTGGCGCCACGAGTAAATATAAAGTATTTTTGATTGCTAGCCCTCTGTAGTCTCGCTTTGATTGACGGACTGGTAACTCTAAAGTTGATAAGGTGTCGTTGTTTAGGATACAACGTTCAACCGGTTGACGTAGAGGAGATCGCTAAGTTACGAGGCCTCCTTCTCGACCAATGAGTCGTCTGACTTGATTCGAGACACGCAGCGCCTAAGGCTCAAAACTAATACTCAACCCCTCGGCCGTTACTGGTACCAAGAAACTAATTGATCCAGCGCGTTTCTCGCCAGCGGCCACCGAGCCGGCAGTGATCGGATCAGTCAGTGTTGCTGGGGACATGTCGTAGCGGTTTTTGTGTGAGTCGACCAGGTGGGTTTGGGTCACGGGTGCGAAGTTGAAGACTTCCTTCTTGGTATTGTTTAGTGTGACATGCACGATAACGAACTTCATTCCCGGAGGGGCCTCGAATGGGGCGCTGCCTTTTGTGTCGTATCGAACTGCGTCAATAGTAAAGCTGACGCCTGCTTTTGAGACGACCATGACGTCGCTTCGTTGGGTGTAGGCAAATACAGCGACGCCAACAGCGATCACGATAAATAGTATCGCAACCAAAAGGAAGCGACGGTGAAGCGTCAGCTGGCAAGCTTTTTTACGGCTCATTTTTTTAGTTTTTTTCATGGCCATCATCCTGCTACCGGTCCAACGTAATAGCTATTGAGGATGTTATAGGCGCTACCCGAGTGGTTTTGCGATTTACCGGCGGTACTTTTTGACCCATTCATGTAGCCAGAGATGTTATTGCCACAGGTCGAAGTGTTAAAGACGGCTTTGCCGCCCGGGTGACTGTTGACGTAGCTCGTGACAATGTAGTAGCCGTTGTTGTATATCATCCAGCAGTTTGTCTGGCTGTTGTGTGCGGCAACTTGCGCGGTTGTGCACGAGCCACCAGCCGAACCACAGCTAGGTGCCGGTGGAGGGGTTGGTGTCGGAGTTGGAGTGGGAGTCGGCGTAGGCGTTGGTGTCGGAGTGGGAGTCGGCGTAGGCGTTGGGGATGGTGTCGTGGTGCCTGACGATCCAGATGAAGAGCTACTTGGCGTGCTCGAGCTGCCCGTCGTCGGTGTTGTTTGCGACGAACCGTCAGCGGTCGGTTCTTGTGAGCTTCCGTTTGTATTTGAGCCTGTTTCGCTAGTATTTGCTGTTGTTCCCGTGGTCGCCGTGGTCGCAAAAGGACTATTGATACCAGCGGGTGTCATGTCCTCGATCTTTACAATGCTGAGGCCGTTGATTTGACTTGTTGGGGCCAGCCACAAGCCAGTCGCAAGTATAGCCAAGCCACCGCCGGCATAAATATAGAGGCTAATAGTGATAATCTTTTTTAGTTTCATGTTAGTGCAAACTCCTCAGAGTGAATCAATTTATTTTCAATACCAAGCCCTTTTAGTTGGCCTTTGAGCGCTCGCATCATAGGAGGCGGGCCACAAAGCAACAATTCTGTATTATCGAGACCGCCAGAAATCTGTTTGATTCTTTCAGCGGTCAAGAAGCCGTCCCGATCAGTCACAAAGAAGATAACTCTAAAGGCACCCTGGCTGGCTTCTGCCCACTCGAGCAAGATTGCGAGGTCGATAACTTCAGCTTCTGTTTTAACACTGTAATACAGGTCTACTTTACAATCTGGCGTTATGTCCTGAATCATACTCAGGAAAGGGGTGACGCCAATACCACCGGCCACCCACACCTGGCGTTTTGAGTGGAAGTTACGGAAGTAAAACTTGCCGTAGGCACCTTCGAGCATCACTTCTTGTCCTAAAAGCCCGGGAGCAATCTTTGTCAGGGTGCTAGTATATTGGCCAAGGTTCTTGATCGTAATTGAGAGGCCGTCTGATTGTGAGTTTGAAGAAATACTAAATGGGTGCCACTCGCGAGAGAAACCAGGAGTGCGGAAACTGATAAAGATAAACTGACCCGGGGTAAAGTCGAGACGCTTTGCGAGTGGAGACATTGTAATGCGGATAACACCCGGCGCGGCAGCTCGTACGGTATCGATTCGGTATTTGTAGCGACGAGAAAAGAATCGCGGCAGTAATGTTCGGTACACAAAGCTGATCATCGCAGCACCGATCAGGGCTAGTAGGTAGAGCTTGAGTGCTAGGTTATTAGATGTGTCACTCGAGATCAAGATGATGTGTACTGCGATAAACAAAAAGACGAGGCCTAAGAATTTGTGTGTCAGTAGCCATACTGCGTAGGGCAAGCGAACGTAAAAGGTGAGTATCATTAATATCACCAGTCCCCATAGTCCGATAACGCCAAAGGTCGTTGCGAGATTGGTTGTTCCAGGAATGCCAAGAAGGGCAGCGTCTTTAAATGAAACGGTTGTGAGGCGCAGGGTCAAGAATAATGAGTGAGCTAATGCAAAACATAGAGCGAGTCCTCCAATGACATGATGGGCGATAAACATTTTATTAAGTCCGCCAAAGAGTGACTCTAAAAATCCAAGTCGCGTCGTGAGGATAAGATTGAAACTATAGCTGACGACAGCAGCGATACCGACTACCTTGCCGAGGCTACCAAGAGTGGTGTAGACATTTCCGAAGCGCTCGTCGAGTGGCATCATCAGTGCCCACATCAAAATAGGTATAACTGATAAGGTTATAAGTAGGGGCCAGCCGAGACGCGCGATAGTTTCGTATTTTGCCATGTTTTTATACTACTTGTGCTAAATTGTAGCATTTATTTTGCATGCTTACTATTAGTTTTTTATTCACTCAGTTTGCGTCGTGGCAAAGCGTTCTGTGCGCGAATCAACGTGCGTCGGACAGGACGTGCGACGAGGTTACCAAAGCTGGCACCGGCTGCAATAGCGAGCGCCAATATGAGGGCGTTGAGGAGAATTAATGTACCAGAGTCGAGCGAGGCTCCGGCTTTATCGGCACCAATAATCAAGACCATGAGTCCATTGAAAAGTGATAGACCGGGAACGAGTGAAATGATACCAGCGGTAATCATGGTTGTTGCTGGTGTGCGTAGCCAACGTGCAAGAAGGGCGGCGCCAGCTCCGACGACGGCTGCAGCGAAAAAGCTACCGACGATTGGGGTAAAGAGTGGTGCGGTGAGGCTGTACGTTGCCCAACCACCAGCTCCGATGAGTCCAGACAGGATGATGCCACTGATGCGCGTGTTGACGCTCAGCGCATACCCGGCCGCAATGGCGATAGCGCCGACGTATTGCCAAGGAACGGTATCGTAATACAGTGATCGGTTAGTATTAATGGTCATATTGACACCTAGGTTTTTAGCAACGTACAAACCGACAACGATACCAAAGATAATACCGGCGGTTAGCATTACCACGCGCAGAATTCGAGAGTTTGCAGTGATGTAATATTCATCGATCGCATCTTCCACGGCGCTGACAATGGCGAGACCTGCCACCAACATAATGATGCCACCGATGATAATAAGGTTCGGGTCAAGTCCGACGAGTTGCGAGACGCCATGATTGCCGAGCCAGGTTAAGAGCGCCGCAACGAGTGTCGCAATAGCAGCTGCAATTACTTGTATGAAGAAAGCTGGCATACGAAGTTTCGTCAAGACGATGAGCATGTATGAAATAAAGCCACCGACAATAAATGACAGCGTGATGATAAGTGGCGATCCAGAGAGGAGCGCGCCAATACCGGCGCTAATAGAAGCGCTCCCGACACTTAATAGCCATTGCGGATATCTCTTTGGATTTTCGAGTAGTTTTTCGAGGCGCACCTCGGCGGCATCGAGCGTGAGCTTACCTTCGTGAATTTCGTTGACGATATCTTCAATGTCTTGAATAAGAGCGCTGTTTACTTCGCGCGCGTGGACAGACCGAATGAGAGTAAGCGGCTCGCGTTCGTTGCCGCGATCTTGTGAGAACATCAGGACGGTTGCGATAATTTCAATCGATACCTTTCGTTCACAATAACGGTCGGTGATGTTGAGGCTGATGTCGGTCACGTCACTTGCGGCAACTCCCATTGCGACAAGGTAGTCAGCAACTGTCATCGACAGTCTGAGTGCGCGCATGTTCGGAGTAATCGTTTCCCCGAAACGCTCCGCGATAACCTCTTTGGCGTCGTCTTCGGAAGAAAGAACTTTTCGGTAAAAGGTACCTATGTCATTAAGAAGGCTCATGTGAACGATTATAACACTAGTGTGATGGCTTTTTGTTGATGAGTGCCTGGGTGGCCCAGGCTGATGTGCAGATAGCCACGGAGGGGTAAGTACTTTATACTGTTACATATGCAACCAAAACCTCCTCGCAAAAAATCATACAAAGCACTTATTATTACGCTCGTAAGCGTGTTTGTCGTTTTTCCGATGCTCGGCGCTCTCGTTATCGTTCTCATGCTGCCATCGCTTCGTCTCTGTTCTAGCACTTTCCGCGAAGGCCAAGAAGTAACGAGGACGCTAGATGAAAACTTTACGCTACTCACCTATAGGTACGACTGTCTGACTGCGAATCCAACGACGACGGATAAACAACGGGTGACGACACTGCTAACATCGACACAGGTGTTTGGCTCACAAACCGAGTTTAGGACGGCGATTGCTCACGACCTTCAGGGTGCTGGCTGGGTTTTGACAGCGTCTGAAAACGCGGAAGCGACGGTATTACGCAAGGACGGCTTTACGACAACTATCGAAAGTTCTAGCTATCAGCCGGCGCTTGGTCAGGTTTTAGTGAAGCCCGATGTGCCAACGGCAGATTTTGGATTTGTATTCGAAAAATCACCAAATCTAACGGAGACATTACCCAAGCAAGATCGACTCCGCTTTCTTCTTTCGCCGGTCTATACGCCCGACTATGTTCCAGCCGGTTACACAGGTTGGTCTGTTGATACCGACTCTGTGAGATTCAATGGCGTTAATTTGAACCGCACAATCGTAAATCTTGACGGCGGCACAGGAAGTCTTCATCCGTCGCTGTACATTGTCCCACTACCTGATAACTACGACATTACTCATGACTGTAATAGCTACGAATCGGCGTCGCAGGACTATATCTGTAATCAGATCGGGATGACCTCGGGTGGCGTCGGGATATACCTGGGACAAGAAACACCAAGCAAAGATGGTGTCGTTACTTATGCCAGGAATACCTCTGCGGTTGTCGGTGATCATTTGATCTATTTCATGAACTCATACAAAGATACTTATGTATCACCGCAACCTTCTATTGATGAAATCGTGCAGGTGTATGAGACGCTGAAGTTAACGAATACACCCGCGAAAAGTTAAACTAACTTCAGTAAGGTCTAGTTGTTGACCCAGCTTTTCCAAATGCTATTTTCGTAGATCCATATACCTGCTGCGCTGTTACCAGAGACGACGTTCAGGATAGCGGGGCATATTGTTCCCCAGCCACTACCGGTCCAAGAGGCTGTTGGAAATTTCTTCACTTGGCCTTCGGCGCCACGAACTGAATAGACGTTACCAGATCGGCTACTAGCGATAATAGCAAAGTCGCTTGGTTCATAGCTTGGGATTGTTCTGCAGTAGAGCGCGTTGTAGAGGTAGCCGGTTCCACCATCGACAAGGTGTTTGCCGTATGATCCTTTGGAGAATTTGAGGCCGACCAGGCTCAGGGCTGTTTCGTCGACAGGATACGCACCCGAGGTCGCATAGCTGGCTGAAAGGAGTGAATTCGCATTTGATAGGTCGCTTTGGATTGCAGCGTCGTTGGCTTTACCTTGAATACCGTTATAAGAAATCATAGTGATGGCGGCAAGGATGCCGATAACAACAATCACAATTAATAGTTCGACAATTGTAAACCCGCGTTGTACTTTAGGCATAAGCGACATCATGGTTACTTGACACTATATCATATGTACATGCTGACACGCTTCATATATGTACTGTATGATAAGGGCGATAGTTGCATAACAGGAATACAGACTTATGGCAGAGGAAAAACCGCAACACGTACGACTGAGCTGGCGATGGAAAATCGCAGTGGCTATTCTTGTGCTTATATTATTGTCACTTGGAGCAATAGGGAGTATGTTGCTTATACGAACAACATCACAGCCTGCGCCGGGATCGGTCAAGGCTATCGACTCGGCGAATACGATTACTGACCCGAACTGGTTCAAGCAGGTCTACAGGGATGGGTTTCGACTGTACGTCATGCACTCAACAGCATGGGGCACCTGTGATCCCTGGGCTAACACCGAATCTCAACTCAAGATGGCGGTTGATGCTGGCCTAAAGATAGCCGTCTACACTCGTGATCCACGCTGTTGGCAGGCTGGCATTGAAGCAACGGGGTCATATGCGAGTCAGCTTCAGTTCTTTGCGCTTGATATCGAAACTGATCCGGGCGTGCCAGTGACACAGGGAATGGTAGACGGCGTCAAATCTATGGGCGTCCGACCGGTTATTTATACGGGTCATGGTATGTGGTCTGGTCTTCACGAAGGATCGAATGACGAGTTTAAAGACGTTCCGCTATGGGACACCGATACGTCAAAGTTTGCCTACAACAACTGGAAAGTGGATTACTTATCGCCACAGCCTGTTGTATACGGCGGTTGGAATACGCCGGATAACATGCGTATCGGTGTGCAGCAGCAATTTGAATACACGCTATTCGGCGTCAATGTTGACCTCAATACCTTTGATGGCCGATTTTTGAAGTAGGGGTTGCCGCCCAAAAAGTAGCGGGAGCTTAAAACGCCGAGAGTTTGCTATTGAGAGTGGCGCTATCGCTTCCTGAGGTAGTGTCTGTTCCGTCGAGGGCTGACAGCGCTGTATCTAGGTCACTCGTTGAAGTGATGACGGGGGCTGCTTTGACATCTTGTGCGACCGCTGATTGCTTAGTGGATGTCGTGTTCGAGGTCTGCTGACTGTTATTGTAAAAAGTATATCCAAGATATCCGATCAAACCAATAACAGCAACCGCGACAATAATCATGAGGGGTGAAAAGCCTAATTGACGAGACTGAGAAGTGTTCATTATTGGTTCTCCTGGCCAGTAGTGCTGGTTGGTTTTGTTGTGCTTTCAACTGATTTGATGCCTACGATAAGGTTCTTGACCGAAGTCTTATAGTCGTTAAGCGCGTTGATCTGGCTTTTGAGGTTTGTTTTGAAACTATCAGCATGGCCCTTTGGGTCATTATCTTCACAGTTAAAATCTGTAGACGCTGTCTGTGTACCAGCAACAGCCTCTACTGCGTGTGCTTTTGCATCAGCTACGGCTGACACGAGGGTGTCATGATCTGCCAGGACGGCGCCTTTATCGGTATAAAACTTTTCGACACGATCGGTAATAGTGCTAAATAAGTCTATTTGTTTTTGACCACGGTCACTAATACGCGTCATTATGTTAGAGATGGCAGCTTGGTGACTTTGGCACTCCTTTAGTCTGCCGTTTGTGAGTCTGGTTTCGGGCTTTTGCTTTTCGGTTTCAGATACGCGTTTTTCGGTTTCAGCTGGACGATCTGTACTAGTATTGTCTTGTTCGGTCGTTTTGACCTCTTGCTGTTGTATGTTTTCTGCCCTTGCAATAGGGTTGGCAATGATTAACGAGACTGACAGTACCGTGAGTACTGCGATAACGCTTGTGCGGATATAATTTCTTTTCATGCTATTTATAATATGCTTATGCAAGGTCCTTGGCAACTTCACTAAGGGCTTTATGGGAGTGAATTGGCGTGGCCGTGTGCGCTTCGATTGAAAGGCGTATACCCCTTATGCTATGATAATAAAAATAAGTATAGGTAATTGGAGAAATAGACATGGACGGTGGACAGTATCGCGCCTCTCAACCGGCAGACAGAAGAGTGATCAACAGGGCAGAACCGACGAGTCGGCCGCCTGAGACTCCTCAAGTAGCCAGAGAAGAACCTGCAAGTACATACCGGGCTGACCCGCCATCACCGCGTGTCACAAAAACCAAGAAATCTTGGAAGCGACGCCTTATTCCTCCGTTTATCGGCATTATCTTGATCGTTATTGTTGCCGCCCTTGGGTGGTCTGCATGGTCAAACGCGCAAAGTGCAGCGACAGCGATCGACGGCAGTAAATACCAGGCCGTTTTCTTTACAAATGGTCAGGTGTACTTTGGTAAACTCAAAGCATTTAATACTGATTCTATGAAGCTGTCAGATATTTATTACCTTCAGACGCAATCAACTAATGCTGATTCTAATAACCCACAACAAACAGCAACTGACCAAAGTAGTGTTCAGCTGATTAAGCTTGGAAATGAAGTTCACGGTCCTGAAGATGAAATGATTTTGTCGAAATCCCAAATACTCTTCTACGAAAACCTCAAGGCAGACGGAAAAGTCGCACAATCAATCGCCAACTACAAAGCACCTAGCAAGTAATCATTCCTTTTCTGTCGCTGACTAATTAAGCGCTTTGATGTATTGTATCCAGGCATCGTCGCTGATCTTGCTCTGGGATTTAATAAGGACGAGAAGGTTAATCTTTATAAAGATCGCTGATTGTGGTCCTTTGGCCGATGTCCCGAGGTAAACAGTCGTGTCACCGGCAGAAATCTTGTTTGTGGCGTTAAACTTTTTGGCAAGTTCAGCGACCTGGCTACCGACTTCACCCTCGAATGTCTTTGGAAGGGGTTGTTCACTGACGCTGATCGAGGTACCGGCAATCTTGTCATTAAAAGCATAGACGGGGTCGCTCCCGACCGGGCTGACGCGTTCCCAGCCACCAAGTGCACCAATAGAGACGCCATCTGGTAAGACGGTCTGATAGCCAGGGTTATTGATGATTTTATGGGCATCTGCACTCTGGGAATTTTTAGCAATGTTGTTTTGATGCACTGAGGCGCCAATAATAATTAGTCCGATAATGAGAATGACTGCGAGACCGGTCACTTTTTTGTGTGAAACGATGAAATGACCCGCGCGTGATGCGGCTATCTTTTGTGTTGCACGGGTTCGCGGCTGGGCGCTTTGGGTGTGAGCAGGACGAGAAGCAGGTGTGATGGGTGCAGTGCGCTCAGGAGCGGGCTGTGGAGTGGGCCGAGCGGGTGCGTGAGTAACAGGCGCGGTGCCGCGTTGTGGGACGGTGAGTCGGGATCGTCCATTACTATAGTTGCTTGATTTTTTGAATTCCACTATATGTATCCTACTGGTTTGTGAAGGCAAAGCCAAGGGTGCTAGCGTATGCGTTGGCGTTATTCAGCGAGTCGAGGCTGATCTTGAAAACAATACTGTCACCGGCGACGAAACTACAGGTTGATGGATCGGCGGTGCTGGTAGCGGTACCCTTTTGCCAGGTTGTTTGTACGCCAGTTGATACAGGGACACTCGATCCACAAGCAGTCAGGCCGGTGCTTGTATTTCGGTAGACCTGGTAAGCAACGGTGCCATCAGTGCTATCGGTGCGTCCCATGAGTGAGGTTGATCCGGCGACGAATCCCTTGAAGCTAGATGGGAGCTGGTAGGTGACATAGATGCTACGGTTTTGGGTGGTGACTTGTGAAGAAGTCCAGTCGTAGAAGTTGTAGGTTTCGTTGGTGCCACAAATGGTTGGTTGCGCCGAGCTACCATCATTAATGTTGAGTGCGTCTGAACAAAGATCAGACGTCATCGTGCCGGTGCCGGTGCCGTGCATAACGGCGTTGCTGTACTGAGGGCTGATCGTGATGAAGTTATCAGGGCTGGCACTACAGTTGCCCCAGCCAGCTGCTTCGTAACACTGTACTTCGCCGAGTGTCGTGTCGTAGTACATACTTCCGAGCATTGCATCGCCGCTGACAGTTGGGGCAGTAGCGGCCTTGTCGACCGTAAATAGTACTGGTGTGCCAGTGCCAGAGCCGGTACCGATCTTTATCTGTGTGTCGCTGAAGGCTGCGCTTGTTGCGCCATTGGCGTTGATGTTGACGCCAGTGCTGCCGTTCAGGCTGAGTGATTGGCTGGTTGCCGAGTTAACGCTCGAGGCGCTTGCATCGCCAAAGGTGAGCGCTGCACCTGTTAGGGCTGTCACGCCATTGATACGGTACTGTGTTGAGGTATTCACGTCTCCGGTGACATCCAGGGCGTAACCTGCTGCGGCGCTGTTACCGATACCAACATTAGCCGAACCGCCATTATTAGTTGCGGTCAGTAGGTTGAGGCCGTTACCTTGCAGGGCAAGTGAACTGGCAGTGTTAGAAAGTGTCCCTGTTGTATTACTTCCGTTCCAGCTGAGGCCCAAGATAGCGTTCTCGTCAGGCGAGAGGACACCGATCGTAGCCTGGTGGCTGACGGTTCGACCATCTGACACGAGCATGCCACGAGCGGTTGCGGCTGATGTTGATGGCAAACCGAAGGCAAAGACAGAGCTAAATGCCGGTACCGTGTAGTTCGGGATATTAATAGCCGTACTCATGTTGTAGCCGTTTGGTGTAGTGTATGTCAGCGAACCGCCGCCTTGAACGGTGATGCCTTTTTCGAAGGAGGCATTGCCTTGGGCTATGAACGTACTGACGTCACTCGTAATTACTTGTCCAGTACCAACGACATTGAACAGTGACTGGCCAGTTGTGTCATTAACGATATTAAAGGTTGAAGTGGCGCCAATGTTAAAGCTTGCGCCGCCGTTTGCCATAACAAGCGGATTGTAATTATTGCCGGAGTCATGCACGACGAAACCGCCAGTATC
>Ga0209512_1004421_pt1 | contig 12309 bp, 9 predicted proteins | sample frozenSSSSmetaG_FD_184142 | JGI IMG/M metagenome (GOLD analysis project Ga0209512, IMG submission 184142) | Glacier valley bacterial and archeal communities from Borup Fiord, Nunavut, Canada, to study Microbial Dark Matter (Phase II) -... | ecosystem: Environmental > Aquatic > Freshwater > Ice >... | reverse complement strand
AGGACCGTGAAACGATTCCGCGCCGATGATAGTGCTGCAACCAGTGTGAAAGTAGGTTATTGTCAGGCTGTTTTACCCAAAAACCCCCCTTGAGAAATCACCGGGGGTTTTTGCTTTTGGACTTTAGGGTTTTACTATCGTCTGACATCTGTTTTCTGAACCGCAAGTTGCTTATAAAAAAGCCCCTCTGATATCTGAACGCTATGTACCAATTTATTCCTGCAGAAGAACGCCATCTTGATCAAATTGTGCCTCTCTTGGCAAGCACTGGATATTGGGAAGCGGCTCTCCGACGCAACCATTCCGGGTTACCGGTTCATCAATTTATCCGTGAATATGTCGCAAAAAACTATTTACCTTTCACTACAGTTATTGTACGGGACGATGAAAAAGAAACGGCTGTAGGAATCTAACTTGTGGTCCGAAACAAGAATTAGAAGCGAGCATGGTCGATTACAGTAAAGAAATGCCCATCGAAGTTTTGCAACTATTTGATAACTGATAACTTATTCAAATTTGAAATTTCCAATAGTTACCATATTTCTTTCTTAGCATTAGACAAAACATGTCGAAGACAGGGTCTCGGTGTTAAGCTCATATCTTTGGCTGAAGATAAGTGGAAAAAATCAAAACTTGATACCTTATCTTTATATATGTTCAGCTGCCAAACAAGTGTACTAAACTATATTTAAAAGTAGGTATGATGATTACACGCGTGTTTAGCGTCTCAGACAAGCTTCCTTGCTTTTGCGGTTTATACCTTAAAAAATCTACGTACTGCAAGTCTGGAAAATTATTTTGAAACTTCTGCTTATCAAAACCTGTCTCTCTAAAATGAGATTTGGCATCAATTAATTCCAGTAGTAAGAGTTTGATGAAAGGTGGCGTTAAATTTTGTTTTTAACGTAGATAAAAATGTGGAGAATTTTTATGATTTGCACTATAATGTCGACCCTGACGCTGTGACGCGCGTTAGTAGTTTGTCTGACTAAGCAAGAAAGGGGTGCTTAGCTCAGTTGGTAGAGCGGCGCCCTTACAAGGCGTAGGTCGGGAGTTCGAGCCTCTCAGCACCCACCAGATAAACTATAGATTAATGTATTGGAGTGGTAGTTCAGTTGGTTAGAATACCGGCCTGTCACGCCGGGGGTCGCGGGTTCGAGTCCCGTCCACTCCGCCAAATAGTAAATGCCCGCAAGGTAAAACTTGCGGGCATTTTATTTTGTGGATTGGGGTCGTGAAGTCGTTCATTGTTCGCCCGAAGCCGGCTCATAAATCGTCTCTTCGTAGGGTGGGCACGCCCTTGTGCCCACCATCGTTGATTATGGTTGCTCGCCAATAAAATTCCATCACTTATCAATTAAGTCGGTTTATTGGCCTTTTCTGGTTTCTCAACTATGGTGGGCACAAGGGCGTGCTCACCTACGAAAATTCGTATCGTTATCGAGTCGCTGGTGAAGTACCCGCGCTTATTCAAAGCGATTCAAAGCGATTTTGTGCAGATCTTTAAAGCGAAATGGCACAAAGTTAAGCGGCTACCAAGTCATTAAGTACAAGCTTTACAGATGTGACCTCACCACCAAGTGCCGCAACCAAATCATCCAGCAACAGAGTTAACTCACCACACATCAACGCAAAGTCGCCATCCAATTTTTCATCTTCATGATGCGCATCCGTTTTTTCTGCCAGCACATCTAAAGCCTGAACACGCTTAATCGCTAAATCTTCAGTCAAAACAAATGAAACCTTATCGGCCCAGGTTAGCGCCAGTTTGGTGCATTGCTTGCCGCTGGCGATGTGATTGGCGATTTCTTTTGGATCTAAGGAATGGCGTACATAACGCACGGTTGCTTTAGATTCTGCGCTGGAGCGCAGTTCGGTGTCCTGATCAATGGTGAACCCGGTTGGCGCTTCGTTGCCAGCCAGCCAGCTTGTCATTGCGGCGAGCGGAGAAAGATTGACCCGCAAGCTTTCCAGAGGTAATTGCGCGATGCATTTCAAGAGCAATTTCAGCACCTCATCTGAACGCGCCGGGCTGGAGGCATCAATAACCAGCCATCCATGTATGGGATCTATCCAAACTGAAGTTGAGCGTTGAATGCTGAAAGCACGCGGCAATAACTCTTCAGTCACTTGCTCTTTAAGTTCTTTTATGAGCTTGCGGCCTGGTTTAAAACCTTGTTGTTCTTCAATTTCCAGAACGCGTGCTTTGGTCACCTGATTGATGACGGAATTGGGCAGTAATTTGCGTTCTGTTGATAGTTGCAACAACAATTGCCGATTCACGCTATGCACTAATTCACCATCGGCACGTGGCGCGATCCAGCCCTGGCTTTGCATTTCAGAGTTACTGCAAGTTTGAAAAGATTGCGTGGCAAGTTGGGAATTTAATTGCGCCAGGTCAAATTTCCATGGCGCCGGTAAGCGGTAGATTTGTAGATTTTTAAACCACATAGATAGGCCTGTAAAAAGGCACTATTCTACAGCCCGCCAAGCGAACCTGCACAGTATAATGTGAGGTTATTTTGGTCTCGGAATTCTCTATGCTTGCTCAACAAAAACAACATATTCTTGCGCTGATTAATGCTGCAATAGCGGCCACAATCGCACCACTTTTAGCGGATAGCGGCGTAGCGCCGGTCCCTACTTTAGAACGTCCGCGCGATCCGGCGCATGGCGACATTGCCTGCAATATTGCGATGCAAATTGCAAAGCCACTCAAGAAAAATCCACGTGAATTAGCGCAAGCTATTGTTGCGAATTTATTGGCCCAGCCTGATGCGATCTTAGCGAGTGCAGAAATTGCCGGGCCCGGATTTATCAATATGCGAATTCACGATTCAGCAAAACAGGCTGTTATCAAACACATTTTGGAACAAGGCGAACATTTTGGTAAAAGCCATCGTGGCGCGCATGCTCCGGTTGTTATTGAATTTGTTTCAGCTAATCCAACCGGGCCTTTGCATGTGGGTCACGGGCGGGGTGCAGCATTGGGCGATGCAATTTCCGCCCTAATGACAGCGCAAGGATTTGATGTTAAGAGGGAATATTATTACAACGATGCGGGAGTTCAAATTGCCAATCTCGCGTTGTCAGTTCAAGCTCGTGCACGCGGTTTCTCCCCGGGGCACGCCCAATGGCCCGAATCTGCTTACAACGGTGATTACATAAAAGAAATCGCGGATGATTATTTAGCGAAAAAAACGGTTGCATCCATTGATGGAGCAGTTGCTTCTGCCGTGGTTACAGCGAATGGCGACGTGAACGATTTAGAAGCAATCCGCCATTTCAGTGTTTGTTATTTGAGGCGTGAGCAAGATATCGATTTACAAGCATTTGGCGTCAAATTTGATCACTATTTTTTAGAATCTTCTTTATATACCGATGGCAAAGTGGCCGTCACGGTGAGTGCGTTGCAAGAATCAGGAAAAACCTATACGCAAGATGGTGCGTTGTGGTTGCGCAGTACTGATTATGGCGACGATAAAGATCGCGTCATGCAAAAATCGGATGGCACATTCACTTACTTTGTACCGGATGTGGCGTATCACATTAATAAATGGCAGCGCGGATTTAAAAAAGCGGTGAACATTCAGGGCAGTGATCATCACGGGACTATTGCGCGCGTGCGTGCCGGATTACAAGCGGTAGGCATGGGCATTCCTACCGGCTATCCTGATTATGTGCTGCATAAAATGGTCACGGTAATGAAAGACGGTGCGGAAGTTAAATTGTCTAAACGTGCTGGTTCCTATGTAACTTTGCGCGATTTGATTGAGTGGTCAGGTAACGGAAATAGTGAAACCGGCCGCGACGCGGTGCGGTTTTTTTTAATTTCACGCAAAGCAGATACCGAATTTGTGTTTGATGTGGATGTCGCATTAGCGCGTTCCGATGAAAATCCGGTGTATTACGTTCAGTATGCACATGCACGAATTTGCTCTGTATTAGAAAAGGTTGGCGAAGAGGTTGTTGCAGCAGTGTTGAATAAGCAAAATGCGAACCAAAATCCACTCAATTTATCGTTACTCACCGCGCCGCGTGAAGGAAGTTTGTTGTCAAAATTAGCTGAATATCCGGAAAGTCTGGAGCGGGCATTAGATGAATTAGGCCCACATCAAATCGCTTTTTATTTGCGTGAGCTGGCGGGCGAAATGCATAGCTATTACAATGCTGAGCGCGTTTTGGTGGAAGATGAATCGTTGAAGAAGGCAAGAGTGGCTTTAATGCTTGCGACAAAGCAGGTATTGCAAAATGGCTTGAAACTAATCGGTGTTAGTGCGCCGGTAAAAATGTAGGCTGGGATGCAATCCCGGCATCATCGACATGCTAGAAAGCGACATCAGGAGACATATGAAAAGCAGAGTGAATAATTCGAAGAACAAAAAACAACATGGCGGAACCATTCTTGGATTAGTAATTGGTTTGGTGGTGGGCTTAGCGATCGCCGTTGTAGTGGCAGTGATGATCACTAAAACATCAACGCCATTTACCAATAAATTGGGAATGACTAAGCCGGCAGATACTCTTCCTATTCAAGTAATTGATCCTAATAAACCGTTATACGGCAATGCATATAAAGAACCGCCTGCCAACAGGCCGGCAGCGGAAAGGGCTCCGGAAACTGAAATTGCCAATGTCGATACGACTAACGAATCTACAGAGAATGCAATGAAATATCCCGATGCTGAGAGCGTGCCTGAGACAGTAAAATTGAGTCCGAAGTCAGCAGACAATGCCGCAAATAAGTCAGCAGTGAAAAAAAGCGCAGATGAAAAAGCCGCGTACTATTTACAAGTAGGCGCGTTTCGTGAGGCATCGGACGCAGAGAGTGTTCGCGCAAAATTGGCTTTAATTGGTGTTGAATCGGATGTGAGCGGAAAAAATTCTGAAGGAGATGGTTTATATCGGGTAAGAATCGGCCCTTTTGAGCAAACGGACGAAATGAATCGTATGCGTAGTAAATTAGTTGAAAATAGTATTGATGTCGCTGTTATAAAAACCCCTAAATAAAGGTTAATGAAATGAATCTGTTTAAAAAAATAGTGGTAATGACTTTCTTCGTAAGTGCGCCTTTCTCCGTGCTGGCAAGTGTGGCTAACCCTGAAAGCGGCAAGGAATATCAAACCTTAGCGCAACCACAACCAACCGAAGCACACGGAAAAGTTGAAGTCACGGAGTTCTTTTTTTATACCTGCCCACATTGCAATGTATTAGATCCTTACCTGACTGCGTGGGTTAAAAAACAAGGAAATGCGATTTCATTCAAACGGGTTCCGGTGGATTTTGGTCAGGGTCAGGCAGTGCTGGCAAGGATGTATTACACGTTGGAAGCATTGGGTAAACTGGAGGCATTACATACCAAAATTTTTGAAGAAATACATACAAAACATCAGGGTCTGAATACAGATCAACAAGTACTTAATTTTGTGGCAAAGAACGGCGTTGATAAAAAGAAGTACGAGGATATGTCCAAATCATTTGCCATTACTACCAAAATCGGTCGCGCAAAAGCATTGCAAACCGCTTATAACATTGACAGCGTTCCGATGGTATTTGTGGATGGACGTTATATGACTTCGCCGGCGCTGGTTATGGGAGCAAATCCAAAAATGACTGAAGTACAAAGCGAACAGAGTTTAATGCAGGTGTTGGATGTGTTAATGCTTAAGGCTCAAAAAGATCGTAAGGGTGCGGCGCCTAAAGCAGAAAAAGAGCCGAAGTTGAAAAAATAGACTGCCTAAAAAAAACCGCCGGATCAGTTCAAATCCGGCGGTTTTTTTTATTGCATGCATGGAAGTGCACGCGACTCTCAAAACCCGTCGTCCCCGAGCGCTTTTGTCGGGGATCCAGTGGCTTTCAACGGTCTTTAACGACACTGGATCCCCGACAAAAGCGCTCGGGGACGACGGTTGTGAAAGCTCAAGTTTTAAAATGAGAATTGTTGACGAATGAAATTACACGAAAATTCCATAACTTATCTTAATAAATCATTGCGTGCTTTTTAGAGGGAATGAAGAATGTTAAAGAATGATAAAGCCGGATTTGTATTGCCAGATACGGATTTGGCATCTATTTTGGAATTTGTCCCAGGCTACGTTTACTGGAAAAACCTTGATTCAGTTTATTTGGGTTGTAATCAGAACTTTGCTGTTCTGATTGGTTTGAGGATCAGGAATGAAATAATAGGTAAAACAGATTACGAATTAGTTGATTCAGCGATAGCAAGTAAATATATCAGCGATGATCAATACGTTATAAAAACAGGTAAGCAGTTAATTGCGGAAGATCGTACAGGAATAAAAAACTCTAAAGGACTCGAGGTTATTCTAAGAACAGAAAAAAAACCATTCTTGGATAAAGAGGGGAATGTGATTGGAACACTTGGAATTTCTGTAGACATTACGGACGAAGTAGATCTTAGAAACTCAGAAATAGATCAGAGTCTGATACTTAATTCGACTCCGGGGTATGTCTACTGGAAAAATCTTGATTCTGTTTACTTAGGATGTAATCAAGATTTTTTGAAGGTTGCTTTAATGGACGACATCAATAGTGTTATAGGAAAAACAGACCATGACTTATCGTGGGGAGCTGAACCTGAAATAGTAGCCAAATATCTACAGGACGATAAATATGTAATAAGTACGGGAAAGACGATTGTGACGGAAGAGAATGTAGTCGTAAAAAATTCGCGCGGATTAACCGTTATTGCCAGAACAGAAAAAAAACCTTTGTATAACAAAAGGGGAAACATAATTGGTGTGTTGTGTACTTCCGTTGATATCACCGATCAAAAAGAAGCCGAACGTCTGCGCTTGCAAGAAAAAGAAAAGCTCATCAGCCTCGCACACAAAGTCGCACACGATATCAGTTCACCTCTAAGTGCCTTAAACATGATGATGCAATTCTGTGATGAGCTGCCTGAGAGCAAACGTTCCTTAATAAAAAGAGCGACTGAAAGCATTTTGGATATTGCCAATAATTTACTGAACACTTATAGAAACGAAGAACAGCGAAAGGATATGGGTATTGAACAACGTCAATCTGTTTTAATTTCTGATCTGATCATTCAATTAATGAGTGAGAAAAAAGTACAGTACCGTAACCATCCTGTTACCTTTCATACGGAGATTGCCGGTGATGCTTATTTTGCTTTTGCTCATATACAGGCCACTGAATTCAGGCGGACGCTGTCGAATCTGATCAATAATTCAGTCGATGCGTCAGAAGAAAATCAACATGGTCTGATCTCGATTCAATTAAAAGTGGATGAATCAGTTATTGCTGTGGGAGTACAGGATAATGGCAAAGGCATGCCGCACGCTATGCTTGAAAAAATGCAGCATCGTCGCAGTTTTACTGAAGGTAAAGAAAACGGTCATGGATTGGGATTGCAACAGGTGTGGGACACGCTTGATCACAATGAGGGTACCCTGGAAGTGCAATCTGCCCTCAATAAAGGCACGTTAATAAAACTGACTTTCCCCCGAACTAAAGTTGCAAATTGGATTGCAAAAGAAATTCACCTCACTCCTGACAGTATTATCGTGATATTGGATGACGACGAGTCAATTCATACCGCTTGGGATTTGCGGTTCTCAACGCTTCTCATATCTCATCCTGGTTTACGTCTGCACCATTTTACGCAAGGGCAAGAAGCATTAGATTTTTTAACCATGCTTACTCCAGAACCAAAAGATCACGTCCTATTCTTAAGTGATTACGAATTGCTACAGCAGGATAGAAATGGGTTAGAGATTATTGAAGCCAGCCAAGTCAAGGGAGCTATATTAGTTACCAGCTATTACTCCAATCCCAAAGTGCGCGAAGCTGCTATTGCTGCTAACGTAAAAATATTACCCAAGCAGATGGCCTCCATTATTTCTATTGATTTTACTGAAATCTGACATCTGTCCTCTGATTCCTGAAAGGTACAAAGCGTGGTTGCCCTACGAAAACTGCGTCAAATAGCTTGCATCCAAGTGGTTCCCGCCTTAGCATTAGTTACGTAACTCAGCGCAGTAAAACCACCTAAGACAAGAGGAAAAAAATGGATAAGTTCTGGTTGAAATCCTACCCCAGGGGCGTGTCTGCCGAAGTTGATTTTTCAAAATACCATTCGCTCACCCAATTACTTGAGGAGTCACTCAAGAAATATGCCGCACAGCCAGCATTTATTTGCATGGATAAATCCATTACTTACGCTGAGGTGGATGTCATATCGCTCAAAGTTGCTGCCTGGCTACAATCAAAAGGCTTAAAAAAAGGCGCGCGCGTTGCGGTGATGATGCCGAATATTTTGCAAAATCCGGTCGTGATGCTGGGTGTGCTGCGCGCCGGTTATACGGTGGTGAATGTAAATCCGTTATATACGCCGCGTGAGTTAGAACATCAATTAAAAGATTCCGGCGCAGAAGCCATCTTTATTCTGGAAAATTTTTCTGCGGTCTTAGAAGAAATTATTTCAACAACTGCTGTAAAACTCGTGGTTGTTGCCAGCATGGGTGATTTACTCGGTACGCTAAAAGGCACAATCGTTAATTTGGTCGTGCGCCATGTTAAAAAAATGGTGCCAGCATTTTCATTGCCCGGTTCAACTAGGTTCAATCAGGTTCTTGCTGCCGGAGCCAAACTGAGTTTGATGCCGGTTGAATTTAGTATGGATGATCTTGCCTTCCTGCAATACACGGGCGGTACGACCGGTCTTTCTAAAGGTGCGATGCTCACTCATCGCAATATTGTCGCCAATGCTATCCAGGCTGAAGCCTGGTTTCAGCCTGCGTTGAAAAAACACGCTGAGCAGCAAACGGAGCAACACCAATTAATTATGGTGTGTGCGTTACCGCTTTATCATATTTTTGCACTGACTGTTTGCGCACTGATGGGAATGCGCATTGGTGCGGTGAACTTACTTATTCCAAATCCACGTGATATGGCTGGATTCATTAAAGAATTAGGTAAATACAAAATAGATATGTTCCCGGCCGTGAATACATTGTTCAACGGTTTATTGAATCGTCCTGAATTGGCGGAGGTTGATTTTTCTCATCTCAAAGTCAGTATGGGTGGCGGTATGTCAGTGCAAAAAGCGGTTGCTGATCGCTGGTTGAAACTTACCGGAAGTTCGATTTGTGAAGGTTATGGGTTATCTGAAACATCGCCCATCGCATCTGCTAATCCGGTAGACGGATCAGGAATACAAGGCACCATTGGTTTGCCTATGCCAGGAACAGAGATCAAAATTTTAGATGATGACGGCGTGGAAGTTCCGTTAGGCGAACCGGGTGAAATCGCCATTCGCGGGCCACAAGTGATGTTGGGATATTGGAAAAATCTAAGTGAAACCGCCAAAGTAATAACGGCGGATGGATTCTTTAAATCGGGCGACATCGGCATCATGAGCACAAACGGTTACACAACAATAGTTGATCGTAAAAAAGACATGATTTTGGTTTCCGGATTTAACGTTTATCCGAATGAAATTGAAGGTGTGATAGCAATGCATCCGGGCGTATTGGAGTGTGCTTGTGTGGGCGTTCCGGACGAAAATTCAGGCGAAGCTGTTAAGTTGTTTGTAGTTAAAAAAGATCCGGCGCTGACCAGGGAAGATATTTGGGAATATTGCAAACATGAGCTCACGGGATATAAAAAACCGAAATATATTGAATTCAGAACGGAATTACCCAAAACGAATGTGGGTAAAATTTTGCGCCGCAATTTGCGCGATGAGTTAAAAGCGACGTAGTTTTTCTAACGGTTACTCTGTTAAAAAAAACCAGTTTCATAACAATGAAACTGGTTTTTTTATGGCAATTTGGTGTTATTGCGGAATAACCCGCGGCATGCGGGCATCATCCGTGGCCACATACGTTAAAGTCGCCTCAGTCACTTTCACGGTATCCGCTTCCAGACGATTACGTTCTGCGTAAACTTCGACGGAAATCGTGATGGATGTGCGGCCGACTTTAACAATATCGGCATAAAAAGAAAGTAAATCCCCCACAAAAACCGGATGTTTGAATACAAACGAATTCACCGCAATCGTGGCAACGCGTCCATTGGCGCGGCGCGTGGCGGGAATGGCTCCGGCAATATCTACTTGCGCCATAATCCAGCCGCCAAAAACATCGCCATGAATATTGGCGTCGGACGGCATGGGCATCACGCGTAGTTGCGGCATGCGTGCTGGAAGTAAGGATTGTGATGTGGAGTGACCAGATTGATTCATGCTGCCTCTTAGTAAACGCTAAAATCGAAAAACTAAAATTATAGGTTAATCCGCCATGCGCCGCTCATCGAACTCATCCTCCACTGCTAACTCCACACTACGTAACGATTGGGCCACTATAAAAACGCTGTTGCCTTATTTGTGGGCATACAAAGGACGGGTTTGCATTGCTCTGATGTGCATGATCGCGGCCAAAATGAGCATCGTCGCGGTTCCGGTTGTACTTAAAAAGTTGATCGACAGCTTAACGCCGTTAGCTACAGACCAACATGCCGTTGCCGTAGTTTTACCGATTGGCATTTTGTTGGTGTATGGTTTTTTGCGTTTATCCACATCGCTCTTCACTGAATTGCGTGAATTTGTTTTTGCACGCGTCACTCAGCGGGCGGTGCGCACGATTGCGTTGCAAGTGTTTCGCCATCTGCATTCCTTGTCACTGCGTTTTCATTTAAATCGACAAACAGGTGGCATGACACGCGATATTGAACGCGGCACGCGCGCGGTTTCTTCGCTGGTGTCATTTGCGTTGTTTAGTATTTTTCCGACGCTCATTGAAATAGCGATGGTGCTGGGTTATTTAGTGTGGCACTACGACATCTGGTTTTCAGCGATTACTTTTTGCGCTCTGGTTTTATACATCATCTTCACTATTAGCGTGACCGAATGGCGCACCCATTTCAGGCGCACGATGAATGACCTGGATTCCAAAGCCAACACCAAAGCCATTGATTCCCTCATCAATTATGAAACCGTCAAATATTTCGCCAATGAAGAGATGGAAGCGATGCGTTATGACCAGGGTTTACAAAGTTATGAGCGTGCAGCCATCAAATCGCAAACCTCGTTATCGCTATTAAACGTGGGGCAATCGGCGATTATTGCCGTCGCGGTGAGTTTGATTTTATGGCGCGCTACCGTTGGTGTGTTGGCAGGTCAGATGACCTTGGGTGACTTGGTACTGGTCAATAGCTTTATGTTGCAACTGTATATTCCGCTGAATTTTTTAGGCGTGTTATATCGTGAAGTTAAACAAAGTCTGGCAGATATGGAAAAGTTATTTTCATTGCTGGACGAGCATCATGAAATTGAGGATAACGGCACGGCTAAACCATTGCAACTGGTCAGTCATTCTGGTCCGGAAATTTGTTTTAATCAGGTTGAATTCAGTTATGAAAGCAAAGGGAAAAGTAAGCGCGAAATCTTGCATCAAATTTCATTTGTGATGCCAGCCGGAATGACAACCGCTGTCGTCGGCGCCAGTGGTTCGGGTAAATCAACTCTGGCGCGATTACTGTTTCGTTTTTATGATACTCAACACGGCAGCATCACCATTGCCGGACAAGAAATCCGGGATGTAACACAAGCTTCCTTACGCGCGGCTATCGGCATCGTGCCGCAAGACACGGTGTTATTTAATGACACGATTGAATACAACATCGGCTACGGAAAAGCAGATGCGACGTTTGAGGAAATTGTGGCAGCGGCAAAAGCGGCTTATCTGCACGAGTTTGTACAAAGTTTGCCGGAAGGTTATGCCACGATGGTTGGCGAACGCGGATTAAAATTATCAGGCGGTGAAAAACAACGTGTCGCCATTGCACGCACAGTATTAAAAAATCCGGCGATATTAATTTTGGATGAAGCGACTTCGGCATTAGATTCAAAAGCAGAACAGGCGATTCAAACGCAGCTTAAAGAAATTGCTACCGGCCGGACCAGCCTGGTGATTGCACATCGACTTTCTACCGTTGTTGATGCGGCGCAAATTTTAGTGATGGAGTACGGCCGGATAACTGAAAGCGGTACACATGTTGTGCTGCTGGCAAAAGATGGCGTGTATGCACAAATGTGGGCGCGGCAACAAGCGCAACCGGAACTGGATTTGTGGGCGGAAACGGTAACGGGTTGAGTTAGGTGCAGTAACGGTTTAGCTCCCTCTCCCGCGCCACGGGAGCATAGGTATCTACACAAGTTTAAAACTATGTTAAAAGCGACTGATTTGGAACAATCAAATTGAACGAATTAGAACCGCGTCTGCAGAGACGGTGTGGGAAGCTGGTTATGGCACATAGCAACACGAC
>Ga0209512_1004419_pt1 | contig 12313 bp, 11 predicted proteins | sample frozenSSSSmetaG_FD_184142 | JGI IMG/M metagenome (GOLD analysis project Ga0209512, IMG submission 184142) | Glacier valley bacterial and archeal communities from Borup Fiord, Nunavut, Canada, to study Microbial Dark Matter (Phase II) -... | ecosystem: Environmental > Aquatic > Freshwater > Ice >... | reverse complement strand
AACTAAAGTTAAATATATTAGATATTGGAAGAATCAATCAGTATCTTTACAATTAAAGTAATTATATAATTTTATATCTATGAGAAATACTATTTTATATTTATTTAATTTAGGCCTGAAGCAATACTATTCGATTCCCGTCATGCGTTTGGAAACCGACTGCAATATTCTCACGACGTACTTCAACTTTAGTAAATTGAAATTAATCTTCCCGAATTATTAAGTACCCGCGAGTGTGCTTATAAAAATCCTATCAATTTTATTCGATCACCAACATCAACGCACTATCTATTATAGAGTGTGTTACTCGCAGAATAAAATTTCATCATTGGACAAATAGGATTTCGGTTATTATATAATAATTTTTAAAACATTTAAAACATTTAACGATGGATAAAGGAAATAATTTGAAAACTTCAACAACAGATCATAAAGAAAAGAAACAAGAAAAAGCATTAAGAAAGTTGGAGGATAAAAAGAATAAACAACGTAAACCGAAAGTTTAAGAAGATTTACCTTTTATTTTTATGTATTGTCTGCGGGTCTTTAAGGGAAACTTTAAGGACCCGTATTTATTTGATAAAAGCCAGATTGGACAATTAATTATTTATCAATTGACGAAGTCAGTTACTTTTCTGGCATAATTACCTTCTCTCCGAAATGGAATCCAGAAACAAGCGAAAGTAAGAAATTGAAACTTTTTAGTATCTGAATCATTTTTTTGAAGGTATTTCATTTATAAATACTATCAAAAAGATCAATTTCATCAAGCATCAAAGTCCCTAAAGATTAACTTATATCTCATAATTTAGGATAAAAACGTAGGATCGTATTAATGTAAAATACAAAACAGAAACAACATTAAAATCGGGAAAATCAAATTGAATTTGCAACCATATTTCAGAGAATTCGATAAAAAAATTTTAATCTATTTTTTCATAATATCTCCTGAATATTACATACCTTTAAAGTGTAATCGGTTCCGGATCATTTCTACGCACCGTTGCCGGAAAATCCATCCGGAATGTGAACTTACAGAACGGAGGAAAGCGATATAAGAACAACAAATTATATTCCATTACTGATCTTTTTCATCACTTTAGCTTAGAATTGAGGTCCGTTTTTTTTCGACTATCTATTTTAGTAACGCATTGAGAATTTATTCACAAGCTTATAAAATAAAATACTATGAAAACGATGAGAGTCCAGATCCCTGTTATGGTGGCGTTTATGTTTGTATTTTTTTCCAGCAACGTTTTCGCCCAGACCGACAATGAAAACCACACTCAGTTATCAAATCTTAACAAGTCAATCATGATGCATACCAATGCAATTGCTTCAGGTGAGGCTAAAACAAGAAATGAGATGGTAACACACTACAATGAATACAGAAAAAGTTTATCAGAGGCTAAAAAAACGCATAATCTATTGAAGAAGGTAATACCTACAAAAGCCATATCAGAGGCAATAGTTCATCATGATAATATTGACAAGTATTTTGCGTCTGCAACAGCCCATGCAAATTCGATGCTTGAAGAATTAAAAAATGAAAAACCAGACGATACAAAGATGAAAGATCATGCAAAAAAAATACGCGATGCCGTCGAGATGGCAGAAAAAGACCATCAGGCTTTAATTAAAGATACCCAATAGTCCTTTATAAATTTAATTATTCGATACCTGGGATGAAATACAACATCACTTTCGGCGTCGAACTTGTTCATTTACTTTACAACATAAAAAAGAGTCAGAAAAAATCTGACTCTATACTATTAATGAGCGGAAAACGAGACTCGAACTCGCGACCCCCAGCTTGGGAAAATAAACAGCATCTGCCTCATAATTTAAAATTTATTTTTGTTTAATTTTATATTGTTGATTTAATGATTATTACAATATTTTTTACCTTCCATTATTGGAATTGAATATGATATTTTTTACCTTTGTGGTTATTAAAATGGTTATAGAAAAATGGTAACTTTAAAGGTAATCTTGCATCCAATCAACAAAGATAAGGATGGAAAACGTGCTATTGTTCTTCGGATGACACATTTCGGGATAAAATATTTTATCAGCATGGAATTGAATTACAAGCTTGATAAATTATTTGACAATCAATTAGTTGATGGAGTCATTAAGCCCGTTGGTACAAAAATTGAACATTTGGCACAAAAAAACGCTTATATCGCCACACGACTTTCTGATGCGCATAACATATTACTTGAATGGGAAAGAAGAAGAATTCCATTTTCAATTGATCGCTTTAAAGACGAATTCAACCGAAAAAAAGCTCAGGACTTTTTGTTCCCGTTTTTTGAGCAGGTGGTTACTGAACTGACCAAAGATAAAAAGCTCGGAAATGCCTCTATCTATTTTTCTGTTAAAAATTCAATCAAAAATTTCAGGGATTCAAAACAACTCCGGTTTTCGGATATTACATTAAGCTTTTTGCAAAAGTACCAGTCTTATCTTTTCGAAAATGGCTTAACCGGCAATGGTATAAGCTTATACATGAGGACACTCCGGGCTGCATATAACAGAGCAATTAAGCTTGGAATCGCAGAATTAAAGCTATATCCTTTTCATAACCTCCAGAATCCAAACGGGTATAGAATATGCGATTTGGAGACAGCGACCACAAAGCGTGCTATTTTACTTTCGGATATCAGGGCAATTGAGGCACTCCAAACCCAAAAATTTTCGATGGAGCATGATGCAAGACTCTATTTCCTTTTTTCCTTTTACTGCCGGGGCATGAACTTTATTGATATGGCCTTATTGAAACCTGAAAATTGCCAATCTGGACGGATCATTTATACAAGGGCAAAAACTCGCAACCGGAAAGTATTTACTATAGAAATATTGCCTCCAGTGAAAGCAATGATTGAATACTTTGCGGAGCATCCGATGAATGGTGGTTATCTGCTTCCAATACTCAATGATGAAAAATATCCTACCGAACAAATAAAGAGGACAACAATACATAGTATGTTGAAAAAAACAAACACCTGTCTGAAAACGTTAGGAACAGATGCCAAAATCAAAATACCACTAACGACCTATGTTGCCAGACATTCATGGGCAACTGTGATGAAATACCTTGGTACGTCAATATCTGTAATTTCTGAGGGGATGGGGCATCCGGACGAAAAAACAACTCAGATTTACCTGGAAGAATTTGAAAATAAAGTATTGGACGATGCAAACCGAAAGTTACTGTTGTAAAATAACAATCCTGATTTTCTTCAAGAATGAAGACTGTAATTGCCTACTTATAAATAAATGCGCGGGATTTATCGCCAAATAACTCTATATTTTAAAAGGCACGACAAGAACTATTTTGCCAGAATCGCTGAGAACTACTAATCAATAAGTTCGATTAATTCTTTCATCGATCTGAAATTGATTCCATTCTTTAAAGTTTCACCACTAATAATTTTCAAATAATCAGTAATTAACTGAAGCTCATTTATTACCGCTTCATTGTTCAACTTTGCAGAGCTTTTAACGCTTTCCTGAAGTTTGTCAATCAGTCTAAGCATATAAACGGTATTCGAACGTATGCTTTCAAAAGACATTCCGCCCGTAAGAATAACCTTTTCAATTTCAGTAACTACATCCAGATTAATAGCCGGCAGAATTTGATTGTACGAGGTGACTTTTAGAATTCTGCATATTTCCAAAAAACGCTCAACGCTCAGAACATTCTCTCCAATCTCGATTTTCCCATATCCGGAAGTACTTATTGTGAGCTGCTCAGCCATATATTTTTGGCTATATCCTCGCTTCTTTCTCAATTCCTTTATCTTTTGAAGAATTTCCATGGTCCTTTGAGTTATTTTAATACTCAAAAATACGACAAAAAATATTATTCAGCAAATATATCGTATTATTAATACCAATAAGAAAATATTCAAAAAATTATTCAGGTTTATTTGTATTATTCATACTTATTTACTACTTTTACAAAGTATTTAACTCAAATAAAGGACGATTATGACAAAAATCAAGTTGATAATTAAAGAAAGAGAAGGAGATCATTTTATTTTTAAACCTGATAAATCCTTCTATGAATCGGTTAAAATTAACCAAAAGAGGTGGGGCCAGATTTACCGAGATGAAATTGACCCGACCATTTCTGAATTAAAGGCAATAGCTTCATTTTTTGGCATCGAAGTTTCCCAATTAATTTAAATCGTATCGGTAATTATTCAGTTAGTTGATTTATCAAACAGCAGTTCAAATTAATAATCTCAATCTTAATGCTATGTTAAAAGACAAATTCGGCGAGGCATTTGAAGAATTAATTCAGCCTATCGTACAAAGATGTGTTGCACAAGAATTGGCAAAGAACAAAGAATTAACGGTAAAAAAACCAGAGCAATGGCTTTCCATCCACCAGGCCCGACTGGAATTCGGATGTTCGGACCATACGCTTAGAAAAGCAATGCTCAAATTAGAGCTTCCTTACTATCAAACAGATAGCAGAACCTACATCAAACGAATAGAAGTCCATAGGTATCTTGAATCAATAAAGATCAAAAGCAAGGATGATCCGGAACCCTACTCATTCCTAATTCGAAAATAAACCAAACTTCAGATTCAGATGAACCAGTTATCGAAAATACCGGATTCAGTTAATGAAAATGAGGACCAGCAGAATTATGGTTTCATTGTTCGCAATGGGAAGTACTTCACCATCGAAATTCGCAAAGACGTTGCAGTAACGAAAGAATTATCAAATTTCGTGATGCAGATCATGTTTCATTTGGTAAACGGTACCAACAATTCCAAAAGGATCATCAAAATTCAGCGAAATACGGGTGAGATCAGTATGATCGAGATTTTTTCGTCCGATATGAAACCTGATTCATTTGAGACCATTCTCAAAAGCAAACGATGTACCTTCCTGGGTACCTACTATCAATTGAAAATCATTTTTGCCAGGTTAATGGATACCGAAAAGGAAGCCTTAACGATCAGCACATTGGGGTGGAATCAGGAACATGCGGCATACGTCTTTGCAGATGCTATATTTTGTCAAAACAAAATATTAAGGATCGATGAGATGGGAATAGTTGAAGCAAACGACAAACGTTTCTATTTACCAGCTTTCGGACAGGCCAATGATTCCAACGAGGACTTCGAGACAGAAAAGCTTTACAGCTTTCAGCCTGGTAACATTGGCTTTACGGAGTGGGCAGCACTTTACTATCAGTCGTTTGGCTCCAATGGGGCAATCGGTATCCTGTTTATGATCCTTTGTGTTTTCCGTGATATCGTGTTTAACCATGTTAAGTTTTTCCCCTTTCTGTTCCTTTTTGGTGCATACGGAACCGGAAAAACATCTTTTGTAAAAAGGCTTTTAACATTATTCGGAAGTAATACAATCGGGACTCCACTAAACAATGCGACAAGCATTGCGTTATCCCGCCTTGTATCAACGCGCAATAACAGTCTGTATTATTTTGAAGAATACACAAATGAAACAGATTTAAAAGTTCAGGACTTTATTCTGACGGCCTATGACGGTGCAGGAAGAACCACGGGAGTAAAAAGCAACGATAACAAAACTAAAAGCTTGCCAATTCGATCCGGGCTGATTTTCGATGGAAACTTTTTGCCAACGCAAAAAGCTGCCATCCTTTCCCGGATGGTCTTGCTTATTTTCCAAGAATCCAACTTTACCGAGGAGCAGAAAATTGCTTACAATCAATTGGAAACTGCTGCCGAAAATGGGCTTGGAAACGTATTGATTGAAATACTCTCCCATAGGGATCTGTTTGAACAGGATTTTAAAGGGGCATTTTCGGAAAATCTCAGTCACCTTGTAACATCGAAAAAATTCGACTTTCCGGAACGGACAATGAAACACATTGCCTTACTGATGACACCGGTGAAAATACTCTGGAATGAACTGGCCTTCCCGTTTGAATTCAAAGAAGTTCTGCTCTCAATTGCAGAGAATACTGAGAATCAAAGTGATCTTCTAAAAAAGAGCGGTGCAATATCGATATTCTGGGAAGCGTTTTCAAATTCGTTGAAAAAAGGGTTGATCACCCGTTTTGACGGGTATAATTCTAAAACAGCACATTTCAATATCAAGGAGCACGACACGAACGAGGGGATCATCCAGATAAAGCTCAATTATCTCTTCTCCTTCTATGTCCGTTATTGCCGTGAAAACGACATGCCTTTCCTGGATCAGAACAGCCTCAGAATGATAATGACCGCAAAATCGAACAAGGAATTCCTTCCAGGTTCGCAGAAAGGAAGAGGAGCCGCTTACACCGATAAGTACTTTGGCACCTGCTACCAGTTTTCCTATCAGAAAACCGGGGATTCAATCTATCTCTCCGAAATAGAAATAAACTTGTAAACATTGTAAACATTGTAATCTTAATATCTTATAATACTGTATATGAATCATTTATTGGTTTACATGTGGTTTACAAGGTTGCAAGTGTATTGTTAAATATTGAATAATGGTTTACAGTAGGTTTACAGCAGGTTTACAATTAAAAAAATATATTTTAATGTATTTCAGACACTTACGTCTCCTGGTTTACATGGTTTACAATGTTTACAATTTTTCGGATATATACGCCTGATAAAAATAGAACGGCAATTAAGGATCAGGAATCAGAAGACGTTAAAACCTTCTACTACACAAAACAAAATATCAATTCTCACCTGTCAAAAAAAGGAAAAATGAACTGCAAACTGGCCAATGAAATGAATATTGCAGGTTTTTTAATGAGCAAAGGGATTAACCCAGCCAAAACAGCCGGAAATAGTTTCTGGTATTGTTCCCCGCTTCGGAATGAGAAAACACCCAGTTTCAAAGTTGACCGGGTTAAGAACGTCTGGTATGATTTCGGGACTGCAACCGGAGGACGCCTGGTTGATTTGGTTTGCAAGTATTACAACGTTGATGTGCCGGGCGCCTTGCTTATATTATGCGGGGCATCGATTGCGACACCTCTTCTTCCTTTTACTGACAAGCAATCATTTCCCAATTACCAGGAAACCAAAATCGAAATAAAATATACCCAGCCCTTGCAAAACGTCGCATTGATTCAGTACCTGAAGCAAAGGAAGGTAAACCCGGGATTGGCTTCCCTGTATTGCAGGGAAGCATACTACAGCACTTACAGTAGTGACAGGTCTTATTTCTCAATTGCCTTTGAGAACGACCGCCACGGTTATGAGCTCCGGAACAAATATTTTAAAGGATCAACCTCCCCTAAAGACATTACAACCATTCCAGGGAAAAATGGTTTTGCGGTTAATGTTTTCGAGGGATTCATGGATTTCCTTTCTGCTTTAACTTATTACGATATTCAGCAATCCAGCTGTGACACAATCGTGTTGAACGGGGTGGGATTTATTCAGAAATTCATTGACCGGTTGCCACGCTATGCCAGGATAAATCTGTTCCTGGACAACGACAGGGCAGGAAAAGAAGCCGCAGACCGAATTGTAGAGCTTCGTCCTGACGCCGTAAACCGTTCCCAAATTTTGTACCCTGGGTTTAAAGATTTCAACGAGTTTCTTACGAATCCATATTGATCATAGCCAATTTAAATTTCCACCATTTTGATGACTGTACGATTCAGACAACAGCCAACTAAATGATTGTACAGGACTATTTTTCTTCAACTTTTCCCCAAGATACTATTTGACCAAAAAATGAAGAAAGTGAATAACTTCTGATTGCAACTTTTCGTCTTCCAGGACTTATTTGGTGGAATCCTTCGGTTGCCAATCTCATTTTATTATAGATGTATTGTTATGTATTATTCATATTTCCTGCATTTCTTCTTTTTTCTCTTCATCGCTTCGTAGGCCATAGTTGGGGCCCCACCCCACTACACAAAATTTATTTGCCATAAATTTTGTGTAGTGGGGTGATATTTAATAAATAACGCAATAATAAATGAGAAACACTTTTTAAGCGATTTCTTCAATTTCACACTTTTTTAATTTTAATTCACTTTGATTGCGTCTTCATTATCATAAATATGATAAATTAATACTGATTTCATAGCTGCTGTACTGATTACTCTATTGTTGGTCAAATTTATTGATCGCATGTCGGAAAAGTCAAAGATCATAAATTCGAATCTTCGGATCATGGTTTAGAAGAACTCGTGAATGTATTGTTGAGCTACGTCCTGACGTGGTAAACCGATCTCAAATTTTGTACACCGGATATAAAGATTAGAACTAGCTTCTGATGAATCGCAATTGATCAAAGCCAATTTAAATTTTCGCCATTCTGATAACTGCACAATTCAGGTAGCGGCCATTGATTGATTGTACAGGACTACTTTTCTTCACATTTTTACCATGTTTCTATTTGAATCAAAAAATGAAGAAAGCGATTAACTCCGGATTGTAGTTTTTAGTCTTTCAGGACTAATTTGGTGGAATCTTTAGGTTGTCAATCTCATTTTATCACGGAAATATTATTATGTATTATTCATATTTCCTACATTTCTACTTTTTTTTCTTCAGTGCTCCATAGGCCATTGTAGGGCCCCCTGCTCACTGCACAAAATTTATTTGCCGTAAATTTTGTGCAGTGAACTGTGGGATTGTGAATTGCTTCTTTTTTGATTACAATCACTCTAAAGATGATTTTAGCAAATCAGACTTTAATCTTGCGATTTTAAGATAATTTTAGTTTTCATATATTTACTTTAGTAAATATTTCATCTCCTTCTCCGCTGATCTGTGTGTTTACTTATTTTGGGTGCAAAGGTATTGATCGCCGGACGGAAAAGTCAAGGGCCGTCCGGTGATGCAATGGAAGATTTCTTAGTTCATCACCTCCCGACACTTCGTGCTCGGTCACTTTCCCTGTGTCTCAATTGCAGGTCAACTGTATGCTAAACAGCATACAGTTGACCGTTCTCCATTCTATGATAATCAGTTCCGGATGAAACTGACATTCGCCCATTGACAAGAATCCGTCCGGCTCAATGAGGTGTGCCCGAAAATAATTAACGGCGCGCCTGATGCCCAAATAAGTCCGCAAGGCAAGCGGCAGAACAGATGAATAAATTTGACATTTATGAGGTTGTCACCCAGAAAATCATTGAACGTCTCGAACAAGGTGTGGTACCGTGGCAGATGCCATGGAAAACTTCCTGCGGGATGCCGCGAAACCTGGTTACCAACAGGGCTTATCACGGGATTAATTTCTGGCTCTTGCTGGCTTACCAGCATCCTTCTCCTTTTTACCTGACATTTGAACAGGCAAAGTTGCTTGGCGGTAACATTGTCAAAGGCTCAAAATCGATCATGGTTGTCTTCTGGAAGATGCTCGAATCTGAAGAGAAAAACGGTGATATCAAGAAAACGCCATTTCTGCGCTATTACAATGTCTTCAATCTCTCACACACCGAAGGTATTGATCCGTCGAAGATCCCCTCCAATGAAAGCTTTGACCATGATTTTAATCCGATCGCTGCAGCAGAATCCATCATTCACAACTGGTCCGACTGCCCAAAGGTTGAACTTGGTTCTAATCATGCCTGCTACCTGCCGCTCCTGGACACGGTTCTGATGCCCCACCCACGCACATTCTTTCACGATGAGCAGTACTATTCCACACTTTTTCATGAATGTGTCCATTCTGTAGGCCATCGATCACGCCTGGCAAGGCATGAGAAAATTGGCGATCATCAATTTGGTTCACAGGATTACAGCCAGGAAGAGTTGTGCGCCGAGATGGGTGCTGCATTTATGTGCGGGATAACAAACATTGAAAATGAAACGATTCAGAACAATGCAGCCTATATCAAAAGCTGGATACGGAAATTCAAAGATGATTCCAAAGTATTGGTGATGGCTGCCACCCAGGCACAAAAATCAGTGGATTATATCTTAACTCACCAGGTGGATCCAAATAACAGCGATACTCTTAAACTACATTATCAGGCTCCTTAGGGGGCCTGGAATTTTTTTATTCATTCTGAATGCTGGCCTTTCTGCAGGCCAATGGACACCACCCCTCACTTAGGATCGGGTGGTAACCATTGTCAACGTAATTTTATACTCCGCAAACGTTCTGGTCCATCGTATTCCTGGCTTCGTGGAGTCTTTGCGTCCGTCTGCTGTTCTCCACCTGCGACCATCGCAAAGGCACCACTTCGCCAGTCAAGTAAATACCCATTTCACATTTAAATCTTAGACCATTCCCTCTTTGTTGACTGCTCTTCTGAACCGTACTTCCATGGTGATTTTTGGAAAATATTACGAAAGTTAGTGAAACCTTCCGTGTGCCGCTTCGCTCTGTCAAGAACTTTCGCGGCATATCCTCCCTCGCTTCGCACCGGTCCGGTATTCCACGGTTTCTTGACAGCCCCTCCAGGCTCCACTGATCACTTGCGTAAATTTTCACTAAAAATTCAAACCATGAAAGCACTAAACACCAACGAAGAACAAATCAAAAGGCTGGATGAACTGTTCAGATTCAAACGTGAAACCAAACAAGAGAAAAGCCTTCAGACCTGGGAGGAAGAAAATGAAGAATATGCTTCCTGGTACCTGTTACTCGACAAGAAGGATGCGCTCTCCTGCTGATCAGAAAAAGCTTCGAAAGAGGCTTTTTTTGTGGTCGTACTAAATATATTATTGTTACATTTGAACTTTCAATAATGTCAGACTTGCCAAACGAAAAATTCACACGGAAAGAAATCATCGACTACCGACTTAAACAGGCCGGGTGGAATGTTACCGACCGTTCTCAGGTAATCGAAGAATTTGACATTATTATGGATAAAAACCTGGCAGAGGAGGCTTCAACACCTTATGCAGGGCACCAATTCAGCGATTACGTTTTATTGGGCAAAGACGGCAAACCGCTTGCTGTGGTCGAAGCCAAGAAGACTTCTGTTGATGCAGCTATCGGACGGGAACAGGCCAAACAATACTGCCACCATATTCATAAAAATTATAACAATGGATTGCCTTTTTGCTTTTATACCAATGGGCATGATATCTATTTCTGGGATTTAGATAACTACCCGCCGAAAAAGGTTTATGGTTTTCCTTCCCGAGACGATCTTGAGCGTTACACCTACATTCGCAAAGCACGAAAAGTCCTGGCTGGAGAACTCATCAATACCAAAATTGCCGGACGCGATTATCAGATACGTGCCATTCGTGCTGTGATGGAAGCTATTGAAAAACGGAAACGCATGTTTTTGTTGGTCATGGCTACCGGCACAGGTAAAACCAGAACCTGCATTGCACTCGTTGATGCATTAATGCGTGCCGGCTGGGCCGAACGAGTTTTGTTTTTAGTTGACCGGATTGCGCTGCGTGATCAGGCGCTTGACGCCTTTAAAGAACATTTGCCCAACGAACCACGCTGGCCCAAAGAAGGAGAAAAGGAAATAACATCTGATCGGCGAATTTACGTTTCAACTTATCCAACCATGTTGAACGTTATTCGTGATGAAGAAAATTCGCTGTCTCCTCATTTTTTCGATTTAATTGTGGTGGATGAAAGTCACCGAAGCATTTACAATACCTATCAGGAAGTCCTAACCTACTTCAATACCATCACGCTTGGATTAACGGCGACCCCAACCGATGTGATCGACCACAATACGTTTCAGTTGTTTGAATCCGAGGATGGGGTTCCAACCTTTGCCTATTCGTATGACGAAGCGGTGAATCATATTCCGCCATACCTGTGCAACTTTCAGGTAATGAAAATTAAAACAAAGTTTCAGGATGAAGGAATAAGCAAACGGACCATTGCGCTTGAAGACCAGAAGAATTTGATTTTGGAAGGGAAAGAGATTGAGGAAATTAATTACGAAGGCACGGAGATAGAAAAGAAAGTCATTAACCGGGGTACAAATGCCTTGATCGTTCGCGAATTCATGGAAGAATCGATCAAAGACAGCAACGGTGTTTTGCCAGGTAAAACCATTTTCTTTTGCATCACAAAAGCTCATGCACGGCGGATAGAAGAAATCTTCGATTCACTTTATCCTGAATACAAAGGAGAATTGGCTAAAGTGATTGTAAGTGAAGATCCTCGTGTTTATGGCAAGAGCGGACTCCTTGCTCAGTTCAAAAACAACGACATGCCCCGTGTGGCATTAAGTGTAGATATGCTCGACACGGGTATTGACATCCACGAAATCACTAATCTTGTTTTTGCAAAGCCTGTATATTCTTATACCAAATTCTGGCAAATGATTGGCCGTGGAACCCGATTGCTCGAAACTGGCAAAATAAAACCCTGGTGTACCAAAAAAGATGAATTCCTGATCCTTGATTGCTGGGA
>Ga0209512_1004417_pt1 | contig 12315 bp, 10 predicted proteins | sample frozenSSSSmetaG_FD_184142 | JGI IMG/M metagenome (GOLD analysis project Ga0209512, IMG submission 184142) | Glacier valley bacterial and archeal communities from Borup Fiord, Nunavut, Canada, to study Microbial Dark Matter (Phase II) -... | ecosystem: Environmental > Aquatic > Freshwater > Ice >... | reverse complement strand
TTTGTTTGACGCTTTTTTGGAAAATGACCGGCGGGACTTTGTGCCTGTGGAATTTCAGAGCCGCATGTATGAGGATATTGCGCTATCAATCGGCTTTGGACAAACCATTTCGCAGCCGTATACCGTCGCTTTTATGATGGAACTTTTGCAGCCAGAGCCGGGAAATGAGGTGCTGGATGTGGGATTTGGCTCGGGTTGGACCACGGGAATTTTGGCAAAAACGGTGGGAGAACAAGGCGCAGTTTGCGCCGTGGAAATTGTCCCGGAAGTTTACAAATTTGGCAAAGGAAATTTGCAGAAACTGAATTATCCGAATATTGAATTTTATGAAGGGTCTTGGGAGGATTTACCGACACGAAAGTTTGATTGCATTCTCGTTTCGGCGGCGGCGGCATCGGTTCCCGACAAACTTGTGGCGAAACTGAGAATCGACGGCCGGATGGTGATTCCTGTGAAGACCGGTTTTGATCACACGATTCGACTCGTCAAAAAAATCAGTGAAAGCAAACTTATTGAACAAAATTATCCCGGCTTTGTGTTCGTACCGCTAATTTAGGTTATTAATAACTTCTTTTTAACATATCTATTTCAAGAAACAAAGTGGGCAGCTCAGAGCTACACTCCAGAAGAACCGATACTGGTGACTACGCCGAACAGTGTTTGCCTCTATTATCAGGCGAATTGAGTTTAAGCGCCAAGACGCAAATTACACAAAAGAATACATGCAGACGGAATCTTCTTCGCGTTTTATGCGGTATGCTCATCGTTCTTTGCATGAAATCTTTTTCTTGATTGTATATTATAATCTACTACGATGAAAACTATCGATTTAGGGAAATGGAGCCGATTGGCACGTTATCAGGAAAAGCTCCCGGACAACGTGGTTCGCTGTCATGTTTGTCCGCATAATTGCATTGTTCATGAGGGTAAATATGGATTTTGCCAAACGAGAGTCAACTATCAGGGAGAATTGTATTGCATCGCTTACGGCAATCCCTGTTCCATAAGCGTCGATCCGATTGAGAAGAAGCCGTTGTTTCACTTCTTTCAGGCAGCGAAAATTTATTCGCTGGGCACAGCCGGATGTAACTTTCGCTGCCTCAATTGCCAGAACTGGAAGATCTCGCAATCATCACTGAAAGAGTTAGATCATTATGACCTGATGCCAGAACAGGTAGTGCAACAGGCGTTGCATCACGGTACGAATATGATCGCTTTTACTTATACCGAACCGACCGTTTTTTACGAATACGTCTACGATACGGCGAAAATAGCCCATGAAAAAGGAGTGAAAACGGTCTTTATCTCGAATGGTTACATCAACGAAAAGCCTTTGATCGATCTTTGTCCATACCTGGATGCCGCCAATATCGACCTGAAATGTTTCGACAATGCGGTTTATCGCAAATTAGGCGGAGGTCAATTGCAGCCGGTACTCAATACATTGAAAACGCTGAAAGAAAACAGCGTTTGGCTCGAAATCACCAACCTGCTTGTGCCCACCTATTCGGATAGCCCGGAGATGATTCAAGCAATGTGCGAATGGCTTGTCGGGAACGGATTTGCAGATACTCCGCTCCATTTCAGTCGTTTCTTCCCAACTTACAAACTTGCTCATTTACCGCCTACCTCTGAAAGTATTTTGATTCAGGCCAAAGAGATAGCCGGGAATGCCGGAATGAAGTATATATATATCGGCAATCTTCCTGATCTGCATGAAGAAAATACTCATTGCCCCAATTGCAAACGAATGGTGGTGGAGCGCATCGGCTATGTGGTGGAGAAGAATTTTATTCACAACGGCCAATGCGGTTTTTGTGGAGAACCTATTGCCGGAGTTTGGGCGTAGTATTCTTCTTTTTTAAACTTCATTAATCCCTTGGGACATTGTGCGCCAAAGGTTGTAGTGCGAACTTGAAACAATAGAATATATTTGATAAAGCAATGAAAGCACTTACAAAATATTTAAAAAAACGGGAAGATGCTATTAATTTTCTATTGGAAAAACCCACACGGGCTTATACCCCTGACACTTTTCATAAACTGCGCGTAGAAATTAACAAGCTGAATGCTTTTTTTGAGTTAATAAATTTTTACTCAAAAGATTTTAAGCGAAAAAAAACTTTTAAGCCATTTAAGCTGATTTTTCGTCAGGCAGGAAAGGTGAGAGAACTTCAAGTTGAAGAGGCGATGCTGAGAAAGTATTTTCTTAACGATTTGCTCAAAGATTACAGGGATAGTTTAAAGAAACTCCGATTAAAAGAAAAAGAAGATTTTTTTTCGATTGCAAATGAAAAGTTTGCTGCAAGGCTTAAAAAGGCGTATCGTGAAATTGTTCCCTTCCTTGCAAAGGCGGATAAAAAAACCGTGAATAGTTATATGGAGAAGAAGCGAAAAAAAATTGAAAAAATCCTTAGTCAAAACACTTTACAAATGCCACAGGCTCATATATTGCGCAAGCAGTTAAAGAAGTTTCATTATAACCGGAAAAGTCTGAATTTAGAGAAGCAAAATATGCCACATCCAAAGAAAGATATTTTGCCTGAACTTCTGGGCAAATGGCATGATTTCCAGATTATAATCAGACATCTGAAAAAAGCAATGGATACTGTTGGAATAAATCCAACAGAGGTGAGTCAACTTGAAATAATAAAAGCAGAATTTTCTTCTGACAGCGAACTATTATTTAATAAAATAAGAGTAGCCATACCCATATCAGAATTTTTCACAATACACAATAAAGTAAATGAACAGTGGAACAAATAATTTTCCTTTGGGATAGTCAAGGAACAGAATATCCTAAATACATTGTAAAACTTCACTGCTATCCGAAAGTTTTCAGAAAATTAGTTTTTAAAAATGTATTTCATATATAATCAAGCTATTGTACTGAATAAATCTGTCTGAACAGGTAATTTATCTACATCGAATAACGTTTTCCCAGGTAGCATTTTCACTTTTTGAACCTTTCCGTTTATGCTGCATATGTATTCAAAGCTCAGTTAGTGGGGTAAACAAATGCGTACCCTTTCACAAAAATTGTTGAATGCAGTTTTGCCTTTGCAGTATACCCTACGAATCAATTCCAGCAACAGGTAAACGATCAGGGAAACAAAGATTTGAGAATTTACGGCATTTTCGCTTGTTTCCACAAAGGTTTTGATTTGTAGGTTTTGCTCCATCAATTTGAAAAATATCTCGATATTCCTGCGTTTCTTATATAGGTCGGTTATAGTTATACCGGGTTTTGTACGGAACAAGAGAAATCGATACTGCACGGTTAATCCGCTGGCTGGCGGAGAAGCAGTCATAGAGGGATTGTATGAAGTATCGGTGGCAGACTAAGCCGTAGTAGTGATGAAGTTTCTGTAATGGAAATGGAGCGAAGGACTTAGCTTGTTTATGTTTCATTAATTAACGACAAGCAGCAATGCGATGATTGACTATTATGAAATAAAATCACAGCCAATTGCTCCGGCAATTGGTAAATCCATAAAGTATTCACACTTTTGTGATTAAACAAGAAAAGCCCCCGCAAAAAAGCGGGGCAGGCAGTATAAAGCGAGAGTTTCAAGTACGGTTCCGTGAGAACGTGAGGGTGAAATTCCCTTGCGTGACTCGATTAGCGGTCATGTTGTGTGACGTAAAGGAAACACTAATCTACCTATACACAATGAATAAACAAGTAGAATCGACATTGTATGCATAAAACTACTCCCCAAAAAAGTGCTTCTCCTAATAAGCAACTACAAAAGTGCCCCACCGGCATCAAAGGCTTTGACGAAATTACGGAGGGCGGGCTCCCGAAAAACAGAACCACTTTAGTTACTGGAAGTGCCGGCTCCGGAAAAACCCTTTTCGGGATTGATTTTTTAATCAATGGTGCAATCCAATTCAAAGAGCCAGGTGTCTTCATGTCTTTTGAAGAGACAGAAGATGAACTTTATACAGACGTGGCTTCACTCAACCTGGATTTACAAGGACTTGTTTCACGAAAAAAAATTTTGATAGAACATGTACTTTTGGAACGAAAAGATATTCAGGAGACCGACTTTAACCTCGAAGGGCTATTTGTTCGTTTGGAACATGCCATTGATTCCATTGGCGCCAAACGAGTTGTTTTAGATTCTATTGAGTCTATTTTTGCTGGCATCACAGATGTCGGAATTCTTCGCTTGGAGATAAAAAGACTTTTCAGATGGCTTAAAGAAAAACAAGTTACTGCAATAGTTACCGGAGAGCCGGTACAGGAAACGTATACCCGTCATGGTATGGAACAGTACATTTCCGATTGCATCATTTTACTGGATAACAGGGTTAATGAACAAATTTCCATCCGCAGAATCCGGATAGTTAAATACCGTGGGTCAAAACATGGAACAAACGAATATCCTTTCGTAATTGATAAATATGGACTTTCAGTAATTCCAATCACTTCGGCCGGGCTTGATCAACCAGGTACAGCTCAAAAAGTTTCGACCGGAATTCCATCGTTAGACAAATTGTTCAGGGGAGGTAAACCGGGTTATACCAGGGGTAGTACGATACTTGCTTCAGGTACTGCAGGCACCGGAAAAACAAGCTTAGCTGCTGCATTCGCAGTAGCAAGTTGTGAACGCGGAGAACGCTGTCTTTTCTTGTCCTATGAAGAATCGGCGGGGCAACTCATTCAAAATATGAGTTCTATAGGTATTCATTTTGAACCAATGATAAATAAAGGACTCTTAAAAATCGTGTCTACGAGGCCTTCCTTTTTTGGTTTAGAGATGCATTTACTCGATTTATATAAACTAATTGCAGAATTTAAACCAAAAGCAGTTGTCATAGATCCCCTGACAAGTCTCATTGGAGAGGGTGAGCAACGTGAAATCCGGTCAATGATTACCCGCATGATTGATCTTTTAAAATCGAATGGCATCACCAGCTTTTTTACAAGCCTTGTTTCTTCTGCTGCACAAAATGATACGAGCGGAGAAATCGGTGTATCCTCTTTAATTGACACTTGGATAGTAGTGAGGGAATTAGAAGAAGATGTAAGCAAAAAACGCATTCGCGGACTTTTCATTGTTAAGTCTCGTGGCACGGGCCACGACAGTGATGTACATAAATTGGTTTTAAGTGATGATGGAATTAATTTGATGCCAATGGATGGTGAATCTACACTGATAGCCAATGAGGAAAAGAAGGTTGGTAAAAATGTTTCTGAGGGTCAAAAATTAACCAAACAAGATAAAGATGAATAATGAAAAACAAGGGAAGCGACCTGCCGTAGATATGGGAGCATTGCACCCTAAATTAATTGTTGGCATTGGTGGTTCAGCCGGTGCGCTAAACGCTTATAAGGCTCTTTTGGATGCACTGCCATCTAATACAGGGATGGCCTTTGTTATTATTTCTCACATAACCCCCACCGCCAATAGTCAATTAGCTGAAATTCTGTCTCGTCATACAAAAATGACGGTAATGGTGGCTTGCATAGCGATGCCAATCTGTGCGAATCACGTTTACGTAATTCCTCCGGACGCAGATTTGTTCATTGAAAATTACACATTCAAAGTCATCTCGCCACGCTCTGGCAGGAATAAGCAGATAGATGTATTTTTTGCTTCTTTGGCAGAGGCTATGGGCTTACGTGCAATCGGCATTGTCCTTTCAGGATATGATGGCGATGGCACTGAGGGCTGCAAGCACATACAGGCAAACGGAGGAAAAACCTTTGCTCAGGACATGTCTGCCGAAGTTGACAGCATGCCTCTCAGCGCTCAGGCTGCAGGCTGTGCTGATTTTGTTATGCCTCTCGACAAAATTCCAGCTAAACTAAAAAGTTTGGCAAATGCACTTAAAACATAGAAGCTAAGAAATAACTATCTGAAAGCCTGTTAATTTAAAAAATGCTTATCCGCAAAGAGTCCTATTGTAAATTTTAGATTTGAAATCAGGAGAATAAGAAACGGCAGTAATAAGTAACCTGTCGAAGATTTTATCTCCAAAATATCTTCTATTAAATTTATAACAGTACTCATTCAGATAATACTGTAAGTATTCGTTTTTAAGTTTATGATGTACGTCCAATAATAATCGTTTAGCGTTGCTGATTGCAATATGAACCCAGGGCAATAAAATTGGGATCTTATCAGGCGCAACGACAGTGTTTAGTGATGCAGTTGATGAAACGCTCAAAGATATTTGTCTTGAAATATCAAAAAGATACTCAATATACTTTCTTGAGATAGGAACGGATGATAATCATGTTCATTTTTTGGTGCAATCAGTTCCGATATATAGTCCAACCAAAATTGTGACAATAATAAAGAGTATTACCGCGAGGGAGATATTTAGTAAAAATCCCGAGGTAAAGAAGCATTTATGGGGAGGAGAATTCTGGACAGATGGATATTTTGTCAATACTGTTAGTAAGCATGGAAATGAAGATGTTATTGCAAAATATGTCAGAGAACAAGGTGTAGAGAAACAGTATAAAGTGTTGTATAAAGATGTCCAATTGTCACTTTTTTAGGGTGCTTTAAGATACCCCGTCCGCTTGCGGCGGAGTAGTTCATTCTAAAAAATTGCACGTCGCACTATAAGAAAAAAACTGAGTATATTGACGGCGTTCCTGTTGATATCATTTATTCCAATGCAAATGAAAGCTGCTACCGGATCCAGTCCGGTTTCCGTTACTGCAACTTCAGCTGCTAAATATAAGGATATGAGTATTTTAATAGCCAGGGTAGAAACCATCAAAGCGATGGATATATCTGCGCTGTGTTCATCTGAGCGAAAAGAATTACGCAATGAACTGCGCGCTATCAAAAGTGATCTTAAATCCATAGATGGTGGTGTAACAATTTACCTTTCTGTAGGCGCAATCATAGTTATTATCCTGCTGCTAATCCTTTTGCTTTAATGGATTTATGATAAAAACGGATAGTAAGATCTTCATAGACAAAAAAATTAAGTTGGGAAGATAGGTTATTCCTCTTTCAAAATAAAAAACCTTTCTTTTATTCGGGATAGGTGTTTCCTGAGGCGGAAAATGCACATCCCTTTTGTTAAGGTCAGATCGAAATAAGAAAATCCTCCATCCTTAAATGAACCACGATGTTTAGCTGAAATCCACTAAAAAAATTGTTTTAGGACAACCACGAACAACGATATCTCCCTTAAGCATTGTTTAGAAAAGTCTATATTTTTATTTGTGCTGTCGTATAGCACTTTTGTGGTATAAGTTGTGCACCTTTGTCTTAATCTGTTTAAAAGAAATTTTTTTGAAACTCTAAATCAAATAGATGGTAAGTACCCGCTACAAAGCTGCGGTGTAAGAGGAGTTGAAGATACTTGGTTTGCATTTCATTGTGGTCGATTTATGTGAAGTTGTGATCATGGAAAACATCTCAACTGACCAGCGAGAGCAACTAAAAAGTGGTTTACTCCAGGCGGGACATGAACTGATGGACGACAAGAGAGCTATATTGATTGAAAAAATGAGAAATACAGTTATTGAAATGATTCATCCTCAGATGAAATAGTCAAAATAAATTTTTCTGAATTTTTAAGTGAAAAATTGAACCATGATTATACTTATCTGGCGAATCTGTTTTCAGAAGTACAAGGAATAACAATTGAACAATTCATTATCTCTCATAAAATTGAACGGATAAAAGAATTGATTATTTACGATGAATTAAACATTCTGAAATTGCCTGGAAGATGAATTACAGTAATGTCGCACATTTATCCAATCAATTTAAGAAAGTTACAGGTCTTTCGCCAACTTATTTTAAAAAATTGAAGGAAAAAAGAAGAAGCCCGATTGAAGATATTTGATTTCTGTAGTTATCGGGACAAATGGCCCCTAATAGTGTAAATCGAATATAGAAGGTGAAAAATAATTATCAAAATGGAAAGCACAAGGACGCACGAATCTCAATACGCCAGTAATTTACTAGAAGCTATTCTTGACCCGTTGATTACCATCAGCACCGAAGGTAAGATTATGGACATGAATCAGGCAAAGGTGGACATTACAGGCATAGAACGTGAAAAATTGATCGGTACAAATTTCTTTGATTATTTCACCGAACCACAAAAAGCAAAGGAAGTTTACCAGGAAGTATTTTCAAAAGGATCTGTTACCCATTTACCACTTACCTTTCGCAATATAAATGGCAAACTAACCGATGTCTTATTCAATGGATCGATTTATAAAGATGAAAAAGGGAATGTGCTTGGTGCAGTTGTCGTGGCAAGAGACATTGCCGAGCAGAAATGGGCAATAGAGTTGCGAATTGCCAACAAAGAACTTGCTTTTCAAAACAATGAAAAAGGGAAACGAGCCGATGAGCTAAGCATTGCCAACAGAGAGCTTGCTTTTCAAAACGATGAGAAAGGAAAACGGGCGGACGAGTTAAGCATTGCCAATAAGGAACTTGCTTTTCAAAACGATGAGAAAGAGAAACGAGCCGATGAGTTGATCATTGCCAATAAAGAACTTGCCTTTCAAAACGATGAGAAAGAGAAACGGGCGGATGAGTTGATCATTGCCAATAAAGAGCTAGCCTTTCAAAACGATGAGAAGGAAAAACGGGCCGATGAGTTGATCATTGCCAATAAAGAGCTAGCCTTTCAAAACGATGAGAAAGAGAAACGGGCGGATGAGTTGATCATTGCCAATAAAGAGCTTGCCTTTCAAAACGATGAGAAAGAGAAACGGGCGAATGAGTTATGAGAAAGAAAAACGGGCCGATGAATTGATTATTGCCAACAAAGAGCTGGCCTTTCAAAACGATGAGAAAGGAAAACGGGCGGATGAGTTGATTATTGCCAATAAAGAGCTTGCCTTTCAAAACGATGAGAAGGAAAAACGGGCCGATGAATTGATTATTGCCAACAAAGAGCTTGCCTTTCAAAACAATGAGAAAGAAAAACGGGCAGCAGAATTAATTATTGCCAATAAAGAACTTGCTTTTCAAAACAATGAGAAAGAGAAACGGGCAGCAGAGTTAATCATTGCTGACAAAGAACTAGAATATCAAAACGATGAGAAAGAAAAACGGGCAGCAGAATTAATTATTGCCAATAAAGAACTTGCTTTTCAAAACAATGAGAAAGAGAAACGGGCAGCAGAGTTAATTATTGCCGACAAAGAACTTGAATATCAAATCGGTGAGAAAGGAAAACGGGCAGCAGAGTTAATTATTGCTGACAAGGAACTTGAATATCAAAACAGTGAGAAGAAAAAACGGGCAGCAGAGTTAATCATTGCCGACAAAGAACTTGAATATCAAATCGGTGAGAAAGAAAAACGGGCGGCAGAGTTAATTATTGCTGACAAGGAACTTGAATATCAAAACAGTGAGAAAGAAAAACGGGCAGCAGAGTTAATTATAGCCGACAAAGAACTTATTTTTCAAAATGAAGAAAAAGAAAAACGGGAAATTGCAAATAAAGAACTTGAAGCATTCAGCTATTCTTTAAAATTAGCTTCTCAATATTCTCTGAGTCTCATTGAAGCGAGTCGTGATCCTTTGGTTACAATAAATACAGAAGGAAAGATCACAGATATGAATGAAGCCCTGGTGAATATTACAGGTATTACCCGCGAAGAAATTACCGGAACCGATTTCTTCGATTATTTTACCGAGCCGCGAATGGCACGCAAAGTTTATCAGGAAGTTTTCGCAAAAGGATCTGTTGCAGATTTTCCTCTTACCCTTAGACATAAAGACGGCGAGCTTACCGATGTTTTGTTCAATGGTTCGGTTTATAAAGATGGCAGAGGAAATATATCGGGAGTTGTGATTGTTGCCAGAGATGTTACTGACCAAAAAAGAATCGAAACAGAATTAATAGAGGCTAAAGTATTTGCCGAAGAAGCAAAAAGTAAAGCGGAAAGTGCAACCCTGATAGCTGAAAATGCAGTAAAAGCAAAACAACAGTTTTTGTCAAACATGAGCCATGAAATTCGCACGCCAATGAATGCGATCATCGGGTTTACAAAAGTGGTTTTAAAAACAGAGCTGTCATCCAAACAAAAAGAATATTTAACAGCGATAAAAATGAGTGGGGATGCACTGATCGTGCTTATTAACGACATCCTCGATTTGGCAAAAGTAGACGCTGGGAAAATGGTATTTGAACAAACGCCCTTCAAAATGGCTTTGTCAATATCAGCCATGCTTCATTTGTTTGAAACAAAAATTCAGGAAAAGAATTTAAAATTGGTTAAAGTTTATGACAATAGAATTCCTGAGGTGTTGGTTGGCGACCCCGTACGTTTGCACCAAATAATTTTAAATCTGGTAAGTAATGCAGTAAAGTTCACTTCAAAAGGGAAAATTACTGCAAGTGTCAATCTGTTGGAGGAAGATCAGGAGAAAGTAACCATTGAATTTTCAGTTGCGGATACCGGAATTGGAATAGCCGAAAATAAAATGGGAAAGATTTTTGATAACTTTCAACAGGCATCCAGCGGTACTTCAAGGTTGTTTGGAGGAACCGGATTAGGACTTGCCATTGTTAAACAGTTAGTTGAACCACAGGGTGGAAAAATATGGGTGGAAAGTAAGGTTGATGAGGGATCTACTTTTAGTTTTATATTAAGTTTTCTGAAAACAAATGCTAACGCAGAAATAGAAACTGAAATTGAGGAACTGGATGCCGAAATTAAAAATATCAAAGTATTGGTTGCAGAGGATATTCCGCTCAATCAGTTGCTGATGAAAACATTGCTTGATGATTTTGGCTTTGAACGTGATATTGCTGCCAACGGAAAAATAGCCATCGAAAAACTGCAGGTTAATTCCTACGATATTGTTTTAATGGACTTACAAATGCCCGAAATGAACGGGTTTGAAGCTACTGATTACATTCGCAACACCATGAAATCTAAAATTCCCATTATCGCCTTGACTGCCGATGTTACCACCGTTGATTTGGCAAAATGCAGAGCTGTTGGTATGAATGATTACATTGCAAAGCCTGTCGACGAAAGATTATTGTACAATAAAATAGTTGGGTTGGTGAAGAAACCCTCACTTGTAAATTATAATGAACACGAAAAGGATGAAAGCTGTGAATGTAAAAAATCAAAATGCATTGACCTGGATTATTTGATCCGCCATACAAAATCTAATCCTAATTTGATGATGGAGATGATTTCGCTTTACCTGGAACAAACTCCTCCATTAATTAACACAATGAAACAAAGTTTTGAAGATCAGGATTGGGATTTATTGTATTCGGCAGTACATAAAATGATCCCCTCATTTTCAATCATGGGAATTAATGCAGATTTTGAAAACATGGCAAAAAAAGTTCAGGAATTTGCCAGCACACAGAAACAGTCAGATGGAATAAATGATATGGTGTTACAGCTTGGAAACATTTGTACACAAGCGTGTAGTGAACTTGAAGAAGAATATGACAAGATTAAAAGGACAAACTCATGAACAATGAAAAAATAAAAATATTCCTGGTCGATGATGATGCGCTATTCTTAAAATCATTAGAAATTGATTTTTTGGAGAATGGTGATTTTATCATTGAAACATATCCCACCGGCGAACTTTATATGGCCAATTTATCAAAATGAAAAGCATTCAACTATTTATCAATGAATACGGAATAGTTACTTGAGGCTTTTTAAAAATTTACTTTTTTGCGATTGTAAGGAGATTGATTAGTCGGCTTAAATGAAATTTTCTCATCTGAAGCTTTAGATTGAACTGAGTTTTCACTTCTTCCTAACTTTAATCCAATTACTCTCGTTGGAGTATTTCCATCCGCTAATTTTTCAAGCTTCTGTACATCTTCTGGAGTCCAGCGTTTACCGCCGTTTTTTGTTGTCATCTTTTTAAAATTTAAAGTTAATAGAAAATAAATGCAAGAATTGGTGATTATAATACCTAACACAATTATAATTTACTTTTCCAACCTTCATCCATTCATCCCTAAATCTAATTAGTTCAAAAACCATGGAGATGAGATTCTGGTATCCCAAACCATTTTAGGTAAAACGGTCGAAGTTGTGCCTAGTGACGTGTTTTTTGGCTTTTCAGCAGGTGTGCCGGTTGTGGTTGCCTGGTAGCTTTTCCCGTATGCAATTAACGGAATCCCTGATTTATTGAATAGGATATCTGCCATTATAGTTTGATTTTCTTGCCGTTCCACTCTATAATTCCGTCGATATGTACAGGTGTAACATGACCTGAGGCATTATTATCGCTATCAACGGGAAGTACACCCCGCATAAGGTTGTCCTTCCCGTTGAATGGTAGTCCAGTAGCCAAAGCCCTTGGGATAAAGGCCAATTCT
>Ga0209512_1004416_pt1 | contig 12318 bp, 8 predicted proteins | sample frozenSSSSmetaG_FD_184142 | JGI IMG/M metagenome (GOLD analysis project Ga0209512, IMG submission 184142) | Glacier valley bacterial and archeal communities from Borup Fiord, Nunavut, Canada, to study Microbial Dark Matter (Phase II) -... | ecosystem: Environmental > Aquatic > Freshwater > Ice >... | reverse complement strand
GGAAATTCAATTGCATTTTAAATCTTTCAAATACAATGGTATTCATGGCTTTGTGCAAGTTGGCTTAAACAAAAATAAGGACTACACCTGATGAAGCGCACTTAAACGATTTTATGAATAATCGTGATGATTTGCCTCGATTTCAGTTCCGTAAAATGCCCCATCCCCTCATTTTTATGAAATTACAAAGGTTTACCCGCTTAACTTACACATCCATAGTTATTTGCTATTTTCGAATGATATATTTGGCAAATACATGATGACATTTCCCTTTTGCAACGTTGTATTTGGTAAAAACAACGTTACATTTCCCTTTTGCAATGTTGTTTTAGGCAAATACATCATTACATTTCCCTTTTGCAATGTTGTTTTAGGTAAATACATCGTTACATTTCCCTTTTGCAATGTTGTTTTAGGCAAATACATCATTACATTTCCCTTTTGCAATGTTGTTTTAGGTAAATACATCATTACATTTCCCTATTGCAATGTTGTTTTTGGCAAATACATCATTACATTTCCTTTTTTCAGGATGTAAACTACTATAAAACGCGTAAAGTGAAGATTTTCAGCTGAATGATGTAGCCATGGTCATTGGATTCTATACAGACATAAGGAGAGTAGATTAATTTATTGGGATTCCGGTCCCCGACAAAGTTTGGAGAGGAAACAATGTGATGCAACTCATGACTGGAAACCCCAGTTTACTGACTCCTAAGGTTCCGTTTGGGGATTTAGCAACAATATGCCTTCCAGGTAAGGGATGCAGCATCCGTTTCGGCAGATGCTGAAAATATGAAGCGCGAAATCTCCACCAGGGCTTCGTTTGTTCTCGCGTTAGGTTCGGCCAGTTCTGCCCAAAACCTGTACATCTATTTCCGTTGGTACAACACCAAACATCCCGACCTCGCCGGTCCGTGGAGCGCCTTGATGACCACGTTGATTTTGTGATTTGTGTTGTTGATGGAAATTTGAGTTTGCAAGGATGACGGCCATCATTTGCAAAACGGGTAAACAAACTCTATTATCTGTTGATTTTACAACCCCCTTTCTGCGTTGGTGGAAAGGGGGTTGGTGCGTTAAATGAAGATTGGTTGGTTCAAAGGAAAGAGAAGTGAAATGATTTTACAAATTACCGATTGAAACTGATATTTAGCAAAGCATAATTTTTACCTTTACAAAAATAATGAATGGTAATCTCTGTATATCAATAATCCAATTTGGATATATTAAATGGATTTTGCGTCCAAATAAACGAGAAGGGGTAATTATAAAAAGATGAAAATAACAGCAATAGATATTGAAAACGTTAGGGGATTTCAAAAAGTCCCTAAAACTGATTTTTCTGATTCAATAAATATTTTTATTGGCCCAAATAATGCCGGGAAATCAACAATATTAAATTCTATTTTTCTTTTGCAAAGACACGTATTCGGGAATAATGATATTACAATTGGACAAACTAAGGGAAAAATTGAACTTTATTATAAGGGTGAACATTTACAGTACGTACGACCAAGTTCTGAATTTAATAGGTTAATTATTAGATTGGAAACAGGGAACCGGCTATATGGAAGTACCAATGGGACTGAAACCGATTGGGGATATAAGATTCCAGAACAAGAACCTCTGAATTTAATTTATCCATATCTATCAAAAAGAAAAGTAGGTGGTTATAATGAAGGAATTAATGTAAATAGTGCAAATTCTGTAGATGGAAATTTCGGCAATTTGTATTCAAAAATTGATCGGTTGATTACTCCACAATTCCAACCAGGGAATAAACAATATATTGAAGCCTGTAATAATATATTAGGATTTGAAGTATCAACCTTGGCAAGTGGAGGTGGTAAGCAAGCTGTATATTTTATTCATAATCTTGAATATATCCCTTTAACAGCAATGGGTGAAGGTGTCGCAAATGTGCTTGGCTTAATAACCGATTTATGTGTTGCTGAGGATAGAATATTTTTAATTGAAGAACCAGAGAATGATATTCATCCAAAAGCTTTAAAAGCATTACTGAAATTAATTATAAAAAAATCTGAAACAAACCAATTTTTCGTTTCAACTCATTCAAATATCGTAATGAAATATCTTGGCGGAGTTGCTGAATCTAAGGTGTTTAATGTTACAAATGAGCTAAGGGATACTAATAGAAATAACTTATTTATTTCGGAAATCAAAGAAATCTCTAGAAACCCTGAAGAGAGAAGACAAGTATTAGAGGATTTAGGATATGATTTTTTCGATTTTGATCTATGGAGAGGTTGGTTATTTTTAGAGGAGTCTTCCGCTGAAGTAATAATTAGAGATTATCTGATAGATTGGTTTATCAAGCCATTGAAGAACAAAATTAGAACGTTTTCAGCAGGAGGTACATCTTCAATTATTGCCAAATTTGAGGATTTTGACAAGTTGTTTATTTTTCTTCATCTTGAGCCAACATATAAAAATAAAGTATGGGTATTAATTGACTCCGGTGTAGAAGAAACAAAAATTATCACCAAAATGAAAGTTAAATATGCTCAGGCAGGATGGAATGAAAGTAATTTCAGTCAATTTAGTGAACATGACTTTGAAAACTATTATCCATCCGAGTTTAAACTGAAAGTTGAAGAAATCGCTCAAATAACAGACAAGCAAAAAAGAAGACTTGCAAAAAAAGAACTATTAGATGAAGTTAAGCTATGGATTGCCAATGACGAAAATAATGCGAAAGAAAAGTTTAAGATTAGTGCCAGTGAAGTTATTGACCGATTAAAACAAATAGCCAAGGAATTAAATAAATAACTATACCAGTTAGCAAATTGCCGGGCAAATTATGTTTCGGTGCTTCGTGGACTGGAAATTAGTAAATTATGAATGATTTTTCATAGGAAAATCATCATGAAAATTTTGCTTGGAAATAGCTTTTGAGTATTATTCACATTATAAATAAATCTTCTATATGCCTATTTTAAATGTTCTTAATAAAAAAGTTGTTTTGGCAAATTATAAATTCAGTGATAAATATTGGCCAATACTTACAGAATTGGTTTTAGAAAAGATTGGTGATGAAGAAATTAAAGATCCGAAATTTGTCCAAAACATATTAAAAGAGTGTTTTGTAAAACTATGTTCTATTTTTGAACAAAAAATTTCAGAACAAAGAAAAGCCTCGTTTTACATATTTTGTCAAAATCTGCATGAAGATTCTATTGAAATTTGGCTTAAAACTATTGATGGATATTCATTGGGCGAAATTGAGGAAGACTTTGCTGGATCAAGGAGAATATTAAAAATAATATTGGAGCAAAGTTGCAAATTAGATCTTAGTGGAACGCCCAATTTTTATAATGAAATAATATCAAATAAAGACTCATATACAGAATATCTTGAAGAGCTTTTATATTTGGGTTCGTGGTGCTTTGCTTTAAGTGAATATATTTCAAAAAGTCAACTGTTCCCAGATTCTATAGGGGTTAAAATTGAAAAAAATAAATTAAATATATTGATTTATCCTCCTTATGCAGAATTGTATAAATTTGTATTTTCAGAAATACAAAAGCATAATAAAGATGTTGCGCTTTCTGATTCTATGATTGGATTTGTAACACTTTTAAAAGAAAAATTTGAAGTAGATTATAATATCCTAGCACAATTTATAACTGAGCAGTTAAGGAATCCTAATTATAAATTTGGACTTATCAGTTTAGGTAGTATGATTGAAGATATTCATACTGAATTTAGATATGATAAAAATTTTATTACTGCTTTTTATAAAGGTCTCACCGTAAATAAAACAAATGCTTTAAGCATCGAAGATTGCTTTTTAAAAAATCAAGATGAAAACCGACATGTATTCAGACCAATTTTGGAATTAAAAGCTGATGATGAAATATATTACATGATTGGTTATTATAAATGGCTTGAAAGTTTAACTTTATTGACTACAAATTCATTCCCTTTTGGTCTGTATCCATCCGAATGGAAAAAGTACAAAGTAATTAAAACCTTTGTGAATGAAATAGATAATACTCATGATAAATTGCTTGAGGATCCTGTTAATAAACTATTAGCGGAAAATAGTCGGTTATTTGATTCTAATATAGTTTCCTTTAGACAGTTGAATGGAAATAATATTAACATACAAAACGATGTTGGAGATATTGACATTTTATTTCTTGATATTAAGTTTGAAATTATTTACGTGTGCGAATGCAAACATAACAGGTCTAGATTTGATTACAGCAATTGGAAAAGAGATTATTCAAACTTTAAAAGTAAATATGAAAATCAATTAGACAGAAAAGTAAATTGGGTTAAAGAAAACGTTGAAGTAGTTGAACATCATTTGAAAATAAAATATCCGGAACAAAATATACTTAAACTCAAAGACTTTAGAATAGTAGGTATTTTCATTATAAATGCTCCAACCTTGTACATGTTTAATGGGAAATATCGGGCATTTACTATTTTAGATATTAATAACTTATTAAAAGAACAATTTGTAGATGTTAAGTTTGAATTTACTAATGAAAGTACAGGTAAAAAATTATTAGTTGAATATCCATATTTTGATAATTTAGAGAATAGATTGAATGAATAAAAACTGAATGCTTGCATATTGCATTAACAAGAGATTATTAATGGCTAATCAATGCTGCTTTTGCAAATTTATCTCAAATTCCTTTTCTCAGTTGCTTATTGCAATTGCAATGGTTAAATGCCTTGGAATATTGTGGGCCAATCCCAAAGAGGAGTCTGTTTGCCTTGATGTTACACCCCCATTTCTGCGTTGGCGGAGAGGGGGTTGTTGCGTTAAATGAAGATTGGTTGGCACAATGGGTGGCGAGGTGAAAAACGTGTTTAAATTGCCGGTTGAAAGTGATAATTAGCAGCACCTAATTTTTTACCTTTACAAAAATAAAGAAGGGTAATCACAGGATATCGGCAGCTGAACACAGACGCATTGTCGATGTTTACAGATCCTGTAAAAGAATTGACAGCAAGTGTATCAAAGAACCGGGTAATACTATTGAAACAAAATGAGCGAGATAAAAACATCAAATTCTGAATATATATCCCGAATCAACAAGACATTTGATTACATCGAGTTAAATCTTGCAAACCCAATGACATTGGAAGAATTGGCAACGGTGGCTAACTTTTCTAAATTTCACTTCAGCCGGATTTTTCATTCAATTGTAGGCGAAACTCCTTTTCATTTTATTTTAAGAATTCGAATTGAAAAAGCAGCTAAATTTATTCTGGCAAATAGTGATGATACGATTACCGAAATAGCCTATAAATGCGGGTTTTCTGACATCTCTGTATTTTCCCGGAATTTTAAAAATTATTTTCAAATCTCTGCTTCTCAATATCGGGCAAAGAGGGCCAACAAATGCAATTTAAGTCAACAAGATAGCAACAGTCATCAAAGCGATGAGAAGTCGGTCCTCTATTTTTGTTCCGAATTCAAAACAATTAAATGGAGGACAAATATGAAACTGAACAAAAGTGTGGAAGTCAAAGAATTTCCAAAAATGACGGTTGCCTACATCAGGCATATTGGCCCTTATAAGGGTAATGATCAACTATTCGAGCGGATTTGGAATCGGTTATTTTCATGGGCAGGGCCACGTGGTTTAATCGGGGGGAAAGATTTCAAATCGCTGGTGATTTATCATGACGATCCAAATGTAACAATTGAGGACAAACTTCGAATGAGTGTTTGCATCACTGTTCCCCCTGAAACAAAAGTAGACGGAGAGACTGGAAAGATGGAGATTGAGGCCGCTAAGTATGTGATAGCCCGGTTTGAACTTACCGCACAGGACTTTCAGCAGGCATGGGACTGGGTTTACGGACAGTGGTTTCCAACAAGCGGATACGAGCCTGATGATAAACCTTGTTTTGAAATGTATCCGGAGGAACCAAAGGATGGGAAATTTATTGTTGATATTTGTGTCCCTGTAAAACCAATCTGAAAAAGCAAAGAGAACCCACTTAACGGCCGGTTCTCTTTGCTTAAAAACAACGACTTAGGAATGGTGTACTGCTGTCCCTCTTTTTTCCGGTCAATATATTTACTGAATAGCTGGCAACAAATACAATTCTCTTCGGATTTTAAATACGCACCGCAAAACCGATCAAACAGAAATTGAATCTACGCGTTGTAGAGACGGACGGCCGTCCGTCTCTACAAAATCCGACCATTGTACAAATGTTCCGGTACAGGCGAGGTGCCATCCGAATATTCTACCCATTAGGCTTCCAAAACCTGTTGTACAACTGTTTTCCTTGGCATCCTGCCAAACATCCCGACCTCGCCGGTCCGTGGAGCGCCTTGATGACCACATTTATTTTGTGATTTGTGTTATTGACGGAAATGTGCGTTTGCAAGGATGACGGGTAGTGTTTGCAAAACGGGTAAATTAATTTAAATGCGGCGAAAGCTGTTTACCTTGATGTTACAACCCTCTTTCTGCGTTGGCAGTGAGGGGGTTATAATGTAAGTTGAAAGTTTAGGCAGATAATCTAAGGGGCGATAAAGAAATATTAAGTTTTGTTTATCAATGTCAAATGATTGGCCATGAATCTCAAATTAAAAATGAAAAGGTATTCAATATTCATTAAAATAAAACTAAGCATAAATTAATTAAATACTCCATATTAATCATCAATAGTTAATATGCCTATTGTTTTACTTTTATATAATGGAGATGAAAGCTCTCTTTCAATTATTTTATTAATAAATTCAAACAGAAATGCCTCAGCTTTTGGTTTTGATGGTATTATCATAATTTGAGGAGCATACAAATCATTTTTAATCATGAATTCTGCCTCGTCACCAGGATAAAGGAGAATCAAATAATCCGGCTTCTTATATTTATCATTTCTTATTCCCGTATTTAATAAATATTTGTAAACGCAATCCGGCATATGCTTACCTTTTAAGGTATAATACTTAGTGTATTTGGAATCAAATATGTAATAAGTCGTTCCCTTATCATTAATAAATTCAATAATATAATCAGGTTCATAGAACATTGAATATCTTGTATCAATACGCACTAATTGCGTTTCATTAAGATTGTTCGGATACCTTAGTTCATAGTAAATGTTTATAGTATTATTAGTTTCTATAAATGAAACTTTGCTTGGCATACCATCATCCCTATTTACTCGAATCTCATTTTTGAAATAATTCAAATTTAGTATTTCAATGAACAAATTAATAATAAGATGTAGATTATAAGCTTCATATAGTTGACTGAGTTTTTTTATATTTAGTAATTGTAATTCACCATCAAAATTGAATTTCAATTCTCTAGATTCTCTTATTACCTTAAAAGAAGATCTATAATGAGATTTGCCAGAAAAAATTGCTGTTACTCTTGGAGCTTCATTTTTAGGAATGGTATTTTTAAAAAGATTTTTATATTTTAAATACAATCTCGAAATTTTAATTTCAATTGAATTTGAATCATCAAATAACTTTAAAAATGGTATTTTTTTTAAATCCCTAAAATCCACATATTTATCATTGCCGAATATTTCTTGATCTACATTAGCTTTGATTTCAGATTTTAAATTATTTAGTTTAGCAATAATATTGACAAATGCACCTAATATTATTTGATTCTCATAAATATTAAATGAAGTATAATTAACGTCAGCTTCCACTTTGTCTATATAACCATATTGATTTCCAATTTTTATAGCATCAGGAAATCCGCATAGTAAATTGTCAAATTCAATACTATCAAGATTAGAAAGCATCCAACCAATTGAATTGGATGATACTACTTCAGGAGAATAATCAACTAATTCATTTTTAGTTCTTAATACTGTTTGTGGAGAATTCTGAAAGAATGAATACAATTCATAGAAGGTATCATGAAAATAATTTGCTAAGTGCAAAAATTTAGAAGTTAGTCCAAATTCCACACCATCAGCATCAATTTTTGATTTAATAGTACTTTTAGAAAAAAAGTTATAGAATATTTTGTTTTCATTCGTCCATAAGTACATTAGAATATCTTCAATTTCTGACAACTTAAATTTTTCAATTTGGATATTCAGCTTGAAAACTTGGCCATTTATTGTAAGTGATGCAAAACCAAAATAATCTTGAAAAAACTTATTCTTTCCAGAAATTAATCCTTTACCTTCAAGTTTGTACCATTTTGGATCGATAATCATATCTTCGATAAACACAAGATCTTGAAATCGACCTTGAATTACTCCTTCATAGATAAACTCATAATCAACAAGTTCTCTAACGGTATAAATATCATTATTAGGTAAAACCTCTGTTTTATTTCCCAAATAATAATAGTAAAGCTTAAACATGTGATAATGTTAAAAAATAATTAAAGTTGTCTTGAAAAATTTCACCTTCAGAACCTGTCTGTATTATATCTTCTAAAATTTTTGATGAGATATCATATTTGCTACTTTTTAAAATATCCAATAATTCATTTAATTTTATTTTAGCCTTTTTCCCTTGAACACGTATCAATGGCAATAATCTCTGGGCTATGCAATAATCGAGAGGTTTATTTTCTTCATACATGAATATTTTTGCAACAGAACAATATCGTTTAATAGATATTTGAACACGAGGACTAATAAAAATTTTAAGCTCTTCAAATTTCTTTTTGATTGTATTAAATCTAATTTCAGTTTCTGGATCAAATCCTATTATTTTATCATCTTTTGAAAAATCTATAAGGTCAAATAAATCAATACATTCACTATAAGATATTTTCAAATTGTCAATTTCATTACATGATATATTGTTTATTTCAAATGCTTTTGGTTGCATTCGAATTATGTTTGCCCTATCGATTACTCTAGGGGATAGTTCTTCAGTGGTTTGGTCATAATTGATTGTTCCTATGAATCTTAAATTATTCGCATATTCAATTTTTTCAGTATCACCTAGATTTATCTTCAAGAAGGAACCCAGTTTTGAACTGCTATCAGTTAAATTGTAAAACACTGACCAATAATGCTCCATCGGACTTAGATTTGCTTCATCTAATAATACATAACTAAGAGGTGATCTTAGAAATTGATTATTCTCTCGTTCATAATCCAATTGTTTGAGAAGACTGTATAAATTGGTCGGCGAAGCATGAAACGACTTTGATAATGGATTAAAAAAGCCTATCAAATCTTTCTGAGAAGTCCAGCCTTTTCCAACAGATATTTCTCTTACCCGTTCTTTAGGTGCTAAAATGCTTGTAAGTAATCTTACTAAAGAAGTCTTGCCGGTCCCTGGTAAGCCAGCAAATAAGGTTAAGGTATTTTGATGTATTGAGATAAGAACATTATCGATAAAATGTGTTTCAAATTTACGATTGTTCTTTTCTAGTATTGCTGTAAGTTTTGATTTAAATTCGCCATAATTATTAAGTTTATTTTCATTTTCAGAATAATTCATGATCGATATCTGGAAATCTGTAAAATTTAATTTTTTTGAATCATCTAAACCGGAATATTCTCGTCCACTAAGTATATTATAATGTTGATTTTGAGTTAGTAGTTCTTTTAATTTCTGATGTGCCGTTTTTTGTTCACTCGTAAATTCCTCTTGTAACGTTTTTATCCCATCTTTAAGAGATAATTGTAAATTTTCCAAATAACGATTTGTTCCTTCTAGTTCCTTAATTTCTGATGATTTTGCATCTTTGTCCTTTTGAATCTCTTCATCAAGTTTACTTTTTCTAAGTTCTAAATCATTGATCTCAGTTTCTAAATCGCTTTTTTTATTTTTAAGTTCTTCCTCTCTTATTACTGACAAATTTTTGATATCTTCATCTAATCTCTCTTTATTTCCGTTAAGTTCTTCAATTCTTTTTTCAACTTGGGTTTGTTCATTTTTTAAAGAAAATCTCTTTTTTTCAAGGTCATCTATTTCTACTCGTATTTGAGCAATTTCTGGAACAATTTGGCTAATATTAATTTTAGCAAGTATTTCATTCTCTGTTGATTTTAAAATTGAGAATAACCTTTCTTGATTTCTATCATTTTCACCAACGCTCATTAAGGACAAAGATTTCTGCAAAATTTCCAAAAGATTTTTTAATGTATCTGGATTGAAGTCAGCTGGATTTGATTCAATCTGGCTTTTAAAGCGATTAATAATTTCTATATCGCTTATAAAATCAATTTCTTTAATAAATTTGGAATCTACAACTCCTGGGATGATAATTCTTCTTTTTATTTCATTTGCATTGAATTCAATATATGAGTCTGTATTAAAGGAATATATTCCAAATTTCCGCCACTGACTCTTTTCTATAATAAAGTTACCTGATTTGTCAATTTTGTTGGCCCTAAATGGACCCTTAAGAATTTCATTTTCAAGAATAAAGAAAACATTGTTTGATTGGATATAAATATCTTTGATTAGAATTTCAAGTTCTTTTTCTTTAATTATGAATATTGCATTTTCTTCCAAAATTTCACCTTCAAAAATCTCAATAATTTCATTATCCTTCAGCTCATTTAAATTTGTATGAAATGTTTTACTCCTAGGTTTGAATTCATTTTCAAAATGACCCTGATTTTCAATTATACTACCGAATGAAATTTTAATTAATTGATTAACCGAAAATCTTGAACTTATACTAGGAACATCTTGCATATAGCGATTGGGAGTTGTGCATATTTTATCTCCCATTTCATAATCATCAATATCCTGAATTCTACCTTCTTGCAAATGTAATATTGGAATTACGTTAACGCTTATCTCTTTATCTCTTACTACTAAAATGTAATTTTTGTCATTAAACCTATGTGGCTCCTTGTAACTAAACGTATTTGAACTTAATTCACCTTTTTCCATTTTATTTAAATTATTGTTTAAAGCTTTTATGAAATTACAATCAAGAAATAAATTAGTATAAACAATTATGCTTATGATGCCATAATACTACAAGCAGATTTTGAAAATCTTTAGCAAACAAGTTATTAATTAGTGATTTATAACTTTCATTGGCAATAGATTAATTTTGTTTTTTAAGAAACTTCCATAGTGCATCAAAGGAACCCATTAAAAACATAAAAACAAATCTTTTATTAATTTATTTGAATAACTATTGTTCGTTTTTATGTTTTGATCGTGGAATGAAAGAATTAGAGAATGCTGCTAAAGCAAATCCACCTCAAATCCCTTTCTCAGTTGCTTAAAAGCAACGATACAGGTTTAATGTTTTTAAATAGCGATGGAGGGCGGATCCGATGGCGGTGAAATTTGTTTACCCAAATGATTCAACCCCCTTTCTGTGTTGGCGGAGAGGGGGTTGTTGCGTTAAAAGAAGATTGGTTAGCTCAAAGGATGGAGATGTGAAATGATTTTACAAAATACCACTTGAGATTGATATTTTGTAAAGCATAATTTTTTACCTTTACAAAATAATGAAGGATAATAACTGCATATAGACACCCATAATGGGATGTATTGTATAGATTTCCCGTTCATAGGGAGGATTATGGGCAAATTTAATAAACGAATACTCACAAGATAAAATCGATCATTTGTAATTGTCCTTTTTGTAATTATACTTTTTGACAGATAAAACTTAAAATTTAAAGTGGAGACCAGCAACCACTTATAAAAACGGGGCGACACTGAAAAGCCAAATGAGTAGGATTATAAAATAATTAGCATGGGACTATTTTCAGCGATACTTGGCAATGCAAGTACTGTAAGCCAAGACGAATTAATTAAACAGTTTGGGCAACTTTTAACTGACGGAGAAGAAATTGAGTTGGGGTTTAAACTTATTCGTGACACATTTATCTTTACTACGAAACGACTTATCTTGGTCGACAAGCAAGGTTTAACCGGCAATAAAACAGAATACAAATCAATCTCTTATAAAAGCATATCGAGATTTAGCGTTGAAACATCAGGAACATTTGACTTAGATGCCGAATTAAAAATTTGGATTTCCAGTGAGTTACAACCAAGTATTAAAAAACAATTTAACAAATCAGTTAATGTGTATGAGGTTCAAAAAATTCTCGCACATCATGTACTATAATTTGTTGAATGAAGATATTCGGTAGCATTCGCTTTATTATCTTTTTATTTCTTTACATTCTTTTCCGCGATTGGCAATCGAAGATCGGCGTTAGCCAAATCGCAGGACCCAAACTCAAACCTGACCTGTCGGGATTGGGTGCAGGATTTTAAGCTTTATGAAAGTTGGAGCCTTTAAAAGGAAAGACTTTGTTAACCGGAATATGTATATTTGAGGTGCGGCTTTGTCCGTAAGGTACCGTACGTTCAACTTAACTCAGCAACAACATCCAACA
>Ga0209512_1004415_pt1 | contig 12325 bp, 3 predicted proteins | sample frozenSSSSmetaG_FD_184142 | JGI IMG/M metagenome (GOLD analysis project Ga0209512, IMG submission 184142) | Glacier valley bacterial and archeal communities from Borup Fiord, Nunavut, Canada, to study Microbial Dark Matter (Phase II) -... | ecosystem: Environmental > Aquatic > Freshwater > Ice >... | reverse complement strand
CCCGCTGTGAACCGAGTGGACTCGGTACTTTCATTGAGTGGCAGCCGCACGATCCATCAGTGGAATATCATATTCAGCACGATGTCACGTCTGATTTTGATACCGATCAAGCTGTGATCAGTGAAACACGTGAAAGCTTCATGAATCTCAACGAAATCATGGGGTTTGTTCGGGTGCGTGTACATAACGGTTTCTGGTCGGAAAGCGTTCAGATTCCTGACAGTGCGGCATTGACGGCGCCAACGTTTGGTAAGCTGTCTTTCGGAGTGGAAGCCGGTAAAAGCGTCAACATAGGCTGGCAATCCACTACGCTTTTATACAACCCACTGTTCGAGCTTCAGCTTGCGCCAACTTCGGAATTTACAGCGTACAGCGTGTACTCGTTATCAGAAGTGTCGCACATTGTCGAGTCGAAAATTCCGCAAAGTCGCTATGCGCGCGTCCTTGTGCGGCGAGGCACATTGAGCAGCCCTTGGAGCGAGACGGCTCACATTACCTTTCTTGCTGCTGCACCCAAAACGCTCAAGCTAAAAGCAGACGAGCGTGGCATCAAAGCAGAGTGGGAACATTCAGGCGCTGATCAATATGAAGTCGAATGGGCAGACAACAAGTCGTTCAACAATGAAGAAGCTGCTCCCCATACCAGCATCGTAAAAAATTGTTACGCACGGTTAGCTGTGCCCTCGGGTAAGCTGTACGTTCGGGTACGTGCGGATCAAGAGGGCAACTGGACAAGCTGGAGTCGCGTCGAGACGGTGCAAGTTGATCGAGCACCTTTGCAGTCGCTTGTCTTAAGTGTCAAGCGCATTGAAACGCCTGAATTTGAAGCAGGCTACAGGCATCAGTTTGAATGGAACACAGTGCCAGGTGCAGCATTCTACACGCTTGAGCTGCTTCAGGCTGAACCTGTAATCCTATGGCAAGGCGATGAAACCGTTTGTGAAATAGCGCTCATGGTGGGGCACTCAGTATGCTGCGTCACTGCAAGCGATGGGGCACTTGAGAGCGTGAGCCAGCTCATGACGGTTGACGTACTGCCAGACGCTCCCGATTTGAATATCACGGTGAATGGCAGTCAAGTCACGGTTAGCTGGGAAGCTGTCAGTGGCGCTACGCATTATGTATTGCTTGCGCGCCCAGCCAATGTGGGTAGTAAATGGAACAAAAAAACATTTACGGCTGAAGTTGGTAACGCCTTGTCGGAATTCACTTTCACGGTACACGGGATATTTGAATGTATGATATTTGCGCGTAATGAACCGATGCAGCTCAACGGACCTTACTCTCCAACGGTCACTTTTGAAGCTGTCTGATCAGCATAGTGTTTCATTTCACTTGTACAAGCGGTAGAGTCTACGTACTGACGAGGAAAAGACGATGATTATCAGCGCAAGCCGCCGAACCGATGTAGCCGCATTCTATACGCCCTGGCTTATGAACAGGATCACAGCGGGCTATTGTGCCGTGCCTAATCCGTTCAACCGTAATCAAATCTCGCATATCGATCTGCGCCCGGAAGCTGTTGATGCATTTGTTTTTTGGACGCGCAATCCGCGCCCGCTGTTCGCCCATTTAGACAGGCTGGACGCAGCAGGCTACCGCTACTACTTTCAATTCACGATCATCAATAACCCACGCGAAATTGACCCCAAAAGCCCGCCGCTGGACAGTGCGCTCAATACATTTATAGCGCTATCCAAACGGATCGGAGCGGAGCGCGTGATGTGGCGCTACGATCCGATCGTGTTCAGCCCGATCACAAGCACTGCTTATCACCTGGAGAATTTTACACAGATCGCAAATGCGCTTGAAGGCCATACCAAACGAACCGTGATCAGCATTGTTGATGCTTATGCAAAGGCGAAGCGACGTATGGCAGCACTTGCCGCGCAAGGTATCCCGGTCGCTGACGATGTCGCCGCGACTGAATGGCTGATGCCAAAACTGCTGGCAGTGGCTGAAAGGCATGGCATGGAACTGCAAAGCTGTGCTGAAACGATCGATATGACCGCTTATGGTATTTATCCCGGCAAATGTGTTGACGATGTGCTCATCCAACGTGTATTCGGCCACGATGTGAATCACAAAAAGGACGCCGGACAGCGCGAAGCGTGTGGATGCGTGCAAAGTAAAGATATTGGCATGTACGACTCGTGCCTGTTTGGTTGTGAATACTGTTACGCAACGTCCAGCTTCGCCACTGCGCGCACCAATCACGAACAGCATGATCCGCTTTCGCCATCGCTGGTAGGTTGGTATGATGCAGCGCCACCAACAACACAGCCAACGCGAAACAAGATAGAAGCTGTGGCAGCCGTACCGGGTCAGCTTTCGTTCGATTTGGAGTGAGTTGCTGCAACCATGAGCACTATTTTTGACAGTATTTTTCAGAAGTTGTTAGCGGTTGATAATTTTGACGCTAACTCAACAAGCCAATATTTACACTACTTGTCTGAGCCGGTTCGGGCACTGCGCGAAGGCTATCGGCAATTCCCGAATCAAATCGATTACGCTACACCGGGCATTGCGCAAGCGTACATGCTTGCCTATTTTCCAAATTATATTAATCAGATGTACGACGTACTCTGTGAATTACGCGAGGCTGGCATTGCGCCTGTGTTTGGAGAAATACCGCGCGCGTGCTTCATTGGGGCAGGACCGGGTCCCGAAGTTTTAGGATGGCTGCAATATCTGAGCACTACCGGCGCTACCCACGCTGAGGCCTATATTCTCGATATAAACGCGGATGATTGGCAGCCCTATCAGGTTCTGACCGACCGCACAGTGCAAAAGTATTATTGGTCGGGCGAACTAACCGTACATTTTGTGCGCTTTAACCTATTCGATTTGCAAGATAGCGCGAACCCCTGGGGCCAACTTGCTCCATCCGTTCAGGACGCTTTTCGACACGCTGAACTGATTACGCTTCAGAATTGTCTGGGCGATCAAATCGGGGATCAAGCGCGACTGACACAATCGTTGGAATATCTGATCAACTGGCTGCCGGACTGCTGCACTTTGGCGTTGATCGACCTGGACTACGATCCCATACACGCCCTGATGCTTTCGCTGGAAACTTTGCCCGGCATGGTGACGTTGCTCAGTGCCAGCGGGGGCATACGACAATACGCGGTTGAAATTGCTATGCCGACTTACATTGAGCGGGATTTATTCAACCAACCTGGAAGTCAGCAGCCGCGCCGCATAACACGTTATTTTCGCAGCGTCCTACGCCGTCGAGCGGAAACCAGCGTTGCCCAATCAAACAGTACCCATGCAGACGGTACATATGCACTGCATCTTCAACATTTTGGGCTGACCAGTGATGGCACTCATGCTGTCCTGACCTCAGCGGCTGCTGAAAATCTGGAGCTGCTGCTTGCACCCGGAAAGCGATCGCATCTATCGCCATTTTTGAGAAATGCGCAGTTCAAAGTGCTCTTTGCGGCTGACTCTCAATCAGCGCTTACCAACGATCAGCAAATGGCTATCGTTGAGCAGCACAGCAATGACTTAAAACAATGGGGGCGCGCCTGGTTCAAGTATTTGCAAAATCCGGCTGCGGTAAACAATCTTTACGGCGAGTCACCGGAGCTTGCTCGTGCGGCACTGATTATTGATGCAGAAGTGCGCATCGCACAGGTACAATCGGTGCTGTTGAATCTGACAAGAAAACATATGCTGCCCGCGCTGCATACAATTTTACTGGTGTCTGATGCGGTAGATATTGATGCGGCAGCTATTCTGGATTTTGTGGTTGCGTGGCGAGACTCGTCCGCCCTTTATTCATCACAGCAGCCGTCGCTGACACTTCATTTTGTATGCATCAATCTCGCTGCCGAGCCACTTTACAACGCATCACTTCTGCAAACGTTGACTGAACAGTTGCACTTCGCCTATAAGGAGGACGCGCCTTCAGTGCAGATCACTACGATTCCGGGTCATGAAGTAGCGCAAACATTAGTCGAACAGGCACAAGATTTTGATTTCGCATGGTTGTCCTTTGATCCAGAACAGCAAGATGATCTGAATTGGCTTTTTGAGACGGTACTCACCCAAACGATGAGCGTAGTCTATGCGCAAGGGCAGCACGCCGATCAGCTTCCCAATTGGCGCAAAACGTTCATCGATGATCAGCCGCAGTTTCGCACGCTCGCGCCATGTGGACCGGAATATGGGAACAATTTGCCTGAAGCGTGCCGAACTTGCCCTATCATGCAGCAGTTGGCGCTGCATCCGAGCCGTTTATATGTGCGCTTCCACGAACATATCACGCGACGAATCGAGCAATCGAAAACTAATGACAATAATGCGGCTCAACATCGCGTCGATGACTTCAATTATGTAGTGCTGCATGGCGGCTACCCAAAAACACGCGACGAGCCGCGCAGTTATTATCTGGAAAACGGAACGGCAGGTATACAGATCATACCTTTGCGCTATATCGGCAGCACACTGAATAAAGCGCCTGTGACCGCTCATCCCGATCATATTCCAAGCACAGATAGTGAGTACCTGATCGTTTGTCCAGGACACGGCTCAATCACGCGCTTAGCGATTCAGCAAGAGCCGGGGAAAGTCATTCCACCGCTGCGTTTTGGCGATGTTGCTTTGCTGACCCATGTTACCAGTGAACCACTCAGTAAACATGCCGCCAAACTGCGCTTGACAGAGCATTCACAAGTGCAAATTTATCCGTCACCCATTCAGCGCGACTTTTTGCCCACCTATTCACAGCAGACCGCGCAAGCGATCGATCGACTGGCCTATCGGCTGTTCGGATTCAAAGCAATGCGTCCTTTTCAACACGATGTGCTGCGCAGCGTGTTGACTGGTCGATCGCTGTTAGCTATTGCTGCCACAGGCGGTGGAAAAAGCGAATGTTACATTTTGCCGTCACTGCTCCTGAGCGGTATTACGTTGGTGATCTCGCCGCTCAAATCGCTGATGCAAGATCAGTTTGAACAGCGCCTTACCGAACGCTATGGGCTGGATTATGTGACCACTTTCATCAACGGCGATGTGCCCTTTCGCGAGCGGCAGGCGCGGCTGCGACGTATGGAGATGGGCTATTACAAGCTGGTGTATGTCACGCCGGAACAATTGGAACGCACCTACTTTCTGGAGAGTCTATCGCGCGCGGACAAAGCAGTTGGCGTGCGTTATCTGGCGTTGGATGAAGCGCATTGTATCAGCCAGTGGGGAAATGACTTTCGGTCAAGTTACCTGAATATTGTGAAGCGCCTTAAAAATCATCACTTGAATCCGGTACGGCTGGCGCTGACCGCAACGGCTAGCCCCAAAGTGCGCGAAGACTTGTGCGCTGAACTCGACCTGAAAAACGCGTCGCCAGCACAAGGCGGAAATGTGCTCATCTTTTCATCGAATCGTGCTGAACTAAACTTGATCGTGCGCGTAAAATCGACTGTTGATGAAAAAGTCGAGGACATGCTAAGTGAGCTAGGAAGCCTTATTCAGCATAATCAGGATCAGCAAGCTGAGAAGGGCGCGGCGATCATCTTCATGCCCCACACAGGTGCTAAACATTATAAAGCAAGTACACCGATCGATCAGCCGGAAGTGGGCAAAATCAGCGCAGGGGTTATGCCATTTGCGGCGTATTTGGAGCGCACACTTCAGCACCGAGTCGCGATTTACCACTCACAACTAGGCAGCCACGACGCGCCAGATTTCAGCGAAATAGAGTACGGTAATTTATCAAATCGGGTGTCGCGCGAAGAACAGCGACGCTTCATGACAGGCGAAACGGATATTATGGTGGCAACCAAAGGGTTCGGCATGGGGATTGACAAACCCAATATACGGCTTGTCATTCACCGTACACCGCCCGCGAATTTGGAAGCCTACGCGCAAGAGGCCGGGCGTGCCGGGCGAGACGGCGAGCCTGCTAATGTGGTGCTCTATTACAGCCCAGAGCAGGTAAGCGAAGGTAGCTCGAACCACAAACAATCCGATCACGATATTCAGAATTATTTCATCTATCAAAATTATGCGCGTGAAGAAGATGTACGCATCATGCGTGCGTTTTTGAAAACTTTGAAGCCAGACGCAACTGGGCATCTGTACTTTCGATGCGATCAATGCATCTCGTTTTTTGATGCGACCGTCGTTTCTAATGCTGACGAAGCTGATGATGAAGGTGAGGAGGGATACAAATGGCCCGATGGTGCCTGGTACACAGACAAGCAAAAGTATGTTCAGCGCATTCTGAGCGTGCTTTACCGGGTTCGGCCTACGCTGCCCAATCAGCAAACGCCCAGTATTCTGGTGGAAACGGAGCAAGTGGTCAGCCCCTCCATAAAGATTCAGGGAACGCCTTCCTACGAAAAGATACTCGCTTCTAACGACTATTTTGGGGGTGTTTTTAGACAGGCCGGAATTGATGCCAGTACCCTTCGAGAATTGTTACCTCCTAATCAAGTTCAAACCATCGGTAGCATCGCACAACGTTTGAAAGTAAGCCGGGTTGAAGCCAGCCAACTGCTTGGTGACATCAAATCGGCGGGCGATATGGGCGACAATGGGCACTCAGAACTCTTGCGTTACAAGGCAGAACCTGCTTACGCAGATGATAAAGAAAAAAACTTCTTCAAGGATCGATGGGCAAAGCCGTTGTCCTGGGAAGTCTTGCCTGGCTCAGCGTTTTATGATGATAAACACTTTGAGGCATTCGTGGCTGCCTTCATGGCGATTCACGATGAACGTAAACGCAACGATGTAGACTCGTACAATCGTTTGTTGACCGATTACATTGGTGTCAGTACATCTGGTCAACCGGAACGGCCACGGCCTGGATACAGTCGGCCTTGTCTGCGAAGCGCAATGCTCGGCTACCTGAAAACTTATGAAGTGGTGGTCGGCGGTAATTGCAAATCATGCAGCGTATGCGTGCCAGCGCTGAATTTCGATCAGTACAGCCTGGAAGAACGCCGAGCCGCCATTATTAAGATGGACGAGGCGACTCAGCTTGGCATGGAAGCAATTGAGCAGTACGCAAGCAGTAGTCCTACGCAAGCGCAGCTCGCGACATTTTTTGAGCGCATCGCGCTTGAAGAACAGCAGCAGCGTTCGCTTCGTGCGTATGCGCTGAGTTGGAGTGCTCGTTTATTGCAGGACACCCCCGGCCATCAAGCCGCTTTGTGGGTTCGTTTGCAAGGAATTACAGACGCAAAGTTCACCTTGGACAACGCCGAAATGCTGCGCCTGATGCAGCAATTAAGCGAACAGGTCAATGAAAGCGACCCACTGAAACGTTTGCTCAGCTTGATCGAGCAGACAGTCACACAAATTGACTTGTCAACCACTGCGATCGATCTGTGCCGCGCCAAAATACAGGAGAAATTAGGCGATTACGCACAGCTGTACACTATTTATGATCGACTGTTGAGCACTAATCTACCGGATGATCAATATATCACTCTTTACAAAAATCAGGTTCAATGGGCTGCGCCGAATGGCTTAGCGCCCGATCCGAGTCGGTGGGCGGCCAGTCTGGATGCATTAGGAGCGCTTACCGTCGCCTTTGATGAAAGCGTAAGTTATTTCCGCATATGGGTCGCCAAGATGACATGGCCGCAGGTACAAACGCTCATCGTCGGTCGCGAGCGCGAATTGCAGCGTACCGGGCGGATGCTGTGGGCGTGGCTGCGACCTATAAACACGATCGGCTTAGAAGTACAGAAGACTTTACAAGCATACGCTGTTTATCCCCGAATCTTTGAGAACATTCCTTTTGACACACTTGTGGAAGCGCTTGAAAAGACCGATCGAAACCGCTTGCTCGCTGAACGAGCATTTTGGGCACAAGTTTGTAGCCCGTTGATACGTTCACCGAAAACGAGTCAGATCGTTGTGCAGTGGATGAAACCATGGATTCTCAGTCGCGCGCCGCTCACCTCCGAAGATGCACAGTATATAGAGCACTCTTTTCCTGATTGTTGGCAGGCGTTTTCATCCGACGAACTCTTGAGGTTTGTCCGCGCATTAAACGGTGCTGCATGGTTCGCTGAGCATGAGGCTTTTCCAGCGTTATTGCAAGCGATTAACAGCCACCTTGCACAATCGCCGCCCCTAGCTGCCGATGTTGCAGTGTGGCTCAACACGCAATCCGGCAATGCTGAACAGGCCGCTGATGCACTACAAAAAATCGATCAGGTGCTGCCGAATTTCTGGAATGCGGTGACCCTCAACAACTATGTCAAATTTATTGACGTGTTAGGAGTTGAGGCGTATCTTTCCCTTACGCAAGTAATCGGCCATGCAGGTTATAAAGTGCTTGTGCACCGCCCGGAAATGCGCACTCTGGCAGGGGAAGTTGAACTACTGGCTGCCGACAGCAGTACAAGCCCGGTATCAACAGACGTTTTGAAGCAGGTTGCTTTCCTGTTCAGTAATCAACGAGTGGTACTGCGGCTTGCCTCGCCACTGAATCCGCAGCTTGCGCGACAGCTTGCTTCAATAGTGCAAGTTGCATCCTACCACGCGCTGCACAATTGGCTGTTGTATGTGCCGCTGGAACTGATCATCGAAGATGCTGAGTTAGGGCTGCTCTTTTTCACCTGGTATATGCAGCTTTCGCCAGACACGGCTTCAACATCGCCGACCGTGCAACACATAGCAGCTCTTGCGCTGCGCTTATACGCGCAGCCTGCGCTGGCTGAAACTGTAGAACCGCTGCTGCTGAACTTTTTAGCCCGGTCTTCGGAGACGCAAGCTGCATTTTTGGCAGAAGCTGCCCGTTTGAAAGCGCTGGAGCACGTTCCATTGCAACTATGGGCAACCGTGGATGCTGAAATGTTACACGGTTTCTATTCCAAAGTATCACTACCAACATGGATCATGACAGGTTCGCATCTGTATAACATCGTGCAAGCGATGCTGACTAACGTAACTTATGTTCAGATCGTGGGTGCGCAAATCGCTTTACACGCTGTGTGCGAACATGATAGAGTCGAAAGCCTGACGTTTGAAAACGAATTTATTCGCCACTGCCTCAATTTATATTTCAACAGTGCGTCCATAGCTGCTAACTACACCTCATTCCCTATGAAACTTTCGGAAACCACCGCAGCGCGCTTTTTGCTTTTGCTCAAGCCCACCACCGCACGCGCTATAAATTATTGTGCCGCCTGGATCAACGGCTCCAACGATTTGCCGGATGCCATATTTGTGACCGTGCTGAATACGTTATGCGATGTGCTGCCAAGATTAAAGAATGCCGAATATCAAAAGCTAAAGCCAGATACCATAGTCTGTATGAAAAATCTGATTGAACGTGGGTTGCAGCAAGAATCGACCTATCAGCAAGCGCGCTCATTATCAGCGGAAGTTGTGGTATAGCCGTGTTTGGAAATAACAGCTATCTGTATCAGCGTTTACGAGCCATGTATGTCATTGTGCTTTTTGTAATCTACGGAAGTGCTGTGACACCACAACAATCGGTTATTGCACAAGCTCAATCATGCCCGGCTTTGCTGCCGACCCGCTTGGCGATCGGGGCAGTGGCGACCGTGAGCGCTACATTGCCCGGCGAAACGGCAGTGCCGGTGCGCGTTCACATGGAAGCAAGCGTTTCATCGCCCGTCATCGCTCAATTTCAAACAGGTGATATGTTTCTCATTCGCAGCGGCCCCAAGTGTGCCGACGGTTATCGCTCAATTTCAAACAGGTGATATGTTTCTCATTCGCAGCGGCCCCAAGTGTGCCGACGGTTATCGCTGGTGGGAGATGGTCGCGCAACCTGACTTGCGCGGGTGGTTAGCCGAAAATGATGCAAGCCGCTACTTGATCGACCCAGTACCCCCAAGTGCGCTGCCGACTGCCGTTCAGCGAACACCGACGATTGCGCCCGCTCAAGTTGATTGTCCAAAAGCACCGCCAACACAGTTTAACGTGGGGATGAGCGGTACTGTTCGCAGCGCGGCACTCAACATCACGCCTAATTCAGTCCGCGTACGTGAAAAACCCGCCACCACAGCTAAGCTGATCGGTACGTTGGCACAAGGCATTATATTCAGCGTAATCAGCGGCCCACAATGCGTCGATGGCTTTATATGGTGGCAAATTACCACCGACAGCGGACTTGCCGGGTGGGTAGCCGAAGGTATTCCTGGTCAATATTACATCATCCCGTCTGAAGCAGCGTCTGCATCTGCGCCAAAGGGGTTTGTGATTGAACCGATCGATTGCCCTGGCGCGCTGCCAACGCGTTTGAGGTATGATATTCGTGGGCGTGTCGTCGTTGGGAAAACACTCAGCTTGCGCAGTGCGCCATCTGCGGGCAGCCCGCTTGTCACTCAAACGCGGATCGGTGAACCGTTCTCCGGCCAAATTTCGGCGGGCACAGAATTTGTGGCATTCTCAGTCGAGTACGCTGGTCAGGATTATAGTTGTCAGTCAGCGACTTTATGGTGGGAGATCATCCTATCCGGGAAAGTTTCAGCGGCAGGTTGGATTCCCGAAGCGCTCAACGGTGAATATGTCGTTGAACCGATCTCGCCAATCGTGACGGCGACGCCAGTGCGCTATATTGCCCCGCTGCGAACGCAGACTCCCGCCCCACCTCAGACTTTGACGCCATCGCTTATACCCACGTTTACGTTGACGCCGACTATCACGTTGACACCCACCATCACATTCACACCGAGCATTGTGCCGACTTCTGGATCAACTCTGACGCCTGCGGCGGGGAAAGCAAGCCCTGTATCGAGCCTTGCCTTTGCACCCGACAGTGCTACCTTCTTAGCAGGTTATGCCGATAATACCGCGCGTTTGTGGGAAACTGAGACAGGTCGCCTGCTGCGCGAATTCAAGGCCAATATGACAGACGTGATCAGTGTTGGCTTCACGCCGGACGGCACTCAGGCATTCACCGCCAGCCGCAATGGCTACGTATTTGTATGGGGTGTCGCAGGCGATCAACCGCCGATAGTGTATGACGTTCATGCCAGCGGCACATTGAGCTGCGCACAGCTTTCAGCCAACGGTCGCTATCTGTTGACGTGCAGCAGTGATGGCACGGCGCGCTTGTGGACGCTCGGCACGCCCGATCCGCCAAAACTGCTTAAACTCAATTCGCCCATTTTAAGCGGCGTGTTCAGTATTCTTCTGACACCTACACCCTACGTTTTACTCGGCGGATCCTCAAGTAACGTGACCGTGTGGTGGTACACCCTCGATGCACAATCGTCGATCAAAGTGTTTGACTCACCCGGTCAGCCGGTCAAACTGATGACCACCAATAATCTGGACTACATTGGATTTGGCGGCGGAACGACACGTCCAGCATTCATCAATCACGGGGAATTGGATGTATCGAACAACGTGCTTCCAGTCGCTGCCGATGTGCGTTCGGAAGTCCTGACCGTAGATGGCAGCGGTTTGACCGCGATGGCTGGCACCGGGGGGCTCATGTTTGCGCTCAGCTTTTCCAGCAATTCCGTGGTCGAGCTGTACGCAAGCAATCCGGGCGGAATGATTTTGCAAGCAGGACGACTGATCGCAACGGCAACAGGGCACAGTGCCGCCGTTACCAGCATTGTATTTGGCAGCAACAAAAAGGCTCAATACATGCTCACTGGCAGCCTGGATACGACCGTTCGCTTATGGGATATCACTCATCCTTCTGACAACCCCCTTCAAAATACCGTCAGACTCAAAGAATTGCGCCAATATAAATTGCCTTATGCCGCACCCAAATCGTGATGGGTTTGTAGAGGTCAGGATGCTAGAAAGTTGAGCGGCTTCTCGTTGCTTGCGCAAAATCACGTAAATGCACTGTTTGCTAACGTCATATTCGCGTGGCAACGCCGATGGGCTTTCGTCAGCTTGGTAGCGTCGGTAAATTTCCTGATTGCGGTCCGTTTTGGAGATGTTATCGTTAAGCGGCGTGTCCGAGGGTGCAGAGTCGCCATAAAGCAGGGTGAGCAAAACGAGGACGTGATATGGTTCGGCAGCCTGCCGAGTTCATTTAATAACTTTGTAACTCGATAACTAACTTTCTTCGAATACGGTGAGCATGTGAAACGCTGGCGTGAACTCAATCAGTAGATGCCCATCAGGACGCATGAACACCCGATATAGGATCATGCCAAGAAATTCGTTTTGCTTTCCTGCATCATCGCTCAACGTTTGCCAGTGTGCAGCAAAATCATTGAGGATAGTTACTGCGCGCATCATCTCTTCGCGGCTCGTCAGGAGCGGGGTCAGTTTGGCAATTTCAGCTTGCAATTCGGCGCGCTCTGTCAGATAGGTTTGGGGATTGATGAAGCCAAGGTCGTAGCGCTGATCCATGCGCGTTGTGATC
>Ga0209512_1004409_pt1 | contig 12340 bp, 8 predicted proteins | sample frozenSSSSmetaG_FD_184142 | JGI IMG/M metagenome (GOLD analysis project Ga0209512, IMG submission 184142) | Glacier valley bacterial and archeal communities from Borup Fiord, Nunavut, Canada, to study Microbial Dark Matter (Phase II) -... | ecosystem: Environmental > Aquatic > Freshwater > Ice >... | reverse complement strand
CTCCCTGAATTTAATCCCAGATTGGATGTAATCCGACTACAGCTCTTTTTTTTACAATCATAACTGATCGTCATTGTATAATTTTCAGTTTTTTTACATAAATAAAACGCCCTTCAGGTAATAATTATGAACCTGGAAATGCAATAGTTACTGTCTTTAAGTTTCCTTATAATTCTCCAACACTTTAAATCACCCCAAAAAATACAAGCTATGAGGTATAAAATTTTAGTAATTGATGATGAGAAGAGCATTCGGTTGCTGCTTGATAACTTTCTGTCGAAAAACTACGACGTTGTCTGTAAAAGTGATGGAATTGAAGCGCTTGAATGGATGGAGGGCAACCTTCCAGATCTGATTATTTGCGATTTGCAAATGCCGAATATGGATGGCTATCTTTTTGTCGAAAAAGTCCGGCAGCGGGGATTTACGAAGCATACACCTGTCATCATGTTATCAGGTGTTGAAAGCAGTAAAGAGCGCATTAAATGTTACAAACTCGGAGCCCAGGATTTTTTGGCGAAGCCGTTCAATCCCGAGGAGTTAGGCGAGTTAATATCGAAAAACCTGTTTCCTGTTCATTATGCAGTAAAATGGTAATCTTTTTTGCACGGCAATAATTGGCAAGAATTACAATTTCAACACTTTGCATTTAGAATTAATATGGAAAACTTATTGAAAATTCTTTATATCGGTCGCTCTACCGAAGGAATTAGTGACTTGAGGACACATACCGATGTTTCTGTTATTCACAAGTCGAATGCATTGGAAGCGGTTAATTATCTGAAATCTGGAAATATACCGGATGCTGTACTATCAGAATTGGCAATTTCGGGTGGTGACGGTTTTGAGATGCATCAATGGCTGCGCGACCGGCCGGAATTTGACCGGGTGGCCTTTATCCTGATTAAACATGAATTCAAAGAAGATTTGTATAAAAAGGCCTTTATAAACAAGGTTGACGATTTCTTCGTCCTTCCATTGCCATCAGCTGAAAAAATGGTCGGACGAATCAGGTTTTTAGTCGAATTCCGCCAAAAGTACTCACTTGTCTCCTTTGTAAATAACGACCTTCAGGATATCAAATATGTCATGCCCCTGTCGAAGCGGATGTTTGATTTGGCAGTTGCCATCTCCGCATTAATTGTTCTCTCTCCCATCTTGTTGCTGATCGTTTTGGCTATCCGTCTTGAATCAAAAGGAAAAGTCTACTACACTTCAAAAAGAGTCGGACGTGAGCCATTCGACTTCTACAAATTACGTTCGATGAAGGTGGGGGCTGATAAGGAATTGAACAAACTTGCCAAAGATAAAAATCAATATGCATCCGCTTCAGAACAGTCTGAAATCGATTTTTCAAAACCTTGCCCGCTATGCGCCAAATTAACGGAAGAGAAAAGCTGTTCACCTATTCTTCACATAGGCCCTCATGAAATATGCGATTACTGGTACAATACCCAGAAAAGGGAAGTTGCAAAAACAAAATCGGCTTTTATTAAAATTGTCGACGATCCGCGCATCACCAAAGTTGGAAAGTTCATCCGGAATACCAGTATCGATGAATTGCCGCAGTTGATCAATGTAATTAAAGGGGATATGTCAATCGTAGGTAACAGGCCGCTTCCCGTTTATGAAGCTGAACTGTTAACACGTGGGTTGATGTCGAAAAGATTTCTGGCTCCGGCAGGAATAACCGGTTTATGGCAGGTCGAACTACGCGGAAAAGGGGGAGTCATGTCGGAGGACGAAAGAATGAGGCTTGATAATGAATATGCTGACCATTTTATAGGGAATAACTATTCGTTCTGGTACGATCTTAAATTAATACTGAGAACAGTTCCGGCACTTTTTCAGAAGGATACCGTATGATTACACTTTATTATTTTTAAAATCTATAAAGCCGTTTTGCAATTTTATTTGTTATTCCAAAATACCCGCAAGTCAATTGCTAAAATCATTTAATCTATTCACGTGAAGTATCATTTTTATAGTTTGCTTTTAATTCTTTTGATCATTCAATTATCAGGCTTTGCTCAGCAGAACAAAGATCCTGATTTATTGTTTGATGACATTGAATTGATGCTTCCCTCACTCGAAACAATTATCGATTCAGCGATTGCAAAAAATCCCTATGTAAAATTCAGGGATTTGCAAATCATTGTCAATGAACACAAATTAAAATCCGACCGGGCGGAATGGACCAGGGATGTTGGATTTCAGACAGATGTACGATACGGAACATTTGACAATTTTGCATCCAACGTTGTCGAAGGCCAAAATCCGGCATTGACATCAACACGAAATACACAAACTAACTATGGTTTTGGCGCCTACATTCGAATTCCATTTTATGATTTTCTTAATCGAAAAAATCAGATCAATCTTGCCAAAGCCGAAATCAAGCAGGCGCAAAGCTTTTCGCAGGTTCAACGTAATGAACTTCGTCAGTTGGTAATCAGACAGTACAATGAATTGATTATCAAACATAGACTGTTAAAAATCAAATCAAAATATACCGAAACCTCCAGAATCCATATGCAAATGGCTGAAAAAGAATTCATTGATGGCACCGTGACACTCACCGAATATTCGAGTCTTTCAGAGATTGGTTCACGGGCAGAGTTGGAGCTGGAATCTGCTAAAATGGAATTTCGTACCGCTTTTATGATTCTTGAAGAAATTGTTGGCATTAAATTTAACCTTAATCCTAATTCAAACAAATAAATGAAGATAACTGATCTGTTAAGGTTATTGCGCAAACATATTATCCTCTTACTGCTTACTCCAGTACTCCTGGCTGGACTGGTTATCTATCTTACCAAAACCCCAAGTTTCAAATATTCGTCTGAAACAACCCTTTATACAGGAATTGCTTCGGGCTCAAGTGTTGAGATGGGTAAATCGCTCAATTATTTTGCCACTAATACCGATTTTGATAACCTTATTAATGTAATCAATTCGCGCGAGACCCAGCAGGAGGTCGCAATCAGGCTATTGGCACAACATCTTATGCTCCCGGAATCTGATCCGCGTTACATTTCAGGTAAGTCCTTCCAATATGTAAGAGAAATTACACCTCCGTATATTGAATCACTGATCGTAAAATCGAGTCCTGCGACAGTCAAAGTTATTCCTGAAACTGCTCCGGAAACACAGGATATACAAGGTGATACTGACCCTTCAAACAATACAGCCACTTTTTCGTTTTCAAAACCAGGCACTTCGTCCCGGAATTCAAGAACGTTTCCCGCTTCAATCGATCCGGTTGCATTTGAACAAACGGTGAAGAACCTTACCGAACTGGCGCAAAGCAGTGATACCAATTTTGTGTATAATCTTTTAAATTACAATAGCCCCCATTATTCAATCAGCGAAATATCGGATATTAATGTTCAGCGGATTGCCAACAGCGACCTGGTCAAGCTGAAATTCACCTCAGATGATCCGGGAATTTGCCAGCAAACCCTTCTGTTCTTCACTGAAGTTTGTATTAAAAACTACAAAAACATCAAAGAGAACAGCTCGGACGCAGTAGTTAAATATTTCGAATTTCAGGTAAACCAGGCAACCCGGAAATTGAAAACAGGCGAAGACAAGCTTTTGCAGTTCAACAAGGGCAATAATATTATTAATTATTACGAGCAGAGTAAAGCTGTTGCACTGGCAAAAGAACAACTCGATGTTGATTATAACAATATGCGGATCAAGCTTGCTGGTACAGAAGCTGCGATTAAGCGGCTGGAAGAGAAATTAGAAAAGCAGCAAAAAATTCAGTTACAAAGTGGCCCTATCCTCGAAAAGCGTAACCAACTAAGTCAAATAAATACAAAAATTGCAACAGCAGAGATTATCGGTTATGGGAACACCACTGACGGACAAAACCTGGCTTCTCTGAAATTAATGGCAGAGAAATTAAAGGAGGAAATCCGAATAGCCGTCACAGACCTTTATCGTTTCAGCAACACCACCGAAGGACTTCCTGTAACTTCGTTGCTCAACGAATGGATTACAAATGTGATTAGTTGCGAAGATACCAGGGCAGGACTTGGCGTTTTGTCAAACCGGATTCAGGAGTTTCAAAAACAATACGAGATATATGCGCCAGCCGGGGCAAATCTCAAAAGAATCGAGCGTGAGATATCGGTTTCGGAGCAGGAATTTCTTGAATTGCTGCATGGATTAAACCTGGCAAAACTTAAAATGCAGGATATTGAACTCTCATCAAATCTAAAATCGGTTGATCCGCCTTTTTATCCGCTGACACCAAACCCAACCAAGCGTAAGGTAATGATTATTGGTGCTGCATTATTCGGGTTTATCGTTGTTCTGACGACAATTCTGGCACTTGAATTTTTTGATGAGACTTTACGAAATCCCAAAAAAGCAGCCAAGATTCTTAACTTAGCAGTAATGGGCGTGTTTCCCAGGATTTATCTTAAACCTCAGGTGCTCAATTTTCCGTTCATCACACAACGACTGCTCGAAATTATTGTACAGCGCATCGAGCTTTTAAAAAATTTGAAACCAGCGAAAAGTGAGCCCTATCAGATACTTCTTTTCAGTACATTAAACAGCGAAGGTAAAACTGTAATCGCCCGAAATCTTGCAGCCCAGCTTAAAAAATATGGGAATAAGGTGATTGTAATCAGGTACTCGCAGGGGAAAACGAACCATTTGAAATCAGTTCAGGATTACAATTCCGGTGCTTTAATAGCCACATCTGAATTTAAAACACAACCCGAACGATTTTCATTCATTAATTGGCTGTTAGGATATTCAGATACAAGAATCGATTATAACAATTCATTTTTGGAAAAAAATGAAGCACCACGGTCAGTGGACGAGTATTTTGAATATGAGATTAACAAAGATTACCACCAGGCACACGATTATAAGGAGTTATTAATCAATAATAATCATACACTTTCTTTTTTTCCTGACTACATATTGATTGAGATTCCACCAATTCTGTACTATTCATATCCTGCGGGATTAGTTGCTTCAGCTGATTTACCATTAATGGTTTGTCGTGCCAACCGGGTCTGGTCTCAGGCCGATCAGGGTGCCGTTGAAAACATGGCTAGAATTACTTCACAGGCCCCCGTTTTTGTACTCAACGGAGTCGAATTAGAGGTCATGGAAACGGAACTTGGTGAATTGCCCAAAAAAAGAGGTTGGTTACAAAAGCTGACAAAAAACAAACACCTTTGAAAACTGCATTTCAAAAGATTACACGGGAAGCAAATTTTCTTTCGTTATCCGGAAATATTACAATCGCTTTTTTCGGCTTTGCAGGATTTGCGCTGCTTGCCAGAAGTTTTCCCGTAGAGATATTCGGACAATGGGTGTTATACATTTCAGCGGGTGCATTTATCGAGATGTTCCGGTTTGGCATTACCAATACAGCCATAATAAGATACTTATCAGGGGTTGAACATGAGGAGCGCCTGAAATTTATCGGATCAAACGTATTCATCGGTTTGATTGCCACTATTGCAATTGCACTCATTATATGGGTTTGTCACCTTTTCTTTGCCGTACCGATTAAAAATGCGGGATACGAACTCTTTTTTGCCTGGTATCCCATCCTGGCTTTTATCAACCTACCCTATAATAATGCGCTGGTTATTCTCCAGGCCGATCAGCAATTCAGTAAAATACTGTTTATTAAATCTTTTGAGAGCGGCGTTTTTTTCATACTGCTGCTTGTCAATTATTTCTTTTTCGAAATGAAGCTCCTTGAGCTGGTTATGGCTCAACTGGTCATTAACCTGGTATCATCGCTGATATGTATTACAAAAGGATGGGATGGTCTTCGTTATTTAGGACATGCAACAAGACGAACGAACAAGGTTTTACTCGATTTTGGGAAATATACAACATTCACCCTTATTGGGAGCAATCTTTTAAGAAGCGCAGATACACTGATAATTAGCCTCAGTCCGTTGGGTACTGCGGCAGTTGCCCTCTACAGCATTCCAATGAAACTTACCGAATTACAACAGATTCCTTTACGAAGTTTTGTTGCAACAGCATTTCCTAAAATGTCGAAAGCGAGTGTGCAGGGTAAAATTGAAGAGGTCAAAAATCTTTTCTATTCCTATACCGGTGCCATGACTTACCTTTTTATATTCATTAGCCTGGTGACTTTTGTGTTTGCCGAGTATTTCGTTTTGCTATTAGGTGGGAGTCAGTACCTGGGAACCGATCCCGCAACCGGAGCCAACCCGGTGACCATCATGAGGATATTTTCAATTTATGGATTGTTACTCCCGATCGACAGGATGACCGGAATAGGACTCGACAGCATCAACAGACCGGGTAAAAACTTAATAAAAGTAGCTTATATGGTCATTGCCAATGTCATTGGTGATTTAATTGCTGTTTTTGTATTTAAATCGCTGCTCCTCGTGGCAATAGCATCAATTGTTTTTACCATTGTCGGGGTATGGGTTGGATTTTATTTTCTGGATAAAGAACTCCATATCCAACACCGGAAGGTATTCTCTGCCGGGGTGGAGTTTTACAAAAGCATGTATCAAAAAGTTATAAAACACCGGTCTGAATCGGCATAATTTATTCTGTTAAAATATTTGTGACAAACTACTATGTCAGGTAATGTTCATCCATTCGAAATTCAAACAGGCTCCAACAATTTGGGGAAGCCAATGTATTTTGTATCGATACTTTTAATCGTTGCAATTGCAGCTTTGCTGATTAGCCGAATGGGGGTTGCTGCCAGTTTTGCACTGATCCTGTTGCCTTTTATAGCGGCCTATCTCAATATTCTTTTCCGTTACCCTGTTATCGGATATTACTCCGCTGTTGCCCTTGGTTTTGTACTCCTGGGGTTAGGAAGGTATATTGACGACCTCCCGATTGGACTGGCAATGGACGGGCTTCTGATATTGACCTATATCGCATTGATATTTAATAAATTTTACGATCAGGTTGACTGGAAACCTGCAAAAAAAGATGTGACGCTCTTGGCCGTAATATGGTTTGGCTATTCACTCCTGGAGGTACTCAATCCTGAATCACGCAGCTTCTCCGCCTGGATGTCCGGTATGCGTGGTATGTCGCTGTACATGGTATTAATGATACCGCTTGCGCTGATCTTTATAAATACAAACCGAAAACTGAATTTTTTCCTCTACTTATGGGGCATCTTCTCCATCATTGTATCACTCAAAGGAATTCTGCAAAATACAATTGGTGTCGATCCCTGGGAAAAAGCCTGGCTCGATGCAGGCGCTGCCGAAACGCATATACTTTTCGGAAAACTCCGCATTTTTTCTTTTTTAAGTGATGCCGGGCAATTTGGTGCAAACCAGGCTTATTCAGCTGTTGTCGCCACCGTTTTAGCACTGACATTTAAAGAAAACCGCCATAAAATTTTCTTCATTTCGATTGCAGTTTTGGGGTTTTATGGTATGCTATTGTCGGGAACGCGAGGGGCCATCAGTATTCCGCTTGCCGGATTCGCCCTCTATTTTTTCCTGAAAAAAAATGTAGTCATCATGATTACCGGTGTCCTTTTACTACTTGCGGTATTCGTTTTCTTTAAATATACTACAATTGCCCAGAATGTTCAGGAAATCAGGCGTATGCGATCGGCGTTCGACCCCAATGATCCATCCCTGCAGGTCCGGATCGAGAACCAGAAAAAACTGGCTGTATATCTTTCATCCCGACCCATGGGAGGTGGTATTGGACATGCAGGTGTAAAAGCGAAGAAATTTCTTCCCAATGCATTTCTTTCACAGGTAGCTACCGATAGCTGGTATGTTTTAATATGGGCAGAACAAGGTATTATCGGGTTGGTTTTACACCTTTTCATCCTGTTTTACATCCTGGTTAAAGCATCTTACCGGATCATGTTCAGGATCAGGGATCCTATCTTAAAAATGAAAATGGCAGCGCTCGCATCCGGGATGTTTGGGATTATGGTTGCGTCTTACGGTAATGCGGTGCTTGGAACAATGCCTACCGGAATGTTGTTATATACATCGATGGCAATCATGCTTAATACAGATATACTTGACGAAGAGGCTGTTTCAGGCAAACAGCATCCCAAATAACCAATCCGTTTGCAAACATTTATGATGTTAAATTAGCCATGGAAAACCCACTTGTTTCAATAGTTACTGTAAATTACGACCATCCCGATGTGACATGTGCATTGCTGGAATCACTACTGCATATCACCTATCCAAAAATTGAGATTATTGTGGTTGACAATGCTTCTCCTCACGATGATCCTGCAATTATCCCAAGGTCGTATCCTGAAGTAATATTTATTCAAAGCAAGGAGAACCTGGGGTTCGCCGGCGGCAATAATTTAGGTATCAGGCGTGCAAAAGGTAAGTATATTTTAATGCTGAATAATGACACAGAGGTTGAAGTCGGATTCCTCGAACCTTTGGTTGCGAAACTTGAATCGAACCACAAAATTGGGGCAGTAAGTCCGAAAATAAAATTCTTCGACCAGCCCGATATCATTCAGTTTTCTGGTCAGGCACCTATGAATCCGTATACAATGCGCAGCCATGGATACGGACATGGTGCCAAAGATAACGGGCAGTTCGACCACGATGCACTCACCAATTATGTACATGGTGCTGCAATGATGATACCTTTAGACGTTATTAAAACAGTAGGATTGATGTCTGAAATATATTTTCTTTATTATGAAGAACTTGACTGGGGCGCCCGAATAAGGGCTGTAGGATATGAGCTGTGGTATGTACATAATTCGACAGTAATGCACAAAGAGTCGGTGTCCACAGGTAAGCTTTCGCCATTCAAAACATTCTATATGAACCGATCGCGACTATTGTACCTCAGGCGCAATGTTCACGGCTTTGCTTATATGATCGCCCTTCTTTACCAGTTGTTTGTTGCGGTTCCTAAAAATGCATTAACATTCATCGTCAAAAGACAGAAAGGCCATTTTAAAGCATACGCCGGGGCTGCAATGTGGCATATTAAGAATCTGTTCAACCGAAATATACATATCAATCCTACACTATAAGTACGTACTTGCTTAACTCAAATAAAAATGAACCCAGCACTAAATTCTGCATTTCAGGTAATACAAATCATTGTATTTACAGTCTTATTGCTATCGACTCTTTACATTTTCGTATTCGCTTTTGCCGGGTTATTCTACAAACAAATATCCTACCCTGCAAGTCCCACATTACGAAAAATTGCCGTATTAATACCCGGCTACAAAGAAGATGATGTAATCATCGAAGTTGCTAAAGATGCTCTGGCACAGGATTATCCCAAAGAAAAATATGATGTTGTTATTATTGCTGACTCGTTTCAACCAGAAACGATCATGCAACTGCGCCAACTACCGATTAAAGTGATTGAAGTAAAGTTTGATAAAAGTACAAAGTCGAAAGCATTAAATATGGCAATGGACCAGTTGCCTGACGCATATGAAATTGCAGTTGTCCTTGATGCTGACAATTTGATGGCTGCCAATTTTCTATCGAAAGTTAATGCGGCCTTAGAGCTGAATTATATGGCAGTTCAAGGACACCGGACAGCTAAAAACATGGACACTCACCTGGCCATTCTCGATGCTGCCAGTGAAGAGATCAACAACCACATTTTCCGAAAAGGACATCGCGCTTTAGGCCTTTCTTCGGCAATCATTGGTTCAGGAATGGCATTTAAATACGACTTTTTCAAAACAATGATGTTATCGGTAACAGCAATTGGCGGATTTGATAAGGAAATAGAGCTTAAAATGCTGAAAGCGAAACACAAAATTGCCTATCTTGATGATGCATTAGTTTATGATGAAAAAGTGCAGAAAGCTGAAGTTTTCAGCAATCAGCGTCGACGTTGGCTCTCGGCTCAGTTACATTATTTTCGGCAGGATTTTGGTTCATCTTTAAAAGCTTTGATAACCAAAGGAAATATTGATTACTTTGATAAAGCGATTCAATTTATTCAACCACCAAGAATCTTGCTGTTGGGAGGAGTCCTTTCGCTTGGAACATTGTTTCTTTTGTTAAACATTTTTTTACAACCCAATTCATCATTTATCTACCTGTGGATTTCAGTTGCAATGCTCTGTATTCTTGCATTTGTATTTTCTATTCCAGGAGCTTTTTACAACACCCGTACCTTAAACGCATTATCCAGTCTTCCTAAAGGGATGTTACTCATGCTTGGATCGCTCATGAAAATAAAAGGCGCCAATAAACAATTTATCCATACAAAACACAGCGCAGTAAAAACGCCACAAAATCAATAGTCAATTGAAGGCTGATAATAATTTCATCAGTATAAATTATTTTGAATCAGAATTATATGAATATAAGAACTAAAATACTACTTCTATTTTTCTCATCGGTAATAATCTTAGTGGTCGTATTGGTATTTTTCCGGACAACACAGGAACAGCAGAATAAATTAATTATACAATCTGCTGCAGAACAACAGGTCGTACTCATCAACACGGCAATCAATGTTCAATCCGATCAGCTCGATCAGATTGTAAGAGATTATTCCAATTGGGATGAAATCATATTACACCTAAAAGAACCAGATCCTCAATGGGCAGCTGATAATATTGCCAGCATTGTAAAATCATTCAATCTGAATACAGTTAGTGTATATAACAATGATAATCAACTAGTCTATGGCTTCGGAGGACAGTCAACAGACATACTTGATAACCAATCAACGCGGGACATTATCATCAAATCGATACGGGACAAAGGATTTATGCACTATTTCCAGGTGATACCAGATGGTCTTCTGGAAATTTCTGCCTCCTCAATACATCCAACACTGGATTCAGCAAGAATTACGCCACCATCTGGCTTTTTCTTTATCAGCAGAATCTGGAACCTGAATTTTCTGCAAGTATTGTCCCGAAATACAGCCAGTAATATTTATTTTAAAGAAACGATACCAACTTACCTTCAACTTATTGAAAATGATTCAATAGTTGTTTCAAAAGAATTATTGAACAACGAGAACAAAAAAATTGGATATTTAGTTATTAAAAAACCAAATAATGTTCTGATCAACTATCACAAGGTTAGCAATTTTGCATTTTATTTTCTTGGATTTTTTCTTTTGTTTCTGATTTTTATATTCTTTGTTGTACTATACCGATGGGTAAGACGCCCGTTAAAAATAATCTCAGACAGCCTTCGACACAGTGATACTTCAAAACTGAAATTTCTCGAAAAAAGTAAAAATGAATTTAGCCAGATTGCCCGCTTAATTACAATATTCAACCAACAGAAACTGAAACTGGAACAGGAGAATATAGAAATCAACAAGATGCAGGATGAGTTAAAGGTAGCGCTAGAAATGGCCAAATCGGCTGATCGCGCCAAATCAGAATTTCTTGCCAACATGTCGCACGAAATCAGAACTCCAATGAATGGAGTAATTGGTATGACAAGTCTGTTATTGCTTTCTGAACTTAATCCATCACAACGAGAATATGTTAATATCATCGAGAATTCAGGCGAAAGTCTTATGAATATTATCAATGAGATTCTTGATTTTTCGAAAATTGAATCCGGCAAGATGGAGCTGGAGAAGTGTTCTTTCGACTTGCGCCTTTGTATTGAAGATGTACTCGATCTGATGGCACCAAAGGCATTGGAGAAACATCTTGACATTATCTATTTTATCGATCCTGCAGTTAAACAGTACATTTATGGCGATGGTTTCCGTTTACGACAAATTATTGTTAATCTTGTGAGTAACGCGATAAAATTTACTGAAAAAGGAGAGATAATGATTTATATTTCCGTATTGTCACAGAAGGATGAAAATATTATTCTTGAATTCTCAGTGAAGGATTCCGGGATAGGAATCCCTTCCGAAAAAACAAATTCACTCTTCACTCCTTTCACGCAGGTTGATGCCTCAATAACCCGAAAATATGGAGGAACAGGATTAGGACTTGCGATAACCTCCAGTCTGGTAAAGCTTATGGATGGCAAGATCTGGGTAACAAGCAAGGAAGGAATAGGATCTGATTTTCATTTCACAATTCAAACCTGTAACGCAACACCATCCGAAGGAAATAATCAAGTCTATAAATCGCTGCAAAGCCTACCAGGAAAGTCGGTTCTCATTGTTGATGACAATGCCACAAACAGAAGAATCCTCACCTTACAATGTGAATATTGGGGATTAAAGGCAACTGCTCTTGAATCGGGTGACGAGGCACTTTTATGGCTTGAGAATCATAATTTCGATGTAGGAATACTCGACATGCAAATGCCTCGAATGGATGGAATTATGCTAGCCCGCGAAATCAGGAAAAAGTTCAAAAAGGAAGAGTTGCCCTTAA
>Ga0209512_1004404_pt1 | contig 12343 bp, 9 predicted proteins | sample frozenSSSSmetaG_FD_184142 | JGI IMG/M metagenome (GOLD analysis project Ga0209512, IMG submission 184142) | Glacier valley bacterial and archeal communities from Borup Fiord, Nunavut, Canada, to study Microbial Dark Matter (Phase II) -... | ecosystem: Environmental > Aquatic > Freshwater > Ice >... | reverse complement strand
CTCGAGATAGGCGCCGTTGAACGTGGCGCCGACCAGCAACTGCCGGTCGAAGTTGGAAAAGCGCAACGAGGCGAAATCCAGGCGTAGCTGCTGAGCCGTACTGGTCGCCCGCACCTCGGCGAAGCTGAAATCGGCGCCGATGAGCGTCGAGAAATCGGTGAGGCGGTTGTAGATCAGGAGGCCCATGATCTGCCCGCGCTCGGGCGAAAGCGGCCGGTCGGACATGACGCCGGTCTGCTCGCCGGAGAACTGGACATTGCCGCTCGAGGCGTCGAGCTGCGCCCGCACCTTGGCGGATGCAGACAGGTCGGTGCGCCGGAGCAGGCCCGAGGACATCAGCAACTGGTCGTCGATGTCGTCGAGCGGGGTGCGCAGGTAGCGGTAAGGGCGCGAGGCCGTGCTGGCGGCGACGATGCGGGCGCGGAGCGATGTGCTGAGATCGGACATTGCCGGCGTGGGGTTGCCGCCGGCGCGCAACTGCTCGACCTCGCGCGCCACTTCGGCGCCGATCTGCAGGATCTCGGGAACGATGGCGGTGGAACGCTGCGCCTCGCCCAGCTCGATCTGGCTCTGGATGTAGCGGTTCTGCTCCTCGATGCGGCCGTTCTGGTCTTCCATCAGGCCGATCTGGGTGCGGAGCAGGTTGTTCTGCTGGAACAGCAGCGCCGAACCGGCGAGCGCGGCGATGGCGGCAATGAGCGCGGTAATGGTGGCGAGCAGCCAGCGGCGCGTCGATACCCAGGCATAGCGGGCGAGCACCAGCTCGGCGAGGTCACGGGCGGCATCGGTGGCATCGGCGACCCGCTGCTCGGCGGCGAACTTCGCGACCTGCGCGAGCGGGCGGGCGAACCGCTCCATCTCGATTTCGGCGCGCTTGAACAGGATGCCCCAGATGCGGCGGCGGAACAGCGCGACGAGGGCGGCGACGATGACGATGAGCAGGAAGACGCCGAACAGGATGCCGAAGACCTGGCCGGCATACTCGATCAGCACGTTGGCGCCGAAATTGGCGATGGGTACGCCGACGACGACGCCGATCATGAAGACGATGATCGAGATGCCGACGATGCCGATGCCGTGCGGCGAGCTCTCTTCCGCCGGCTTCGCCGCGGGGGATTCGGCGCCCTGCTGTTCGGTGTTGCTCAACGCCCTGCCCCCGTGCCTGCCGGCGGAGATTAGCGAAGTGGCGGGCCGGGACAATACCTAACGCGAAACCGGGCGCGGTGGCCGCGCCCGGTCCCAGCGATGCTAGGGGTATCGGCGATCAGCCGAGGACCCGGCGGGCAGGACCCATCGCATTCTCGACGTTGACGGCGTCGCGGCGGGCCGGAGTCACGCAGACCACGTCGCCACGGAACGCTTCACGCCAGACGAAACCGTTGATGCAGGTGTAGGGGCCGTAGGCGCCAAGCGGATCGATGCGGGAGGCGGCGGCGGCATTTTCGGACGCGGCGCGGCTGCGCGATGCGGGCCGGACGCAGACGTGGTCGCCGGGGGCGGCATCACGCCAGACAAAGCCGGTGCGGCAGGTGTCGGGGCCGTAGGCCAGCGGTTCGGCCTGGACGGCTGGCGCGGCGCTGAAGGCGGCGAGGAGAAGGCTGGCGGAAAGCAGGCTCTTTGAAATCAGGCGCATGTCGAGGTCTCCTGTGGGTTCCAAGAACTGCCACTGCCCTGGCATCCTGGAGACACAATGAGGCCATCGACATGTATGGCGCCTGAGGTGGGCCGTTATCTGCCGTTCATCGGCTCGATCCACACCGGCACGGACTTGAAGGCCGGAGTATGCGAGCGGGGATCGACCGCGGTGCCGCAGAGCACGTTGGCCTCGGGGTAGTAGGCGAGCGCCGAGCCGGGCGGCAGGTCGAACGGGGTTGCCGTGCCCTCCATGCGGCCGTGATCGGAGGCTAGGGTGATGCGGGCGCCGTCGGCGACGCCGAGCCGGGCCATGTCGGCGCGGTTGAGGAAGATGGCGTCGCGGCCGGCCTTCAGGCGGTAGCTGTCGTGCTCTTCGTAGATGATGGTGTTGAACTGGCCCTCGGAGCGGACGGTGGCGAGGGTGAGCTCGGTGCCGGGCAGCGGCGTGGGGGTGACGACGAAGTGGGCCTTGTTGTCGGGGGTGCCGAACTCGGGGGCGTGGAGGACCCGGTTCTTAATGTGGAACTCGCGCTTGGCGACGTCGATATCGGCCAGTTGCTCGAGGCCGGGGACGATCTTGGCGATGGCTTCGCGGACTTTGCTGTGCTGCTTGAAGGCGGAGAAATCGATCGGGCTATCGGGGATGAGTTGCGCCGCCAGGTCGCAGAGGATCACCGTTTCCGGGCGCACGTTGTCGAGCCGCTTGATGCCGCCATCGGACAGGCGGACGTAGTTGAACATCGATTCCTGCGTGGTGGGCGACCACTCCTCGTCGCGGGCGGTGACGGGCAGGATCAGCACCTCGCCATCGCCGAGGCCGTGGACGTGGCCGCGGTTGAGCGTGGTGGTGAGGAACACCTTCAGCCCGATCTGCCCCATGGCGCGGGTGGCGAAGGCAGTGTCGGGGGTGGCGCCCCAGAGGTTGCCGCCCATGATGATGGCGGCGTCGATCTCGCCGCGCTCGGCGGCTTGCAGGCCGGCCATGGTGTCGAGGCCCTTCTGGCGGCCCAGCGTGATGCCGAAGGATTTTTCCATGGCGGCAAAGACCTGCTCGGAGACCACCGGCTTGACGCCGATGGTGCCGATGCCCTGGACGTTGGAGTGGCCGCGCAACGGCAGCAGGCCGGCGTAGCGCTTGCCGATCATGCCGCGGAGCAGCGCCAGGTTGGCGATGGCCTCGACGTTGGCGGTGCCGTGAAGGTGGTGGGTCATGCCCATGCCCCAGGCGAAGACGACGTTCTGGCGGTTGGCGTAGCGGGTAGCTACGCGCTCGATGTCGGCTTGGGGGATGCCGCAGGTGGCGACGATAGTGTCCCAACTCAGGCCGTCGAGGTCGGCCCGGAATGCGTCGAAGCCGTTGGCGTGCCGGGCGATGAAGGCGCCGTCCTCGGCGCCCATGGCGAGGATGGCCTTCATCAGACCCTTGAACAGGGCGATATCCGAGCCGATGCGGGGCTGCAGGTAGTCCGACGCGATCTCGGTGCCGCCCGCCAGCATGGAGCCGGGGCTTTTCGGCACGGCGAACTTCACCAGGCCCGGCTCCTTGGCCGGGTTGATGACGATGACGTCGCCGCCGCGATCGCGGCAGTGCTTCAGCATGTGGATGAAGCGCGGGTGGTTGGACGAGGGGTTGGCGCCGATGACGAAGATCAGGTCGGCGCCGGTGAGGTCCTCGAGCTCCACCGTCGAGGTGCCCTTGCCGATGGTGGTGGCGAGGCCCTCAGACGTCGCCTGGTGGCAGTAGTAGGAGCAATTGTTGACGTTGTTGGTGCCCCAGACGCGGGCGAGCAGCTGAAAGACGAAGCCGGCTTCGTTCGACGAGCGGCCGGAGGAATAGAAGAAGCTGCGGCCGGGGTCAGTGGTCTTGAGGTGCGCGGCGGCGTGGGCGATGGCGAAATCCCAGCTCACCGGCTCGTAGCGGTCGCCGCCCTGCTGGCGGAACAGCGGGGTGTCGAGGCGGCCGAGCTTTTCCATCTCGCGGCCGGAGAGCTGCTGGAGATCGCTCAGCGGGTGGAGGAAGGCCTCGCTGGGGATGGCGGGCTGGATGTCGGTCGATTGCGCCTGTACCGACTTGTTGCAGACCGAGGGGAACTCGCCGAGCTCATTGGTCATGCCGCCGCGCTGCCCCCCCATGCCGTAGGCGCAGGCCTTGCAGGTGTTGTGCGATGTGAGGGCCTTCGCCGCCTTGCCGAGGCCCATGCGGCGGATGGTGTCGACGGTGTAGAGCAGCTTTTTCGGGCCGCCGCCGATGGTGGTCTTTTGGTCGATAGACATCAGAGTCTCCTCGGTGGAGGGATACCACAGGTCTGGGCGTGGGGTCGCCCCTCCACCGGCTACGCCGGTCCCCCTCCCCCGTTTCACGGGGGAGGATCACGGAGAGATCGCGCCTCATCTACCGTTGTCATCTGTGGGTGTGTGGGCGCCGAGTTGCTTGCTTGTCCTTTTCTGTCCGCTCCTTGTCCCGGCGGGGCCTTTCGGGCAGTGTGGTGGCGCCCTACCCTCTCCACATCAACATGCACATGAGGGTCTCAAAATGTCCGATACCGCCTTGCTCGTCATCGATGCGCAGGAATCGTTCCGGCAACGCGCCAGTTGGAACGAGGTCGACTCGCCGACTTACCTTCGTAACCAACAGGCGCTGATCGATGGGGCGAAGGCGCGCGGCTGGAAGATCGTACGGGTGCTGCATGCGGAGCCCGAGGGGATTTTCTCGTTGGCGTCCGGATTCGTACGGCCAATTGCTGATCTCAACTGCCAGCCGGACCTCGAGTTCATCAAGTGGCGGCATTCGGCGTTCGTCGGGACGCCCCTGGAGGTATTCCTGATCGAGAACGGCATCCGGCGGCTGGTGGTTTCGGGCATTCGCACCGAGCAGTGCTGCGAGACGACGACGCGGCATGGGTCGGACCTCGGCTGGTCGGTCGACTACGTGACCGAGGCCACGCACACCATGCCGCTGACGGACGCGACCGGGCACACCTGGAGCGTTGCGGAGCTGAAGGCCCGGACGGCGGCGGTCCTCGACGGGCGGTTCGCCCGGGTGTGCGCCATTGCCGAGGCGCTGGCCGGGCGTGCCGAGGCTGCTGCCGCATGATGAAGGAGCCGCGCCGGATCGCCGTCTATGTGGTGCTGCCGGCGCGGACCCTGCTGCTCGACGTGGCAGGGCCGATCGAGGCCCTGCGCAAGGCCAACCACCTGCAGGACGAGGTGGCGTTCGATGTCCGCTATGTCGGGGCGCTGCCGGAACTGACGAGTTCGATTGGCCTCAGGATCACCGGCATCGGGCCGCTGCCCGAGGTGGTCGAGCCGGGGGCGATGATCGTGCTGTCGGGGAATACCGACGAGCCGCTGGATACGGGCGTGCCGGTCGAGGCGGCGGATGCCGGGTCCGACGAGGTGGTGGCGTGGCTCGCGCGGGTGGTGCAGCCGGGTATCCGGCTGGTCTGCATCTGCTCGGGAGCGCTGCTGGCGGCACGGGCCGGGCTGCTCGACGGCAAGGCATGCACGACGCATTTCACCGACTGCGCGCTGCTGCAGGAGGCGGCGCCGACGGCGCGGGTGCTGGAGAACCGGCTGTATGTCGAGGATGGCGAGCGTTACTCCAGCGCCGGGATCACCGCTGGCATCGACCTGATGCTGCACATTGTCGGGCAGTTGACGTCGCCGGCAACGGCGGCGGCGGTGGCGCGGTATCTGGTGGTGTACCTGCGGCGGGCCGGGACCGATCCGCAGCTGTCGCCATGGCTCGAGGGACGCAACCATATCCATCCGGCGATCCACCGGGTGCAGGATGCGATCACCGCCGACCCGGCGCGCGACTGGCCGCTCGAAGCGCTGGCGCAACTGGCGTTCGCGAGCCCGCGGCATCTGTCGCGGCTGTTCAACGAGCATGCCGGGATGAGCATCCCCGACTACGTCAACCGGCTGCGGGTGGCGCTGGCGCAGCAACTGCTGGCCGAGACGCGGCTCGACATGGAGCGGGTAGCTGAGCAGGCCGGGTTCGCCTCGTCGCGGCAGCTCAGGCGAGCATGGGGGCGGATCAACCAGACCCCGCCGAGCGCGGCGCGGCAGCATTAGGGAACACCGAGCGCGGGACGACGTTGGGCGTTTATCGACAGGAGTCCAGCATGTTGTCACATTACTCTCGTCCATCGCAGCCAGTGGCGTCGTGGTTGGGGCACAAGGCCCTTCAAGCGGCGGTGCGTCAAAGCTATGCTTCACGCATGAGCGATCCATTCGACCTTGTCGCCAGCGGCGATCTCGACGGCTTGCGAGCGGCCCTGGCGCATGAGCCGGGGCTGGCCCGAATGCGGCACGCCAGCGGGGCGTCGCTGGTGGCGTGGGCCGCCTACGTGGGCAATGTCGGAGCTATCGCCGCGATCCGGGCGGTGCCGGTGGAACTCGACCCGTACGAGGCGATCATCCTCGGGGATGGCGAGGTGCTGAACGCGGCGCTGGCAGGCGGCTGGGACGGCAATGCGCTGTCGCCGGACGGCTTCGCGCCGCTGGCGCTGGCGGCGTTCTTCGACAATGGGCCGGCGTTCGACCTGCTGTTGCCGATCACCGAGGACGTGAGCCGGCAGGCGGACAACCCGCAGCGGGTGGCGGCGCTGCATGCGGCGACGGCGAAGCGCAACGCGGCGATGGTCGAGAAATTGCTGCGGGCCGGGGCGCAACCGGACCAGCCGCAGGCGGACGGATTCACGCCACTGCATGTGGCAGCGCAGCATGGTGACGCGGCGATCGTGGGGCTGCTGGTGCTGTTCGGAGCGGATGTGCGGAAGACGAATGCCAAGGGCATGGATGCCGCGGCGCATGCGCGCGAGGGCGGACATGATTGGCTGGCGGCGCGGCTGGAGCGGTAGCGGGCTACGGGCCGGGACATGCCACAAGCCCGATGTCACCCCGGCGCGGGCCGGGGTCCGTCCTGGGGTATTTCCACATGCCATAAGGGTTGAGAGACCTCAGGCTGGGTCCCGGCCTGCGCCGGGATGACCCGGTGGGGGTGTGAGAACCGTGCGCGAGCCCTGGCCGGTACTCCTGCGAAAGTCTGCGGCGGCGCGCGATATTGTTACGGTGATTTAATGTGCGCCTCGCGGGCGCGATGTTATCGTTTTTTGCAGATTGTCTGCCCTGTGCGCTGTCCTCCGGCCGGGGCCAAATTGCATTTGGGAATGGTCGCTTGATCCGGCAGATACTGATTTCGCTCGTCATCGTGGGAGCGGCAGCAGCCGCCTATGTCTTCCTGGTGCCGGGTGCGCCGGAGCAACTCGCCAAGTTCGGCATCACCATCCCCGTCGCGGAGCCGGCAGTGGCGGCGACCGGGGCGGACGGACAGACGGGGGGCGGTAACGCGCCGGCGGGAGCCGGTGGCCAGGGCGGCGCAAACGGCCAGCGACCGGCCGGAGCCGGCGCCCGCGGCGGCGCTCGGGCCATGGTGGTGGTGACGCAGCCGGTGGTGCTGGCGACGATCAACGACAAGCTGACCGCCATCGGCGAAGGCGCGGCGGCGCACTCGGTGACGGTAATGTCGCCGGCGACCGGGACGCTCGCCGAACTTTCGGTGCAGCCCGGGCAGGTCGTCGCGGCTTTCCTCTGTGAAGTTATCTGTTCGGTCGCACCGTAATGACGCCCGGAAGCGGCATTTCGTTTCACTTGATCCGATGTTTACACGACACCAGGTTGCCAAAATTCTTTACATATATCGACAGTTGTTGCGGATACGCACTTGCGCTTGCTACTATTCGAGATCCCGGTGTTACTAAGTGTCGATACTTAGTTCAAACGAGGCAATGACATTGCGCGCATGGTTGAGGGTCGGCGCGGTGAGAGGCAGCCGCCATTGGTGGTCCGGGGAGAAAGCGAAGCTCCGCGGCGCGAACGCTCGACGTCCGGCGTGGCGCGCGGACCTGCACGATGCGTGCCGCTTCAATACTCGCTGAGATGGGGAGGACGACGGGCCGGAAAAGACGAAGGCGCGGAGCCGGAGCTCCGCGCCCCACCGGCGAAACAACGAGGGAGCGTCAGCCCTCGCCGCCCTGCCGATGAATCGGCCGCCGCCTGTCTAGGTTGGCGGCTCGTCGAACTAACGAGGCATGGGGCCAAAGGTTTCTGCACTAACGAGAAAAACCGGAGGAGCGTCGCGCGGGCCTGGGTGGAGCCGAAAAGCAAAACCCCGCGCCAGGGGCGCGGGGCCGAGGCGTCGGTGCAAACAACCTCTGCCGGAGCGAACTCCGGTGCCCCGAGCCTAGCATCGCGCGGCGCGCTGGTCATCGCTGGCGACACGAGTTGCACCGCTGAACGCAAGTGTCCGGCGCAGATGCTTAAATCTTAATCAATAGTTAGCCCGGCTGCCCGCGAAAGTAGCACTTCGCTGAACAGCAAGCATGGCTGCATACAACGCACTGGTACGGAACCGGTTCCATACCTATGTCGAATCAATCGCTTAGGACTTTTCCCGACCTGTGGCACGGCGATTGCACCCCTCGTTGCCGGTGCAAACAACCAACTGTCGGAGGTTAACATGACAGCTAATCGCGTACTGGCCGGTATCGGCCTGGGGGTGGCGATGACTGTGGGCGGGCTCGCGCCCGTCACTGCGTTCGCGCAGGAGACGATCAAGGTGGGTGTGCTTCACTCGCTGTCGGGCACGATGGCGATTTCGGAGACCACCCTGAAAGACACCATGCTGTTCCTTATCGACGAGCAGAACAAGAAGGGCGGTCTCCTCGGCAAGCAGCTCGAGGCCGTGGTCGTCGATCCGGCGTCCGACTGGCCGCTGTTCGCCGAGAAGGCCCGCGAACTGATCGCCGTGGGCAAGGTTGCTGCCGTGTTCGGCTGCTGGACCTCGTCGTCGCGCAAGTCCGTGCTCCCGGTGTTCAAGGAGCTCAACTCGATCCTGTTCTACCCCGTGCAGTACGAGGGTGAAGAGTCCGAAAAGAACGTGATCTATACCGGTGCCGCTCCAAACCAGCAGGCCATTCCCGCCGTCGACTACCTGATGAGCGAAGATGGCGGCTCGGTGAAGCGCTGGGTGCTGGAAGCCACCGACTACGTCTACCCGCGCACGACCAACAAGATCCTCGAGCAGTACCTCAAGGACAAGGGCGTCGCCGCTGAAGACATCAAGGTGAACTACACGCCGTTCGGGTTCTCCGACTGGCAGACCGAAGTCGCCGCGATCAAGGAATTCGGTTCGGCCGGCAAGAAGACCGCCGTGGTTTCGACCATCAACGGCGACGCAAACGTGCCGTTCTACAAGGAACTGGGCAACCAGGGCGTTTCGGCCGAGGACATTCCGGTCGTCGCCTTCTCGGTCGGCGAAGAAGAACTCGCCGGCATGGATACCTCGGCCCTCGTCGGCCATCTGGCCGCGTGGAACTACTTCCAGTCCGTCGATACCCCGGCCAATGCCGAGTTCATCAAGGCCTGGCACACCTACATCAAGAGCGACACGCGCACGACCAACGATCCGATGGAAGCGGCCTATCTCGGCTTCAACCTCTGGGTCCAGGCCGTCGAGAAGGCCGGCACCACCGATACCGATGCCGTGCTGAAGGCCATCGTCGGCCTCTCGGTTCCGAACCTGACCGGTGGCACCGCCACCGTGCTGCCGAACCATCACCTGACGAAGCCGGTGCTGATCGGCGAAATCCAGGCTGACGGCCAGTTCGAGACCGTGTGGAAGACCGACGGCGACGTGCCGGGCGACGCCTGGTCCGACGTGCTGCCGGAAGACAAGGGCATCGAAGCCGACTGGACCGATCCGCTGACCGGTTGCGGCCACTTCGACACCGCCACCAAGACCTGCGGCGCGGCTCCCGCTCCCTGATCCTGACACTTCGGGCGGCGGCATTCGTGCCGTCGCCCACCTGTCTACCTTCCCGGCGATAGAGCGACCACGATGGCCACCCGAATTCTTTCTCTGATTGCCCTCCTGCTCGCTATGATTTTCGCCCCTGTGACAGCGATGGCGCAGGACGACTTCGCCGCCCAGGTGAACGCGCTTGGACCCGGCAGCTTCGCCGACCGCGAAAAGGCGATCAACGCCCTGGTCGCGACGGGCGATGAGCGCGTGCCGCCGATCCTCCAGGCACTCTCCGACGGCGACCTCTACATTCGCAAGGTCGACGCCAAGGTGCTGTTCGGCACTAAGGCCGGGGGCGCGTTCGCGCTAAAGGACCCGGTGGATGGCGCCGATCTCGGGACCGCACCGAGCGCCGACATCGAGAAGGTGAAGTCCAACAACGGGCTGCGCGGCAAGATCCGCACCGCCATCGGCAAGATGACGCTGCTCAGCACAGATGGCGCGGCGCGGCTCTCCGCGGCGCAGAACGTGCTGAAGAATGCCGATCCGGCGATGCTCGAACTGCTCGACCAGGCGCTCACCACCGAGGCCGACCCCAAGATCAAGAGCACGATGGAACTGGCGCGCGCCGTTATCGTGCTGAAGACCGAGGGGACGCTCGAGGCCAAGCGCGCCGCGGTCGAAACCGTCGCCTCGCATGGCGACCGGGCGGCACGCACGGTGCTCGCCAACAACCTCGATAGCGCGCCCGAGGAACTGAAGCCGGTTATCCAGTCGGGCATCAACCAGATCGACGGCACGCTGGTGGTGTGGGATGTGGGGCAAAACCTGCTCTATGGTATTTCGCTGAGCTCGGTGCTGCTGCTAGCGGCCATCGGCCTCGCCATCACCTTCGGCGTGATGGGCGTCATCAACATGGCGCATGGCGAGATGGTGATGCTGGGGGCCTACACCACCTATGCGGTGCAGTTGCTGCTGCAGGCCGTGGCGCCCGGGCTGATGGAGTATTCACTGGCCTTCGCGGTGCCCGCGGCGTTCCTGTTCACGGCGCTGGTCGGCGTTGCCATCGAGCGCGGCATCATCCGCTGGCTCTATGGACGCCCGCTCGAGACGCTGCTTGCCACCTGGGGCCTGTCGCTGGTGCTGCAGCAGGCCGTGCGCACGGTGTTCGGGCCGACCAACAAGCCGGTATCGCCGCCGACCTGGATGAGCGGCACGTTCGACTTGTGGAACATCAGCTTCACCTGGAACCGGCTGTGGATCATCGTCTTCGCCATCGCGGTGTTCGCGATCCTGCAGATCATCCTCAACCGCACGCCGCTGGGCCTGCAGATGCGGGCGGTGACGCAGAACCGCCGCATGGCCTCGGCCATGGGTATCCGCACGCCGTTCGTCGATGCCATGACCTTCGGGCTCGGTTCGGGCATTGCGGGGCTCGCGGGCGTGGCGCTCAGCCAGATCGACAACGTCTCGCCGAACCTGGGGCAGAACTACATCATCGACAGCTTCATGGTGGTGGTGTTCGGCGGGGTGGGTAACCTGTGGGGCACGCTGGTGGGCGCGCTGTCGCTGGGCGTCGCCAACAAATTCCTCGAGCCCTATGCGGGCGCGGTGCTCGCCAAGATCGTCATCCTGGTGCTCATCATCCTGTTCATCCAGCGCCGCCCGCGCGGCCTGTTCGCGCTCAAGGGCCGGTCGGTGGAATCGTGATCACGCAACTGCTTTTTCGCGCGCTCGATCGCAAGGCCATCTGGCTGGTCGCCGCGCTGCTTCTCGTCGCCGTCGCCATTCCGGCCGCCAACCTGTGGCTGCCGGAGGGCAGCCCGCTGCATGTGCCGAATTACGCGGTGCCGCTGTTCGGCAAGTACCTCAACTACGCGCTGCTGGCGCTGGCGCTCGACCTGGTGTGGGGCTATTGCGGCATTCTATCGCTCGGCCACGCGGCGTTCTTCTCGCTCGGCGGCTACGCCATGGGCATGTACCTGATGCGCCAGATCGGCTCGCGCGGCGTCTATGCCAACCCGGTGCTGCCGGACTTCATGGTGTTCCTGAACTACAAGGAGCTGCCCTGGTTCTGGAACGGCTTCGACCTGTGGTGGTTCGCCTTCATCATGGTGCTGCTCGTGCCCGGCGCGTTGGCCTTCGCCTTCGGCTGGTTCGCGTTCCGCAGCCGCGTGACGGGCGTCTACCTGTCGATTATCACGCAGGCGATGACCTACGCGCTGCTGCTGGCGTTCTTCCGCAACGACCTGGGGCTCGGCGGCAATAACGGGCTTACTGACTTCAAGGACATCCTCGGCTTCAACGTGCAGGCGCCGACCACGCGCGCCGCGCTGTTCGCGCTATCGGCGATCTTCCTCGCCCTGGCGGTGGTGATCTGCTCGGCCATCGTCAACTCCAAGCTCGGCAAGGTGATGGTGGCGGTGCGCGACGGCGAAAGCCGCACGCGCTTCCTCGGCTGGCGGCCGGAGAACGTGAAGCTGTTCGCCTTCATCGTCTCCGCCATGCTCGCCGGCATCGCCGGGGCGCTCTACGTGCCGCAGGTCGGCATCATCAACCCGGGCGAATTCGACCCGGCCAACTCCATCGAAGCGGTCATCTGGGTCGCGGTTGGCGGCCGTGGCACGATTATCGGTCCGATCATCGGCGCGGTGCTGGTCAATGCCGGCAAGTCGGTCTTCACCGGCGCCTTCCCCGACTTCTGGCTCTACTGCCTGGGCGGTCTGTTCATCTTCGTGACGCTGTTCATGCCCAAGGGAATCGTCGGGCTGTTCACCCGCGTCCGGGCACGCAAGGGCAATGAGGCGAGTTCCGCCGCGGAAGCGGGCGAGGACGCCTCCACCCTGCCCAATGGTACACCGCCCCTTGCCAAGCCGGAGCCGGCCGAATGATCGATAAAGC
>Ga0209512_1004403_pt1 | contig 12345 bp, 9 predicted proteins | sample frozenSSSSmetaG_FD_184142 | JGI IMG/M metagenome (GOLD analysis project Ga0209512, IMG submission 184142) | Glacier valley bacterial and archeal communities from Borup Fiord, Nunavut, Canada, to study Microbial Dark Matter (Phase II) -... | ecosystem: Environmental > Aquatic > Freshwater > Ice >... | reverse complement strand
GAACAGTTACTTTCATTATACGATGAAGATGCAGCGCATTTTAGCCCAAAATTAAAAATTCGTCAACCTGAAACCCAAGGATTGGTTACTGGCAAAGAAGCTTTACGGGCTTGGTGGCAAGATGCTTTTGATCGGTTGCCAACATTACATTATAAAGTAACTTCTCTAACTGCCAATGCAGATCGAGTATTTATGGAATATGTTCGTACCGTCGAAAATGAAGAAGACATGCTTGTAGCCGAAGTTCTTGTTGTTAAGGAGAATAAGATCGTGGCTTCCAGAGTCTATCACGGATAGTTTAAGATTTAATTAACATACAAAAAATGCCCTTTTAGTTAGATTTACAACTTATTAATAAACCCCAATTATGAGAAAAACCTACATTTTTTTGTTTGCAATTGTTGTGTCAATTGTATTGACTAATTGTAAATCGGATGAAAATAAGCAAGATTTCACGGCTTTGACTAAAAGTTATTTTGACGATAAAAACGCATTGGATCCTTTGGGCGCTACTCAAAATGGTCAATCGGCATACAATGATCAGTTGCAATTTGAAATGACAGATTCTTATAGAAAAACACAAGCAACTTTTTTTAATAAGTACGAAACAGCATTGGCCAAAATAGACCAAACGACTCTTTCAAAAGAAGAGAAAAATAGTTTCGAAATTATGAAATGGGAAATTCAAGCTGGGAAACTAGTATTGAAACAACCTTCAAACTTAATGCCTATCCATCAATTCTGGGGAACTCAAGTGACCATGGGGCAATATGCAGGTGGAACCTCTGCTCAACCTTTTAAAACCGAAAAAGATTACGCCAATTTCTTAAAAAGAATGGACAAGTATGCTGTTTGGATTGATTCGGCAATGGTATATATGAAAAAAGGAATAAAAGAAGGTGCCGTTTTGCCAAAAGCTTTAACCCTAAAAGTAATTCCACTCTTTGCAGACATGCCAACAGCAAAAATAGAGGACAATTTATTTTATTCTTCTATAAAATTAATGCCAACTTCTTTTAGTGATGCTGTTAAAAAAGATTTGACTGCCAAATATACCATAGCAATCAATGAAAAGTTAGTTCCACAGTATAAAAAAATGACTGACTTCTTAAAAAACGAATACCTTCCAGCTTCCAGATCAACCAGTGGAATAGGTAGTTTACCTTTTGGAAAAGAACTTTATAAAGCATATGTAAAACAATGGACTACTACTGAAATGACCCCTGAAGAAATTCACGAACTTGGTTTGAAAGAAGTGGCGCGTTTGACAATTGAAATGGAAAAAGTCAAAAATCAAGTTGGTTTCAAAGGGACTTTATTGGCGTTTTTTGATGACGTAAGAAATAAAAAAGAACTTAAACCATTTCATAAACCCGAAGAAGTAATTGCAAATTTTGAAAAGATTTACACTAAAATAAAACCAAATGTAGATAAGCTTTTTTCGCTTCAACCTCAATCTAAATTTGAAATTAGAAGAACAGAAGCTTTTAGAGAAAAAACAGCAAGTGCTGAATATAATCAAGGATCTGCAGATGGAACCCGACCAGGTATTTTTTATGTTCCTGTTCCAAATGTAACAGAGTATAATGTTTATGGCGACGAAGATTTATTCTTGCATGAAGCTATTCCTGGGCATCATTTTCAGATTTCCTTACAACAAGAAAATGCAGCTTTACCTGATTTTAGAAAGTTCGCTTGGTTTGGTGCCTATGGTGAAGGCTGGGCATTATATACAGAGAGTTTAGGAAAAGAATTAGGATTGTATCAAGATCCATATCAATATTTTGGAATGTTGGGCAATGAAATGCACAGAGCTGTTCGATTGGTGGTAGATACAGGAATGCACAACAAAGGATGGACTAGAGAACAAGCCATAGCGTATTCACTAGCTCATGAAGCTGAAAGTACAGAAAGTATCACTACAGAAATTGAAAGATATATGGCAATTCCAGGTCAAGCTTTGTCTTATAAAATTGGTCAATTGAAAATTATGGAATTACGTAAAAAGGCAGAAACCAAAATGGGAGCTCAATTTGACATCAAAAAATTCCATGAAAAAGTATTAGAATCAGGTGTTTTGCCGTTGGCGTTATTAGAAAATAAAATTAATGAATGGATTAAAGAAAACTAGTTTATTTTTTAATTTAATTTGTTTAATTAGCATTGAATCAAGAGATGCTGTAAATTTATTTAAATCCCATTTCGCTTTAAGTGAAATGGGATTTTTCAATTTATATAATTATAAAACATAAAAAAACTAGCATCGTTTAAGAATAACGAAAACGTTAAAGGGAACAAAATCAATCAATTTTGTTCATAAAAATTCGTCTCTTAATAAATATAATTACTTTTAAAAAATATTAAGTTTTAGCTTATTGTTAAAAAATCTAATTATAAAAGATAAATTATAAAAAAATGAGATTAAAAATTGCACTACTCTTATTCTGCGGTTTTTTAGCTTTAGGAGCTAGAAGTCAAAATAATAAAGCGGAGATTGACGAGAAAGTAACCGAACTACTTTCTAAAATGACCATTGAAGAAAAAGTTGGTCAAATGACTCAAATTACAATTACCACATTTGACGTTAAGGACAAAAAAGGGGAAATAGACTTGACAAAACTAAACGAAGCCATACAAAAATATCATATTGGTTCTATCTTGAATTGCCCAAATCCTGGTGCTCCAACAATTAAAAGATGGAATGAAGTAATTACAACTATAAGTAATGAAGCCAACAAAACTCGATTAAAAATCCCTGTCCTGTATGGTATCGATGCTATACATGGCTCAAGTTATACAGCTGGTGCAACTTTGTTTCCACAACAAATAGGAATGGCAGCTACATTCAACACAGACATTGTAAAAAGAGGCGCAGAAATTTCAGCATATGAAACTCGTGCTTCATCAATTCCTTGGGTTTTTTCACCCGATTTGGATTTACCTAGAAACCCTTCTTGGTCAAGAATGTGGGAGTCTTTTGGAGAAGATGTGTATTTGTCTGCTCAAATGGGAGAAGCGATGGTAAAAGGTTTTGAAGGAAATGATGTTGGTTCAAAATACAATGTGGCTTCCTGTATGAAACATTATATTGGTTATGGCAGCACAACGACAGGCAAAGACAGAACGCCAAGTATAATTCCAGAAAGAGTACTCAGACAGTTTGATTTGACCATATACCAAGCCGCAATTAAAGCTGGAGCCAAAAGTGTCATGATTAGTTCTGGCGAAATTAACGGAACACCAGTTCACGCAAGCAAATACTTGATTACAGATGTTTTGAAAAATGAATTGGGTTTTCAAGGAGTTGTAGTTACGGATTGGAAAGATATAATTTATTTGTATACTCGTCACAAAGTGGCTGAGAATAATAGAGATGCTGTAAAATTATCTGTAATGGCTGGAATTGACATGAGCATGGTTCCAGAAGATTATACTTTTTACAATGATTTATTGGATTTGGTTGCCAAAGGTGAAGTCCCAATGTCAAGAATTGACGATGCGGTAACTAGAATATTAAAAATGAAATTTGAATTGAATCTGTTTCAATCTACTGTAGCAAATTTAAAGGAGTATCCTAAATTTGGTTCGCAAGAATTTATTGATGTGGCTTATACTGCCGCATCGGAATCTATCACATTATTAAAAAACAACAATTCGGTTTTACCTTTAAATAAAAACGAAAAAATTTTAGTCACAGGTCCAACTGCAAATAGCATGAAATACTTGAATGGTGGCTGGTCTTACAATTGGCAAGGCGAGAACTCCGACACTTATGCCGCAGACAAAATGACTATTCTCGAAGCTTTACAATCAAAAACAGGAAAAGAAAATGTATTGTATACTCCAGGAGCAGATCTCGCCAATCTTGATGATACTGAAATTGCAAAAGCGGTTGAAATGGCCAAAGGAGTTTCTAAAATAGTTTTGTGCTTGGGTGAAAAGAATTATACTGAAACACCCGGAGATATCAGTAATTTATACCTAACAACTCCGCAAATTAAACTAGCATTGGCTTTATCAAAATTAAACATCCCAATTATTTTGGTTTTGAACGAAGGAAGACCCCGATTAATAAGCGATTTTGAGGACAAAATGAGTGCTATAGTACAATGCTATTTACCAGGAAACGAAGGAGCAAGAGCATTGACCGACATATTGTATGGTGATGTAAACCCTAGTGGCAGACTGCCTTATAACTATCCTAGATATCCAAATTCATTAGAAAAATACAATCGTAAATATACTGAAAGTTTAGGCGATGAGGAGCAAAATAATGATGCAGAATATGAAAAAAGTTATTCTCCACAATTCGAATTTGGAACTGGCTTATCGTATACCACATTTGAATATTCGAATTTGAATATAGACAAAACACAATTAAATACAACAGATGATTTAAAAGTTACTGTAGATATAAAAAACACAGGTAAAACAAATGGAAAAACTTCAATTTTACTCTATTTATCTGACAAAGTAGCGAGTATAACACCAGAAGTAAAAGCCTTAAAACGATTTGTGAAAATTAATCTTGCCCCTGGAGAAAGTAAAACTGTGACATTTACTTTGAACCAAAAAGATTTGCAATTTATAAACAATGACTTGAAATGGATTTCTGAAAAAGGAACTTTCAAAATTCAAGTTGATACCCTTATAAAAGAATTTGTTTTAAATTAGGTTGAGTTGACTAGTTAAGAAAGTGATAGCAATTCTAGGATTGTTGTCACTTTTTCTATTTTAATAAAAAAGCTTCAATTACTATTTGAAAACTTTATCTAAGAATTGATTTATAAAATTAGATTTTACACTTGGAAAAGTATCAGTCTCATTATAATCTTCACAAACAAAATTCGAATATCCCAAAATAACTCTGATGCCTGTTGGAAGTGCTTTAATAATATTTCTCTTTTCTGAGTCTAAAGTACTTTGTAAAAGTTTTGCTTTTTGTTTTTCATTTTTTAAATGAGACAAAGTAAGCATAACAGCAAAATTTAAAAGAGCTTTGGCCGTTTCACTCTTTACACCAATTTCATTTGAAATCATTTCTGAAATTCTACTTCTTTTAATCGAAAAAATTAAATTTAAAGGAATGAATCCCTCTTCTTCAAAAGAATAATTGATAGAGGATATCTTTCCGTTTTCAAATTCTATAGTTTTGTAGAAATTAGAGTTTGAAATTGAATCAATAATTTTATCATACAAAACATTGCTATTAATTATAGAATCGAGTCCAATCAAAACAGTACAAATACTTGCGTCAATTGATTTTCTGAGTGCTATTTCATTCTCTTCAAATTTTTTGCAAAATATTGAAATTAATGACGAAGATATAGTACTTCTAAGTTGACTAAGTAAAATGGGGGTCATATTTTATCTATTATCAAGTAAATACCTTATTTGAATTGACTTTAAATAATCGATAAAACGCATGCTATTATCGATAATCGGATAAATATATGAAAATTTTAACAAAAACCAAATAAATTCATTTTTATTTATCTAGCTACTAAGAGGATAAAAAAAATTAATCTTGCATAGTATCAATAAAATCTTAAAATCAGTGGTTTTTATTGAGTAAAAAAAATATAATTGTAGGGTAAAAAAAAATCTAAAATTGAATTGGTATTTTTTTTATTAAGTAGATTAATCCAAATAACCAGGGAAATAGTTGTTCATTATTGAAATAAGATCCTCCATTTTTAAAATTTTGTTTTGAAAACCAGATATCGCAGGCAATTTTTCGGCTTTTAGTCTGTCGTCTGGATTAACAGAACTAGTCAGCATTATAATTTCAACTTTTTGATCTTTCTCCAATTTTTGAAAAGCTTCTACAAATTCCCAGCCATCCATAACAGGCATGTTTATGTCAAGCAAAATCAGCATCGGAAATGGACAAACATTTCCTTCTTTTTTATATTTACCTGTATTAGTAAGATACTCTAAAGCTTGCTTTCCATTCAGAACGGTTTCAATATGATCTGTTATTCCTGCCTTCTTAATAAGCATTTTACTAATGAAATTAGTGGCTTTGTCATCATCTATTAGCAAAATAGAATTTAATTTTTTCATTGATTTTTAATTATTTCTTTCCTAAAGGTTATGGGTAAATCCTGATGCTATTACTTGATGTATGACTGTGTTTTAAAACAAAAAAACCCACTCGTTTGAGTGGGTTTTGTGGTACCTCCAGGGATCGAACCAGGGACACATGGATTTTCAGTCCATTGCTCTACCATCTGAGCTAAGGTACCGCTCCTAATGCGGGTGCAAATATAATATCTTTTTTAAATTAAACAATACATTTTTTAAAAAAAATCTATTCGTACCTTAGCACTTTTAAAAAACAAACTATGATTTTGACCATTGATATAGGAAATACAAGAATTAAAGGAGCTGTTTTTGAAGGCTATAACTCCTTGGAGTATTTTGTTTTTTCGAAAAAAGAAATAGAAGAAAAAATTGCAATTATTTTAAAAAAATACCAAAAAATAACACATTTGGTTGTAGCTTCTGTCGGGGATATAGAAAAAGAACTCTTTTTATCCTTCGAAAACAAGTTAGATCTATGGTTTATTTCCCATGAAGATACTTTTCCTTTTACCAACAATTACGCTACACCAAAAACATTAGGAATTGACCGAATGGTTTTGGCCGCAGGTGCAACATTACAATTTCAAGAAAAAAATAGATTGATTATTGACGCTGGCACCTGTATAACCTACGATTTTATAGATCAAAATGATGTGTATCATGGTGGTGCAATATCTCCTGGTTTACGTTTAAGATATGAATCATTACACAACTACACAGAAAAACTTCCTTTATTAACTTTAGAAAATCCAAAAAATGTAATCGGAGATTCAACTGCTCAATCCATTCATTCTGGAGTTGTAAATGGTTTGATCTATGAAATTGAAGGTTTTGTAGATGAATATACCGTACTATACACAAATTTTATAATAATTTTAACGGGAGGAGACACAGATTTTTTGGCTAAACGATTAAAAAATACCATATTTGCCAATTCAAATTTTCTTTTAGAAAGTTTGAACCAAATTTTTCAATATAAAATCAAAAATGATTAAAAAAATTATAGTTACTGCTTGTTTCTTTTTTACACTAATGTCTAATGCTCAAAGTGGAACTGCATCTCCTTATTCTTTTTTTGGAATAGGTGAATCCAGATTTAAAGGGAACCTTGAAAATCGCTCCATGGCTGGACTTAGCGTTGAACAAGACAGTCTTCATATTAACATTTTAAATCCTGCAAGTTTTGCAAGTGTTCGATTTACAACCTTTACTATAGGTGGAAACTATACTTCTACCAATTTAAAAACAGAAACCAAAAGCGAAAAAGCACAAAGAACTTCTCTTGATTATTTGGCAGTTGCTTTGCCTTTGGGTAAAATAGGTGTAGGTTTCGGATTAATACCCTTTACATCTGTTGGGTATAATATTCAATCATCAAACTCACAAACCGATGTTAATAATGTATTGAAAGGTTCTGGCGGTATAAACAAAGCATTCTTTTCATTAGGATATACCGTTATCCCAAATTTAGTTGTAGGTGCTGACGTACAGTATAGCTTTGGAAGAATAAACAATACGAATTTAGAATACATTTCGGGTGTAATGATAGGTTCTCAAGAAGAAAACAAAGCCGATCTAAATGGTTTTACAGCTAATTTTGGCGTTATGTATAAATATAAAATTGACAAAAAATTAAATTTATACAGTAGTTTAACATACACACCTCAAAGTAAATTGTCTTCTACAAATACTAAAACAAAATCTACAGTAAATTATAGCACCAATTTTGATGTTGCAATAATTGATATTGCTTCAGAAAAAGAAATCAGAACTGACCTAACGATTCCTGAAAAATTGTCTATTGGTATTGGTGTCGGACAAACCAAAAAATGGTTAGTTGGTACTCAAATGACTTTTCAAAATGTTGGAAAATTATCCGATGAATTCAACACCGCGGACAATGTAACTTACGGAAAATTCTCGAGCTACAGCATTGGTGGACATTACGTTCCAAACTTCAATGTTTTCTCAAAATATTATCAAAAAATAGTTTACAGAGCTGGTTTGAAATACACGAAAACTGGAACCACGATAAATTCTATAGATATTGATGAAAAAGCGGCAACTCTAGGATTTGGTTTGCCAATTTCTGGCACTTTTTCAAATATTAATATTGGATTAGAATATGGAAAAAGAGGAACCACGACAAATGGTTTAATCCAAGAAAATTATTTTACTTTGGCGATAAGTTTTTCTCTTAGTGACAAATGGTTTAGACAATCAAGAATTGAATAACAAAGAATATCAAATTCAATTTCCTTTATAATCAAATAAATTGGCATGTACTTTTTAAAAAAAAACATTTCTTCCCTTTTACTACTTTCCTTATTGGTTATAGTAGTTTTAGGTTGTGAAAGCAATTTTAAAGAAGTACAAAAAAATGACTATTCCGAGTTTGTTCCAAGTGGTGACGCTGACAACGTAAATTTAAAATACACAGACTCTGGAAAAATAAAGTCAATATTGATAAGTCCCAAAATGTTTGATTATGCCAACGTTGATTTTGCTTTTACTGAATTCCCCAAAGGAGTTGATGTAACTATATTTGATAATAATGGCAAAAAAACGTTTATTAAGTCAAATTACGCAATTTCCTACAAACCAACCAATATTATAGATTTACAAGGAAAAGTAAAAATTACATCCGAAGCTGGACAAATGCTCGAAACAGAACAATTGTATTTTGATCAAAAAAATGAATGGTTTTATACAGAGAAAAAATTTAAATTAACTGATGCTAAAGGAGGTTCTACCGGGCAAGGAATTGATTTTAGTAAAGATTTTAAAGTAGTGAACTCACAACGAATTGAAGGAGAAATTGAATCTTCGGAATAAAAAATATATAATTATGAATTTTTTAAAATACACATCCTATCTTTACTTGGCTTTTGGTATCTATTTTTTGTATGAAGGATATACAAAATGGAATTCAGACGAAACTCCTTTATTGAGTTTTGTAATTGCAGGTCTTGCAATTTTCATGTTTTTCTTTAGACAAAAGTTTGCAAAAAAATTTGAAAACAGAAATAAACAGTCCTAATAAATGGAAATTGGCATTATAATATTGTGTTTAATACTATGTGCTTTTTTTTCAGGAATGGAAATCGCTTTTATCTCTTCGAACAAGATATATTTGGAATTAGAAAAAAAACAAAATAATTTTCTTTCCAGAATACTAGTAAAACTTACAGAAAAGCCTTCAAAATTTATTGCAGCAATGCTTATCGGCAACAATATAGCGCTTGTAATTTATGGTTTCTTTATGGGAGAATTACTCATGAATTGGCTTTTATCCTTTAATTTAAATTTTTCTCATTTTTCCAGCCTCATACTTCAAACTACCGTTTCAACTATTATTGTATTAATTACAGCAGAGTTTTTACCGAAAGTTTTTTTTCAAATTTACGCCAATAATCTTATTAAGGTTTTTGCAATTCCAGCGTACTTCTTTTATCGATTATTTTATTTTATATCTACATTTCTAATTTGGATTTCCGATTTTATTTTAAAAAAATTCTTTAAAACCGAAGGCGATCAAGTGCAATTATATTTCAGCAAAATTGAACTAGGAAATTACATCACAGAACAAATGAGTACGGTGGAAGACCATGAGGAAGTAGATTCCGAAATACAGATCTTCCGTAATGCTTTAGACTTTTCAGGCGTGAAAGCGAGAGATGTAATGACGCCAAGAACAGAAATCGCAGCAATGGATGTTTTGGAATCTTTAGAAAACCTGAAAAATTTGTTTGTTGAAACTGGATATTCAAAAATTATAATTTGTCATAATTCATTAGACGATATCATTGGCTACGTAAATTCATTCGACTTATTCAAAAAACCAAACACAATAAAAGAGATCGTAATACCTGTAGAATTTATCCCAGAAGCAATCTACATAAAAGATGCGATGAATTTGCTAACAAAAAAAAGAAAAAGCCTTGCAGTAGTATTAGATGAATACGGTGGAACTTCTGGAATTGTAACCATTGAAGATATTGTAGAAGAACTTTTTGGAGAAATAGAAGACGAACATGATTCGGACGAAGAATTGATAGAAAAAGAGTTAGAAGACAATTCTTTTATATTCTCTGCACGTTTTGATGTTGAGTACCTCAATCAAAACTACAAACTGGCAATACCCGAAAGTGAATCGTATGGAACACTTGGAGGTTTCATAGTGAATTATACCAAGGAAATTCCTCAAAAAGGAGCTATTATCACTATCGAAAATTATCATTTTGTCATAGAAGAAGCCACAAATAAGAAGATTGAATTGGTAAAAATGACTATCAAAGACTGATAATTCTTTTTTAACTTAAAAAAAAAGAAAAAAAAAACAGTAGTTCTATAATTATTAATTAGATAATTGTATTTTCGCAAACAAAATTTTAAAATAAACAATAATAAACAATGGCAGTTTTATCAAAAATCAGACAACATTCGGCTATAATGATTGGAGTTATTGCTCTAGCATTATTTTCATTTATAATACAAGATCTTTTTACTAAAGGAAATTTTGGTAAAAGCTCAAAAGATGTTGGTAGCATCAATGGAAAAGATATCTCTTTTGAGGATTTTAGAATAAAAGTTAGTAATGTTGAGAAAAGTGGTCAAGGGATTACTGCAACTGAAGCTTCAAGAAGAGTATGGGATCAAGAAGTAACAATCGCATTACTTTCTGCCGAATTCGATAAATTAGGATTAAGAGTTGGTGAAAAACACATCTTAGACGTTCTTAAAGCAGATCAAAATATTGGAAAAAATCCAATGTTTTTAAATAGTGCTGGTATGTTTGATGAAGTAAAATTCAAAGAATATTTCAAATCAAATCCAGAGCAAGCTCAATATTTAAAAGACAGAGAAAAAGACGCAGAATTGAATGCTAAATTTCAAATTTACAACACTTTAATTAAAGCTGGAATTTATACCACTGAAAGCGAAGGGAAATTCAATTACGAAATAGGTGCAAACAAAGTGAACTTTGCTTATGTAGCAGGTTTATATTCTACAATAAAAGATAGTGATGTAAAAGTTACTGATGCAGAAATTGTTGATTTCATGAAATTGAGTCCTAAAAAATTCAAATCAGAAGAAACTCGCAAAGTTGAATACGTTTTAATTGAAGACAAAGCATCTGCTGCAGATGAAAACGAAATTAAATCAAAAATTACTGGATTATTGTCAGGAAGTGTAGTTTACAATTCTGCTACAGCAAAAAATGATACAGTAGCAGGTTTCAGAACAACTCCAAATGTAATAGAATTTGTAAATTCTAATTCAGATGTTCCTTATGATTCAACTTATGTTCCTAAAAATAATTTACCTGCTTTAGATGCTGACAACTTGTATAATTTAGCTCCTGGAGCTATTTATGGTCCTTATATTTTTGGAAAATACTACTGTATTTCTAAATCATTAGGCAGAAAAGCTGGAGTTAATGTTAAAGCAAGCCATATATTAATTGGGTATGAAGGTTCTCAAACTCCAAATACAAAAGAAAAAAGAACAAAAGAAGAAGCAAAAGCAAAAGCAGAACAAATTTTAGCTCAAGTTAATGCAAATCCAGATAGTTTTTTAATGTTGGCTTTCACCAATTCTGATGATTCATCTGCTCAACAAGGCGGTGATTTAGGTTATTTTGGACCAAATCAAATGGTAAAACCTTTTAACGATTTTGTTTTTAATAATGGAATAGGAAAAGTTGGTTTAGTTGAAACTCAATTTGGTTTTCACATTATCAAAATCACAGACAAACAAGACGGTATTCGTTTGGCTACTGTAGCTCAAAAAATTGAAGCTTCAGAAGCTACTTCTGATAAAGTATTTACACAAGCAACAAAATTTGAAATGGATGTTGCTGACAAAGATTTCAATAAAGTTGCAAAAGATATGGCGCTTACTGTTGCTCCGGGAGTAACGGTTAAAGCAATGGATGAGAATTTTGGTTCATTAGGTAATCAAAGAACTATCGTAAGATGGGCTTTTGAAAAAGACTCTAAAGAAGGTGCTACAAAAAGATTTGAAGTAGCTAATTTGGGTCATGTTATTGCAAAAGTAAAATCTATTGATAATTCAGGTTTAGTTCCAGTTGATCAAGCAAGACCTTACGTGGAGTCTATTCTTAAAAATAAGAAAAAAGCAGAAATGCTTAAAGCAAAAATGAATGGTTCTTCTTTGGAAGCTATTGCAAAAGCTACAGGTTCTACAGTACTACAAGCTACAAATGTAACTTTAGAAAATCCAGTTTTAGCTGGA
>Ga0209512_1004393_pt1 | contig 12370 bp, 9 predicted proteins | sample frozenSSSSmetaG_FD_184142 | JGI IMG/M metagenome (GOLD analysis project Ga0209512, IMG submission 184142) | Glacier valley bacterial and archeal communities from Borup Fiord, Nunavut, Canada, to study Microbial Dark Matter (Phase II) -... | ecosystem: Environmental > Aquatic > Freshwater > Ice >... | reverse complement strand
GCTGTTCGACGGCGCGCTCCACACCATGATGCTGTCGGTGGTGCTGATCGTCTTCGTGGTGTCGCTGCGCAAGGTATCGGCCAATATCCGCGCCATCCTGCTGCGCGCCGTGCATGGCCGCATCGAAGCGACGCGGCTCGCTTCCGAGCTCGATACCGCGCTCGAAACCATGCAGCACGGGCTGTGCATGCTCGATGAGCGCGGGCTGATCCTCGTCGCCAATGACCGCGCCGAGCTGATCTTTTCGACCCTGATCCCCGGCAACTGGACCGGCCGGCCCTTCGCCGCGATGATCTCGTCGGCCGCGGCGCGCGGCACCCTGCCGCAGCGCTCGTCGGAGAACCTGCTCTCGACCGTCAACGAGGGCGGCGGCGGCAAGGTGGTCTTGAAGCTCGCCGATGGCCAGTATTGCGAGGTGACGGTTTCGTCGCGCCAGGACAAGACCGTGCTGCTGTTCGAGGACATCACCGAGCGCGTCAAGGCCGAAGAGCGCATCAACTACATGGCGCATTACGACACGCTCACCGGCCTGCCCAACCGCGCCTATTTCACCGAGCAGGTGGAAGCCGACCTCGAGCGCCGCCGCCACGGCAAGACCCAGGACATGGCCATGCTGATGATCGTCGACATCGACGACTTCAAGCACGTCAACGACACCATGGGCCACCTGATCGGCGACCGGGTGCTGGTCGAGACGTCGGAGCGGCTGAGCCGCGTGCTCGGCAAGGACAGCCTCGTGGCCCGGCTGGGCGGCGACGAATACGTGGTCTATCGCGCCGGCGGCGTGCAGCTGACCGACACCGTCACCGATCCCGAGAAGATCCTCGGCGCCTTCCGCAGCGCCTACGAGGTGGGGGGCGAAATGTTCTCCGTCAACGTCTCGGTCGGCGTCGTCACCGTCACCGTGGCGCCCGACCATCTCGACAACCTGATGACCAAGGCCGACCTCGCGCTCTACAAGGCCAAGGGCAACGGCAAGGGCCAGGCCCAGGTGTTCCACGACGAGATGGACACCGACTATCGCTATCGCCAGCGGCTGAAGGCCGACCTGAAGCAGGCCGTGGCCGATGGCGCGCTGAGCCTCGTCTACCAGCCGATCGTCGACCTGAAGAGCCGCCGCGTCGCGAGCTGCGAGGCGCTGGCGCGCTGGCACCACCCCGAACTTGGCTCCATCCCGCCCTCGCTGTTCATCCCGATCGCCGAGGAAACCGGCATCATCTCCGACATCTCCAAGTGGGTGCTGAAGGCCGCGACAGCCGAGTGCAAGAACTGGCCTGAGGAAGTGTCGGTGTCGGTGAACATCTCGGCCCGCGACTTCCGCAATGCCGACATTCCCGCCATGGTGAAGGCGGCGCTCACCGCTGCCGACCTCGCTCCGCACCGGCTGGAGGTCGAGGTGACCGAGACGGCGCTGATCGAGGAGAAGTCGGTCGCCACCAAGGTGCTGAACAAGCTGGCCAAGCAGGGCATCGGCATCGCGCTCGACGATTTCGGCACCGGCTATTCGTCGCTGAGCTACCTGCAGGCCCTGCCCTTCACCAAGCTGAAGATCGACCGCTCGTTCGTGATGGATATCGGCGAGAATCCGCGCTCGCTGAAGCTGCTCAGCAACGTCGCGCAGCTGGGCAAGGACATCAACCTGATCGTCACGGCCGAAGGCATCGAGACCGAGGAACAGCTCAACGCCATCGCCACCCACACCAAGGTGGACCAGATCCAGGGCTACCTGTTCGGCGTGCCGCTGCCGCGCCGTGAAGTGGCCGAACTGATCGCCCGCATGGCGGCCCGCTCGGAGGCCGCCGCGCCCCTGCGGCTGCCTGCCGCAGCTAACCGTAAACGTGGTTAATCCCCGTTAAGGTTCTGCCGAACCTATAGAAATTCCGACAGCCACGCATCAGCGCGCAAACCTATGCTCAGGGCGCGCGCATTGCCTGCAATTTTAGGAATTTCAATATGCCTAACGAAAGGTTAAACTTTGCATATAAGTTGCGGAGTACCTTATGCGTTCGGATGACGGCACGGCAGTAGCGTCAGCTGCCCCGGTTTCGAGGTTTGCCGGCACACTTATGGACATACTGGACCGCGTCGAATACTCGCGCGTCCGCATGGATGTAACCGACAATCCAATTTACCGCCTGCGCTACGATGCTTACCGGCGCGAGCAATTCGTTCCGATGAACGATGCCGGCATTGTTGTGGATGATCTCGAAACCGTGCCGAATGGCATGAGCTTCGGCGTGCATATCGACGGTGAGCTGGTCAGTTCCATCCGTATCCACCATGTCAGCGCGCAATACCCCTTCGGTCCCAGCATGAAGAGCTGCCCGGATGTACTGTTGCCGTTGCTGGCGCGCGGGCAGACCTTCATCGACCCCTCGCGTTTCACTGCCGACTACGAGGCGTCGCTGGCCTATCCGGCACTGCCGTTCCTGACGCTGCGCATTGCGGTGATGGCGTCGCAATACTTCGGCGCCGATGCCTGCCTGGCGCTGGTGCGGCCCGAGCACACGGCGTTCTACCGCCGCGTCTTCGGCTCGGAGGAAATGTCGGACGTCCGGGAATACCCCGGCCTCGCCTTCCCGGTGCAGTTGTTCGGCGCCTATGTCGATACCAAGCTGCCATCGACGCTGCGGCGCTATCCGTTCTTCATGTCGACCGCCGAGGAGCGCGAAAAGCTGTTCGCCCGCGCCCAGGACGAGCATTTCGAGGCGCCGCAGCGCGCCAGCTCGCGTCTGGCCTACGAGCGGGCCCTGCTCGAGGCCCAGTTCGGCAGGATGTCCGTTGCGGCGGAATGACAACGCTGCCAGCGATCGGACGTTGAAGGGGCCGTTGGCTCGCTTGGTTTTGGTGGGCTGAACGCTGCCACACACTCGGTGTCATCCCGGCGCAGGCCGGGACCCGCGGCCTGGGGTTTGTCTGCCTGTCGCGAGGTTTGAATGACCTCAGGATAGGCCCCGGCTTGCGCCGGGGTGACCCTGTGGGTGGGCAGAATTGTGCCCACTCGCCCCCCTACGCTTCCGGGATCCACACCAGCATCGATCCCTGGCCGCGGTTGGCCCAGAGGTAATAGGGCAGCGCGGTGAGGGTGGCGGGCGCCTCGCTCGGCGGAGCCGTGCGGTAGAGGGTGTTCCACTCGGCCTCGTCGATGGCGGTGGCCGGCGCCGTGAGGGTAACCACGCCGTCGAACAGGTCATCGCGCTGGCGGACGGCGAGTTCGCTCTGCCGTGGCAGCTTGAACCGTTGCACCGTGCCGCCCGGATTGTCGGCCTCCTCGATGCAGTAGACCAGCGGGCCACGCTTCAGCGCCACGCGCCCGGCATCCATCACCACCGCCGGGTGGGCGAAGACGCGTTCGGCCGGCATCGGCAGGTCGAGCGCGATGCTGTCGCCCTTCGCCCAGGTGCGGTGGATGGTGGCGTAGCCGTTGACCACCTTGGCCTCGACCGCCTGGCCGTTGACGGAGATGGTCGCCGACCGGCACCAGCCGGGGACGCGCAGCTTCACGTCGAAGGCCTTCGGGGCCTCGGGATCAATGGCGATGGCGACGGCGCCCGACCACGGGTAGTTGGACACCTCGCGCACCGCGACCTTGGTGCCGCCGACGTCGAGCGTGCTCGAGATGCCGCCATAGAGGTGGAAGGCGAGGCCGTCGGGCGCGGTGGAGACGAAGTAGCCGCCGACCGAGGCAACGAGCCGCGACACGTTCATGGTGCAGCACGGGCAGGTGTGCCAGTCCCAGCGGTTGGGCGTGCCGTTGCTCTCGAGCGGGTTCATGTAGAAATAGTGCTCGCCATCGCGGCTGAGGCCGGCCAGCGCTCCGTTGTAGAGGGCGGTCTCGAGCACGTCGGCATACTTGCCGTCGAGATCGAGATGCAGCATGCGCTGGGCCCAGAAGATCAGCGCCACCGAGGCGCAGGTCTCGGCATAGGCGGTCTGGTTGGGCAGGTCGTAATCGTAGGTGAAGCCCTCGTTGTGCGGCGACGGGCCGAGACCGGCGGTGATGTACATCTTGGTGACCATGACGTCGTCCCAGAGCGTCTCGCAGGCCTTGCGGAGGCCCGCGTCGTTCAGCTCGACTGCGAGGTCCGCCATGGCGGTGTAGAGGTACATGGCACGCACGGCGTGGCCGACCACCTTGTCCTGCTGCCGAACCGGCTTGTGCGACTGCGAGTACTCGTAGTTCGACTGGGCATAGCGCTGCAACTCCCAGCCCTGCTTCTCGCGCGCCTCGCGCTCGATGTCGAAATAGTGCGGCGGCTGCTGGCCGCGCTCGTTGATGAAATAGGCCGCAAGGTCGAGGTGCTTCTTGTCCTTGGTGAGGTGGTAGAGCTTCACCAGGGCAAGCTCGATCTCCTCGTGCCCGCAATAACCGCGCTTCTGGCCCGGGCCGGTGCCAAAGGTTGCGCGGATATGCTCGACATAGCGCTCCATCACATCGAGCCAGCGGCGGCGGCCGGTGGTCTCGAAATAGGCGATGGCACCTTCCAGCATGTGGCCGGCATTGTAGAGCTCGTGGTTGTCGCGCAGGTTGCTCCAGCGCTTCTCCGGCTCGCGGCCGAGATACCAGCAGTTGAGGTAGCCGTCGGGCGCCTGCGCCCTCTCGAAATCGTCGACGATAGCCTCGATCCTGGCTTCGATATCGGCGTCGCGCCGATGGCTCAGCGCGTAGGCGGCCGCCTCGATCCACTTGCCGACATCGGAATCCCAGAACACCTGCACGGTGAAGCCGTTGGGATGGCGCGGGAAGCGCAGCGGCGGCGGCGGGTTGGGCAGCTTCAGGGAATCGAGCAGCCCGTACTCACCGAGCTTCTTGTGCTGGCTCGGAATGGTGCGGGCCAGAACGGTGTCGAGCCGCTCTTTCCAGAAATCGCCTTCGAGGCGCACATCGACGAAGCGAACGGGGTGATACTGGCTCATCTCTACTCCCTTTGTCCCGCGGGCCGAGCAAGCCTGCAGGTCTGTTTGACTAACGTTGTGTCGATTGCCGGACGACCAGCGTGCACGGCAGGCGGCGGATGCCGCGCAGCTTCTCACCGCCGATCATGCCCAGCAGCAGGCGACCGGCCTCCTCGCCGAGCGCGCTGAGATTCATGTCGATGCTGGAGAGCGGCGGGCGCGACGCTTCAGCCAGCACCTCCCAGTTGTCGAAGCCGACCACGGCGACTTCACCGGGTACGTCGATGCCGCGATCACGCAGCGCCTCGACGGCGCCGCGGGCGATCTGGTCGTTGCCGCAGAACAGGCCATCCGGACGTGCGCCGGAGTTCGAAACACCTTGGCCGTCGAACAGCCGGGCCACCGCATCGCGGCCCCAGGCCTCGGACCACGGGCCCGGCTGATAGTACTCGGGATGCTCGGTGAGCCCGGCTTCGGCCAGCGCCGACTGATAACCGCGGCGGCGCAGCAGCACCGCCTCGAACCGCTCCGGCCCGGTGATGTAGGCGATCCGCCTGGACCCGACGTCGGCCAGGTGGCTGACCGCCAGCCGGGCGCCGCCCTCGTCGTCGGGCAGCAGCGAGAGCGAGTCCCGGTCGTCGGCCTGCGAGAACACGTAGATCACCGGCAGCCCCGGCGGCAGCGGGCCCACCGGCGGCCGCTTGTCGGCGCGGCGGGCGGTAACGATGAGGCCGTCGATCCGCTTGCCCAGCAACTGGTCGAGATGCTGCCGTTCGCGCGCCGGATCGTCGGTGGCGTTGCACATGAACACCCCGATGCCCTGGTCGGCGAAACGCTCCTCGAGCGCCTGGAAGATCGGCAGGGTGAAGCGGCCGAACGAGTCGGTGGAGATGATCCCCACTGTCATCGAGCGGGTGCGGTGCAGGCTCTGCGCCATGTCGTTAGGGCGGTAGCCGAGCTCGCGCGCCACCTGCCGCACCTTCTCGCGCGTTTCCTCGCGCAGACGGCCATTGGCGTTGAGCGCCTTGGACGCCGTGCCGATCGACACCCCGGCCAGCCGCGCGACATCGCGGATGGTCGGTCCATGCCGGCCGGCGCGCTCGGAGGTTGCTGGGGGCCTTTCGGCGGGCGTGTCGTCCATGGGGTTACTTTACGGCGCCGTTGAGGAAGCCGGCGACGTAGTACTTCTGCAGCAACAGGTAAATCAGCACGCAGGGCAGGATCGAGAGGATGACGCCCGCCTGCAGCGAGCCCCAGTCGACGGCACCGAACTTGCCCGACCGCACGCTCACCAGCATCACCGGCACGGTGAACGAGGTTTCCTTGTTCATGAAGATCAGCGCCGACAGGAACTCGTTCCAGCTGGCGATGAATGCGAACAGCGCCACCGTGACGATCGCCGGCATGGCGAGCGGCAGGAAGATGCTGCGCAGCGTCTGGAACGAGTTGGAGCCATCGACCTTCGCCGCCTCCTCGAGCTCGCGCGGGATCGACTCGAACGAGTTTCGCATCAGGTAGATCGAGAACGGCAGTTGCAGGATGACGTGCACCATGGCGAGACCGAGATGCGAATTGGCGAGACCCACCTTGGAGAAGGTGAGGTAGAGCGGCACCAGTAGCGCCTGGTAGGGGATCATCAGCGGCGCCAGCAGGATGATGAACCACGCTTCCTTGAACGGCATCCTGAAGCGCGCGAGGCCGTAGCCCGCCGGCACCGCCAGCCCGAGGCAGATGACGATGGTGAGCGTCGCCACCAGTAGCGAATTGGAGACGTAGGTCCACAGTCCCGCCTGGAACTCGAACACCTTGATGTAGCTTTCGAGGCTGAAGCTGTGCGGCAGGTAGGTCGGCGGGCTGGCCCGCGCCTCGTCGGGCGACTTGATCGAGGCGACAAAGCTCAGCACGATCGGCGACAGCATCAACACGCAGATGAAGACGCATACCGCCCCGACCAGATAGCGGACCGGGCGGCTCTCCCCCGCGGCGCGCGACACATGCTCGGCGGCGCGGGTGCGGGCCCCGCCTTCGGCAAGCGCGGTCATTGCGAGGGACTCCGGTTCGAGAGGATCACCTGGAGCGACGAGAACACCAGGATGATAATGGTCAGGATGATCGACAGCGCGGCGCCATAGCCCAGTTTGAAGCTGATGAAGCTGTTCTGGTAGATCCAGTAGACCGAGGTGAAGGTCTGCCCGCGCGGGTTACCGCCGGTCATGATGTAGAACTGCTCGAACGCCAGCATGGAACCGATCACCGAGATCAGCGTGGTGAGCAGGATGACGCGCAGGCTCAGCGGCAGGATGATGTACCAGACGCGCTGCCAGTAGTTGCCGCCATCGATGAGCGCAGCCTCGCCGATCTCGCCGTTGATCGACTGGATGCCGGCGACGAACAGCAGCATGCCGAAGCCGATGACCTTCCAGGTGATCGAGATGATGACCGCGATCAGCGCCATGTCCACCTTGGTGAACCAGACGGCCGGCTCGCTCAGGATGCCGATATCGACGAGAATCTTGTTGAACAGCCCGACCTGCTGGTCGAACAGCCAGAACCACAGCAGACTGGACGAACCGATGCCGATGACCACCGGCAGGAAAATGATGCCGCGCGTGATCTGCTGCAGCGGCCGGTTCGCCGACGTGAGCAAGGCCAGCGCGAAGCCGAGCCCCATCAGCACCGGGGTGATGAACACCGTGTACCGTGCCGTGAACCAAAGCGCCCGCCAGAACGCCTTGTCCTCGAAGGCCTTGCTGTAGTTCTCGAAGCCGACATACTTGCCGCCGCCAAGCAGCGAGGTGTCGGTGAGCGAAATCTGAACCAGCTGGATCAGCGGCCAGATGACGAAGAAGCCGACGAAGGCGAGGGCCGGCAGCACGTAGAGAAAGCCGGCATTTCTGCGAAGCGCCCGAACCACGCCTGCGTCTCCCATAGGGTAGTGATGGTGCCCGCAGGAATGGACTTCCCGCGGGCCTGATGCCGGCGCGTTACTGCGCCGCGATAGCGTGGAAGGCGTCGCGCGCGGCCTCGATCGCCCCATCGACGTCGCCGTCGAACACCGCCGTCTGGATCATGGTCAGCCACGGCGACTGGTCGGCATTGACCATGTCGTTGAAGTGGAAGGCATAGGGCGTCTGCCCGATGCCGACGGCCTGCGCCGTCACCACGTAGCGCTGATCTTCCTGGAAGTACTTGTTATCCGCGAGGTCGGTACGCGAGGGCAGGATGAGGTTCTTGGCGAGGCCCTCGAGCTGGGCTTCGTCGGTGAGCTGCCACTGGATGAATTGAGTGGCGAGATCGGCGTGCTTGGCGCCCTTGGGGATGGCGATCACGTCACCGCCCACGAAGCTCGACTGGTTGCCGTCGGCGATGCCCGGCAGCGGCGCGATGCCGAAGTTCATGTCGGGGTGGTTGGCCTTCATCGCCGAGATGGCGAAGCCGCCTGAGCCCACCATGCCGATGGTGCCGGTCTCGAAGGTAGCGAAGAAGTTCGACCCGGTATCCGCCTCGGCGCTCTCCGGGATCGCCTTGGCTTCCCAGAGGTTCTTGAGCATCGTCAGGACTTCCTTGACGCCCGGGCCTTCCAGCGCCGGTGCGTCGCCGGAGGTCGGCAGCAGGGTGGCGCCCGAGCCCCACATCATCGGCGCCTGGGTGAAGATGTTGCAGCCGCCGCACGAGCCCGAGAAGTAATAGCCGTAGGCGTCCGGCACCTTCTCCTTGATCTGCATGGCATAGGCTTCGAGCTCGCCGATGGTTTTGGGCGGCTTTTCCGGATCGAGGCCGGCCTTCACGAAGATGTCCTTGTTGTAGAGCAGGATCGACACGTCGGGCGTGAAGCCGGTGCCGTAGAGGCGGCCGTCATAGCTCGCGAGGTCGCGGAAGGCCTGGGCCACCTTGGCCTGGTTGGGATCGGCACCGAGGGTGTCGGTGAGGTCGGTGAGGAACCCGGCCTTCATGAAGTCGGGCATGAAGATCAGGTCGAACGAGATCAGGTCGGGCACGTCCCCGGACTGCACCGACGTGGCGAGCTTGGTGACCATCTGGTTGTCGGTGATGGTGGTGAGCTCGATCTTGTCGTCGTGGGTGGCGTTCCACAGGTCGATCATGTGCTGGGCAGCGGTCGATGACGATGAGCGCGCCCACAGGTTCAGCGTTTCGGCGAAGGCGGTGCCCGGAACGAGGGCGACAGACGTCAATGCGGCGGCGAAAATCGCCTGCCGCAGGCTTGGCATGTGCATAGGTTTCCTCCCAGTTGTCATTGCTGCCCGCCGGTCCCCGCTTCCGGGGCTCCTCCCATTGGGCATTACGCAGGAAAAGCTTTTCCGAAGGTGTGGTGCCGCCTGCCTTACGTGGCAGGTCGGCGATTTGGGAAAAGCTTTTCTTCAAGCGCATTGGTGGCATGTCTTGGTGTCACGCGCAAGCGGGTGGGAAAAGCTCTTCGTTGACCGGGTGGTCAGGGATTCTGGCGTTGGTGCGTGAGGACGCCCCCTCTACCAGCCTGCGTCTGGCCCCCTTCCCGGCTTTGCGGTGAAGGACCCGGACAGCTTCGGCGCCGCCTGCCACAGCGTGGCTATGCCGCCGGCCGCGGCGGTCGTTCGAGCCGTTCCAGTTCGTCCACCCAGTGGACGACGTTGGCGATGGCCTGGTCGTCGCTGAGAAAACCCTCGGCCAGTTCGGCGAGGCGCAAGGCCGAAGTGTAGAGCATGACCTGGTCGCGATCGACGGTGCGGCTGGTCAGCACCTCGTAGCGGTCGATGATGCGCAGCGTCAGGTCGGCCGAGATCCAGTTCGAGTAGCTCAGGTCGCGGTGGCGCGAGCCGAAGCCGGAATCGGCGAAGTCGTAGACGCCGTTCAGGCTGCCGGTGGTGAAATCGAAGGCCATGTTCCAGCCATGACCGTCGAAATAGCCGAACACCAGCTCGTCGCCCTTGATGGTGAGCTTGCGGTAAGCCGCGACGATTTTCCGCGCCCAGCCCTTGTAGCCGCGCGGCAGGCGGGGCAGCGCCCGATCCAGCACCTCCTCGGGGCTCATCCACGGATCGACCGAGACGGCGCCGGCCTGCTGCATGCGGGCCAGCGGCAACTGGTGCAACTCGGCATAGAGCTGCGCCATGCGGGTGGCGAGCGCATTGCGCGAGCCTTCGCCGAGCATCAGGTAATCGTCGGCGAGCAGCTTTTCGCCGGGGATGGCGCGATGCTGCGAGAACGGCTCGTCGCCGTCGAACAGCACTGGCTGCGGCAATGGCATGGTGATGCGGGGGCGCAGATAGGTCAGCAGCGCCACTTCGCGCTTCAGGCGCGCGCGGGCCCGATCGTTCCGAGCGAACTTGAAAATCAGCCCGTCATACTCGAGCGCCGCGCTGTCCCAGCCTTCGGCGAGCGTGACAAATTGCGCGCCCGCCAGTTGCGGCAGCCGCGAAATGATCAGCGAGCGGTAGCGCGCCAGATCGGCCGTTTCGGGCTGCAGCATGTCCCCCTCGCAGACTCCCGATTGGAGAGTCTAGCGGGGAGAAAACGAAAAGCAATCAAGCGTGCTGCAATTCACGCGCCAATCCGTGCGTCGCCTGTTGCGATCGCAGCGGACGATTGCCAGCAGCCGAGCGCGCCTTGTCGGCATGTTCGATGGGCCGGCTCCGGCAGGGCACGCCAATCGCTTCGGCTACGGCCTGTTCCAGCAGCCGGTCGAGTTCGGGGCGGGTCATGTGGACGTCTCCTGTTCCGTCCGGGCATCGAAGGACCCGGAATTGGGAGCAGCAACGGCGCGCGCTCGCGATCGGTTGCGGCAGGGGCGGTCGGCTTTCGGTGAACGGACCGGGCCTAGTTTCCGGGCTCTTTCTTGTCCGGCGGCGGCAGCGGGCGCTTCGGCACGGGGGCGAAGCGGACGCCACCGATGACCGGAGCCGGCGGCGGTTCCGGCGGGCGGACCGGTGCGGGAACCACGGGCGGCGGATCGGGCGGCGGCGCCACGACCACCGGCGGCGGCTCGGGAGCACGTGGCGCAACGAACACCGGCGCCGGAATGGGCGCGGGGGCGGGCGGGGGCGCAGGCGGCGGAGCGGCCGGCGGCGCTGGGGCCGGCGGGCCCGGCATCGGTGGCGGCTTGATGGCCGGAGGCGGCGTGACCTCCAGCGCTTTCCTGACCTTCACGACCGGAGCGGGCGTGGGCGCGGCAACGGCGCGCGCCGCTGGCGGCGGCGCAGGCACCGGGACGGGCGAGGGAGCCGGGGGTGCGGGCGGTGGCGGTGCTGGGACCGGGTTGGCTTCGACCTCGATCGTAACCGGCCGCGGCGCGGGCGGCGGCGGGGCCGGGGCTGGCCTTGGCGGCGGCAGGATGATCACCGGCTCGGGCGGCGGCGGTGCCGGCTCTGGTTCAGGCTCCACCTGGAGTTCGGGCTCGGGCTCTGGCTCGGGCGGGATCGGTTCTGGCGCAGGCACCGGCAGTTGCGGCCGCGCTTCGAGGGCGCGGGTGAGCGCGACGAGGTTGCGGGGTTCGGTCTCGACCGCGTCGGCCGCCGCAGCCGTTTCAGCCGCGAACGCCAGTTCCGGCTCGATCGGCACGCTGAGTGCTGCCTTGGCGCGGCGGCGGAGCGCGTTCGGCTGCCCCTCCCTCGGGGTGGTCGAACGCGGCGCGGTGCGACGCCTCGCGATCGCCCGGCGCTCGAGCGCCGCATAGGCCATCAGCAATACCATGGAGAGCGTGATGCCGAGCGCCAGCCCGACGAGGATCCAGAGCAGCGCGTCAGCCGGCATGGCCGCGCTCCCCCGACCCGAATCTCTCGCTGGAGCGACACATGAAGACCAACCCGCACCCCGAAACTACGCGCTGCCTTGTAGCACGGATGCGCGACACCCTTGCAGCAGGCGGCGGAGAAAAATCGCCGCGGACAGCCGGTCCCGGAGCTGGGTGGATCGACGATGTGTGGAAGGGTGGTGCCGCATGCCGGAGCCATGAAAGCTGCTGTGCCTTCAACATCAATAGCTTAGCAGGTTTCGTATCGAGTTCAAGTCGCCTAGCGGTACTACGATTTGGTCTACGGTCTTGGTTTCATCGAACGGGGACTGACTATGGGGTGCCAGTGCCACCCAGGGGGTATAGGGGTATCGTATATGGCCCCGACATGTTTTTCGATTTTTCAATGTCAAGTTGTGGCTAGGCATCGGCCTGTCGCTCGGATTTGACGGACGTTTACAAGGCATCGATAGCCCAGCCACAGAAGGCCTCCAGAGACCGCTAGGACGATCGCTGAGCCGTTTGACAAGATACCGTCGGGAATGGCGGTCGAGATCACGTACGAGGCTAGGCGGCTCAATACGGTCCCAGTGCCGATGAGACCCGAGTAGCGCTTGAAGGAACCGAAGCCCACCACCCCTCGGACGAATTAGGAGGTTCTATATATGGGGAGCGGTGGTGGTAATTGACTGGTTCACTAGCGTGCGTGAGCTTGCGACCGATCTGTAACAGCCAACTTCAACGCGA
>Ga0209512_1004390_pt1 | contig 12375 bp, 8 predicted proteins | sample frozenSSSSmetaG_FD_184142 | JGI IMG/M metagenome (GOLD analysis project Ga0209512, IMG submission 184142) | Glacier valley bacterial and archeal communities from Borup Fiord, Nunavut, Canada, to study Microbial Dark Matter (Phase II) -... | ecosystem: Environmental > Aquatic > Freshwater > Ice >... | reverse complement strand
AGAAAGGGATTTAGATTATCAAGAAATAGTTATAAATAAATTTAAAGATTTTTCAGGAGTACCAATTGTAAATTTAGAATCTGCTACAAGGCATCCGTTACAATCACTTGCCGATTGCATTACAATTGAAGAATATAAAACAAAACCTCGCCCGAAAGTTGTTTTAACCTGGGTTCCACATTTTAAACCTCTACCACAAGCAGTAGCAAATTCTTTTTGCGAATGGATGAATATAAGTAATGTAGATTTTGTAATAACTCATCCCGAAGGGTATGAACTATCTAAAGATTATAGAAAAGAAGCTAAAATAGTATACGATCAAAACGAAGCATTTAAAGACGCAGATTTTATTTATGCAAAAAATTGGTCTTCTTTTAATGATTATGGAAAAGTTTTAACTCAAGATGCCACTTGGATGGTTAATGAATCTAAAATGAAACTTACCAACAATGGTAAATTTATGCATTGCCTGCCTGTAAGGAGGAATTTAAAAGTTACTGATGGAGTTTTGAATAGTAATTCTTCAATTGTTATCCCACAAGCGGGTAACAGAACGTGGTCTGCACAAGTAGTATTGAAAAATATTTTAGAGGGATTAAAATAATACCGAATTCATTTGAATTATTTATAAAAGAACAACTTTTTTCTTTTCTGGAAAAAATCTTTTCTTGAATTTATCAAAAGCAATTCTATAAACGTCTGCCTCTAATAACCTCGAATCATCTTTAGCTTTTACCAAAAAGAAAATTCCAATTACAAATAATACAGCATTTGAAAGCCAATTTCCAACAATCATATTTACATAGCCTTCATTAGCCAATTTTGTTCCATTGCTGGTGAGTACATAATAAAAAATAAAGAATAAAATCGAAACCAAAACTGGCATTCCTAAACCTCCCTTTTTAATAATAGCACCTAATGGAGCTCCAATAAAAAACATTACTAAACAGGCTACCGCATCGGTGTACCTTTTCCATCTTTCTACTTCGTAATCTCTACTTTGTGAAATTACAGCGTTTATTTGTTCGCCATTTACTCGTAAATGATCTTTCATGCTTTTAGCCTGACCAGCTGCCCTGTTATAAATATTTATAGATTCATAAATATTTTTTTTCCTTTTAATAATTGAATCAATGTATGTTGATTTAAATAAAATGGTTTTTGACTTTAAATCTTTTTTCTGATGAAAGGAATAAAATTGATTGGCTGTAACTAAAATGTTTTTTTGAAGATTTACTGCTTCTTTTTTCATTGCCTTTACTGTATCGCTTAATTGAGATACTGTTTTCATTACTTTACTCGAACTGAAAAGTTCTTCAGGCGTTTTGCCTAATGAAAAAGAGGAAAGATTAAAAACAATTTTACTTTGTTTAAATCTATTCCTGATATATTTATCAACTCCTGTACCTTGGTTATCATATTGTTCTTGATAGATACAACCATTAAAAAGTTCTAGAATCAAATAATTATCTTTAAATAACGTATACATCTTTCCTGAATCTGCAAGAGTTACATCCGTATTACCATTGTTTTTTGAATGATCATAGATTATTAATTCTTTTAATGTTTGATGGTCGGGAAATTTTTTATTTACTTTTATGCTAAAGCCTGGTAAATCGTTATAAAAAGAGCCTTCTTTAAGGTTTAAGCTAGCTTTTTTTGTTTTTATATCGTATAAAAGCCTAAACGCTTTTATAGACACTTTGGGTAAAATCTTATCAGAAAAATACATATCTCCAAATGCAATAAAAAGAGTAAGAATAAAAATTGGTCTTAATACCCTTAACAAAGAAACTCCAGAACTTTTAATGGCCGTTAGTTCATAATGTTCACCTAAATTTCCAAATGTAATGAGGCTTGATAATAATACTGCAAGTGGAAGTGCAACCGGAATAAGAATGATACTGAAATAGGAGAGAAGTTCAACATAGGTGAAAAAACCAAGACCTTTACCGACAAGGTCTTCAAAATAATTTAAAATAAATTGTAAAAGGAAAATAAAAATTACTACTGAAAAAGTAAGTAAGAAAGGTCCCATAAAGGATGTTAATACCAACTTATCAATTTTTTTCATAGTTTTTTCGTATTCTTTTCAGAATGATTATCTTCAATAATTGTTCCCAGAAAACTTAACCCCCAACAATTTCTTTTAATGCTGCCACAAGGCTTGTCCACATTATAACAACATCTTCTTCGCTTTCAACATCCGAATAATCGGTAATCCTTAAAAAAGAAGATTGTGTCAATTCATTTAAATCAAGCCTAAATTCAATAAAAGATGGATCCTCAGAGGGATTTTTATCATCTTCCAAAAAATCAAAACGAACAAATTTGTTAATTCTTTGATTTGATTGTACAGCATAGTGAGAGCTGCCATCCCAAATAAAATCATAAACTTTTTCAGTACTCAAATTAACATCTTCAGCAAACCATTGCGCTAAGCCACTTGGAGTAGATATGTAAGGGAAGAGCATTTTGCTTGAGGCCCTGATTTCAAATTCGACTGAATATTTATTTTTCCCCATTTAGAAATAATTTTTTACTACCTCACCCAGAGATTTAGGATAAAAATTTTAAATCTTCCATATTTTGAAAATGATTTCAAAATCGCTGTTTTGCAAATATTTAAAAAATATTTGACAATTAAAATTAAGTCTCTACATTTGCAAAAAATTAGGCGAGGTAGCTCAGATGGTTAGAGCGCAGGATTCATAACCCTGAGGTCACGGGTTCGATCCCCGTTTTCGCTACTAAGCCCTTCATTAATAGGGCTTTTATTTTGAAAAAAAGATAATAATTTAAATTTTTCTTCATTTCTATATAGGAATTTGCTTGATAAGTTTTCTTTTTTTATTAATATTGCAACGAATGGCAACTTTTTGCCTTTAGGAACGTGAATATGCCGGAGGTTTCCTTACAGATGCTCAAAATCCACTGATGAAATATTTCAACATCGTTTTATTATTCTGTCTCTTACTAGCAAATTTTTCCTGCAAGCCACCACGCAGTCCTATTGCCGACGATAGAGTAAGGTTAATACATCGAATTGATGGCGAAAAAGGTTCACCAACCCCTAATACTGCGACAGATCCAGCATTTCAAACCGATGCAACCAGAATAGATGAAAAACCAAAAGGATTCAAAAGATTTTTTGGCAAAATATTTAAAAAGAAAGCAAAGGCAGGTCCTGATGAAAATGACCTCAGGGTAGATATAAATCCAAATGCGGTTTCTAATACTAAAGTTGATTCAGCAAAATACAATATGGATCAAATTCATTACGAAAGAGTAATGAGACCAAGTTTTGGACCGGAAGTTACTCTGGTTGGTAAAGATCCTAAACAAGAATATAAAGGTGTACCTTGGTGGTATCCAAATAAAAATCCTGCTGTTGGTTATGGTTATAAACCTGGTTATAGATATCCTGGTTATAAGGAATTATCAATGGATAAAAGAATGCGGTTAATGAAAAAAGCTGCAAGAAGATCCAAAACTTATCAAAAAGCACAAGATAGAAAATTATCAAAAGCAGATAGAAAAGCTAAGAAGCAAGCTCTAAAAGATAGCTTAGCAACCTCACAGGGTAAAGATAACATGAATGGGGAAGGAGCACCTGTAAAGAAAAAAGGCATCTTTGGTATTTTTAAGAAGAAAAAGAAGAAAGAAGTAAATCCAATGGATGACATTGCTACTCAAGATGGAAATAAAAAAGTACCTGTTGATCCTAAAAAACCAGAGAAAAAGAAAAATGATAACATAACACCACAACCTGATGTAAATCCGGAAACTGGTATTGATCCACCTACAAAAAAGGAAAAGAAACGCAAAAAGAAACAGAAAGTAGTTGATCCAATGTCGGATATTGCCCAACCAAAAGTGGAACCTCCAAAGGTTGAACAAAAAGACCCAACCTTGAAAACAAAACCTGATGAACAAAAACAAATAGAAAAACCTAAGAAGACTAAGAAGAAGAAAAAGAAAAAAGATGATCTGGCACCTGTAGACAGTACAAATACAAATTAAAAAATCAGGCTCACGTTTTGAGCCTGATTTTTTTTATAATTCTAAATTACTTAGGATATTTTCATCTAATTCCTTATAAAAATAAAGATTAATCTTTACCTTCTTAAAACTAAAATGGTTAGTAGTTTAGTTTTAAGAAGGTAAATAATAAATATTGAGAAGGTGTCCAAAATTTAATTATTTTTAAGTTTAATTATACAATTTTTAATTTCAGTTGTTATTTTACTTCAAAAACATAACCTGATAAAGGAGGAATAAAAGTTGAAACCCCTTCGCGAAATTGTACTTCTTCTATTTTTTTATTGCTCAATAAATCGGTAAGAACATATTTTTTATTTTCTGATAATCCGGTTTCAACCCATAATCCTGCAGGTATATGGATGTTTACTTTTTTGGGTTTTATATCAAAATTAACCATTACTAATAGTTTTTGACCCCTGGTATATCTTAAATAGGTATAAACTGTATTAGTGTCATAATTAGGTTGATTTTTATTTAAATGTTGTAAATCAAGTAATTTTCCCAATCTAATGGCTTCACTATTTCTGCAAGCGTTTAATAAATTTGAATAAAAGCTTCTTAATTTTTTTTGATCTTCACTTAATTTTCCCCCATCAAATTTTCCTTCATTCATCCATTTTTGGTGTTCAGGTAAACCCCAATAATCAAAAATTGTTGTCCTTCCATCGTCTCCACTAAAGCCTTTAATTCCCGTACCTTGTTCGCCTACTTCCTGACCTGAATATAACATTACTGGTCCTGAGTTTAATGTTGCCGTAACAATCATCATAGGTATCCCTTTTTTTGGATCGCTTGCAAAATCTCTTGAAGCTACTCGCTGTTCGTCATGGTTTTCAATAAACCTAAGCATATTACTATTTATACCTTGAAGACTTTGCCAGCAGAGAGGAATTTCATCAGCGTTTGCTCTACCTTGTATAACAGCTTTTAAGGTATCATAAAGCCCAACTTTATCATAAAGAAAATTGAATTTTCCTTTAGTAATATAATTTTTGTATTCTTTAGGATTATATATTTCAGCTATGAAAATGATGTCTTTATTAATTTCATGCACTTGAGGTATAACCCAATTCCAAAATTCCACAGGCACCATTTCAACCATATCGCATCTGAAACCGTCTACATTTTTTTTTGCCCAATAAATTAAAATGTCTTTCATTTTAAACCAAGTATCGGGTATGGGATTAAAATGTTTTTCACCACCATGCTGAAAATCAATACCATAATTTAATTTAACAGTTTCATACCAGTCATTAACGGTAGGAGTGGGGTTCATTTGATCATTACCTGTAGCTTTTGCAGGAAATTCATAAAATTTATCATCTTGACCTCTTAAATGAAAATTAGGAACATTACTGTTTTTTGGCACGACGAATGCTTTGCCAGGGAAATAATAAAAATTATTATTAGGTAAAAAAGATTTTGTTTTATCGTCTTTCTCCCCCAAGTTATTAACATTAAATGGTTTAGTATCAGAAAAATATCCTCTAGCTACATGATTAGGTATAAAATCAATAATTACTTTTAAATTATTACGATGTGTACGAGCAACAAGTTCTTCAAATTCCTGCATTCTTGATCTTACATTCACAGCTAAATCAGGATCAACATCATAATAATCTTTAATTGCATAAGGTGAACCTGCAAGTCCCTTTACAATATCAGGATCGTCATTTTTGATGTCGTATTTTTTGTAATTTGTTGTAGTGGCATGTTCAATAATTCCTGTATAAAAAACATGAGTAAATCCCATTTTCTTTATTTGTACAAGAGCAGTATCAGTGATATCATTAAATTTTCCGCAACCGTTCTCTTCTATAGTTCCCCAGGTTTTATTTCTATTTTGTTTGTTTCCAAATAATCTAGGTAAAAGCTGATATATAATTAATTTATTGTCTTTAATATCTTCTTTAAGTAAAAAATTCCTTTCGTCATCAAGTTGATTAGAATCATTATTCATATTTCTGCATGAAAAAAATAAGGTTTGAAATCCTAATAAAACAAAAAAAATATTTTTAAACTTCATACTTACCAGTTAAAAATGATTTAAAAACGGTTATAATGAAAAATTTAAATACCTGATTTTAAGGAAGAAATCTGCAAAATATAATTCACTTTTAAAGTTTATTTATTTACAAATAAAATAATAAATTTTATTATACGACATAATTTAATTTTTAGCTGAAAAAATAATCTTTATAAAGCAAAAAGATAATTTATTTTTTTTAATTGCATTTTAATATTCTTTTAATATGGTTTTAATTGATAGAAATCATATTTGAGTGTCGAAAAAAATTAAAATAAACATGAAATGCAATTATTGTTTTATGGAATTAAATAAAATAAAATAGTAAGCGATACAAATAAACATAAAAATATAAAAATTTTGTACTGAGGTTAAATATGGAAAAAGCTTTCGTCTGTGTCGAAAGCCTTTTTTTTGTCTTTATAAAAATTACCTTTTTTATAAATCTTTACTTTGTAATTAAATAAATTACATTTATAAAACCCCTTTAATATTATGAGGATATTAGTTGTAGAAGACGAACCAAAAGTCGCATCATTTATTAAAAAAGGACTTGAAGAACAAGCTTATGAAGTGGAAGTTGCATATGACGGTTTTATTGGTCAAAAAATGGCACTTAGCAACCCTTACGATATTATTTTATTAGATATCAACCTTCCGCAAATAAATGGTTTTGAAGTTTGTAAGAACATAAGGAGTAATAATGTTAAAACTCCTGTATTAATGCTTACTGCATTCGGAACTACCGATTATAAAATAACTGGTTTTGACAATGGTGCTGATGATTATTTAGTAAAACCATTCGAATTCAGAGAGTTACTCGCTCGAATAAAAGCTTTACACAAGAGAAGTACAGACTCATCAACACATAATAACATTCTTAAAGTGGCAGATTTAATTTTAAATAATGATGAAAAATCTGTAAAAAGGGCGGGGAAAGTAATTGAACTTACTGCAAAAGAGTTCGCATTGCTCGATTACCTAATAAGAAATAAAGGGAAAGTGGTTTCGCGGGTAGATATTGCTGAAAAAGTTTGGGAGATAACATTTGATACTGGTACGAATGTGATAGATGTTTATGTTAATTTTCTAAGAAAAAAAATTGACAAGGATTTTCCTAAAAAGCTAATTCATACTGTGGTGGGAATGGGATATATTTTGAAAGAAGAGTAATTTTTTATTTTAGACAAAAGAAGAAAGACAAGAGACAAGAGAAGAAATTTTAATGACAAAAGAAGAAAGACAAGGGACAAGAGAAATAAATTTCGTGAAATATAATTGAAACAATGAAGATCAGATCTAAGCTTGCTTATCTTTTTGCAGTAATAGTAGCAAGCTTGTTACTCGGCTTTTCTATTGGTATTTATTATTTATCAGATGGTTATCGAAAAAATGAGTTTTCAGAGCGCTTAAGAGAAAAAGCTGTAACAACTGCCAGATTATTATTTGAAGCCAACGAACAAATAAGTCCACAAACTTTAAAACTTATTAACGACCAGGATGTGAGTGTGCTTGATAATGAGGACATTACAGTTTACGATGAAAACGGAACCATTATATATAAAAATAACTCCGAGCCTCAAAGCATTAATAGGAAGATATTATCAAAGTTAAATAAGAAAAATGAATTGCTTCTTAGAGAAGGAGATAGAGAAATAATTTATTTCCAACAAAAAGAAAAAAATAAGACAATTACAGTAATTGTCTCTGCCATTGATACTTATGGTATTACAAAATTAAACTTCTTAATGGTAATACTATTTTTTGGATGGGCTTTAAGCGTAATTATTATAATTATTACAGGTTGGATATTTGCTGGTAACGCACTTGCACCAATTTCGGATGTAATACATCAGGTTGAACAAATTGATTTTTCAACCTTAGATAAACGGGTAAAAGCAGGTAATGAAAAAGATGAAATTGCACAACTAGCCGAAACATTCAATCGAATGCTGGTAAGGTTGCAAAAATCATTTTATATTCAAAAAAGCTTTGTTGCAAACGCCTCACATGAATTGAGAACTCCTCTCACTATTATTCGCGGACAAGTTGAAGTGGCATTAATGCATCAAAGGAACAGTGAGGAATATAAGAGTATTCTAAATTCTGTTTTGGAGGATGTAAAAGAAATGAGCGAGCTTGCAAATGAATTGTTAGATATGGCACAAGCTAGTTCTGATATTTCAACTTTACCTTTTAAAACAGCCCGAATTGACGAACTCATTTTACAAGCAAAATCGGATTTGATTAAAAAGAAATCTAATTATAACATAGTTGTAAATTTTATTGAGGCTCCCGACGATGAAAAATTCTTTGAATTAAATGTGGATGAAAGGCTACTTAAAAATGCTTTTATTAATTTAATGGAAAATGGATGTAAATTTTCATCTGATCATCAGGTGCAAGTAAATATTTTTTTTAGAGAGAAAAATATATTTTTAAAATTTTCTGATAAAGGTATTGGTATTTCAAATGCTGATCTTCAATTTATATTTGAACCATTTTTTCGTTCTGAAAATGTTAAGTCTTTTCCAGGTCATGGAATAGGTTTGCCACTTACAAAAAAAATAATTGATCTTCATGGAGGTGAAATAGAAATCGAATCTGTTTTAAAAGAAGGTACAACATTCTCAATTCTGTTGCCAAGAGCGGATGATTTAGTAGAAGATACCTATTCAAAACCTCTGGAAATGTAAAGCTATTCAAGTCCGCTATTTAAAATAATTTAATTTTTACTATTTGTTGGTTCTATTAAAGAGCTAAAAAATATTAAATTTTTTTAGCTCTAATTATTATCGAAAAAACGATATCAGTATTTCAATATTTTTTACCACACATCACAAATATTTTTCTTCAAATTTATTTTTAATCTTATTTGTAATAAATTTAAAAAATAGAAAATTTTAAACTTATTATGAATATCCTTGAAACCCATAATGTTGTGAAGCGATATGCTGCTCATACCGCATTGGATAATGTAAGTATTAATGTACCAGATCAGAGTATTTTTGGTTTACTAGGCCCTAATGGTGCAGGAAAAACATCTCTTATTAGAATTATTACACAAATAACTGCACCCGACAGTGGTGAAATTATTTTTAATAATTCAAAATTAGATCCTTCACACATTGCACAAATTGGTTATTTACCAGAAGAAAGAGGATTATATAAAAAGATGAAAGTTGGTGAGCATTTGTTATACCTGGCTCAATTGAAAGGTTTAACAAAAAATGAAGCAATGGATAAATTAAAAATTTGGTTTATAAAATTCGATATTAAAACCTGGTGGGATAAAAAAGTAGAAGATTTATCGAAGGGGATGCAACAAAAAATTCAGTTTATTGCTACTGTTTTACATCAACCCAAATTAATCATTCTTGATGAACCATTTTCTGGTTTTGATCCAATAAACGCTAATATTATTAAAGATGAAATTTTAGAACTGCGTAAGCAAGGAAGTACTATTATTTTTTCGACACATAGAATGGAATCAGTTGAAGAATTGTGTGATTACATAGCTTTAATAAATAACTCAAAAGTGATTTTGAATGGCTCTACAAAAGAGGTAAGACACCAATTTAAAACCAATACTTATTATGTTGAAGGAAGAGGGAATAATCAACATTTAAATTTACCTGAGGGTTTTATTCAGTCAAATATGGAAACCCTTGATGATGATTATTTTAAAATAAATATAAAAATTCCTTCAACTGCTTCATCAAATGAATTGATCCAATCGCTCATTAAAGAAATTGAAATTCGAACATTTAAAGAAAATATCCCAAGCATGAATGAAATTTTTATTTCATCTGTGAATGGCGAAAACGAAGTAAAAAAAATACTTTCTGACATTAATAATTAAAATATTCTTTAAAGCTTTTATAAAAAAATATATGAATAAAATTTGGTTGATCATAAAAAGAGAATATTGGGTGAGGGTGCGTAAAAAATCTTTTATCATCATGACACTCTTAGGGCCATTATTATCAGTAATGCCTATGGTTCTATCGGTTTATTTTTCCACAAAAGGAACAGAAAATAAAACTATTGAAGTACTCGATGAAACAGGTTTGTTTGATAATAAACTTTCTTCAACGAAATCATTATCTTTTAAAAAAAGTAATGCAGTTTCACTCAACGAAGCAAAAGCTAGTTTTAAAACCGCAAAAGATTATGCTTTACTATTTATTCCTGATTTTGATATTGAAAAGCCACGGGGAATTAAATTATTTACGAAAAAGAATGTAAGTCCTGAAATAGTTCAAAGTATAAAAGAAACTGTAAAAAAAGTTTTAGAAGATAAAAAATTAATTGATGCTGGTATTAATAAGGATGTTTTAGATAAAACAAAAGTTGATTTCAGTATAAGCACAATAAATATTGATAATGAAGGGGAAAAAGAAGGCAGCGCATGGGGTTCGTACATTATTGGTTTTGGCTCAGCATTTTTATTATATATATCATTGTTTATTTACGGTGCTCAGGTAATGAGAGGTGTAATTGAAGAAAAAACAAGTAGAATAGTAGAGGTTATGATTTCTTCAGTGAAACCAATACAATTGATGATGGGAAAGATTATTGGTGTTGGTTTAGTTGGGATTACTCAATTTGTTTTTTGGATAGGGATAGGCTGGATGTTGGCTACTGCAACAACTGGAATTTTATTTAAAGATAAAATTACAATTAAAGCAAAACAAGAAAATAAAATTCAGGTTGACAAAGAAAAACAAACCACTCAGCCTACTGTTGAAGCACAAGAATCAAGTCCATTAAAATTTTTAGAAACGCTAAATATTCCATTAATTATCGGTTGTTTTATTTTTTATTTTATTGGTGGTTATTTGTTGTATAGTGCTTTGTTTGCGGCTGTTGGGGCTGCTGTTGATGCTGAAACCGACACACAGCAATTTATGCTACCCATCACTATTCCTATTATTATTTCTTTTATTGCTGCACAATATGTAATAAGAGAACCAGATGGGCCAATTGCTTTTTGGATGTCGATTATTCCATTTACTTCTCCTATTATTATGATGGTGCGTTTACCATTTATGGATGCAAGTCAGTATTGGCAAATTATTTTATCAATGGTATTTTTAATTGCTGGTTTTGTTGGTACAACTTGGTTAGCAGCAAGGATATACCGAGTAGGTATATTGATGTATGGAAAAAAAGTTTCTTATAAAGAACTTTATAAATGGTTGTTTTATAAAGCATAAAATTAATTTTCACAAAATAAATTAAATAAAAAATGCAAACTAAAATAATTCAGTTTGCATTTTTTATTTAAAACTTATTATTAAACTAGCGATAATGGCAAGAATGATTTTCCTAATATGATATTTGAATCGGTTTTTAACCAGTTTTGAATTAAAGTTGAATAAATATTCCTAAAATCAATTTCAAATTTTAAATCCCCTTCATCTAAATTTAATAAATCAGGGGCATTGTTAAATAAACCTGGTTTTTTTAATTGACCGCCAATTAAAAATAAATTATTAGCTGTGCCATGGTCGGTTCCATTACTTCCATTTTGAGCAACCCTTCTTCCAAATTCTGAAAAAGTCATTACCAAAGTATCATCAAGTTTTTGATTCTCTTTTAAATCATTTACGAAAACTTCTATAGCATCGCTGTATTGTTTTAACAAATCATTTTGCTTTCCGTTTTGAGCAAAGTGAGTATCAAAGCCAGAAATTGAAACATAAAATACATTGGTTTCAACTCCTGATATAATTAATTCTGAAACCGTTTTAAGCTTATTACCGATATCGTTTTTTGGATAATTTGCTTTGGTTTTATAAATTTTAGATTTATCATAAATATAACCGGCAGATGAAATAGTTTCGCTTAAAGTTTTATATAAATAGGATACATTTTCATGACTATCATCTTGCGGTTGAGCCTTATTTATTTTATCAATATATGGATCTCTGGTGCTTTGAAAAAGTTTTTGTGCGTTTTGAACTGCCATTCCTTTTAATTTTTCACCTTTCAATGCAAGACTTAGTGTATCATCAACTTCAATGGCATCATAAGGGTGTAAACATGTTCCGTTACAAGCAGCATCTAAATATCTTCCTACCCAACCACTTGTTAAAAATTGATTTGAATCGGATGCAGTTTGCCAAATATCCATTGATCTGAAATGTGAACGATCGGGATTAGGATAGCCAACTTTATTTATTATTGAAATCAAACCTTGGTCATAAATATTTTTAAATCCTGTCATACCAGGGTTCAAACCAAGTTCGTCATTAATTTTAAGTATCTTTTCTTTTTCAATAGCAATGCTTGGGCGAGAT
>Ga0209512_1004387_pt1 | contig 12383 bp, 7 predicted proteins | sample frozenSSSSmetaG_FD_184142 | JGI IMG/M metagenome (GOLD analysis project Ga0209512, IMG submission 184142) | Glacier valley bacterial and archeal communities from Borup Fiord, Nunavut, Canada, to study Microbial Dark Matter (Phase II) -... | ecosystem: Environmental > Aquatic > Freshwater > Ice >... | reverse complement strand
CCTTCAGACTGATGAAGTTCGCTATAACTCAATCTTGAGTCGTATTCCGCAGGGGCGTTGGGGTGAACCTTCTGACCTTGTAGGGGCGGCGGTGTTCCTGGCAAGTCCCGCCTCCGATTACATGCAAGGTCATATGTTAGTGGTGGATGGGGGTTGGATGAGTCGCTAACTTATTTTTAAGATTAGAAACTATTCAGAAAACTTTGTAGGGTCGGATTTGAAACCCGACCGGAAGGGTCACAGACCCTCCCCTAAAAATTCTTGTTTCTTTATTCTTCCGACAACTGACAACCGACAACAATTAATAGGGCATTTCATTGTCAAAGCAGTAATAGAGGGTCTGGTAACTTCGGCGGAACTCTACCACCTCTTTTGCCACTGTTTCGGGGGCTTCCCCTTCGACCAAAACTCGCGCCATAAACCCGGCGATTGTGTCCATTTCGGCGGGCCCCATCCCAAAACGTGTCACCTCAATCGTGCCCATCCGCAAACCACCGGGGCGATCCCAATCTTCGGGGCGATCTCCGGGTATCAGGTTTTTGTTAGTTATAAGGTTAGCCTGCGCTAATCGGTGGGCTACCTCCAAACCGCCGCCAAATTGCCGGACGTTAGCTATGACCTGATGGGTGGTGGTAAAACCTTTGTTAGCCGCCAGCACCGTGATGCCCCGCTTGACCAGTGCCGCCCCCAACGCACGGGCATTTCCCACAATTCGGGCCATATAAATTTCGCCAAAGGCAATTAACTCGGCGGCGGAAACAGCCAGAGCCGCCACCCGGTTGACTTGATGGGTCGCCGCCAACACCGGGAAAATCGCGGTAGTCAGGGGGCGAGTCAGGTTGGGGTCGTTCCAGACCAGCACGCCACTTTGAGGGCCGCTAAAGGTCTTTCCGGCAGAACCAGTCATAACATCCGCCCCTTCCCGAAGGGGGTCTTGAAACTGCCCACCCGCCACCAGACCGAGTTGGTGCGCCCCGTCGAAAAAGAGCTTGCCGCCCCATTCCGCTATTATTTCGCTCATTTGGCGCAAGGGGAAGGGAAATAGGGTCATCGAAGCTCCCAACGCCACCACTTTGGGGCGGACTAGCGGGGCAAGTTTACGAAAAGCTTCCAAATCTATTTCCAGTTCATTAGGGTCAAACGGAATATCCACCACTTTTAGGCCGCGTACTCCGGCTGGGCCATCGGGGCGATTGCTGGAATGTCCGCCGACTGGTTGGGACAGGCTCATAATAATATCGCCGGGTTCCGTCAGGGCGGTATAAACCGCTAGATTGCCAATCATACTGGCGCAAAGGCGGTGGTCGGCGTAGTTGGCCTTGAACAACTTTTTAAGTAGCTCAACGCATAGTGATTCTATTTCATCAATATGTTTTGTACCAGCAAACCAGCGATTAACCGACCCGATGTGACCTTCCGCCGCCCGCGTGCCAACCTCGGACGAGAGCAAGGCTCGTACTGTTGGGCTGGTGGGGGCTTCAGGGGCTAACAAGTTTATACACTGTTGTCCGCGCCATTCCTCGTTGCGTTTGACGGCTACCAGCACCGCTTCTTGCATCTCACGGGGAGTGGCACAGGCATCCAGAATTGAGCGAGCCTGTCCTAAAATTTGCGGGTCATGCACTTCAATTAGTTCATTTTCGGTTAGCAATTCTCTACTCCTTTTTAAACCTACCTTGTCCCTAACACCTGGAAAAAAGGAAACAAACTACAAAGGCACGAAGACACCAAGAAAACTAAAAATTACTTGGCGTACTTGGCGTGCTTGGCGGTTAAATTTTTTACAACAACCCCAGTCGCACTCGCTCGCCCAGACCCTCTAAACGGGCTACTGGTTCGTTGCTGAACACCAGTCGGACGAATTGGTCGCTGTTTCGCTCGCCCCAATCGCGCATGGGGGTAGCGGCGACTTTGCCTTTTTCCAGTAATAATTTTGAGGCGGTAAACGAGTCGTAACCTAGTTTTTAGGTGTCTATCAACATTGACCAGCCACCAGCCGCCGGGATTAAGGGCAAGCCCGCCAGTTCTGCCACAACTTTATCCCGCCGTCTTTGCCATTCCGCCACACATTCCAGCAGTTCCGCTTCGGGGGTTTCCAGGGCGGCGGTAGCGGCGGTTTGGGCAATCCCGGTGGGCGTGACCACGTTATAGAGATGCACCAGCGCAATATCCGCCAGAATCGCTTTTGGGGCAACCACCCAACCTGTGCGCCAGCCAATCATGCGATATTCTTTGGAGACCGAGCCGACAGTAATGGTGTGTTCCTTCATTCCAGGCAGACTCGCGGGATGGATAAAGGGGCGATTATCATAGAGCAGCCGTTCCATCGCGGCGTTGTAAAGCAGCCAAATCTTTCTATCGCGGCAAATATTGGCGATTGCCTCCCATTCCGCCGAGTTTAAAACTGCCCCGCTTGGCATCGAAGGGTTCATAATAAACAGCACCCGCGTTTTGGCAGTAACCGCCGCATTGAGGGCTGTTAGATCCAGTCGCCACTCGCCATCCTGCAAAACAAACGGCACTAGCTTTGGCACAGCCCCCGCCAGTCGCACCCGATTTGTCATTCCAGCATAGGTTGGGTCGGTCAGAATAACTTCGTCGCCAGGGTCAGTGGTCGCCAGCAGTGCGTCAAACATCCCCTCCGTGCCGCCACAGGTGATAACCACCTCGCTATTGGGTTCGTATTCTTGCCCGGTCTGGCTGAACAAATGACGGGCTACCGCTTCTTTAAGTTTGAGATTTCCAGTAAAGGGCAAGTAGCTGTTAGCATCATCCAGGGTGGTGGCCTGCTGGGTAAGGGTCACGGCGGCGGCAGGGGGCAATAAATCGGTATCGAGATTTTCCATTCTTAGTACATCGGGGTCGTTTCCGGCGGCTGCCGCTACCCGGTCAATCGAAAAACCCGGAATGTTCGCCAGACGTTTTACGCTCATGCTTTTGCTCCTTCGCTTGCTAAATTTTGCTGCTCCAGATAGGCCACCAATAATTTCCCCGCCGCCTCGATATGTTGGGTTAGTAAGGCAATCGCTTTTTCTATTTCTTTTTCGCCACAGGCCGCCAATAAACTCCGATGCTCGATCTGAGATTTACCCAAATAATCCAGCGCGGTATATTCAAAGCGCATATAACGGTCTACACTCAAGTGCAGGTTGTGAATCATCCCGAACAAGCGGGGACGACCAGCCGGAAGATAAAGGGCAGCGTGAAACTCCCAGTTAAGTTCGCCCAAATTATTCGTTTCAGTTTCGCGGTCTGTCCTGGTCAGGATTTCTTCGGCTCGCCGCAATTCTTCAGGAGTAATTTTGGGAATCGCTAGTCGTAGGGCGGTAGTTTCAAGAGCCAGGCGAATTTCGTAGAGTTCTTGCGCTTCCAACGCCGATAATTCCGTGACGATTGCCCCGCGATTGGGGTATATCGTAATCAGCCCCTCGGCCTCAAGCTGGCGCATGGCTTCTCGCACCGGGATGCGGCTTACCCCAAACCTGTCGGCTAACTCCTCTTGCCGTAAGTTTTGCCCAGCCTTGTACTCACCCCGCAAAATTGCTTTGCGTAAAGCTTCTACAATCAGGTCAGGAGTGGTTTTATAGCGTTTTATTTCTTTATTTAGTAATTTGTCTATAGTCATGTCAAGATTGTATACATGTATACAATCTTTGTCAATAGCTTTATTATAGCTATTGATTCAACAAACAAGTGTTCTAAATAGCGCGTTATGCTTTGCAGATGGGGAATTTAGTTGATATACTTTGCCGGATTAATTACTACCTAACCAAAACGACTAAAAATCAAGGAGAAACAAATGACCATTTCTGAACCTACCTATAAATATCCCTTTGTCAGAAAAGATTCGATTGTTGAGAATTTTCACGGTACGGAGGTGGCCGATCCCTATCGCTGGCTAGAAGAGCCCAATTCGGCGGAAACCCAGGAATTTATTGCCACTCAGAACGCCCTGACCAATTCCTGGCTGGAAAGGGTGGCGGGACTCGAAAAAATAAAAGAACGCCTGACCGAAGTTTGGGATTTTCCACGTTTTTCAGTCGCGGAGAAAAAAGGTGAAAACTATTTTTTCTTTAAGAACGACGGTTTGCAGAATCAGGCGGTGCTATATTCTCAGGAAACTCTGGAAAGTGAGGCCAAAGTAGTAATTGATCCTAACACCCTTAGCGATGATGGCACGGTAGCCCTGACCAGCACCTTCTTTAGCAAGGATGGTACGCTATTGGCCTATACTACTTCCGCTAGTGGAAGTGACTGGCAGGAGGTGCGAATTCTTAACCTCGAAACAGGCGCACTTTATGATGAGGTTTTGAATTGGTGCAAATTCAGCTCGATTGCCTGGAAGCACGACAATTCGGGCTTTTTCTATGACCGTCAGCCTGAACCCGGCACTGTCCCTACCGAAGACGAGAATAACTATAGCCGGATCTACTGGCATTCGCTGGGTACGCCGCAGTCGCAGGACGCACTTGTTTACGAAGACCCCAAAAATAAGCAACTCCGCTTTAAGGCTTTTATAACTGAGGACGGCAATTATCTAGGGCTAGATGTTTCAATTGGCACTGATACCCAGAACCGTTTTTATTATCGCGCTTTGGCTGATGACGGGCCGTTTATCAAGCTGCTGGACGCGGCAGACGCAATGTATAGTTTTGTGGATAATCTAGGGACGAGCTTTTATTTTCAAACTGACCTGAATGCTCCTAAAGGGCGGATTCTGGCGATTAATATAACCAAACCTGCGCCCCAAAACTGGCTTGAAATAATCCCGGAGAGCCCGGAGCCAATCTCTTTCGTAGCAACCGTCGCCGACCAACTGGTTATAGCCTATTTAAAGGATGTTCACCACCTGATTAAGTTCTTTAAATTCGATGGAACAGCGAATGGCGAGATTCCCCTGCCCACCTTTGGGGCGATTAGCGGGCTGTCGGGGCGGCGGGAAGACCAGGAAATGTTTTTGGCCTTTGAGTCGTTCCTTTACCCACCGACGGTTTTTCGTTATGATTTTAGCTCCTCGGCCTTAACCGTTTTGCACGCCCCCGAAGTAAAATTCAAGGCTGAAGATTTTGAAACCACCCAGGTTTTTTACCCCTCTAAAGATGGCACGCAAGTTCCGATGTATTTGACCCACAAAAAGGGCTTGAAACTGGACGGCTCTAACCCCACTTTTCTGTATGCCTATGGTGGTTTTGATATTAGTTTGTTACCCGCCTTTTGGGTCTCCAAGCTATTCTGGTTGGAGATTGGCGGAGTTTTTGCTATACCAAACCTGCGCGGCGGCGGTGAATACGGGCAGGAATGGCACAAGGCTGGGATGTTGGAGAAAAAGCAGAATGTCTTTGATGATTTTATCGGGGCGGCGGAATGGCTGATTGAAAAGGGTTATACTAGCACCGCGAAACTGGCGATTAACGGACGCAGTAACGGCGGTTTGCTAGTGGCGGCTTGTATACTGCAACGCCCTGACCTCTACGGAGCGGTGCTATGTCAGGTTCCAGTTACCGACATGCTGCGGTTTCAGAAATTTACGGTGGGGCGTTTCTGGACGGGGGAACTTGGGAACGCCGAGGAAAACGCCGAGCATTTTGATTTTATGTACAAATACTCACCCCTACATAATGTAAAAGAGGATGTCGAGTATCCGCCGATTATGATTACGACAGCGGAGGTGGATGACCGGGTAGTACCAGCCCATTCCCTGAAGTTTGCCGCGACTTTACAAGCTACTGCAAGCGGTCAAAACCCGGTTTTGTTGTGGGTGGAAACGAAGGCTGGGCATGGCTTGGGCAAACCCACTTCCAAAATAATTGAGGAATTGGTCGAGACTTACGCCTTTTTACTCAAGACCCTTAGAGTTGATTACCCTTAAATAAGCGGGTGGGTTGCAAACCCTCCCCTACCAACCCCCTTTGAATTGGGATAAACGAGGAGGGTTATAAACCCTCCCCTACCAATCTAAAAAATTGTAAAATAAACGTAATATTTAAATTTCTTTATTTCCGTTATAATTTCTCTATACAAAAGAGGGTTAGGTTCTTATCCAGAGGCTATGCCTGGTATTTAGGTTCTACCAACTTTTCAACACAGTTTGGCAAAAGGCTGTTTCTCAGATAGGAGCATTGCTACGGGCAATTCGGTAAAAAAGGAAACTGATAACAAGAGTCAGTTGTTTAAACGGCTTTGTATAATCGGTTTATTTACTTCACTTGGTGGCACTATTTCCTTAATCCTTTCCTCAATTACGGGCTCAGGAATTACGGAAGCTGTAATACTAGGGGCTGTGTTATTAATCAGCCTTTGTTTTGGCTGTGCCTCTTGCTATTACCTGAACCGCAAAGGCTATCTCCGTCTGGCTCATAAGTTTTTGGTTTATTCCACCCTTCTGGTTGTGTCTATCGCTTACTTTGGCTTTGGAACCGATTTACCCTTGATGGTCGCTTTTATGTTACCCATCACTCTGGCAGTGGTTTTGATGGAAACCTGGGAAGCCATTGGGGTAATCCTGCTTTCGGTAGCTGAGTCAGTTGCATTATATCTGGTTCAAAGAGCTTTTAGCCTTTACATTCCAGTTACTACCCTGGATGAAGTTGGGAAAATTGTGGCGGGGATTACTATTGCGCTGGTGATTATTCCATCGGTATCAGCCCTACTACTAATTCCTACTCTGGAACGCAAGTTGGCGGAAGAAGCGATGGTAAAAAGTGAGCGCAAATATCGCTCGGCGGTGGAAACCATTCAGGAAGTAATTTTTCAAACGGATGAGTTTGGTAGATTTACTTATTTGAATCCAGCCTGGACAGTTATAACCGGCCACGATGTTAAGCAATCTCAGGGGCAAGATATTTTTAATTTTATCTACCCTGAAGATAAACAAAAGTTTGCCATATTATTTACCCCGATTTTGGAAGGTAAAGAGACCGCTTTACACCATACTTTGCGGATTCTGCGGAAGGACGGAATGGTACGCTGGGTTGAGTTATTGGCTAGTTTAACCCAGGAGGGCGATGAAATAAATGGTATTGCGGGTACGCTGAACGATATTACAATCCGGGTACAGGGTGAACATCTGGAGCGTGACCGTAGCCAAATCCTGGAAATGGTCGCTGCCAGTCAGCCGCTTGAGGCAATTCTGGGGCAGATTGTAATTATGGTTAAATATCAACAACCCGGCCTGAATTGCAATATTTTGCTGAAAGAGGTTCCTAATGAGCATCTGCCAATTTTAAATGACCCGGCCAGCCGTAAGCTTTATCAGAATAACAATGAAGAATGGATTACTCAACCGAAAATAGAAAATGACTTTGAAATAAAGAAGGGACACCTGGAAACAAGCCGCGCCCGGACTTATTTGCCGATTCTTTCCCGCAAAGAAATAAGATTAGGGACATTGGTGGTGGAAAATGTCGGGAATAACGGACAACCTTCGGCCCATGAGATGGCCCTGTTTGAAATGGCCCGCCAGTTAGCCGCGATTGCCATTGAACAAAACCAGCTATCAAACCTCTTACTTTATCAGGCACGCCATGACCGCCTGACCGGGTTGCCCAATCGCAGCTATTTTGAGGAGGTTTTGCATACTACCCTTGAGCAGCAATCTCAAAATATGGCGGCAGTGCTGTTTGTAGATTTAGACCGTTTTAAGTTTATCAATGATACTTTGGGGCATCAGGTTGGGGATGGGCTGCTAAAACAGGTCGCCAAACGTCTGGATAATAGCGTGCGTCTGAGCGATACTGTAGCGCGGCGGGGCGGGGACGAATTTACCGCTATTATTACCAATATCAAAAGTGGCGAGGATGCTAAAATTGTAGCCCAGAATTTTTTGCAGGTTTTCACCGAGCCGTTTACGGTGGATGAACATGAGCTGTTTATTTCGCCTAGTATCGGGATTAGTATTTATCCCGAAGATGGGGTTACGGTAACAGAGCTTGAGCGTAAGGCTGATAGCGCGATGTATTATGCCAAAGAACGGGGTCGGAATAATTTTCAGTTCTTTAACCATGAGCTAAACCAGAAAGGGTCGCGCCGCCTTAAACTAGAAGGTCAGTTACGCCGCGCCCTGGAGCGCAACGAATTTGTGCTATATTATCAGCCAAAAATAGATATTATCAATGGAGAATACAGGGGGTTTGAGGCTCTGATACGCTGGAAACAGCCAGAGGAAGGGCTAATTTCCCCGGCTGAATTTATACCTTTAGCTGAAGAAACCGGGCTAATAAATCCAATCGGGCGATGGGTATTGCAGGAGGCTTGCCGCCAGTTAAAAACCTGGCATAAAAAAGGTTTTGACGAGCTTACGGTGGCGGTTAATGTTTCGGCTTTGCAGTTTGAGCAGGCCGATTTTGTCGAAACTGTGGCTAGAGCCTTAAAAGAAAGTACCCTGGAAGCCCGTTATCTGGAACTTGAACTTTCCGAAAGCCTGTTGGTACGCGATATTAGCGGAATTACCCGTAAATTGGAAAAACTCAAACAACTTGGCGTGCGGATTGCGATGGATGATTTTGGCACGGGCTATTCTTCGCTCAGCTATTTACAGAAATTGCCGATTGATATTCTGAAAATTGACCAATCCTTTGTGCGGGTTATTCAACAACAGAGCGATGGCAAGGACAATCGCGTTACCGAAGGGGCTATTGCCAAAACCATCACGGTTTTAGGTCATAGTCTGGGCATGCATGTTATTGCGGAGGGGGTTGAAACTTTAACTCAGATGGAGTTTTTGAAAGAGGCTGGTTGTGATGAGGTTCAGGGCTATCTTATCAGCCACCCTCTGCCGCCCGACAAATTAGAAATGTTTCTGGAAAATAGCCAAACTTTCTTCTCGGATTTATCCTATGTTAGTAGCTAAGGTCTAAAAGGTTGTCGCTGGTCAGTTGTCGGAAAGATATTTATAAGGATGGACAGGTTATTTAGGAAAGTTGTAAGAAGATGCTCTGTCATCCGATAAATCCTCGCAGGACAGAGCCTGCTCCTACAAATTCTAACTTCTTTACTCTATCCCCCAACCCCCGACCCCTATCCCCCGTCTGTTATACCGCTGCTTTTTCCACTTCTGGCACGCTAAAGTCTTCCGTCTCATTGGCTGGAATATCGTTGCTGGTGATTATGCGGATTGCCGGAGCCTCGCGAGTTTCTTCTTCGGGAATTTCGTATTCAACCACGTTGCCGCAACTGCTACACTTGGCATTATGTCGCCCGGACATCACCATCATTCCGCCACAAACCTCGCAGGGCAAGGGTATAGGCCGCTCCCACGAACTGAATTGGCAGTCAGGATAGCGAGTGCAACCGTAGAAAATCCGGCGTTTCCGGGTATTCTTGATAATTAGCTCCCCTTCGTGGCAGGTGGGGCAGGGTATCCCCAGCTTTTTGAAAATCGGCTTGGTGTTGCGACACTCCGGGAAGCCCGAACAGGCCGTAAATCGACCAAACCGTCCCAGCCGGATAATCATCGGTTTCCCGCATTTTTCGCAATCCTCGCCCGCCAGTTCCGGGGCAATTTGGACTTTACCCATTTCCGATTCGGCTTTTACCACCGTTATTTCAAAGGGGTCGTAAAAGGCCGCCAGAACAGGTTGCCAGGGTTTTTGACCCCCAGCGATTTCATCCAGATTATCTTCCATCTGGCTGGTGAAATTAGTATCTACGATATTCGGGAAGAACTCCACCAACAAATCATTGACCAGCACGCCAAGTTCAGTGGGCTGGAATTTCTTGTCTATTTTGGTGACGTAATAGCGTTCCTGCACCGTCGCCAGAGTCGGGGCGTAGGTGCTTGGTCGCCCAATGCCAAGCTCCTCCAGCGTTTTCACCAGTGTGGCCTCGGTGAATCGCGGCGGCGGCTGGGTAAAGTGCTGCTCTGGCAAAAGCTGGGTCAGAGCAAGTTGGTCATTAGCCTCTAAAGCAGGCAAAGCTTTTTTCTTGAGTTCATCCTCAGCCGAATCATCGTCCGTACCTTCCTGATAGACCGCCAGGAAGCCCGGAAAGCGAATTACCGACCCAGTAGCCCGGAAAAGATATCGCATCTCGACGGGGGCCAAACTAATATTCTTGTCAGCCTTAACATCCACCGAGGTACTATCGAGTTGGGCCGGGGCCATCTGGCTGGCGACAAAGCGTTGCCAGACTAGCCGATAAAGTTTGTATTGCTCCAGCGTCAGAAATTCCTTGATTAAATCGGGCTCGCGCATCGCGCTGGTCGGACGAATCGCTTCGTGGGCTTCCTGGGCGTTTTTGGCCTTTTTAGTATAAACCGGGGGCTGTTCCGGCACGTAGGTCGGGCCATATTTTTCAGCAATCAACTTGCGGGCTTCGTCCTGGGCGACGGTTGCCACGTTGGTGCTATCGGTACGCATATAGGTAATCAAACCCACTGTGCCTTCTTTGCCGATTTCTACGCCCTCATAGAGCCCCTGCGCTACCGCCATAGTTCGTTTGCTGGTGAAATTAAGCTTGCGGCTGGACTCCTGTTGCATCGTGCTGGTAGTGAAGGGGGCGGCAGGGTTGCGGCTGGTCTGGCGTTGGCGCACTTCCCCCACTACATATATTGCCCCATCAAGCTCTTTTAAGACCGCACTAGCCTCGTCTTCGTTATGTAGTTCAGCCTTTTTACCCTCAATGCTATGCAAAACCGCCCGGAACTGTTCCAGCCGTTTAGTTTTGGATTTGGTTTGACGCAAATCGGTCTCAATTGTCCAATATTCTTCTGGCACAAAGGCTTCCACCTCGCGCTCACGGTCAACAATCAACCGCACCGCCACACTCTGCACCCGTCCGGCACTCAGGCCGCGTTTAACCTTTTTCCATAATATAGGGCTGATTTTATAACCGACCAGACGGTCTAAAATACGGCGGGCTTGCTGGGCATTAACCAGATTCATGTCAATATTGCGGGGGTGTTTTAGAGCCTCCTTGACGGCCTCTTTGGTAATTTCGTGGAATACCACCCTACCCACCTTTTTGGTGGTGTTTTCCAGCCCCGTAGCCCCTACCAGATGCCATGCGATGGCCTCACCCTCGCGGTCAGGGTCGGTTGCCAGCAAAATTTCGTCTGCGGCCTTGACCTCTTTCTTGAGGTCTTTAACTAGAGAACTTTTATCGCGGGGAATCAGATATTGGGGGATAAAATCATGCTCAGTATCTACCCCAAGCTTACTTTTGGGCAAATCACGCACATGCCCGAAACTGGCCTTAACAACATAGCCCTTGCCCAGATATTTGCCGATAGTTTTGGCTTTGGTGGGGCTTTCTACAATTACCAGCTTTGTTTTTACCGCCATGAATCTCTAACCTCTTGTTTCCAAACCTGTGTATTTCTATCCCAGCCTTCACCGCAAATAGGCAAAAACCAAATAAAGTCAATCTAGTAGGGATAGGCGGGTGGGATGAATTTAGATTTCCCTTAATGTTGTGAGACTATAGCGCAATGATAAGAGTTGTGTCAAGCCTTCCAAACCATTGACAGAAATTTCACAAAGTGCTATCATATCTGTTGTAGACGTTTAGAATTTTCTGAACGATGTGAACAACTAACCGAGGTTTGCAGAATCAGTCTGCACTAGATTTCAGGAGCTAGGGAAAAGTATGCTAGATAGCCGACTCTATCAAAGCAAACCCCAGAGTGAGGTTGGCGAAAGCCCCTCAACCGCTAACCAGCTCGACGAACTGGCAAAAGAATTCATTAATAATTTAGGGCGAGTAGCCGATTTCTTTGGCTTCAATCGCCTGATGGGGCAGCTCTATGCTGTGCTATTTCTGAGCCCTGAACCCCTAACCCTGGATGATATGGTGAAACGCCTGGATAGCAGCAAGGGCAACGTTAGCATTAACATCCGCAACCTGGAACGGTGGGGCCTTGTGCGTCAGATTTACAAATGGGCCGACCGCAAGAATTATTATGAGGCCGAAACCGACATCTGGAAAGCGGTTAGCGGTATTCTGCAAGAGCGCGAACGCAAAGAGAACCAGATTATTCTCCGTTCCTTGTCCCAGAGCATGAAAAAATTAGAGGAAGTGGGGGCGGCTGCCACTGGCGAGGAAGCGGATGTGGCGAATTTCTACCTGAAACAGATGGAAGTTTTGCGCCAACTCTTGCAATTTGGCGACCAACTCCTGGAAATGATGGTCGGGGGTGGAGCGGTAGATTTTGCCCTTGCCCAACGGATGGCGCAACCTGCCGAAGACGTTGATAAACCCAAGCCTAATGATACCACTTTTGAGGTGATAGAAGACGAAGAAGACCTAATAAATTGAGAAGTATGAAATTTAAAGAGTTTTAATTTACCATAAACTAAATAATTAGAAGGAAATTGGCTTATGAATACCCTGGAAATGCCTAAATTGCAAACCAGCCTTGATGATGAAGTAGAAGAAGTTAGTAAAAT
>Ga0209512_1004384_pt1 | contig 12388 bp, 7 predicted proteins | sample frozenSSSSmetaG_FD_184142 | JGI IMG/M metagenome (GOLD analysis project Ga0209512, IMG submission 184142) | Glacier valley bacterial and archeal communities from Borup Fiord, Nunavut, Canada, to study Microbial Dark Matter (Phase II) -... | ecosystem: Environmental > Aquatic > Freshwater > Ice >... | reverse complement strand
GAAAACACCAGCGAACCCGATGAAAAACCGGTCATCGGCAAGCCCGCCGATGACGCTGCGTTCGCCGCCTTCACCTCGGAGGTTGCAAAACTCGACGAAGCCGACCGCGCCGCGCGCCAGGCCATCGCCGACCAACTCCGCACGCCCGAATCATCCGCCGTCTATCTGGAACTCGCGTGGAACGCCGGGAAGGAAAACTGGGACCTCGCCAAGGCCACCGCCGAGTCCTTCAAACGCGGCCGCTTCCGCCCCGCTGCTGTCGTGAAATGGCGGGATTTCCTCAACACCACCGGGACAGCATCACGTCTCGCCGCCTGGGCGAAGGAAATGGACGCTGCGGACGAACCGGGACGCCGGAAACTCTGCCTCGCGCTCGCCACCGAATGGGCCGCGGCACCGGACGGCAGCGAGCTGAAAAATCTAGCAGCAAAAAATGAATGCCCGCTTTCCTACGACATCAGCCGGGTTCCCGAATTCTTCGACCAGGAGGACGGCAACCAGAACCGCCAGCGCGCCGGAGTAAAGACCCGGCTCCTCACCGAGCATCCCGGTTCCCCGCCCCGCGCGATGAGTCTGGCAGATCGCGGGAAATGGTCGCCCGCCCAGGTCTTCACCCGCGGCAATCCCGACAACGGTGGTGAAGCGTTCGACCGCCAATGGCTCGGCTATCTCGGCGGTGGGAAATTCCCCGAAGGCAGGAGCCCGCGCCTTTCCCTCGCGGAAAAAATCGCCGATCCGGCCAACCCTCTAACCAGCCGCGTGATGGTCAACCGCGTCTGGGCCTGGCATTTCGGCACTGCCCTCGCCGATCCCGGTGACTTCGGCGTCCAACAGGCCGATCCGCCGCTGCGCCCGCTGCTCGACTGGCTCGCCCTCCGCTTCAACGAACAAGGCGGCTCGTTGAAAAAACTCCACCGCCTGCTGCTCACGTCGCAAGCCTTCCGTCTCGAAGCCGACGGCCCGGAAACGAACCGGAACATCGACGAGGCCAACGCGTTCTATTGGAAATGGAACTGCCGCCGCGTCGATTTCGAGGCGATGCGCGATCGCTTGTTAGCCACCGCCGGCTCTCTCGACACCACGCCCACCGGCGGCCGCTCGGTCCTGTTGGACGACGGTTCCTCCGACCGCCGGCGTAGTGTTTACGCCTTCGTGGATCGCTACGCATTGCCATCCACCTTCGTTTCCTTCGATCTCCCGCACCCGGATCATCACAGTCCGAAGCGCGTCGAAACCTCGGTTCCCCAGCAGGCACTTTTTTTTCTCAACGGCCCGCTTGTGCTCCGTCAGGCTGCGAAACTGGCCGCCGATCCCACCTTCCGCAGCCTTCCCGACGACACCGCCCGCCTCCGTTGGGCTTATGAAAAAATCTATCAACGTGAGCCGTCCACCGCCGAGACACACGATGCCTTGAAATGGCTCGGTGCCGCAGTTCCAGCCGACTATCAGCCACATCTCGGCGGCACCTGGGAGATCCGCCACGCCTTGGACACCGGCGGACCACCCTCCGAGGTGCAGTCTTTCCCCCTCTTCGCCAACGACGTTTGGAAAACCGGCCCTGATCTCGCCAACGCGCCCATCCGCTGGCTCAGCGCCGGAGCCAACGGCGGCCATGTGGGAGCCGGACACGTGCTCGTCCTCCGCTGGCGGGCCCTCGGTTCGGGGCAAGTCCGTATGGTGGGGAAAATCGAACGCACGCAGAAAGGCGGCGTCCCCCTCGCATGGGAAATCTCCAACAAAGCCGCCCGGCAGGTTCTCGCCCCCGAAGGAAACGCCAAGATCGAAGGCCAATGGACCGACGTTGTTCCGGGCGACACTGTGGATTTCCTGCTCAGCGCCCCCAACGGCGACAACTGCGGCGGCGTCTCCTGGAACCTCCGCATCCTCGGCCGAGAGTCGCCGGATGCGGACATCGAGGAAGTCGGCAACTTGCGCAAACAATTCCCCACTTCCGATTCCCCGTCGCCCGTTCCCGCCGCCGCCGATCCATGGGCGGACCTGATCCAGATGCTCTGGGCGTCCAACGAATTCCACTTCATCGACTGACCATGTCGCACCATCTAACCACCAACGACATCATCATCGACCGCCGCGATTTTCTGCGCCGCTGCGGCATGGGATTCGGCGGCCTCGCGCTCGGCGGATTGATGAGCGGAAACGCCACGGCGGCGGGTGTTAGGGAAATGGACGGCCCGCATTTCGCGCCCAAAGCCAAGCGCGTCGTCCATCTCTTCATGAACGGCGGGCCCTCGCAGGTCGATACTTTCGATCCGAAACCGCAGCTCCAACTCCAGCACGGCAAGCCGATCCCGCTCGACGGATTGAAAACCGAACGCCCCACCGGCACCGCCCTGCGCACGCCGTTCACCTTTGATCGCTACGGCCAGTGCGGCCTCGAAGTCAGCGAGCTTTTCAAACACACCGCCAAACACGCGGATGACCTCTGCGTGATCCGTTCGATGACCGCGGACGTCCCTAACCACGAGCCGTCGCTCATGCTCATGAACTGCGGCGACGGCCGCCTTGCACGGCCTTCCATGGGATCGTGGGTAACTTACGGACTCGGCAGCGAAAACGAAAATCTCCCCGCCTACGTCTCGATGTGCCCCGGTGGTATGCCCATCAAGCGCGCGGAGAACTGGCGCGCCTCATTCCTCCCCGGCCGATTCCAAGGTACCTATCTGGACAGCTCCATCGAGGATCTGAACCGCATGATCGAAAATCTGCGGAATCCATCAGCACGCGGAAACCGCCAGTCCCGCGAGCTCGATTTCCTCCGGAAGCTCAATGAAAACCACCTCGCGCAGCGCGCCAACGATCCGCAACTCGAAGCGCGCATCCGCAGCTTCGAGCTGGCCTATCGGATGCAGAGCGATGCGACGGATGCCTTCGATATTTCCAAGGAACCCGCGAACATCCGTGAGATGTACGGACCCGGAAGCTTTGCCCGCCAATGCCTGATGGCGCGAAGGCTGCTGGAGCGCGGCGTGCGTTTCATCCAGCTCTGGCACGGCAACGGCCAGCCTTGGGACAGCCATGACAACATCGAGGACCACCGCCGCCTCGCCGGCGAGTGTGATCAGGCGATCGGCGCGTTTCTATCCGATCTGAAGATGCGCGGCATGCTCGATGAGACACTCGTCATCTGGGGCGGTGAATTCGGCCGCACTCCTGTCGTCGAGCTGCCGAAAGCGGGTTCCAACGCGGGCGTCATGAAAGGCCGCGACCACAACCACTACGGCTTCACCACCTGGCTCGCCGGCGGCGGCGTGAAAGGCGGCCACGTCCACGGAGCCACCAACGAATTCGGCTTCAAGGCGGTGGACAAACCCGTCCACGTCCACGACCTGCACGCCACCATTCTTCACTTGCTGGGCCTCGATCACGAGAAGCTCACCTACCGCTATTCCGGCCGCGATTTCCGCCTCACCGACGTGCACGGCAAGGTCATCCACGACATCATCGCGTGAGTTCCGTGACAGATCACCCGCCGCCGGACGGTTTAATCAATCATGCTCAAGCGCGCGCTGCAGATGACCCTGATGCTGGCTCCGATGATTCTATCCGCCCAAGAGCGGCAACACTCCGCCTTATGGGGGCGCAACGGTGAGGCGTGGGATCCCGCGGGCCGACTGCCGGATGTGTCATTCGCCGGCTACGCCTGTGGCGAGCGGCCGATCCCGAACGTGGCCGAGGCCGCCAATGTGCGGGATTTCGGCGCGAAAGGCGACGGCACCACCGACGATACCGATGCCTTTCTAGCAGCGATTGCGAAGGTGAAACAGGGCGCGGTCATCGTTCCCGCAGGGCGCTACCGGATCACGAAAATTCTCGAAATCAACAAACCCGGCCTCGTCCTCCGCGGTGAGGGACCGGAACGGTCGATCCTCGTCTGCCCGGTGCCGCTCAGCGACATCAAGCCTGATTGGGGCGCCACCACCACCGGCCAGCGCACCTCCAACTATTCATGGTCCGGCGGCATCGTTCTGTTCAAGGGCGGCAATCCGGGCAAGCGGATCGGGCGCTGCACCACTCCCGCGAAACGGGGCGGCCACGAGCTGGAAATCGAAGGTGATACGTCACGTCTTTCCCCGGGCGCATGGATTGAAATCAGGCTCCGCGATGATGCCGGACGTTCGCTGCTCACCTATCTGTATTCCGGCGATCCGGGAGGCCTGTCGAAAATCAGCCCGTCAAAGCACGCGACCACATTCGTCACCCGCGTCATCGGAATCAACGGCCAGGTCCTGACGCTGGAACGCCCGCTGCGCACCGACATCCGCTCCGAGTGGAATCCGGAAGTCTTCACCTGGCTCCCGACGGTCACTAACAGCGGCATCGAGCGGCTCGGCTTCGAGTTTCCCGAACGCAAATACAATGGCCATTTCAGCGAGCTGGGTTTCAATGCCGTCGCCTTCACCAACGTCGCCGACTGTTGGGCCCGCGATCTGGTCATCACCAATTCCGACAGCGGCGTTTTCACCGGCGGCCGCTTCTGCACCGTCGAGAACGTGCGCTGCCGGATGGTCAACGTCGCGGAGAACGGCGGCGTGTTCGGCCATCACGGATTCGACCTATCAGGAAACGACAACCTGCTCACCCGCTTCGAGATCCGCCAGCGTTTCATCCATGACATCACCGTCGAACGCGGCGCGGGAAACGTCGCCAGCTCCGGTTCCGGCACCGACCTGAGTCTCGACCACCACAAGCGAGCCCCTTACGACAACGTCTTCACCGACATCGATCTCGGCGCCGGCACCCGCATGTGGAAATGCGGCGGCGGCGCGGACCTCGGGCGCCACTGCGCGGCCCACGGCACCTTCTGGAACATCCGGTCCGCAAAGGGACAGAAATACCCGGAAAACTTCGGGCCTGCGTCAATGAATCTCGTCGCTCTGGAGACCAAGGAAAAATCCATTACCGATCCCAACGGCCGCTGGTTCGAGGCCATCCCGCCCGCCCGCATCGCACCCGCGAACCTCTATCAGGCGCAGCTGAAGCGCCGCCTCGACGCCAAGTGACTGGATGGACCGCGAAATTCATTTCGCCTGTTCGCCTGCCACATCACCACAGGTCGAGGAATGCCGCCAGCGCTTTCACCGCAGGTGTGACCGAATGCCCCCGGCGGACCGAGCGCGAGACGATCAGCAGTTTCCCCGCTTTCGTATCCGCCTTGGGATCGACATGGCCGACGAGTTCATGGCCTGATAGAACCGGCAGCGCGTAGTAACCCCGCACGCGTTTGTGGGGTGGCGTGTAAACTTCCCAAGTGTAGTCGAAACCCCACAGCGCCGACGTCACCCGGCGGTCGTAGATCAGCGGATCGAGCGGGGCTAACAATAATGGTCCCCGCGCCGGAGCCGGAGCGGATTCGAACAGAGAAACATCCTCACGCAGGCAGTAGAGAACGGGAGCATCCGCATCATTCAGCGTGATGGCTTGGACTTCGTCCGAAATCAGGGAAAGCTCTCCGCGCTTCAGAGTGGTGAGACGGCGCTGGCGCAGTTTCGCCAGCACGAGCCAGCGGGCGGTTTCAACGGCGTCCTGCTCCTTCGCGGTGAGCGTTTTTGCAGACAGCACCCGTTCGGGCAGATCGTAAAGCCGGCGGTTGCCCTCACGGCGGGCGATGAGCACGCGGCCGTGGAAGAAGAGTTTTTGCAAAGTGGACTTCGCAAGCGTCGCCACTCCCCAGACGCCGGGGCCGCTGCGGCGCTTGTCTTCGATGTGGCTGGAGGAAAGCGGCCCGCGGATGGCGAGCTCGGCGAGGATGTCTTTTGATAGAGCATTTTCATCCGGAGTGAGCCGGCCGGACCATGCGCCATCGCGCTGGGTGCGGAGGTGCATCGCGGCGAGAAGGTGCGGCCAGGCATCCAGCGGAAAGGCGGTTAGAATGGCGGAATCCGGAAGATGGTGCTCGAAGGCGGTGCGCTCTTCGGCGGCGAGGGTCGCGCGATCGCCGTGGAGGTGCCGCATCAGGCCGCCCGCCTGATAGTTCTCCACCCGGTTGCGCAGGATGAGGTCGTGCATGCGGCCGCAGACGTTGATCGGATCGATCTGAACGTAGCCGTGGTGCGTGAGTGCGGAGGCGATGTCGGGAAACGCAATATCAAGCCCCACTGCCCGGCGCGCGAAGCGGCGGGCGTCCAGTTGGCTGAGAGATAGGGCGGGCGGCATCGTTTCCTCACTCCTTCCGCTTCGTCACTGTGGTGCCATCTTTCACCGTGTCCGGCGGATGGAGCAGCACTTCTTCTCCCGCGTTCACGCCGGATAGAATTTCGGTGAAACGGCCGTCCGAGTGACCGGCCTCGATGGCTGTTAGCCTCGCTTCACCGTTGCTGTAAACATAAGTCTTCCACGCGTTCCCCTCGCGAAAAAGCGAGCCTGCCGGGACCACCAGCACATCCTCCGCATGCCACACCGCCACGCGGACTTCGACGCGGTAACGATCGCCCAGCGACTTCGCGGTTTCCGGAGGATCCACCAGATCGCTGAGAACGATGACGCGCTGCTCTTCCACGCCGAGCGCGGAAATTTTCGTAAACGCCGCCGGTTCCACGCGCCGGACGCGGCCTTTGAGCGGATTTTCGCCACCCCACTGGTCGATCTCCGCGGAGTCGCCGGGGCGGATGGTGACGGCGTCGCGCGAGAGGATTTCCGCTTCGATTTCGATGTCCGCCGGATCGCCGACTTCGAGGATCTGCGTGCCGGGTGTGACGACCGTTTCGCTTTCCAACATCACCTTGAGCATCCTGCCGGATACCGGCGACTTCACCTCTACCAGATTTCCCGCAGTGCTCGATTCAGGCCGCTCCAGCGCGGCGCGGGCCTGGGCGAGTTCGTAATCGGCCACTTGCAGGGCGAACTCGGCCGCGCGGACCTCGGCCGCGCGCATTGACGATTCCATTTCCGTCCGATCTCTATCAGATTCTGACATCGTGCCGGCGCGGGTCACGGAACGCACGCGCTCCAGCTCGGATTCCGCCATTTTCGAGGCAGCCTTGTTCGCGTCCAGCGCTTCCGCAGCCTGCTTGCGCGAGGCCTCCCGCATGGAAACCACGGCCTCCGCCTGCGCCCGCGCGCGGGGATCCAGCAGCGGCGCGACGACAGGCTCGATCGCGGTGAGCAGGGTTTCTCCGGCTTTCACTTCGTCACCCGGCTTCAGCGGCATGCGGCGCATTTTCCCCGCTACCGGCGCGGCGACCACGTAGCGGTTCCGCACGCGGGTTTTCCCTTCCTCGGAAACCCGCACCGTCAGCGGACCACGCGCGACCACGCCGGTTTCGACAAGCACCGGCTTCGGCCACAGTCCCCACGCCACCAGCGAGAGCAGCGCCGCGCCGCCCAGCCATGGAATCGAGCGGCGGATCAGGTGCTTGCCTGTTGGATTGCGTTTGGATTCCCAGGGAGCGGCGGTGGTGGCGGATTTTTCCATGAATGCGTGGCGCTTTCATAAGCGAGCCCAGCCTCCGATTCAAGGACCGCCCTCGACGATGATCAGGCCGGATAAAACGCTCGATCCCAAGGGTCGCTCGAGCAATTGGAAACTGCCGATGCCGTGGGTGGTTAGCAGTGAGAATACCATCGTGCTGCTTGCCCCGCCCAAGCTGCAATTGATCACACGCCCCTCTGTGGGGAAGATCGGGTTGTCTTGCGTTAGCTCGGGATCGGCCGTCGTTTCCGGAACGGGCAGAGTGGTGGTCTCACCAGCCGAGTCGGTCAGCACGATGACGTGCTCCATCCCGGCCTGCGGCGGTGGAAGCTGATCGATGACCACCTCGGCGGTCTTCTCCGCCACATTTTCGATGACAAAACCCTCCGGTAAGGTGCGCGGCTTGGGAACCGGGGCGGCTGAGGGGTGTAGCTCCATTTTGAATTCAGCGATGTTATCCCCTTCGTCGGATTTCCGGCCGAGGAACGACTTCCCACCTGGTTCAGCAGTCCACACGGTCTTGCTGACGGGATCATAGTATTCCCCATTGCTAGAGCGGAGCAGGCCAAGTTCCTGCCAGTTTGATTCGGGAAAATGACGGTGGCGGACGACCGCGTCTCCCTGCGGGACGGGCCAACCGCGCTCGATGACCAACTCCGCGGCATCCGCCGGCGCGCCGCTCTCCGCCTCCAGAGCAGACCGTAGCGCAGCAGTTAGGATGGATTGCACGTGCTGGCGGGCTTCCTGCGGGGTGCGCCGGGGCGCGCCGGGCGCGTGCAGACTCAGCACTCGCGGGATCGGAATGGAGCCGTTGTTCAACACCGTTAGTCGTTCCTGCAAGCGCACGATTTCCCGCCGCAGCCGCACCTCACGCGTCGCCGGAAGTGCTGGTAATTCAGTTAAAGCGGGCGGGCGCATCGGCTCGGCACTCGCAGAAACCGGAAGGTCGGCAGCCGCTCGGGGTTCGGTAACACGAAATTTCGGCCACATCAAAAACGCAATGATGCCCGCCGCCGCCCAGCCGCTGATTGCCAACCATGGAAGGTAGCGGTGGCGTCCTGAGGTGGCGGCAACATGCGGTCGGATCTCCTCCATCACCGAGTGCAGCACTTCCGGCGGTGCGATGTGCAGCGGAGAAACTGCCAGCCAGACATCCGCCGCTGCCTCGCGGGTGAGGCGGGATTCCGCCGCAAGCAGCGGATTGCGCGCAAGCCGCGGGTCCGAGCAGGCGGGGTCGTCCGGCGGCAGCAGATCGAGCGCGCGGGCGGTGGCATCGGCGAGATCCTCAAGCTTCATCACAGCCTCCTTTGCGTAGGATTTCACGAAGCTTCAGCATCGCCCGGTGGATGCGGATTTTCGCCGTCCCCAGTGGCACACCCCATCGCTGCGCGTGATCTTGCACCGTGCCAGGGTCAAAAATCGCAGCCCGCACGCTCTCGGTTTCCGCCTCGTCCAGATGGCTCAGCGCCATTCGCACACGCGTGACGGTTTCCCGGAAAAGCAAATCCTCCACGCCTCCGCGGGACGGGACGTCCAAAGCGGACGCCGTTTCCCAATCCTGCCAGACCGGCGCCCTGCGGCGGCGTTTCCGCATCGAGTCGAGGCAAAGGCCGCGCAGGATCATCGCACACCAGGTGAAGCCGCTGCTTTTCTCCGCATCGAAGTCCGCCGCCTTTTTCCAGATGCGCAGGAAACAATCCTGAAGTGCCTCCTTTGCCGCGCCCTCGTCCTTGATCCAGTGCAGTGCCATGCTGTAGAGACGGTCGCCCCACATTCGATAGAGTTCTGCCAGAGCGTCCGCGTCCCGGCGGGCGATGCGGGCGAGAAGCCGCGATCCGTCACGGGCCGCCACCCTGCCGTCCTCCGCCATCATTTTCGCTGCTTCTCCCATCGCCTGTTCACCTTCTCTCATGGAATCCGTTTGAAAGGGAAGGCGGGTTTCATCAATCGCGAGAATTTCTCACCACCAAGGCCAGCCCGAGAAACCGCCGGAAATCCGTGCCAGCCCATCGCGCGGTTGACCATCCACCACGTTGAAATTCCCGCCCGCCCACAACCGGCGTGATACCGGGTGCCACAAGAATGTTTGTGGAGCCGAACCAGCTTCATCTAACGCCGGGTCGAAGGCCACCTTACCTGACTCCTCCGCCTTCCACCAATCGCCCGCTGATTGGCGCTCACGATATCCGAAAACCGGCGAGCGGAACGTGCCGTCAATGCGGCCATTCGGCAGCAGCCGGAGCAATGACTGAACGCCGTTTGGCAACAGGGCATCCAGATAGAGCATGCCGTAATCGCCGGATGTCCCGCTAACCACCAGTTTCAAAGATGGCGGATAGAACCATGCGGCCCAGCCACGCTTCGTCCAGAGCCGCAGGCGCACACCCGTGCCGGTGTTTTTCGATTCCTGGAAAAGCACCCCGCCGGACCATTCGCATACGGGGCTCAGGCCGTAGCCTGGTCTTGATAGATCGCGCTCCACCATGCCATTCGGGCGGAAAATCACGCCTGAAATCACGAATCCACTATCCGCCTTCACCAATAGGGGTGCGAGGTTCCGGTCAGCTTGCAAGTCCTGAAACCTCGGATCGTACGATCCGTCCGGGCGCAAGCGGGCAATGGTTCTGGAGGAAACACCGCTGCCCGGTGAGTTGGTTTCTACCAGAATTTGGCCACCCGGGAGGGCATGCACTTTGGAAAAGTCGTCGCTAAGTTTCGCGGGCAGGTTGATAGGAGGAATCACAATGAGCGCCGATCCCCCGCTAATGGGCCGCGGAGGTGTCATCAAACCGGTATTTCCAATCCACGTTGTCGTGGGCAATACGGGGTCGTAGGTCTCGTCCAAGGTTCCGTCCATTCGGAGTTTCAGCAGATTCGAGCGCACTTGGTTGCCATATCTTACCACCTCCTCCGTCACGACATAGATCGCTTGCCCCGCTACCGCCACTGAGCGCCACTCACCGATCCGGTCATCCGGGATGAACCAAGGGTCCACCTGGCCGTTAGGGAGAAACATCACCAACCGGTTCTTCACCTGTCCATCCGCCGTCGCGAAATTTCCACCCGCCAGCACGCGCCCGTTAGGTAGCGGCAGCAGTGTTCTGACCCGTGCTGGCACGTTGAGTTGGGGGACTGTCCACGTCGGATCCTCACTGCCATCTGCATTGAGCCTTCGGAGTCCGTCAATTAGCCATTTTCCACCTGCCAGCGCCTTGATCGAGCGTGCCCGCCCTGGACTCGGGAATGTTTTGTCGATCACCCCGGTCGCGCTGAATTTTTGAGCCAGGCCATTGTAATAGGTTGCCAGATAGGAACCGTCAGCCGCTTCCGCCCAGAGGAATGGAATCGAATGACTCACCGAGAAATTTCTGGTCTTCTCCAATCTACCTGCGGATGAAAACCAATCGACCACATGGGTGGCATACGCCAGTATCGGAAAATAGCCCCAGCTCGACTGATCGGGTCCATAAATGACTCGGACCGAACCCCCGGGGCCGGCCACGAGACGCAGCTCGCGGTGGATTTTCAAAGCTTGTTTCACCCCGATTTGCTTCCCGGATGCATCCACTTGGAAAAGCTGATGCTGCTGGGTCACGATGAAATGTTCCGGGTAATTCAGCAGATTGGTAGATCGGTCTCCCGACGTCGCCCACACGCTGCCTTCCGCTCCTGCGACCGCCCCGTTCACATTCTGCGGTAGCTCCGCTGCTTGGGAAAACGCGGGATCCACCATGCCATCCGCACTTTTGCGGCGCTCCAGCACGCGGGTGCCGAGGCCAGATTGCCGAATCACCCAGATTTTCCCATCACGCTCGAACTGGGGGGTGATGGTTACACCGTAAGGCCGGTCCGGAAACGCCTTTCCAATTACTTCACCTGCGGCGTTCATCCGCAGCCAGCCCGATGATGCCGTGGGGAGCAGGAAATCCCCGCCAGCCAACAAAAATGGCGCGGCTGGAGGTGCGTTCACCAGTCGATAGCCGAAATAATCCGACACCCCGGGCAGCGGCGAAGGGTAGTAGATTTCCTGATAGGTGAAATTGCGATCCCGCTCCAGATAGGCCGCCGCAGGCTCACTCTCGACTCCGCCATCCACGCCTAACCGCAGGAGATCGCCGGTGGCCTGGCCATCTCCCCGGTCAAAGCCCCCACCGACCCATGCCCGCCCGTCCGGTGCCAAGGTGACGTGCTCCGGTGCCACCCACGCTCGCAGCTCGGGCGCGAAATTCGAATCCAAATCACCCGGTTTCGCCGCGCTGATTGCACACGCGAGTCCCCATATCGCCAAGATGTTCGTTCTCATCACCCATCTATCCGTCACTGGCTGCCGCCGGGTTTCGGAAAATGATCAATTTCAACGAAAATGACACATTCCCCATCATCCATCAGACTTTGGGGATCAGCATGCCATGAGACGCGAGTTCGTGCACGAGGGCGCTGATGCGGTCCGGCAGATCGGCGATGGCTGCGAAATCAGGCTTACTCCGGATCTCACGCACCATGTCGGCGAGAGTCCCTCCACTGCGGCTGATGGCGAGCAGGCGGAGGATGTTTTCATCGATCTGTCCATCGTAGGAAAGCCGTGTGGGGCAGGTGAGGCGGATGGCTTCAAGGTCCCATCCGGTGGATCCCAGGCTCATGCGGGCCTCGGCGCGGATGCCGTGCGGCACGGTGAAGCGGGTTCCTAGCAGATCGGGGCTTCCGGCCAGCCAGGTTTCGTTACGGAGGACGCGCAGCACGTCGGGCCCGGCGTTTGAATCGATGTTTTCCGCGGCGTGGCTCTCGGTGCGTGTCCATTCGCCGCCGGGTTCGCATTTCTGAATGACCATGAATCCGCCGCTGATGCGATGGACACCGATGTCCTGATAGTGGGTGAGCCAGCGCCGGATTTCATCCACGGCGGCCTGTTCGCCTTGGAAACGGAGATCGCTGGAGATCCAGGTCCAAGCATAGTCCGCG
>Ga0209512_1004383_pt1 | contig 12391 bp, 11 predicted proteins | sample frozenSSSSmetaG_FD_184142 | JGI IMG/M metagenome (GOLD analysis project Ga0209512, IMG submission 184142) | Glacier valley bacterial and archeal communities from Borup Fiord, Nunavut, Canada, to study Microbial Dark Matter (Phase II) -... | ecosystem: Environmental > Aquatic > Freshwater > Ice >... | reverse complement strand
CGGTGTTTTTGCGACGTAGGGATTTGGTTTTGCGTTTCAGGCCGTCGCTGGAGGGCGGTTTGCTGCTGTTGGAACTGTTCATGTTGAGGCGCTTTTCGAGTTCTGCGATGCGGGCCTCGAGCTTGGCGAAGAGTTCGCAAACGGCATCCAGCCCACCCGCATCGAAGGCGGCTTGGATTACAGGACGCAGGGCTTTGGCTCGGTCGCTCAACATTTAGTCGTCATCAATACGCAGGAAATTACTCAAACTTTCTTAAAGACCTGAATAGTTACGAAAAATGAACTTTGATTGGATTGCCTTGTTTCCAATAGCCCAGCTTTTTAACGATACCCGAGAAATCCTTTTCAAATAGTTGATAGCCGACATCTTCCTCCTTAATGGCACTCCCCTCAAAAGATTGCTTAGAGTCATCACGGATCCCTGTTTCGCTCCATTTTGTAATTTTGACGACGATTCTGGATATGCCATTTTCCAAGCCAATAGCGTAATCTTCAGCGCCACGATACTTTTGGGAAATTCTCCAATCTCCGCAGATCGCCTCGTATGCTGCGCCATAGTCCTTCAATCCATTTTTAATAGGAAATAGCCACACATTTCTAATTTCCGCGATCGATTGGACTTTTTCAACAAGAAGAGAAGCTCTATTTTCCTCCGTGATTATCGAATGAATCCTCGTTCCATGACCCCGCTGATCATTAGTCAATTTCAGGTGTTTTTTTCCAAAATTCATGTGATTTAGCAGGTCAATCAATGCAGCTTCTACATGAATCGCCTCATCTCTTCCAAGATTTCTTCTAACTATTAGTAGCTTCGGATTTAAGTCCTTACTCCATATGTCAGCGATTCGCTGATTCTTATCTTTCAGAATTTTGCCATTCTTGATTTTTTGCGCGGTCTCCAAAAGATGACCATCGGGACGATTGTTTCCTTTTGCCTCGATACCACCTGCTAAACCTACGTAAAAGACACTGTCGTCTGTAGGATCAACTAGAGCGTAAACGTAGGCACCAAGTTTATTTTCATCCAGTTTTCCATTCCAGAATGTTGTTTTCATTTTAGTATTTATTGTGCCGGTTTTCATGTTTTTGGCAGGAACCATAAAGTCGCATGTGTTGATGTGATCAAAATTGCCTAATCCATTGCCCAACCGGCGTTCAGCAACTCGTTTAAATCCGCAAACTCGAATACTTGCCCGTTTTCTTTGTCGGTAAGAGAGAGTTTTCCGCCCAACAGGTCTTGAATTGTCATGAATGCAAAACAGCCTCCACTGTTCTTGAAATGCAGGTTTCCGTCATAAGGGCTAACTCGAATTTCACTGATGGCGTCCCGGGTTTGTTGCTGAAGTTCTTCTGACCAGTTGTTTGTTTTGGGAGTCATGATTGTTATATTTAGAAAATTATCGCCTGACGTGGCTTGTCGGAATTAGCAAATTGAGATTCTTATTTGTAAAACCATACAACTCTTTAATCGCGAGTAGCAAAGACAGCCAAAGCGTGGTTCCATCGGAATTGCGCTCAAAATTGAAATGCTTGCTCATTGGGCCGAATAGCACTCGGGTGTCATCCGGACGGTGACGGTAGTTGAATCCTTGCAGCGCCTTGAGAACTTCGAGGAGATCGGATAGTTTCCCATCCTCCGTGGTCCGGGTTTCACCTGGCATTTCCACGATGTCGTAAACGTGGTCGAAAATGAAATCAAGCGTCTGGCCGTCGAGTTCCGGAAGACTGTCTTTAAGTTTGGAAGTGCTCATGGTTCGACTGGGATTGAGTTGACGGGATTTCCGCGGAAGAATTGATAGAGCCTCACCATGGCGAAGGTGTCCAGCTCGCAATATGAAACGAGCTGGCCTTCGATTTCCGTTTTCCGCTCGGGTGGTGTGGCAGAAGCGATTGCTTCCATGAACGCCAACACCGCCATGCCGCCGTCTTGAACCCCGTCGAGTTGGTCGTAGGACAATTCCGGGATCGCGGCGGGCAGCACGGCCTTGATGCTCCAGCTTCCGTGTTGACTGGGATGATAATAGCGGTTCCTTGCGATTGGGAGCAGGTCAGCCACTCTTTCAATGATGGCCTCCAAGGCTGGGGCGAATTCAGGGAAGCGGGCTGCCAGCTCGCGCATCACACGGCACTCGAAGCCGGAGTTGTAGGCGAAGACGGGGCCATGTTGACCGCTGAGATCCACCAGTGATTGTGCACAAGTTCGGGAGGGATCATCGCCTGACAGATCCAGGAAGCCGTGGTGCTGGAGGTCGCCGCTTTCTGCGAGAATGTGGAGGCTGAACTGGAAGGGAAGCTGCTGATAGGGACGCGTGCCTTTCCAGATGGGCACGGCGAACATGGCGGTTTCGAAATCCAGGAAATAGGCGGGAAAGCCGTAGGGTGCGAGATCCGCAGCGGCTCCGGCGGCATCGAAGTAGGTTTCGCCAGTGATCGAGCATTGTTTGACCCGGTTTTGGATTGCGCCAAGGAACTCATCCGGGACATCTCTCAGATCCTCGTGACCTGCGGCCTTGATCCGTTCGCGTCTGCTCGGGTGCAGACGCGGCAAGGAGGAGAGCGGATACGCGGGCGACACTTTATCTCGGTTGCAGTATTCTGCGAAGCCGCAGGCAAATGGACTGTTGCAGTGCGGACCGGTTGCGACTTCCGGCTCCTCCGCAAGTGCTGCGACGGTTTGGGCACCATGGATCCATTCCTCCACCTCGCCCCTGCGGGAGATCGCTTCTTCAGTGAGATCGACTTCCTTGAGCAGCCCCCGGTAATCGCCATCGCCCGGATAGACGAACGAGCTGTCGATGTGGGCAAGTGACACGGATGAAAGCCGGAATCCGGCGGACGCGGCGACGTGGGCCTGCACCGCGATGTCGTCGCGCTGATAGTCCTTCACGCTGGCGGAGGATTTCACCTCGATCATTTTCCAAGCCAGCTCTCCGTCCCGGCGATCCGGGAGCATCACATCCGCATAAGCATGCGCTCCGCCCGCTTTCATCCCGGCCTCGAACACCGGGAACTCACCCGCCTCCAGCAGCACCGCGCTGCGGGCGAGCGCCGCTTCATGGCCCAATTCGTCAATATCGATCAAGACCCCCGTTCCATCCCGATCATAAATGCCGCGCGCCACATCGCCGACCTGGTTGCCGATGCCGAATGCCATCGCGGATCCTGTGTCGTCACGCAGTTCCGGTTTGTGGATTTCCAGCCACAGGCGCTTGGGGCACTGGCGGTAGGCGAGGAGTTTGGATTTGGAAAACGAGCGCATGGATTGGGAGCTGATGTGGAATATCGTAACGGCTGATTCCGGCCAAAATCTGTCCGGGATGGAAGAATATCTGGAGCGATGCGGATTTCCCAAGCGGAGTGATTGGAAATCAGTGCTTTAGGTGATGCCTCGGACAAAATGCGGAGTTAAAACAGTGGCATTCGGAGAATCGCATTGCCATGGCGGGGACTCTGACGCGGCAATTGCGAGCTCCGTTTGCCAGCATCAGGGACTTCGACGTGACAATTACGAGCTCCGTTTGCCCGCGGCGGGCCTCCGACGTGGCTATTACGAGCTTCGTTTGGCAGCGGCGGGCCTCCGACGTGGCCATTACGAGCTCCGTTTGGTAGCGGCGGAGCCTCCGCCGTGGCCATTACGAGCTTCGTTTGGCAGCGGCGGGCCCTCCGACGTAGCAATTACGAGCTCCGTTTGGCATGGGCGGGGGACTGGATACCACTGATACCAGTTCCACAAATCAACATGACGCTTTTTTTGCCGGACCGAAGTGCGGAATTTATTCCACTCGTGTGAGGCGGTCGTGTGAGGCGGAACCGGCTGGCGGAATAAATTCCGCGCTCCGATAGAAGAGTCATCTCAATTTCCCCGAGCGAGTGGCGTGGAAATCCCAGAGCCCGGCGCGATCGCCGCCACGTCCGTTTCCAACATCCAGCCGTGCAGCTCCGTCCCCGGCACATCGACATAAAAATAGCCGCCGTTTTTCGTTCCCATCCGCACGATCCTTCCCGCGCCGGGCGTGCCGACGGTCTCCGCCTTTTCAAAAGGTGAGAGCAGGATCGCAGAATCCTTTGAAAGCACGATGCCCCGGCCCGCCTCATCGCGGCGCAGCACCAGCGCTGCGGTTCCGGCGGCGATCAGAACACCAGAAAAAACAATGCTGCCCAGCGCGAGCCGCCGCGCTGCCGGACTCGGAATCCGGACTAATCCTGTAGCTACTGATAGAACGCCGGTCCACAACGCCGCGCCCGCCACCAGCCACGACCATTCGTTCAAGCTGAGATAGCCGACCACCGCTTCCAACCGCGGGTCCAGCGCACTCTTGTCGAACACCGTCGCCGCCTTGCGCGCGAGATTCAGGTTCGCCTGTAAATCCGGATCGCGGGGAGCCAGCAGTTTTGCGCGCTCGTAGGCGAGGATCGCCGGTCCATACTGGCCGAGCCGGTAGCGGCTGTTGCCGAGATTGTAGAGCACCGCCGCGCTTGGGCCTTCCGTATCGATCACTTTTTGATAGGCGTTTGCGGCACCGGGGAAATCACCGGCTTGGAAAAGCTTGTTAGCCTCGTCGATACTTGCGGCAAAAGCGGAGGAGCTGAACACCAGCGCGAGCAGACCGAAGACGATTTTGGAGAGTTTATACCTAGTCGTCAGCGTGGATATTTTCTGATGGGGAGAACACGCGCCTCGCGTGTTGTCTTTGGCGCCCTCGCCGAAGACATACGTCGCAGGAGAATCGACGCTGTTTTCGGCGGGGGTGCCGAAATCCACCTGCGAGGGCGCAGATGCTCCCCGAAGAATGGGAAGCTCCGAGAATGGTAATAAAAATTTCAAGTGCATCTCAGCGGGTGGAAGGGGTGAGTGAGGCGAGCGCCTGATCGAGCAACTGCTGCCAGCGCGGGAACATCTCCTCGTCGGCCTGGCGGCCGTATTCATGCGAATCCGCCTCACGGAAAAACTCGGCGACCGGAGAATCCGCGGGGATGCGCTCGGCGATTTCTGCGGACGTGATCGCCTGCGCGGGTTGGTTCCAGAGCGAGCCGAGGCGCTGTTGGATCGCCAGCCGTGCGGCGGCGAAAAAGCCGGAAACATCGTGGGCAGCGGCGCGTTCCCCGGCGGCCTTGAGCGCCTCGCGGGTGGCCTTTTCCATGGCCGCGTGGGCAAGTCGGCGCGGGTCGCTCAGGCGCTTGCGGAGAAGGGCGATCAAACGGCCAGCCAGCAGCAGCCCGCCGGCCAGTGCGAGCAGGGAAACGAACGCCGGACGATGGACCAGCGCGGTTAGTGAGCGCACCGGCGAGCCGATAGATTTCTGCCCGACGAGGTTGTCCGCCGGCTTCGGTGCGTTTTCCGGCACCACTGGAGATTCCGTTTTTACTTCCTCCACCAGATCCGCGCCCGCCACCCGGATTTTCTGTGGCGGGCTGGCCAGCGTCTTGTATTTGGCGTCGGTGGGATCGAAATAACTGAAGGTGAGACCCACCTCCTGATCGCCGCCTTTGCGCGGCACGGCGTTGAACTGGAATTTCTTGCTGCCGGAAAACGACGCCACATCGCCTGACGTGAACTCGTTCTTGCCCTTGTAGCTCTTCCAGTTTGCTGACGGAGTTAGATCGGGCGCATCCACCAGCGCGAAATTTCCCGCACCACTGACTTGCGCCGTGATCTGCTGCGGATCGCCCGTGTGCCACTCGGTCGGGATGTTGGAGGAATCCAGCTTGAACTGGCCGACCGCACCGCTGAAACCCCCGGGTTTCCCCTCAGCCGGCAGCGGGCGGACTTCGATCTGCTGGTCGCGCGAGGTGAGGGTGACATCCTTCTCCATGTAGCGCGCGTTCATGCGGTCGAACGCATCATCGAAAAACGGATCGTCGAACGGGCCGCCCGTCCGCCGCCTCGGTTTCGGCGCGGATTCATCCCTGACGGCGACGGTCGCTTGAAGTGATAGGGACGCCGGATAGGTGCCCGCTTTCGTCGCGGAAATGGCGCCATACCAGGTGACGACCAGCCAGCGCTTGCCATCCTTGACCTCCTGTGTCTGCTGCGGTTCGCCGCTGACGTTGTGCAGCGTAAACGCCTTTCCTTCCGGCTGGACTCCGCTGCGGAGCTGCGCCCGCGAATCCGCCGGCAGCCACGCACGGATGCGGACGGGGGCGATCTCGCCGACATAGACATGCTTGCGGTCGCTGGCGGCGGGCTCGACCGTTAGGAATCCGAACTGATCCTCTGCAGCCGTGTTGTCTTGTCCGGCCGACGGGTGGGTCGGCTGGTTCTGCATGCCCGCCGGCGGCTGCGAGGCGGTATCGGCGAGCACCTTGAGTTTGAGTGGCTTCGTGCTGAGTTTCTGGCCGTCGATCATGACCTCGAACGAAGGAATCTGGTAGTCGCCGGGTGTGTTCGAGCCGATGGCGTAGTTGTAGGTCAGCGAAGTCGTCGTAACGCCGTTGATGACCTGGATATTCTGGCTGCGGCCGCGGGGTTGGACGATGAGGTTCTCCACCGCAGGGATTTCCGGTTGCCCGGCCCGTCCGCCGGAAACGCGCACCGTCAGCATCGCGCCGTTGCCCACGGCTACGGATTCGCGTTCAAGCGTGGCCTCGACTTCGGCTGCGAAAGCCACTCCGGCAGACGCGGCGAGCGTTAGAAAGGCCGCCGCGACGGTTTGTGAAAAACGTTTCGTGAAATGAAATGGCGTTACCATGTTTTTCCTTTCGTCGAATTGTCGGGAGTCAGAACACGCGAGCGCGGCTGCTGCGGAATGGGAATGACCGTTTTCTCGTCACTGCGGAGCGTCTCCAATAACTGCCGCGCCTCCTCTGGAGTCATCTCGGTTTTCTGCGGACGCTCGTTGCTCATCTGCGCCTGTTTGCCGTCCTGCTTTTCACCATCCTTTTGTTCAGCCGGCTTCTGCTCCTGCTTGCCGTCTTTGGCATCCTTCGGATCCTTGCCATCTTTTCCATCCTTGGACGGGTCCTTGCCGTCCTCTGGCTTCTTCTCGTCCTGCGGTTTTCCGTCCTTGCCATCCTTGGGGTCCTTTCCGTCTTCGGGCTTTTTCTCGTCCTTGGGCTGACCATCCTTGCCGTCTTTTTGATCCTTGGAGTCTTTCCCATCCTTGGAATCCTTCCCGTCTTTCTGATCCTTCTTATCTTTGTCGTCCTTCTTATCCTTGTCGTCTTTTTTATCGTCCTTCTTCTGCTGCTTCTTGAGCTCTTCGAGTTTCTTCTCCACGAGCAGCTTGTTATAGGCAGCGTCCGCATCGGATGCGTTCAGGGAAAGCGCGTCCTGATAGGCTTTCACCGACTCCTCCCATGTCTTGATCGTCGCTTCAGGATCTTTCTCCAAGGTCGCCTGCCCGGTCCGATAGAGCGTGTTCCCCAGATTGTAATACGACCGCTGCTGAAGCGACAGATCCGGCGTCTTCAGTGAGGCGCGCAGGGATTCCGCAGCTTTCGGGAAATCGCCCTTCGTATATGCCTCGGTGCCGTCGTTGTAAATTTTCCGCATGTTCTGGGTCTCCACAGCGCGGGACTTAGGTGCGCCTGCGAAAGTGAAACCCAGTGCGATTGCCGCCACCGTCTGCGGAGAGATTTTCACCCGCCGTGCCGCCGAGGGCAGCGGACGCGCTTTTTTCCCACGCCGGCGGTCAGAGACGAAAAACTCCAGCACCAGCAAAGCTATCGCCGCGCCCAGCGGCCACTCGAAGCGCTCAAGCGGAATCCGCTCCATCCGCTGGTTCAGCTCGCTCTTCGGCACGAGGCGCAGCCGCTCCTGATAGATCCTGTCCAGCCCCTCCGCGCCGCGTCCCAGTGGAACGTAAAGTCCTTCGGTGGCATCGGCGATTTTCTTCAGCGTTGTCTCGTCCAGGAAAGTCCGCACTTCCTTGCCGTTTTCATCACGCACCACATCCGTCCGTCCGTTGCGGAGCTGGATGGGAATCGTCGCGCCTTCCGGACTGCCGACTCCGACGGTGTAAATCGACATGCCCTTCTTCGCCGCCGCCTTCGCCGCGTCGATCACCGAGCCTTCCAGATCCTCGCCGTCGGTGATCAGGATCAGCACGCGGAAATGGTTGCCGTTTTCATCGAACAGCCGCTCCGCCTCCTTGATCGCGCTGCCGAGATCCGTGCCCTGGCGCGGGATCAGATCGGTATCCAGCACGTTCAGCGATTCACGGAACGCATCATAATCCAAGGTCAGCGGACAAAGCGCGAACGCACTTCCGGCAAACGGAATCAGCCCCACGCGGTCGCCTTCCAACCGCGCCACGAAATCGATGATGCCCAACCGTGCGCGTTCAAGTCGGTTAGGAGCCAGATCCTCCGCCAGCATGCTGCGCGAGGTGTCCAACGCGAACAGGATGTCGATGCCCTTGCGCTTCACCTCATGCCATTCGTAGCCCTTCTGCGGACGTGCGGCGGCGGTGAAAAGCAGCAGGATCGCCATCAGCCAGAGCACGCGTTTCACATTCCGCAGAGTGGGTGAAAATCCTTCCGTCAGCCGCTGGCGGAAACGCGGGTGGATCAGTTTTGCCAGATCCGACTCACGGCGTTTGTCGAAGCGGATGAACAACCCCACGATGGCCGCGCAGACGACGATACCCACCGCGATCCACAGCGGCTGGGCGAAATGCAGGGAGTTGCTTTCGAGGGTTTGTTGGATTTTTGGGTTCATGGCAGACGCCGGAAACGGGTTTGGCTGAGGACGAGTTCCAGCAGCAGGACCAGTAAGCCGGGAACGAGAAACCACAGATAGAGTTCCTCGTATTGCTGGTATTTCTTGAGCTTGCGGGTGGTGGTTTCGAGCTTGTTGATCTCTTCGTAAATATGCGTGAGCGAATCGGTGTCGGTGGCGCGGAAATACTGGCCGCCGGTGGCGTTGGCGATGTCGGTCAACATCTTGTCATCGATCTCCACCTTCACCATCTGCATGTGGGGTTGCCCAAACATGTCCCGTGCCGGGAAAGGCGCTTCACCTTGGGTTCCCGCGCCGATGGTGTAAATCTTGATGCCCAGCGCCTTCGCCGCTTCCGCGGTGGTGAGCGGGTTCGCGGCACCGGCGTTGTTCACACCGTCGGTCAACATGATGATGATGCGCGACTTAGCCTGTGAATCGCGGAGGTGATCGACGGATGAAGCGATGGCTGATCCGATCGCCGTGCCATCCTCGATCTGATGGAGTTTCACTTCCTTGAGACGTTTCGCCAGCCACTCGTGATCCATCGTCAGCGGACTGACCAGATAGGGCCGGCCCGCGAAGGCGACCATGCCGAGTTTGTCGTTAGGACGCTGGCCCACAAATTTATCGACCACGTCCTTCACGACTTCAAGTCGGTTGGCTGGCTTCCCCTGTAGCTTGAAATCGAGCGCTTCCATCGACCCCGAGACGTCCAGTGTGAGAACGATGTCGATGCCGCTCGATTCGATTTCGGAAGAGCCCTTTCCCAGCCGTGGTCTGGCAAATGCGACAATCAACAGCGCGAGTCCTAGCAGACCGAGCAGCAGCATGAAGCCACCGATTTTTGATCGCGGCTTGGCACCGATGCTCTCCGCATCGCCGGTGCTGGGGATCTTCACTGCGACCGGCTGGCCCCAGCGCGCTTTCCAGATCGCGAGGACCGGCAGGAGCACTAACAGGAAGAGGAAATCCGGATGGAGAAATTGGAACTCACCATTCATGCCGCACCTCCTTTCGGTTTGATCACCGGAGCAGACGTCGTCTCGATGAAACCGCGCGCGGCACTGAGGAGTTCGTCACGCTGGCCCATGCTGAGATTCGTCCCGGCGAATTTCGCGAGGTCGCAAGATTTCAAAAACACGCGCAGATGATCGCTCTCGCTGACGAGGGGCGAGCTTTCGTCCTTCGCCAGATCATGGAGAAATTCCTCTGTCGTCCGGCGGGGTGCGGCGAGTCCGAACTGCTCGGCGATGTATTGCCGCACGGTTTTCGCCGCCTGATAGGCGAAAGCTTCGGCGGCGAGGGCTTCGCGGGTCGCGGCGAGTTCGGTGAGCGTTGCGAGAGCGAGTGCCGGCGGACTTTTGCGCTTCTTCGCGCCTTCGAGTTTTTTCATCAGCAGCCAGACGGCAGCGACGGCGATCAAGCCACCTCCGACGCCCCACCAAATTGCGACCGGCGTCTTTTTCGGCACGGGAATCTCGACCAAACCGCGCGGGCCGCGGATGTCCTCGGTCTCCGCCGTTTGCGCTGATAGAGTGGAGATCAGGCAACAGAAAACCGCCGCGAGGACGGGGAGACGACGCGATTTCCGGAAGCCGGACATGAAAACAGAATCAAACATGGATCAGAAAATTTCAGCCCGAACGCTGGCGGCGGGAGCGGAAAAACGCCATCAGCTCCGGCATCCAGTTCTCGCCGTTGACGAACTCCAACAGGTTCACACCCAGCGAGCGGATCTTCGCCGCGGTGAGTTCGCGGCGCGCGCGCGATTGCTTTTCGTAGGCCTCGCGCACTTTTTTACTGCCGGTGTCCAACTCCACCACCTGCCCGCTCTCGGCGTCCTGCACGCGGATGCGGCCGACATCCGGCAGCGATTCCTCGCGCGGATCGGTCACCGAAACGGCGATCACGTCGTGGCGGCGGTTCGTCACCTGGAGCTTGTTTCGGAGTTTTGCGAGGCGCTCGTCGAAGGGCGCGCCGAGACTGAAATCGGAGACGAGGAAAATCACCGACTTGCGGTGGATCACCTGGTTGGCGAAGTCCAGCGCCTGGGCGATGTCGGTGCCGGAGCGCTCCGGTTGGAAATACAAGGTCTCGCGGATCAACCGCATGATGTGCATGCGGCCCTTGCCCGGCGGGATGTAGAGTTCCACGGCGTCGCTGAAAAGAATCAGCCCGACCTTGTCGCGGTTGCGGATGGCGGAGGCTGCTAGGACGCCCGCTGCCTCGGCGGCGAGTTCGCGTTTTGAATCCACCACCGAGCCGAAGTCCGATGACGCGCTCACGTCGATCATCAGCAGGATCGTCAGCTCGCGTTCCTCGGTGAAAAGCTTCACATGCGGATCGCCCGTGCGGGCAGTGACGTTCCAGTCGATCGTCCGCACGTCATCGCCGGGCACGTAGTTTCTCACGCGGTCGAAGTCCATGCCACGGCCCTTGAAAACGCTGGCGTAGCGGCCTGCCAGGGAATCATCCACCAGCCGGTTCGTGCGGACTTCCATCCGCCGAACGCGGCCAAGAATTTCCGCCGCACGGGCCTCATCGGCCACGCTGATCGGAGTGCTGGGCTTGTGCATTTGGAATCGTTGATGGTTGAGAGTTGAAAGTTGATAGTTGAGAGAGAAGAGGAAGAGGAAGAGAGTTTCTTCCTATCAACACTCAACTCTCAACACTCAACTTCTTCAAGGCACCGGCAGTTCGTCGAGGATGCGGGAAATGATCTGCTCGCTGTTCAGCCCTTCCGCCTCCGCTTCGTAGGTGACGGTCACGCGGTGGCGGAGCACGTCCATCGCAACGCTTTTCACGTCGTGCGGGGTGACGTAGGCGCGCCCGTTGAGGAAGGCGTGGGCGCGGCTGGTGAGGGCAAGATTGATGGTGGCGCGCGGCGAGGCGCCGACGCGGATGAGAGGCGCGATGTGCACGCCATATTCGTCCGGACGGCGCGTGGCGTGGACGAGGCGGACGATGTAGCGCTTCACCTTTTCATCGAGATAGAGGCCGTTGACGACGGTGCGCGCCTGTTGGATCGCCTCCAAGCTGACGATCGGCTGGGGCGATGGCATGTCCTCGGTGGTGCCTGCCAGATCGAGCACGCGCATTTCCTCGTCTTCGGTCGGATAGTCCATGATCACCTTCATCATGAAGCGGTCGAGCTGGGCTTCCGGCAGCGGATAGGTGCCTTCCTGTTCGAGCGGGTTCTGGGTAGCGAGCACGAAAAACGGCGACGGCAGCGCGAAGGTCTCCTCACCGATGGTGACCTGCTTTTCCTGCATCGCTTCCAGCAGCGCACTCTGCACCTTGGCGGGCGCGCGGTTGATTTCGTCGGCGAGGATGAAGTTGGCGAACACCGGCCCGTGTTTCACCCGGAAACGCGCCTCGCGGGGATCGTAGATTTCCGTGCCCACGATGTCGGCGGGCAACATGTCCGGCGTGAACTGGATGCGGTTGAACTTCGCGTTCACCAGCGAGGCCAGGGTTTTCAGCGCCAGCGTTTTCGCCAGTCCGGGCACGCCTTCCAGCAGGATGTGGCCCTTCACCATCAGGGAAATTAGCAGGCGGTCCACGAGGTCGCTCTGGCCGATGAGATAGCGCCCGATCTCGCTGCGGAGCGGATGAATCCAGTGCGAGGCCTCGCGCACGAGCGCCTCGGTGTCTGCGGGATTTTTTTGCGTGTCGATGGTCATGATTCGGAGTCGTTTTTTCGGAAAGGATCAGGGTGCGCGGCACCTC
>Ga0209512_1004382_pt1 | contig 12391 bp, 9 predicted proteins | sample frozenSSSSmetaG_FD_184142 | JGI IMG/M metagenome (GOLD analysis project Ga0209512, IMG submission 184142) | Glacier valley bacterial and archeal communities from Borup Fiord, Nunavut, Canada, to study Microbial Dark Matter (Phase II) -... | ecosystem: Environmental > Aquatic > Freshwater > Ice >... | reverse complement strand
GGACTTGGCGCACCGGTCGGCTCGGTACTGATCGGCCGGCAGGACCTGATCGACACGGCCCGCCGGCACCGCAAGATGCTGGGCGGTGGCCTGCGCCAGTCCGGCATTCTGGCGGCCGCAGGGCTCTATGCGCTTGATCACAATATCGACCGGCTGGGTGATGACCATCGCCGGGCCCGGCTGCTGGCCGAGGGGCTGGCGGCATTCCCCGCCCTGCGGGTCACTATGCCGGACACCAATATCGTCTTTGTCGATATGGCGGCAGAGATCGGCCAGCGCTTTACCGATTTCCTCGGCTCACGCGGGGTCGGCATTACCGGCCGCTATGGCCAGCAGCGCTGGGTGACGCATCTGGATGTGGATGATGCGGCCGTGGACGGCGCATTGGCCGAAGTGGCGAAGTTTTTCGCCAACGACGCCGGCTAGGCGGGGCAGGCACGAGATCGGGGCGTCGCTGAAAAGCGGCGCCCCGTTTTGTTTTTAGTCCGCGAAATAGCTCTGCAGCGAGCGGACGGTGAGGTTGCCCTTCTGCAGCGCGACGATGCCTTCAACGGCGGCCAGGGCGCCGTCAATGGTGGTGTAATAGGGGATCTTGCCGAAGAGAGCGGTGCGGCGGATGTCGCGGCTGTCGCTGATCGACTTCATGCCGTCGGTGGTGTTGATCACCAGCTGCACGCCGCCATTCTTCATCGAATCCACGATGTGCGGACGGCCTTCGAGCACCTTGTTGATCTTGGTGGCGGCAATGCCGTTGTCGACCAGGTAGCGCTGGGTGCCGCCGGTGGCCAGGATGGTGAAGCCGCCTTCGACGAGATGGCGGGCCATGTCGACGATATACTGCTTGTCGGCATCGCGCACCGAGATGAACACGGCGCCGCTGGTGGGGACCTTGGAGCCGGCGCCGATCTGAGACTTGGCGAAGGCCATGGCAAAATCAATGTCGAGGCCAATGACTTCGCCGGTCGACTTCATTTCGGGGCCAAGCACGGTGTCGACGCCGGGGAAGCGGTTGAACGGGAAGACGGCTTCCTTGACGGCGATGTGCTTGAACTTCTTTTCCACCAGACCAAAGCTGGCCAGGCTCTCGCCGGCCATAATGCGGCTGGCGATCTTGGCGATCGGCTCGCCGATCACCTTGGCCACGAAGGGCACGGTGCGGCTGGCGCGTGGATTGACTTCGAGCAGGTAGATGATGCCGTCCTTGAGCGCGTATTGCACGTTCATCAGGCCGCCGACCTTGAGGGCAAAGGCGAGCTCGGCGGTCTGGCGCTTCAGCTCGGCGATGACCTCGGGGCTCAGATTCTGCGGCGGCAGCGAGCAGGCGCTGTCACCGGAGTGAATACCGGCCTCTTCGATATGCTCCATGATGCCGGCGACGAAGACGTCCTTGCCGTCGCACAGGCAGTCGACGTCGATTTCGGTGGCGCCGGAAAGATAGGCGTCGAACAGCAGCGGGTTGTCGGAGAGCACCGAGTTGATCTGGCCGGTCTTGTCATTGGGATAGCGCAGCATGATGTGCGGCGGCACGAGGCCCGTCAGGGTATCCTGCACATAGCGCTCGAACTCGTTGGACGAGTGCACGATTGCCATGGCTCGGCCGCCCAGCACGTAGGAGGGGCGGATGACCAGCGGGTAGCCGAGGCGTTCGGCGACGATGCGGGCCTGTTCGAGGCTATAGGCAATGCCGTTCTTGGGCTGGGTCAGCTCCAGCCGGTTGAGCAGCTTGGAGAACTGGTCGCGGTCTTCGGCCAGATCGATGGAGTCCGGCTGGGTGCCCAGGATCGGCACGCCGGCCTTCTGCACGGCCTCGGCCAGGTTGAGCGGGGTCTGGCCGCCGAACTGGACGATCACGCCATGCAGCGTACCGTTCTGCTTTTCGCGCTCGAGGATCTCGATGACGTCTTCTTCGGTCAGCGGCTCGAAATAGAGGCGATCGGAGGTGTCGTAGTCGGTCGACACGGTTTCCGGGTTGCAGTTGATCATGATGGTTTCGTAGCCGGCGTCCGCCAGGGCGAAGGCGGCATGGCAGCAGCAATAGTCGAACTCGATGCCCTGGCCGATGCGGTTGGGACCGCCACCGAGAATGACCACCTTCTTGCGATCGGTGGGCCGGGATTCATCGGCCACGGCGCCGGCAAAGGGCACTTCATAGGTCGAGTACATATAGGCCGTCGGCGAGGCGAATTCGGCCGCCGAGGTATCGATGCGCTTGAAGGCCGGCCGCACGTCGAGCGTATGGCGCAGCTTGCGTACGTCGGAGGCCTTGAGGTTGGCCAGCTGGGCCAGGCGCGGATCGGAAAAGCCCATGGCCTTGAGGGCGCGCAGATTGACCGCGTCCTGGGGCAGGCCGAACTCACGGACCTTGGCTTCCATGTCGATGATGCCCTGCATCTGCTCGAGGAACCAGGGATCGATCTTGCAGGCCTCGTGAATGTCCTCAAGGCTCATGCCAAGCCGCATGGCCTCGGCCACGTGCAGCAGGCGGTCCGGTGTTGGGGTGCCGAGCGCGGCCTTGATGGCGTTCTTGTCTTCGCCTTCGCCGAGGCCGGGAATGCCGATCTCGTTAAGGCCGGTCAGGCCGGTCTCGAGGCTGCGCAGCGCCTTTTGCAGGCTTTCCTGGAAGGTGCGGCCGATGGCCATGGCTTCGCCGACCGACTTCATCGAGGTGGTCAGGCGGTTGTCGGCGCCGGGGAACTTTTCGAAGGCAAAGCGCGGAATCTTGACCACGACATAGTCGATGCTGGGCTCGAAGCTGGCCGGGGTCATGCCGCCGGTAATATCATTGTCCAGCTCGTCGAGCGTATAGCCAACGGCCAGGCGCGCCGCCACCTTGGCGATGGGGAAGCCGGTCGCTTTCGACGCTAGGGCGGAAGACCGCGAGACGCGCGGGTTCATTTCGATCACCACCATGCGGCCATCGGCCGGGTTGATGCCGAACTGCACATTGGAGCCGCCGGTCTCGACGCCGATCTCGCGCAGCACAGCCAGGCTGGCGTCGCGCATGATCTGGTATTCCTTGTCGGTCAGCGTCAACGCCGGGGCGACGGTGATGGAGTCGCCGGTATGGACGCCCATGGGATCGATGTTTTCGATCGAGCAGACGATGATGCAGTTGTCGTTCTTGTCGCGGACAACCTCCATCTCGTACTCTTTCCAGCCGAGCACGCTTTCCTCGACGAGCACTTCATTGGTCGGGCTGGCGTCGACGCCGCTCTCGACGATGGCGAGATATTCCTCGCGGTTATAGGCAATGCCGCCGCCGGTGCCGCCCAGGGTGAAGCTGGGGCGGATGATGCAGGGCAGGCCGATCACTTCGAGCGCCTGCAGCGCCTCGATGGTGTTGTGGGCCAGCATGGAGCGCGGGGTTTCGAGCCCGATCTTCTTCATGGCGTCGCGGAAGAGCTCGCGGTCTTCGGCCTTGTCGATGGAATCGGCGGTGGCCCCGATCATCTCGACATTGTATTTTTCGAGGATGCCCATCTTGCGCAGGCTGAGCGCGCAGTTCAGCGCGGTCTGGCCGCCCATGGTCGGCAGCAGCGCGTCGGGGCGTTCCTTTTCAATGATCCTGGCCACCACTTCGGGGGTGATGGGCTCCATATAGGTTGCGTCGGCCAGGTCCGGATCGGTCATGATCGTCGCCGGGTTCGAGTTGACCAGGATAATGCGGTAGCCCTCTTCCTTGAGCGCCTTGCAGGCCTGGGTGCCGGAATAGTCGAACTCGCAGGCCTGTCCGATAATGATCGGACCCGCACCGATGATGAGGATCGATTTGATGTCGGTACGTTTTGGCATGGGTCTCGCTCGGCTCTAGGACGCAGGGGCCGGGCGGGAAAGAATCACCCGGCGCTCAGGCCACCCGCACCACACGCGCACGACAACTGGGCGTTGCGGCGCTTGGGGAAGGCTTGGTCGGGGTGGTTAAGTGGGCTGTCTAATGGAGAAGGGCGGGAAAGGGAAGGGGTGGAACCGATTGATGTTGTTCCGTCCACCGGCACCGGGGCCGTAAGGAGACGGCTGCCGCCTCCGTATGGGACATTAGCACGCCATTCATCATGGTGACGTTCAGGGCTTGGGCTCAAGATATCGTAAGCCATTTCGGCCGATAGTGCGAGCAATGCAGATTGTTGTGCGGCCTCCGGTCGCCGACCGGGACCGAAGACCAGTGACTGGATGATCAAGACGCCACAAAAAGGCAAGACCATTGCTGTCGAAGCGACCCATCGCCCCATCGCGGCGGGCGCCGGATCGCCGCGGCTGGCGCGCCGGTGGTGGAACTCGCTGCTGGGCAAGATCACCACAATTCTGCTGGTCGGGGTGTTCTTCGCCTATGGATTGGGCGCGCTGGTGGGTTGGCTCATGTTCACCAGCGCGGCGCAGGAGAGCTGGCGGGCACAGGCCAGGACCAATACCCAGATCGCCAGCGCCGCGCTGCGCAGCATCTATACCTATATCGCGGTGGACTCCGACGCCAATGGGCAGGTCAACCGCATCGTGACGGATCGGCCGGTCGGCGACGATGCATCGGTGCTCTATACCGGATTCAACCCTGGCGACGTGCTGGCAATGATCGGCGCACAGACCAAGAATGAGGCGTGGATCTTTGGTTTCGATCCGGCCAGCGGCACGTTCGACAGTATCGCATCGACGTATCTGGGTGCCGAGGAACAGCCGGATTTGCTGGCGGACGATGCCCCTCTGTTCAGTATCGAAGGAAAGCAGGGCCAGTTCGCGACCGGGCTGACCTATCTGCAGGGCGAATGGCATTATGTCGGCCTGCTGCCTATCGTCAGGCCGGACGGGACGGTGCTGGGCGCCGTGGTGACCAGCATTGGTCGCGAGCCCGACCTCATGCGGGCCCAGGGCGAGCTGGTGCGCAATTCGCTGATCGTGTTGATCCTGGTGCTCGGTCTGACCAGCACCATCGGCGTGCTGGTGGCCCGCCGCCTGTTCATGCCAGTGCCGTCGCTGATCGGCGCCACGCTGCGTATCGCCGGTGAACAGACCGACATGACGACGCCCTTCCAGCATCGCACCGACGAAATCGGCGAGCTGGCCGTGGCGATTGAAACCCTGCGCGAAGCCATGGTCGAGCGCGGTCACCTGCGTGACATTCGGGACATGGCCGTTGATCTGGCGCATATGGCGCATCACGATCCGCTGACGGGCCTGCCGAACCGGGTCCTGCTCATGCATACGCTGGAAGAAGCCGTCACCGGCCTGGGCGCGGGCAAGCGGTTCAATGTGCTGATGCTGGATCTCGATCGCTTCAAGTCCATCAACGATACGATGGGACATGCGAGCGGCGACAATCTGCTGGTGGCGATAGCTGACCGGCTGGTGGCGGTGTTGGCGCCGGGTGATCTGGTGGCGCGGCTGGGTGGCGACGAGTTTGCCATTATCCAGCAGGTCGAGCGCAACCCCGCGCTGGAGGCCCGCCGGCTCGCCACGCGGCTGCTGGACGCGGTGTCGTCAGGCATTGCCCTTGATGGCCAGGAACTGGTGGTGGGCACCAGTATCGGCATTGCCTGTGCGCCGCTGCATGGCGACGCTGCCACTGAACTGCTGAAAAAGGCGGATCTCGCGCTCTATCGGTCAAAGGCCTCCGGTCGGGGACTGTTCAGCTTCTTCCAGAATGGCATGGACATGGCGGTGCAGGATCAGCACGCGCTTGAGCTCGACCTGCGGCTGGCGCTGCAGCGGGACGAGTTCGAAGTGCACTATCAGCCCATTGTCAGCCTGAAGACGATGACCACCTGCGGTTTTGAAGCGCTCGTGCGCTGGCGCCATCCGCAGCGCGGCATGGTGCCGCCCGACCAGTTCATTCCGCTGGCCGAAGAAACCGGCATGATCGTGCCGCTTGGCCAGTGGATCCTGGACCGGGCCTGCCGCGACGCTGCCATCTGGCCCGACCACTATCGGCTGGCGGTCAACCTGTCGCCGGTGCAGATCCAGAAAGCGGGGCTGGCCGAGGCCATCGCGCGGACCCTGCAGCGGTCCGGCCTGCCGCCCGGGCGGCTTGAACTGGAAGTGACGGAAACCGTGGTGCTGGCGGGCGCCGAGAGTATCGACATGCTGTGCTCACTGCAGGCCACGGGGATCGGCATCGTGCTCGACGATTTCGGCACCGGGTATGCGTCGCTGAGCAATCTGGTCAGCCTGCCATTCAGCAAGATCAAGATCGACCGCAGCTTCGTGGCCAATCTGGCCAGCCTGCAGAATTGCCGCGCCATTGTCGCCGCCATTACCGGGCTGGCGCACGGACTGCACATGGATGTCACGGCAGAGGGCGTGGAGACCCAGGAGCAGCTGGCGATCCTGCAGGCGGCCGGCTGCACCAATGTGCAGGGTTTCTATTTCTCGCGGCCATTGCCTGCGGCAGAGCTGGCGCTGGATGACGTGTCCACAATGCCGGTGCGCGGGTTGAAGGCAAGACGATCCCGGGGGGCGGTATGAGTCTCGATCCGGTAGGACGCAAACAGGTTGGCGATGTCGACGATAGTGTTGGAGGTAGAGGATGAGACAGCTAGCCCAGGCCCTGCTGCTGGCCATGGCCATGACCTTGCCGGTTGCAGCGCAGCCGACCGCCTTGAGCGGCACCTTGGCCAAGATTGCCGACACGGGCGTCATCGCCATTGGCTATCGCCAGGGTGAACCGCCGTTCTCGTTCGAGGATGCCGATGGCAGCGTCATCGGCTTTTCGATCGATCTATGCCAGCGCATCGTCGACCGCATCCGCACCGAGCTTGATCGCAAGGACATCATTGCCACCTATGTCGTGGCGACGCCGGCGACCCGGTTCATCCTGGTCAAGACGGGTGCGATTGATCTGGAATGCGCGGCGACCACCAATAATGCCGAGCGCCGGGAGATGGTCGAATTCTCCTTTCCGCATTTTCTTACGGCGACGCATGTGATGACGCGTCGGGCAGACAATATCGAGAGCCTGCAGGACCTGGCTGGCCATACCGTCGCGGCCGCGTCGGGCACGGTCAATATCGAACAGCTCAATGCACTGAACCGGGAGCAGAACCTCAATATCGCAGTACTGCCGACCAAGAGCACCGCCGAAGCTTTCAATATGGTGGTCGCCGGCCGGGTATCGGCCTTCGTGACCGATGGTATTCTGCTGGCGGCCAAGATTGCGGAAATGCCCGATCCGACGCTGTATGCACTGTCCAGCTATACGCTCAGTCGCCCCGAGCCTTATGGGCTGCTGCTGCGGCGGGAAGATGCGGCATTCAAGAGCCTGGTCAACGACACCTTGCGCGCCTTCTATGGCAGCGGCGACATCAACGCGCTCTATGCCAAGTGGTTTACCGCACCGATCCCGCCCAATGGCATCAATCTCAACCTGCCCATGTCGGACGACATGGCCGAGGCCTTCCGTGAGCCTGTGGAGTATTTGCAGTAATGACCCTGTCCTGGATCAAAACTGTCTTGGTAGCTGGCCTGCTCCTGACGTCCGCAGTGTCGGCTCGTGCCCAGGCGCCGGAATCGACTTTGGCCCGCATCGCTGAAACCGGTACGCTGCGGATCGGCTACAGTCCCGATGCCGCACCGTTCTCCTATTTGCAGGCCGACGGCAAGCCGATCGGCTACTCCATCGATCTGTGCGAACGCATTGCCCAATTGCTGCAGAAGCAGCTGGGTCTGGACAAGCTCGAGATCGCCTATGTGCGCCGCACACCCAGCGACCGGGTAGCGCTGCTGCAGGATGGCCAGATCGATATCGAGTGCGTTGCCAGCACCAATAATGCAGAGCGGCGCAAAAGCGTGGCGTTCAGCTATCCCCATTTCGTCACGGCAGTCCGTTTCGTTGCGCTCAGGGAGGGAGGGCCGAGGGTGGTGGCCGATCTCAAGGGGCGTACCGTGGCGTCAACGTCGGGAACAACCGTGATTGGTGAGCTCAATGCCACCAGCCGGGAGCAAGGTCTCAACATTGCGGTCATGCCGACGCCGGATCACGAGGCCGGATTTGCCCTGATGGCGACCGGTCGGGTCTCGGCCTTTGTCATGGATGGCATCCTGCTGTCCAACCTGGTGGCCAATGCAGAAAAGCCGGAGCTCTATCAATTGTCGCTGGACACGGTGGGCGCTGCAGAGCCCTACGGGTTGATGATGCGACGCGACGACCCCGACTTCGAGAATGCGGTCAACGCGGCCCTGGTGGAGATATTCACCACAGGGGAAATCGGGCCCGTATACGACAAGTGGTTCACCATGCCGATAGAGCCGCATGGGATCAATCTGCAATTGCCGATGTCGGAAGAACTGGCTGCCGCCTTTGAAAATCCGGCCAAGGCAATTGATTAGCCGCGCATGAAGAGGCCGGCCTGGCGGTGCATCACCCAGGGTGGTGCAGTTACTTGCCGCCCGTTGCATTGCATTTGCGGCTAATTGCCCGGGCTCCGCGGCAGTCGATCTCGGTCCAGAGTTACCCGCTGTTAAGGCAAAGCCCTGATAGTGATGTCAACAGGGTGCCGGCACGCGTCAAGAGTCTGGTCCGGCACTCCCTCGGTTTGACGCGCAATCTGTTGCGGCCGTCGACGAGTCAAAAGTGAGAGTTGAGTGATATGCGGCTGATTGTCGGCATTCTGATCGTTTTTGCCTGTGTCTTTGGCGGGTACGCGGCCATGGGCGGGCATTTGGAAGTGCTCTGGCAGCCGTGGGAATACGTGATCATTCTCGGCGCCGCCATCGGGGCATTCGTGATCGGCAATACCGGACCCATCATCAAGGGCACAATGGGTGCCATGGGAACGCTGGTAAAAGGGCCCAAATACAACAAGGCCGCCTATGTCGAACTGCTGGCGATGCAGTTCAGTCTCTACAAGCTGGTACAGTCAAAGGGCATCCTAGCCCTTGAGCCGCATATTGAAAATCCTCATGAATCGACGCTGTTTGCGCGGTTTCCAACTTTCGCCAAAAATCACCACGCCGTGGAGTTTGTCTGCGATTACTTGCGCATGGTCACCTTGGGTTCCAACAATGTCCATGAGATGGAAGCCTTGATGGACGAGGAACTGGAGACCCACCATCAGGAACAGCATCGACTGGTCAGCGCGGTGCAGTCGCTCGCTGACGGTACGCCAGCTCTGGGCATCGTGGCCGCCGTGCTCGGCGTGATCAAGACGATGGGCGCGATTGCCGAGCCACCTGAAGTGCTCGGCCACATGATCGGCGGCGCGCTGGTGGGGACGTTCTTCGGCGTTTTCGTGGCCTATGGCTTTTTCGGACCCATGGCGCAGTCGCTGGGCAATATGTACCAGGCCGAGTCCAAGTACTTCATGTCGTTGAAGGCAGGTCTGCTGGCCCATATTTCGGGTCAGGTTCCCGTCATGGCGGTTGAGTTTGCCCGCAAAGCGCTGCTGTCGGAAGACCGTCCCTCGTTCAACGAGATCGACGAAATTATTTCCAACATGCCTGCGACCACCTGAGCCTGAAAGAGTATTGAAGAATGGCCGGGTACGATCAGCCGATTATCATTAAGAAGGTCAAAAAGGCTGCCCATGGACACCATGGCGGCGCCTGGAAGATTGCCTATGCCGACTTCGTGACGGCTATGATGGCCTTCTTCCTGCTGATGTGGCTGATCAGCATGACCACGCCCGAACAGAAAGAGGGCCTAGCCGACTATTTTGCGCCATCCAATGTCTCGCTGTCGACCAGTGGATCCGGCGGCATGATGGGCGGGCAAGCGCTCGATGTCACTGGCGCCAAGATGGCGGGCTCTGCCGTCGAGGGCAAGCGCGACATCACCATGACGCCGGAAAGCCAGAGCCACGGCGCGCCCAATTCCGAGGCCGGTGGACGTGACGGGGTCAAGGGCGAAGAGGCGGCCCAGGACGGTACAGCCAACGCCGAGCTGAAGGCCGCCAAGGATCGCGAATTCCACAGTGCGGCCGCCAGTATCCGGCAGGCGTGGCAGGAACTCCCCGACATTACCAGCATCCAGGACAACCTGTTGCTCGAGGTTACCGAAGAAGGGCTCGACATCCAGATCGTCGACCAGACGGGGCGCGCGATGTTCCCCGAGGGATCGAAATATCCGACCGAGGATGCCCGGCAGGCCATCGCCGCACTGGGGCCGATCCTGCAGAAGCTGTCCAACCAGATCACCATATCGGGTCACACGGCGGCTGGCGGCGCCTATAGCAATCCGCGCTACGGCTCGTGGGAGCTGTCGAGCGACCGGGCCAACGTCGTGCGCGCGCTGCTGGGTGAGTTCGGGCTGTCGGATGACCGGATCAGTTCGGTGATCGGCCGGTCAACCGCCGATCCGTTCTTCCCCAACGACCCCTACCAGGCCGCCAATGAGCGCATCAAGATCACCGTGCTCAACGAGGCGCCGCCGGTGCCGGCGGATCTGGGGCTCTAGCGCCTACTGTTCCGGCTCGGTGGTGAAGAGCAGCGGGTAGCCTTCGCTCCGGGCCATTTCGGTGGCTCGGGTGGCTTTTTCCTCGGCGATTTCCCTGGTGAATACGGCCACGACGCAGGACCCCTTGGTGTGGGCGGTCAGCATGATGACGGAGGCCTGGGCTTCGGGCACGCGGAACTCGGCCTTGAGCAGGCGCACCACAAAGGCGCGCGGCGTGAAATCATCATTGACCAGGATGACCTTGTGCAGCGGCGGGCGCGCGGTCTTGATGGTTGTCTGCGGACGGGTCTTGGTGCCAGTGTCGGCCATGGGGCGTCTCCTGCGCTGCGCAATGTTTAGCGGCAGATGTGGAACACCCGATGATATGGGGCGTTAGGCCCACAGCGTCAAATGGAGAATCGCCGTGCTCAAACTCCTCATCCTGCTGGTCATCATTGCCGTGGTTTCCGGTGCCCTGGGCTTTTCCGGACTGGCCGCCGGCGCGGCATTCCTGGCCAAGATCGTCTTTGCCATCATGCTGATCGGCATCGCCATCCTGGTGGGCATGGTGCTGCTGGGCATTGCCGCCTTCACCTGACCGGAAGCGCTAGAGGGCCAGCTTGAAGCCTTCGTGGCTGTTGCTGAATCCGAGCCGGGCATAGAATCGGTGGGCATCCTTGCGGATCTTGTTGGAGGTCAGCTGGATATAGGTGCAACCGGCCTCACGACAGCGCTCAATGGCCCATTGCACCATGGCGGCACCATGGCCCGTGCCGCGCTGGTCGCTACGGATGTGGACATTTTCCAGCATGCCGCGCTTCAGGCCGAAGTTGACCAGGCCCGGGATGAAGCTGATCTGCAGGGTGCCGACGATCTCACCGGCACGTTCGGCCACGATCAGGCGCTGGTTAGGATCGGCCACAATCGCGTCAAGAGCGGCCAGGTAGCGGGGGTCGTCCAGCGTTTGAGGGTCCAGAGGCGGCGTGTCCGGACCGCGGGCGTCGCCGGCGTGGCAGAGACGGATAATCGTCGCAATATCGTCTGGTCTGGCGTCGCGGAAAGTCAGCTGGGTCATATTGGGTCCGATGCGGGGCTTCAGGGCGCCTTGGGGCGGATCAGCCAGGCGAATCCCAGCACCAAAACTGCGATGAAAGCGGGTGCGAGGGCAAGCCAGGAGCCGACGGCCAGCAGGGCGCCCGTGCCGGCCCACATGATCGAGGAGAAGGCTTCGCTCAAGGTTGCGGCGCGGGAAGCGACCTGACGGCGACGGAACATGGACCGCTTGGCGACGACACGAAACCAGAGCTGGATGGCTGTCGCCGAACCGGCCGACAGGGCGGCGCAGAAGGCGGTGACCATGGCCATGGAGGGCGAGGCGATGGCCAGAAGCAACAATAGCGGCGCCAGCACTACGGCGATAACGGCCAGCACAGCCTCCACCTTGGCGACCAGCACGGTGCGGGCGGTTAATGGCGCGGTGGCGACCAGATCATGGGCGTCCTCGCCGGATATTGCCAGCCATGCCAGGCCCCCTGCCAGTTGGCCCGACGCCATCACCAGCACCGGCACCACGACGATGTAGGCACCGGCATTATTGCCGAAGTTCATCCATAGCAGCAGAGCAGGCGGGACCAGGTAAAGCAGCTGCATCAGGGTCTGCGACATGAGCCAGGGATCGCGCTGCAGCAGGCGCCATTCCTTGGACCGGAGCACCTGACGTTGCGAGGTGGGCCGGATACTGCGGGTTGGCGCTCGGCGCTGGCTGCGCACGTGGCTGAGCCCGGATGCGGAAATGGCATGGTGCCCATAACTGGAGGCGGTGAGCAGGATCATGCCGAGCAAGGCGCCGAAGCCGATCGTCATCAGTAGGGCAAGAGCAGAGGCGTCGCCAAGTAGCGCCCGGGCCGGCAGCCAGACGGGACTGTCGAGGGAGGGCGCGGCGGCAACGATTTCGGCTGACTGAAACAGGGCGAAGCGGGACATGTTGCCGAAGTGCAGGATGGCTGCGGCCTGGATGCCGATGACAAAGCCGGC
>Ga0209512_1004378_pt1 | contig 12395 bp, 14 predicted proteins | sample frozenSSSSmetaG_FD_184142 | JGI IMG/M metagenome (GOLD analysis project Ga0209512, IMG submission 184142) | Glacier valley bacterial and archeal communities from Borup Fiord, Nunavut, Canada, to study Microbial Dark Matter (Phase II) -... | ecosystem: Environmental > Aquatic > Freshwater > Ice >... | reverse complement strand
GTGCCGCTAGAGACCATCTGGTCCAGGTCGCGGTGGGTGGCCGACACCACGCGGATGTCCGCATGGCGCTGGTCGGTGCTGCCCACGCGGCGATAGGTGCCGGTTTCCAGCAGGCGCAGCAGCTTGACTTGCATGGCCAGGGGAATGTCACCCACCTCGTCCAGAAACAGCGTGCCGCCACTGGCCGCTTCAACCAGGCCGCCGCGCGCTGTGCTGGCCCCGGTGAAGGCACCCCGCTCGTGGCCAAACAGCTCGGACTCAAACAGGTTCTCGGGCAGGCTGGAACAATCCACCGCCACCAGGGCGCGATGCGCCCGCGTGCTGGCCTCATGCACCGCTCTAGCCACCAGCTCCTTGCCGGTACCGGACTCGCCCAGCAGCAGCACAGTGGCCATGGACGGCGCCACGCGCGCCACCAGTGACAGCATGTGCTGGAACGCGGGTGCGCGGCCAATCAGGCCCTGCGCGACTGCTTTGCCTTGCGCCACCCGCAAAGGCTCCATTTTTTCAATGAAATAAGCCTGCTCGCCACTGGCGTTGAGCAGCGGGGCTAGTTCAATGTTGACATATTCCTCACCCTTGGGCGTGTGGTGCAGGTGCAGCACCCGCTCCCGCTGCCCCGACGCGCGCGACTTGGCCAGCGGGCACGACTCACCGGCCTGGTCACATGGCACGTTGAAGTGATGCGACACCTCGTAGCAGGTGCGCCCCACCACGCTTTGCACCGGGCTGAACTGCTGCCGGTAGGCAGCGTTGGCCGCCAGGATGCGGTATTGCGTGTCAAACAGAATATGCGGCTCGCTCAGGCCCTCCAGATAGGACATCAATTCTGGCAATGGTTTCACGACGGCTCCTTGGTTTTGCTGACGTGCAGACTATGCCTGAATCGGCAGTCCATGCCAAATATGGCAGCCACCTCCTTCGAACACGTCGCAAAAACGCCACTTTAAAACGTAAGTCATTGAACTTAAACGGTATTTTTTCTGTTCGCGCCGTGGCACGGTTCTTGAGTAAAAGAACACACAAGCGTATTGATCGTCATGTCACCCCTGAAAAATCCCCTCGTCAAAAAACTGGCTGTCGTGCTTTTGATCAAGCTCGCCGTGCTGGTAGCGCTCTGGTGGGGGTTTGTGCGGGACCAGCGCGTGACAGTCGACACAAACAGCGTGGCCGCGCAGTTTTTGCAAAGCACGCCGATTCCGGCCAGTGGAGTATCCAAATGATTTCTGAAGAATTGGTCAACCTGTCGCGGCTGCAGTTTGCCGCCACGGCGATGTACCACTTTTTGTTTGTCCCGCTCACCATTGGCATGGTGTGGCTGCTCCTCATCATGGAGAGTGTCTATGTGATGACAGGCAACGTCATCTGGAAAGACATGACGCGTTTTTGGGGCAAGCTGTTCGGCATCAACTTCGCGCTGGGCGTGACGACCGGCATCACGCTGGAATTCCAGTTCGGCACCAACTGGGCTTATTACTCGCATTACGTGGGTGACATTTTCGGTGCGCCGCTGGCCATTGAAGGCCTGATGGCCTTCTTCCTCGAATCGACCATGATTGGCCTGTTCTTCTTTGGCTGGGATCGCCTGAGCAAAACCCAGCACTTGCTGGTGACCTTGCTGATGGCCATTGGCACCAACCTCTCGGCGCTCTGGATCTTGATTGCCAACGGCTGGATGCAAAATCCGGTCGGCTCGGAATTTAGCTATCTGACTATGCGTATGGAAATGACCGATTTCTGGGCCGTGGTATTCAACCCCGACGCGCAGGCCAAGTTTGTGCATACCGTGTCTGCAGGTTATGTGACAGGCTCCATGTTCGTGCTGTCCATTTCAAGCTGGTACCTGCTCAAAAAACGCGACGTGGAGTTTGCCAAACGCAGCTTTCGCGTAGCCGCCGCCTTCGGGCTGGCTTCTGTGCTCAGTGTCATCGTATTGGGTGACGAGTCGGGCTATACGGTGGGTGAAGCACAGCAGACCAAGATGGCGGCGCTCGAAGCCATGTGGGAAACCAAGCCGGCACCAGCCGGACTAACGCTGGTGGCCAGCATCAACGAAGCCGAACAAAAGAACAACTGGGAAGTTGAAATTCCCTGGATCATGGGTCTGATTGGCACACGCTCCATCAGCAAGGAAATTCCCGGTATTCACGAGATCAAAGCCAAGAACCGTGAGCGCATCCTGCGCGGCATGGTGGCCGTCAACGCCCTTGAAGCGCTGCGCGCCCACCGCGATGACAGCGTGGCCAAAAAAGTGTTTGAACGCTACAAGGAAGACCTCGGTTTTGGCTTGCTGCTCAAAAAATATGTGCTTGACGTGAACCAGGCCACACCCGAGATCATCGAGAAGGCGATGAATGACACCGTGCCGCGCGTCACACCGATGTTCTGGGCCTTTCGCGCCATGGTCGGTCTGGGGTTTGCGATGCTGGCTTTGTTCGGGCTGGCGTTCTGGAGCACGCTGAAGTCGGGCGGCCAGCACAAGCCCTGGCTGCTCAGGTGGGCGCTGTGGATGCTGCCCGCGCCCTGGATTGCATGCGAGTTGGGCTGGTTCGTGGCCGAGTATGGCCGCCAGCCTTGGACCATTTACGGCGTGCTGCCCACGCACATGAGCGTCTCCACCCTAAGCGTGAACAGCCTGTATGGCTCGCTGGCCGGGTTTATTGCTTTTTACACCGTGCTGCTGGTCGTTGAGATGTTCCTGATGGTCAAGTTTGCCCGCATGGGTCCGGGCAGTCTGGGCACCGGCCGCTACGAGCGCGAAGCGGCCCACACCACCCCGGCACATGCCTGAAGGAGAACTGCGATGATTGACTACCCAACCCTCAAGATCATCTGGTGGCTGCTCGTGGGCGTGCTGCTGGTGGGCTTTGCCGTCATGGACGGCCACGACATGGGCGTGGGCACGCTCTTGCCTTTTGTCGGCAAGAGCGACCTGGAGCGCCGCGTGGTCATCAACACCGTGGGCCCGCACTGGGATGGCAACCAGGTCTGGTTTGTGACCGGTGGCGGCGCGATCTTTGCCGCCTGGCCGCTGGTGTACGCGACGGCGTTCAGCGGGTTTTACTGGGCCATGATGGCGGTGCTGTGGGCGCTGTTTTTTCGCCCGGTGGGCTTTGACTACCGCAGCAAGATTCACAACGCCGCCTGGCGCAGCACTTGGGATTGGGGCCTGTTCATTGGCGGGGCCGTGCCGCCGCTGATTTTCGGCGTGGCGTTTGGCAACCTGCTGCAAGGGGTGCCGTTTCAGTTTGACAACTACCTGGTCTCCACGTACAGCGGCACGTTCTGGCAGTTGCTCAACCCGTTTGCCCTGTTGGCGGGCGTCGTGAGCAGCGCCATGATCACGATGCATGGCGGGGCTTATCTCGCGCACCGCACCGAGGGCGTGATTCAAGCCCGCGCCGTCAAGGGCGCCGTGGGCGCGGCGCTAATACTGGTCGTGGCCTTTGTGGCTGCCGGGGTCTGGCTGCAATGGATTCCGGGCTTTCGCATCACCTCGCTGGTTGACCCTGCGGCCCTGCCTGACCCGATGAACAAAACCGTGGTGCGAGAAGCCGGCGCCTGGATGGCCAACTACGGCCGCCAGCCGCTGCTGTGGCTGCTGCCTGCAATGGGCGTAATTGGTGCCCTGCTGGCCGCAGGGCTGCTGCTGGCGCGCCGCACGCTGACAGCCTTTGTCGCGTCGTCGTTGGCGATTGTCGGCGTAATTGGCACCGCAGGCGCCTCGATGTTTCCCTTCATCATGCCCTCCTCCACGCTGCCGGCCGCCAGCCTGACGGTCTGGGACAGCGTTTCTACCCACCTCACGCTGGGCATCATGTTCTGGGCCACGGTCATCCTGATGCCGCTGATCGTTGTGTATACCAGCTGGGCCTACAGCGTCATGCGCGGCAAGGTGACTGCCGCCTACATCCAGGAAAACGACCACGCCGCTTACTAAGCGTTCTGCGCGGCCACTTCATACAAGGAAAACATCGTGACTCAACCTGTTGCCCTTTCAGCGTTCCCGGCAATTGCCCATGCTACGCACGAACATGACGCCGAGCGCCGCCGCATGATCGTGCTCACCGCAGCCACTGCCAGCGCAGGCCTGGCCGCTGTTGCCGTGCCTTTCGTGTCGAGCTTTGCCCCCAGCGAGCGCGCCCGCGCTTCCGGGGCGAGCGTGGAGGTCGACCTGTCGGACCTTGCGCCCGGCGGCATCAAAACCGTGGAGTGGCGAGGCAAACCGGTCTGGATCATGCGCCGCACGCCCGAGATGCTGGCGCTCTTGCCGACACTGGACGCCCGCTTGGCGGACCCGGCGTCCCTGAGGGACCAACAACCCGACTACGCACGAAATGCACAGCGCTCGATCAGGCCCGACGTGTTTGTCGGTGTGGGCATCTGCACCCACCTGGGCTGCTCACCCAGCCGCGTAGCAGCAGGCAGCGGCAACCCCAGCGTGGGGGAAGACTGGAAGGGCGGCTTTTTCTGCCCCTGTCACGGCTCCACCTTTGATCTGGCGGGCCGGGTGTTTCTGAACAAGCCCGCCCCTACCAACCTGGAAGTGCCGCCACACAAGTACCTGGCCGACAGCAAATTGCTGATTGGCGAGGATGACAGCAGTGCGGCCTGAAGATTGTCCTGAAGGAGAAAAACGATGTGGTACTTTGCCTGGATGCTCGGGGTTGGTTTTGCCGTGTTGCTGGCTGTTTTGAACGCCATGTGGGGCGAGAACGAGGAAGCCCGCGCGCAAGCGCACAGGGTTGATGTGCCATGACGCAGGAAACGCCATCGGCGCAAAGCCTGCGCGATCACGACACCGCGGTGCCGGACGGCAGGGCCATTCACCTGCCAAGCCTGCTGGTGGCGGTGGTCATCATGCTGGTTGGCAGTGTCTATCCGCTGCTGTTTGCCGGGCCGGACGGCAAGGCCGATCATGACCTTGCCACGGCGTTGTTCTGGGCCATGAGCGCGGGGTTTGTTCGCGGCGTGGGTTTCGTGCCCCGGGCGTGGGTCTGGCGCCTGTGTTTTTCGGGTTGGTCTTGTGCGGCGGCGTTGCTGCTGGCGGGCTGGCTGCGCTTTGGGGCTTGAAGATGTACTTTCGCATCCTGCATGACGAAGCCAGCGGCGAGTTGACCTACCTGCTAGCCGATCAGGACGCCCGCGAGGCCGTGCTGGTGGACCCGCGCGGCCGCGATCTGCCGGTGCTCGCCGCCTTGCTGGCTGAGCGCGACTTGCGTTTGCGCTGGGTATTGCGCACACATCAGCACGATCATCTGCAAGTCCGGGAGCCGGCGCAACTGGCCCGCTTGGGTGCGCCGCTGGTGCAAGGCGCTGCCGGTGAAAACCCGCGCATGGCCCGCGACGGCGACGTGCTGCCCTTTGGCCATGAACTGGTTCGCGTGCTCGCCACGCCGGGCCATACCGCCGGATGCCTGAGTTTTTCCTGGCGCGACCGGCTGTTTTGCGGCGGCCTGCTGGCAGTCGATGCATGCCCGCACCAGAGGACACCCGCCGAGCCCGATGCGCTGTGGGACAGCGTGCGCCAGCGCGTGTTCACGCTGCCAGATGAGACGCTGCTGTTTTCCGGCCACGAGCGCCACGCCCGCGCTGTCAGCACCGTGCTGGAGCAGCGACGCTGGCACCCCCTTTTTGCAGGCTTGTCGCGCGACGAATTTCTGGCGCGCATTGCCACTTTGCACGCCCCGCCCGCGCTGGCATCAGTTTTTGAGAAAACCCCATGAACCAACCTGTACGCATCACCATCATTGGCGCTGGTTTTGGCGCGTTGTCCACCGTGCGTGAAATTCGCCAACGCAACGCGAAGGTGGTCATCACACTGATTGCGCCGAGTGCCGAGTTGCATTACCTGCCCGGCATCATCTGGATTCCCTGCGGCCTGCGCACGCGCGATCAGTTGACCGTACCACTGGCCAACTTTTTTAAACGCATGAACGTGCAGCACATTGCCGCCGAGGTGACCGGGCTGCGCGAAGGCGGCCGCCTGGTCGACACCACGGCGGGCGAGGTGCGCAATGACGCGCTGGTGATTGCTTCGGGTGGCCGCTTCATCAAGAAACTGCCGGGCATAGCGCACGCCATCACGCCGTGCGAGGGCATTACGGCCGCAGAAAAGATTCGAGACCGCCTGCGAGAACTGTCTGGCGGCACCATCGCCGTCGGCTTTGCGGGCAACCCTGACGAGCCCAGCGCGGTGCGCGGCGGGCCAATGTTTGAGTTCCTGTTTGGTATCGACGAGCAGCTCAAGCGAGAAGGACGGCGCGACAAGTTCGAGCTGGTGTTCTTCAATCCGTCCAAGGAGCCCGGCAACCGCCTCGGGTCCAGGGCGGTCAAGCAGCTTCTGGCCGAGATGGCGCGGCGCAACATTCGCACCCACCTGGGGCACAAGTTGCAGCGTTTTGAGGCCGACGGGGTGGTAACAGATGGTGGCGAGTTCAAAGCCGACATGATCCTGTTCATGCCAGGCATGACGGGCAACCTGTGGTTTGAGCAGACCGATTTGGCCCGCTCGCCGGGCGGGCTACTCAAGGCCGACGTGCATTGCAGGGTCGAAGGCACGCAGCATGTGTATGTGGTGGGCGACTCGGGCAGTTTTCCCGGCCCTGACTGGATGCCAAAACAAGCACATATGGCGGATTTGCAGGCAGCCGCTGCAGCAGAAAACCTGCTCAATGGCCTGCGCGGCGAGGAGCCAACGGCGACGTTCAAGGTCGAACTCATCTGCATCATCGATGCCATTGATAAAGGGACGCTGGTTTTTCGCAACGCCAGCCGCCAGATCATCTTGCCCCCGAGTCGCCTGTTCCATTGGGCCAAGCGCTTGTTTGAAGGAAATTATTTGAGGAAGTACAGATGACCGCCGAAGCCGGAAAACCAAAAAAAATCATTCCCATTATTCCTGTACCGTCAGACGAGAAAGTGATTCCCCTGCAGACCTCGCAGGAAAAAATCTATCCGCGCAGCGTGTCGGGATTTTTCTCTCAATGGCGCTGGGGTATGGTGTTTTTGACGCAGCTGGTGTTCTACGGCCTGCCATGGATCGAGTGGGGCCAGCGGCAGGCGGTTTTGTTTGACCTGGGTGCCCGCCGCTTCTACATCTTTGGTCTGGTGCTGTACCCGCAGGACTTCATTTACCTGACAGGCATTCTGGTGGTGTCTGCGCTATCGCTGTTTTTGTTTACGGCAGTGGCAGGACGCTTGTGGTGTGGATACGCCTGCCCGCAAACGGTGTACACCGAGATATTTCTCTGGATAGAAAAAAAGGTCGAAGGCGACCGCGTTGCCCGCATGCGCCGCGACGGCCAGGCCCTGTCGTGGGACAAGGTATGGCGCAAAAGCGCCAAGCATGTCTTGTGGCTGGCGGTGGCACTGTGGACCGGCTACAGCTTTGTCGGCTACTTTACGCCCATCAAACAGCTGGGTGGCGAACTGCTGCAAATGGGCATGGGTTCCTGGGAAGTGTTCTGGGTGCTGTTTTACGGGCTTGCCACGTACGGCAACGCCGGTTTCATGCGCGAGCAAGTGTGCAAACACATGTGTCCGTATGCGCGCTTTCAAAGCGCCATGTTCGACAAGGACACGCTGATCGTCACCTACGACGCCGAACGCGGTGATCCGCGGGGTACCCGTTCGCGCAAGGTTGACCCCGGCACGCTGAACCTGGGCGCTTGCATTGACTGCGGCCTGTGCGTGCAGGTCTGCCCCACTGGCATTGACATTCGCAACGGCCTGCAATACGAGTGCATTGGCTGCGGCGCCTGCGCCGATGTGTGCGACACGGTGATGGACAAAATGGGCTATACGCGCGGTCTGGTCAAGTACACCACCGAAAACGCCTTGAAGAATAAATGGACGCAGGCGCAAACCTGGCGGCATATTCTTCGGCCGCGGATTTTGGTCTACACCACCGTTTTGACCACCATCGTGCTGGCCATGGTGGTTAGCCTGGCCACGCGCACGCCATTCAAAGTCAATGTTGTGCGCGACCGCGGCATGCTGGCGCGCATTGTCTCGGGCGGAAAGATTGAAAACGTTTACCAGCTGCAGGTAATGAACGCGACCGAGGCCACCCAGCGCTACAAGATCACTGCCGCCGGCCTGCCCGACCTGGCGGTCATCTCTGACAACATCGTGACGGTCGAGTCGACCCAGGCGCGCCGGCTGGCAGTGCGCGTTCAGGCCCCATTTGAGGCGGCTGCGCCAGGCACCCACGCGATAGCATTTGAGATTAATTCGCTCGATTCACCGGGTCAGCTGTCCGAGAAATCGGTTTTCATGATCCCCCGATAAATTTTCCCAGGTACTCAACATGACGATTCAACCAAGCATCACACCGTATGAAGCGCTGGGCACAGAGGCTGGCGTGCAACGTCTGGTGCAGCGCTTTTATGAGCTGATGGACGAGCTGCCCGAAGCCTACACCGTGCGCCAGATGCACCCGGAAAGCCTGAAGGGCAGCGCAGAGAGCCTGTTCGAGTTTCTCTCGGGCTGGTTCGGCGGTCCGTCTTTGTACATTGCCAGGAAGGGCCACCCGCGTCTGCGTATGCGCCACGCGCCCTACGCGGTGGGTTCGGTGGTGCGCGATGAGTGGATGCTGTGCATGACGCAGGCGCTGACCGAGCAGGTGGCGGACCAAGCGCTTCGCGACCGCCTGATTGACACTTTTTCCCAAATGGCCAACCATCTGGTCAACACCGACGGCAGCCACAGCTGCACCGCCATTAGCCATGGAAGCCATATTGCATGAAACCCTTGGCTCTTTATTTGCGCCGCGCCTTGTTATGCGCCGCAGCGTGCGTCCCATTGTGGATTGGCGCCGTACCGATCGAGTCCGGTGCGGCATGGCCAATGCTGGAACTGAGCGACCAGCATGACAAACCGGTGCGTATCAGTCCTGCGATCCGGCTTGTGATTTTTGCGGCTGAAAAACCGGCGAGTGATCTCGTCATCCGGGTGCTGGGCGCGCAGGGCAGGAACACGCTGGAGCGCACCGGCGCGGTTTACCTTGCCGACATCAGTGCCATGCCGAGCATCGTCACGCGCATGTTTGCGCTGCCAAAATTGCGCGGACTGCCTTTTCCGGTCGGACTGGCACGCGAGGCGGCTGCCGTGGCTGATCTGCCCCGTCGTCCTGGCGCGGCCACCGTGCTGACGCTCAAAGACGGCCAGGTCACGCAGGTGCAATACGCCCAGACTGAAGCTGAGTTGCGCCAGGCACTTGGACTGGCGCTCTGATGTTGCTGACAGGCGCGCTGGCCTTGGCTTGTCTATGGGCTGCTCGCGCCGGGGTGCATGCCCTGATTTTGCGCGGGCTTCGCGCGCCACGGCTCCGGCATCAGGACAGCCCTGCAGCATGGGGACTGGTGGCGCAGTCCGTGCGGCTGCCTGCGGCGGGCTGCAAAACGCTGTTTGCCTGGTTTGTACCGGTGCCCGGTGAGGGCCCGGAACCGGCACCGGCAGTGGTGGTCATGCACGGCTGGGGCGCCAATGCCAGCCTGATGTTGCCCGCCGTGGCGCCGCTGCATGCGGCAGGCTTTGCAGTGCTGCTGATTGATGCCCGCTGCCATGGGGACAGTGACGACGAAAAGTTCACCTCCTTGCCCCGCTTTGCTGAAGACATTGAAGCGGGTCTGGATTGGCTGCGACAACAGCCGGACGTGGACGGTAGCTGCCTCGCCGTGATCGGCCACTCCGTGGGTGCCGGTGCGGCGCTGCTGAGCGCGACACGGCGCCATGACCTTCGTGCGGTGGTTAGCCTGAGCGCCTTTGCAAATCCACGTGAGGTCATGCGTCGTTTCCTGGCGGCCGCTCGCATCCCTTACCCAGTGCTGGGCTGGTATGTGCTGCGCCATGTGCAGCGCGTCATTGGCGCGCGCTTTGACGAGATTGCGCCGCTGACGAGCATGGCGCGTGCGCTTTGCCCGGTGCTGCTGGTGCACGGTACAGACGATGCGACCGTGCCGTTCGACGATACCCGACGTTTGCTGGCGGCGGGGCGACCCGGGCAGGTGCGCAGCATTGCGATGAAGGGCGGGCACGATCCCGGTCAGGCGCTTGCAGAGCACTTGCCGCAGGTCATTGGTTTCTTGCAGCAGGCACTCTCCGCCCCCGCTACAGGAAGCCGCTGCTCACACCATTGATCCATCGCAATCAACTTTAAAAAGTCGATAAGCATTAACTATCATGAGAGTAACTGCAATGCATTGGAATAAATATAAACAAGCGATTATTATTAAATTGTTGATGACAAGAGTCACAGCTAAATAAATTTTTACTCTAGGAGTTTTTTATGGAAATTGTTCAACAAGTCAGCTTTCCCCACCTCAATGAGCCAGCTCCTGACTTCAATGTCAAGACTACGCATGGCGATCGCACGCTGGCTGATTACAAGGGAAAGTGGCTGATCCTTTTCTCGCACCCCGCCGATTTCACACCGGTGTGCACCACGGAATTCATCGGGTTTGCCAAGGCCGCGCCCAAGTTCACCGAGATGGGTTGTGAGTTGCTTGGTTTGTCGATTGACAGCCTGTATTCACACTTGGCATGGACGCGCAACATCAAGGAAAAATTCGGTGTCGAGATTCCTTTCCCGATCATTGAAGACATCAAGATGGATGTGGCCCGCGCCTACGGCATGATCCACCCGGGCGCAGCAGATACGCAAGCCGTGCGCGCCACCTTCTTCATCGACCCCAAAGGCATCCTGCGTGCCATGGTTTACTACCCCATGAGCAACGGCCGCAGCATTGATGAGTTCGTGCGTCTGCTCACCGCCATGCAGACGTCGGATGCCAACGGTGTCGCTACCCCTGAAAACTGGACGCCCGGCTGCCCGGTGATCGTGCCGCCCCCCAAGACCGCAGCGGCCGCCGACAAGCGCCTCACGGAAGGCTATGACACGACTGACTGGTACTACTCGACCAAATCGCTGTAATTGATCTGTCGTCCCCTGGCTTTTCGCCGGGGGCTTTTTTGAACCGCAAGACGGCTCGTACACCTCTTGTCAACATCAGTCATGGACTGGAAAAGTGCCGCCATGAAATTATTTTCAAAAACCATCTTTCCTGTTTTGATCTGCGCTTTTGCGGCGTTCAACACAGCACATGCCCAAGACGCATTGCGCGTTTATGGTCCGGGCGGCCCAGCACCGGCCATGAAAGAAGCCGCCGCTGCGTTTGAAAAGAAAACGGGCATCAAGATTGAGGTCACGGCTGGTCCCACGCCGCAATGGGTGGACAAGGCAAAAAATGATGTTGACATCATCTACAGCGGTTCGGAAACCATGATGACCGACTTTGTTCAAGCCTTGGGCGGTAGCATCGCACATGCGGAGGTCCAGCCCTTGTACCTCAGACCCCTGTCCATCCTGGTCCGACCAGGCAACCCCCAAAAAATCACTGGCGTTACCAGCTTGCTTAAGCCGGGCGTCAAAATTTTGGTGGTCAACGGCGCAGGGCAAAACGGTGTTTGGGAAGATATGGCCGGGCGCAAGGGCAATGTCAATACGGTCAGGAGCATGCGTAAAAATATTGTGGGTTACGCCAAAAACAGCGCCGAGGCGCGTCAGCAATGGATTGACAAGCCCGAAATAGACGTGTGGCTCATTTGGAACATTTGGCAGGTAGCCAACCCCAGCTTGGCGGATGTTGTTCGCATTGAACCTGCGTATGCCGTTTTCCGTGACACCGGGGTTGTCTTGACGACGCTGGGCAAGACGAAAGCCACAGCCAAGGAATTCGTTGATTTTTTAGCCTAACCCGATGGCGCAGCGATTTTTAAAAAATGGGGTTGGATCGCTTAAGCGCTCTCCCCTGTCAGAGCGCATCCGTTTTAACCAGCAAACAACTTTTTTAGCATCAAATATGCCTCTGACGCATTCTCAGCCTGCGCAAGATGCTATGAATTCAGTAGTAAAAAGCTGGAAGACTCCTTGAGCGCCGTGATTGAAGGGCCGGGTGATTTCGCTCGAGTACCCAGGTCAAGCGGTGATCATGCCGCCGTCAAAAACCGAAATGCGTCCCGAAGACCACTTGCGTGGTGATTGTTTTAACCCCAACCAGAAAAACATTCGATGAAAACTGCTCATGACCTCGTTGCCGCTGCCAAGTCACGGATCCAGGAAGTATCTCTTGTTGACGCTGACCAGGCCATTCTTGACGCCGATGTGCTGATCGATGTGCGCGAAGCTGACGAATACGCCGCGGGCCATCTGCCCGGTGCCATTCACGCTTCACGCGGCATGCTGGAATTCAAGCTAAGCAATAACCCGAAACTCAGTTCCCGTGACCTGAAAATTGTGCTGTATTGCAAGACCAGCGGACGCGCCGCATTGGCAGCTTGTGCCCTGCATGACATGGGTTACCTGCAGGTCACCTCCATTTCCGGCGGTTTCG
>Ga0209512_1004375_pt1 | contig 12408 bp, 14 predicted proteins | sample frozenSSSSmetaG_FD_184142 | JGI IMG/M metagenome (GOLD analysis project Ga0209512, IMG submission 184142) | Glacier valley bacterial and archeal communities from Borup Fiord, Nunavut, Canada, to study Microbial Dark Matter (Phase II) -... | ecosystem: Environmental > Aquatic > Freshwater > Ice >... | reverse complement strand
CATGACCTAGGCTAACGCGCCGGGCAAGACTCGCTCAATTCTCAATTCCGCTCAATCAAGCTGGCACGGAACGTTTTTTGGTATCAATTTCACTAAGACAATGGTTCGTGCGCTTTAAAAAGTGAAAGCCCTGATTTTACGGGCTTCAGCGGCCTTTGCGCTCGCGCGAGGTCAGGTGTTCTGATCTTGAATACGGTGCCATATCCGCCGCCGCTCTTGCAGGTGGTGCCGTAGAAATTTCCGTCCGCATCCTGGAACAGCTTCGCCTGAGGGTTGTAAGCGCCAGACCACGAGAAGGTCGCCAGGGTGGTGAGTTCGCCAGCGGGGGGCATTTTAAAGACCGTCCCACCGCTGCCTTCTTCTCCGCCGGAAGTGGTGCCGTAAAAATTCCCGTCACTGCCCAAGATGAGATCGGACTGGGGATTTTTCGGGGAGAGTTCGAGTGCCTGTATGGGTTCGAAGACCGGAGCTGCTTCAATTTGAGGAAGTTTGTTGAACAAGGTCAAGAGGCAGAGGCCTATCAAGCGAATGCAGGGAGGCACGTAGCGGGATTGGGAATTCATGATTGGCAGGGCGAAGCAGCGTGTGGGAACGGTCGGATAGGTAACGCAAACCGGCTGTTTTGCAAGCTGCGACTTCGATGGCGGATGTCTGCCCCGGACCGTTATCTCGTCTTAGTGCTTCGGGGTCACCAGTCCCAGATAACAGACATTGGCACTGCGTTTGGTCTCTTTGAGCGGCGCGTGATGTGAGGGGAAGTTCATGGTCGCAGGATACTCGAATGTTGATTTTAGTAAAACACCGAGTGAACATGAGGAGCCTATCGCCCATCTCCTCGCTTTTGATAAGGAAAAGAGGCGACAGGAATGCCGCCACTCCTTTAAGGGGCGGGCGGGGCGGCCGGTTTATCCGCGGTGCTGGCTCCGCCGCGTGGGGGGAACTCGTCGAGGAGGTAGCGGTTGCGGGCGACGAGGATGGTTTCGTCTCTGGCGGCCTTGTTCGCGGGATAGGCGAGGCGGGCGGCGTTCTGGATGCTGAGGCACTGTTTGTAGAGGGCGTTGGCGGCGAGGTTGCGGCCTTTGGTGAAGCCTTTTTTGTTGTCCTTGGCGGTTTCGTGCTCGGTATCGCCGCCGTCGAGGAGGTCGATGAAGGCGGCGAGGGCGCCGGTGTCTTCATCGATCCAGCCGTGGTCGTCGAGAGCGTCGGCGTGGGTTTGGCAGGCGGCGAGGACTTTTTTGGCGCGCTCGATTTCGCTGGGGAAATCCTGTGGCTCGCTGACGCCGACCTGGAATTCGCTGTGGAGGCGGGGGCTGTTGCCGGGAAAGGCGAGGTGGGCGCTGCGGCGGGCACCGGAAAGGAGGCGTTCGAGTTCGGTGAAGGCATCGACTTGTTCCTGGGTCATTTCACTGACTTTGCCGATGGCGGTGCTTTGGACGATGCCGCCGTTTTCAACGAGCTGGATCTGGGCCTCGAAGAGCGGGGCGAAGACGATGTCGGGCTGGCCGGCGACGGGGTTTTTCTTGGCGAGGCGGCGGGAAACGGCGGGGCCGGTGATGGTATCGACAAGGGCGGCGTGGAGGCGCTTCGAGTCGCGGAGGAGGGTGCTGACAGTGAAGTCAAACGTGCGGTTGGCGGGCATGAGGGTGCTCGGTTCGGGATTGGAGGATTAGTGCGGAATTGAAGACAACTTTTTCAATAACCGTTGTACGCTGCATGCTGGAATCAGATCTGGCGAGGGAAAAAGCTGATGGGGCGTGTTTTTTGCATTAGGAGGGTTAGGAGGAGATAGAAGGGGATACCGCGTCTGATGTTCCGTGGGGTGCCGGTGGGGATGGATGCGGGAGGCGAGACGCCCAATCCTGTCAGTTTAAGAATTTTTAACCGCAGATGAAAAGGATTCCGCCAGATGAAGAACACAGATAAAGACTACGTTTTCGTCCTGTCCATCTGCGTTCATCCTGTTCATCTGCGGTTGGATTCTCTTAATTTTTAACCCTATCCTGACAGTATTGGGCGAGACGCCTCCGCAACGGCCTGGTGCGAGACGCACCAGCCACTTTTTGTGGTTTTGAGGTGGTCCTTTTGTTGCAACATATTGAGAATGTGAGGAATGTGGATAGAGCGGCGGTGGACGGCGTGTGGGAACTTCCTGACGGCGGTTGGGAAACAGCGGACACCGGCTGGGAATGTTCCGACACCGGTTGGAAAATGGCTGACGCTGTCTGGGGATTTCCTGACGCCGTCTGGGAAGCGGATGACGGCGGCGGTTTCCGGGCTGACACCGGCTGTTGGCGGACTGACGGCGCGGGTTTCCAGACGGACGCCGCCGGTTTTCGGGCTGACGGCGGCGGTTTTTGTGCTGACACCGGCGGTTTTTCTGCTGACACCGGCGGTTCCCGTGCTGACGGCGATGGTTTGAAGCGTGCGTGAAGGTGATCGACATCAGTGTCCGCCGGTGGTTTGAACGGGGCGCGATCATCGGAAACCGCATTCCCGCCATGTCCTACGAATTCTCCCAATTTGGCCAACACCTCGGCTGCGGCAGCGGCATTGAGGAACTGATGGATGACCTCGGCCACGCGCTTGCGAGCGGCGGACCGGATTTGAAAATGCTCGGCGGCGGCCAACCGGCGCGCATCCCGGAGATGAACGCGGTCTGGCGCAGGCGTCTCGAAGAGCTGATGGAGGAAAACGGCGGGCTCGAACGCGCGCTCACGTCGTACGATCCGCCGCGCGGGAATCCGCAGTTTCTCGAAGCCATCGCCACGCTTTTCCGCGAGACCTTTGGCTGGGAAATCACTTCGAAAAACGTCGCCATCACCAGCGGCGGGCAGACGGCGTTCTACTTTCTCTTCAATTTGTTAGCCGGAGAGATGCCGGACGGCACGCGCCGTAAAATCCTCCTGCCGCTCGTGCCGGAATATATCGGCTACTCGAACCAAGGCGTGAGCGGCGATCTTTTCCGTGCTGTCACTCCGCTGATCGAAAAAAGCGGGGCGCATGATTTCAAATACCGCGTCGATTTCGACAACCTCGAGATCACTCCGGACACCGCCGCCATCTGCGCCTCGCGACCGACCAACCCCACGGGCAACGTCCTAACGGACGATGAGGTCGCGCGCCTTTCCGCGCTTGCGAAACAGCATGGAATCCCGCTGATCATCGACAATGCCTACGGGGCGCCGTTCCCTGGCATCATCTTCACCGACGCCACGCCGTTCTGGGAACCGCATGTGGTGCTCACGTTCAGTCTTTCGAAAATCGGCCTGCCCGGCACGCGCACGGGCATCGTCATCGCCCCGCCGGAAATCATCCGTGCGCTCGGGTCGATGAGTGCGATCGCCGGTCTATCCAATCCGAACATCGGCCAGCAGATCACGCTGCCGCTGGTGAAGTCCGGCGAGCTGCTCAGCCTCAGCCGCGAGGTGGTGCGGCCGTTCTATCAGGAGAAATGCCGGCTCGCCCGCGCTGCGGCGGTGGAGGCGTTCGGCGAGGACATCGAGTGGTTCATGCACCGGAGCGAGGGTGCGCTTTTCCTGTGGTTCTGGTTTCCGGGGCTGGCGATCACGTCGATGGAGCTTTACGAACGGCTGAAACAGCGGGAGGTGCTCGTCATTCCCGGCCACTACTTTTTCTTCGGCCACGATGATGAAAACTGGCGTCACCGCCACGAATGCATCCGCGTTTCGTATGCCATGGACGAAGCGGTGGTCCGCGACGGCCTCCGCATCATCGCGGAGGAAGTGCGCAAGGCGGGTGTCCTGAAATAAAGGTGATCCGATACCGCTCCATTCGGCCCTTACTGTGCGGACCGGCTTGCTGGAGATCGGCAATGGAACGGTCCGGTGGATCTTCTGGATAGTTTTTCGGGATTGCGGACGTATGTCATGCGACACCAGACTATTCCAACCTATCCCACCATGAGATCACGCCCAATTCACAGGATTCTGTTAGCAGTGCTTTTCGCTTCACTTTCTCTCCATGCAACGGCAGCGGAGCCAGCCCAGGAAACTCCGGAGCAGCGCGACGTGCGCATGGCCTGGTGGCGTGATGCCAAGTTCGGAATGTTCATTCATTGGGGCCTCTATGCCGTGCCCGCTGGCGTCTATCAGGAAAAGCCGGTGGCCGGGATCGGCGAGTGGATCATGAAAAACGCGAAGATCCCGGTGGAAACCTACGCCAAATACGCGGACGGGTTCAATCCCAGCCGGTTCGATGCCCGCCAGTGGGTGAAAATGGCCAAGGACGCGGGGATGAAATACATCGTCATCACTTCGAAGCACCATGACGGCTTCGCGATGTTCCACAGCAAGGCGAGTTCCTATAACATCTACGACGCCACGCCCTTCAAGCGCGATCCGCTCAAGGAACTCGCCGAGGCCTGCAAGGAGCAGGACATGAAACTCGGTTTCTACTACTCCCAATGCCAGGACTGGCATCATCCCGGTGGCGGCGTCATGGGCGACAAGCATTGGGATCCGGCGCAGGAAGGGAGTTTCGACGAATACCTCGACAAAATCGCCGTCCCGCAGGTGAAGGAAATCCTCACCAACTACGGTCCGGTTTCCGTCCTCTGGTGGGACACGCCTAATAGTTTGATGACACCCGAGCGCAGTGCGAAACTCGCCGAGGTGCTTAAGCTCCAGCCGCAGATCATTTATAACAACCGCCTCGGTGGCGGCTACAAGGGCGACACGGAAACCCCGGAACAACACATTCCGGCCACCGGGTTTCCCGGCCGCGACTGGGAATCCTGCATGACGATGAACGACACGTGGGGCTACAAGTCGGCGGACGACAAATGGAAAAGCACGGAAACCCTCCTGCGCAACCTCATCGACATCGCCAGCAAGGGCGGCAATTACCTGCTCAATGTCGGTCCCACTGCGGAGGGCGTGGTTCCGGAGCCGAGCATCGAGCGTCTCGCGGAGGTGGGACGTTGGATGAAGGTGAACGGCGAGGCGGTTTATGGAACCAAAGCCACGTCTTTCGGCCGCGAATTCGGCAAGGCGGTCAAGGGCCGCAGCGGCTACGGCAGTGAAGTGAGCGTGTCATCTAGCAACTCGTGGCGCTGCACCACTAAGCCCGGAAAACTTTACATCCACTTGTTCGAGTGGCCCGCCGGGAAATTCACCATCAACCAGGTGGAGGTGAAGGTGAAGAATGCCTGGCTGCTAGCCGATCTGGACAAGAAGCCGCTTGGCTTCACCTATCAGGACAACGTGCTGTCGGTTTCCCTGCCCGCGGAAGCTCCTGACAAGATCGCCAGTGTGCTCGTTCTCGACATCGACGGCACGGCCGGCCAACTGCCGGACTATCAGGTTCAATCCGCTGACGGCACGCTCAAACTCGACGCCTCCCATGCCGAGATCTCTGGCAACACCGTCAAGCTGGAGGACGATCACATCGGTTTTTGGACCGATCCCGAGGACAGCGTACAGTGGCCCGTGGAAATCCGGAAGGCCGGCACTTACCGGCTCTCTTTCGAATACTCCCTTGCCGATGAAGCAAGTGAAGTGGTTGTTTCCGCGGCGGATGGCTCGCTGAAGGTCAAACTCGCGCCAACTGGGGATTGGAAAAAATTTGAAACGAAGGAAGCGGGCGGGATCCGGATCGGCGAGGCTGGAAAGTTTTTTCTCAAGGTCAGCCCGGGTGCCAAACCGAAAACCGGCGTGATGAACCTGCGCTCGGTCACGCTTTTTCCGCAATAGCGGGTCCGCTTCCGGTGGAGGCTGAAATTTTACGACGCGGAATGATAACCGATTGGTTACTATCCATCAATTGTCATCCTGGATTTGAGGGGTAAACAGGGTATCGTCCATGGAGTTGCAATGGGTCGTTCCTTTCGGGGGCGGGTCAGTTCTTCCGGGGCCAACCGTAAATTCCCAACGACTCCCTTTTCGTGAGATCACACCCGCCTCTTTTCCTCGCCACGCTGCTCTGCCCGGGTTTCCAAGCCCGGGGGGAGACCATTCCCCAGAACTACGATTACAGCTACCAGCTCTATCAGGAGGACGACGACCGCATCCGGGTGGAGTCCCATTACATCCGTGGACAGATCGAGATCAACGACGCCACCTCGTTCCGTTTCCAGTGGCTCAGGGACTCGATCTCGGGAGCCTCGCCCACCGGGGTGCTGCCGGGGGAGACCCAGCCGTTTCTATCTGATGTTGAGGACGTGCGCACCGGCATTCTCGGCGCTCTCTCACGGCAGTTCGGCGATCACCGGATGGAGCTTGAAATCTCCCGAAGCACCGAGAATGACTACATTTCGAATGGATTCGCCCTCAGCGACAAGTTTGAGCTCAACCAGAAGAACACGACGGTCGCCTACGGAGTGAACTACCTCGACGACACGGTCAGCATCCCGCTTCTGCCCGAAGCGCGGAAGGAATCCTACGACCTTTTCGCAGGCGTCACCCAGATCATCGACAAGGACACGGTCTTCACCGCAAACCTCACCGTCGGCTATGCCAACGGTTATCTCAACGATCCCTACAAGGTCGTGCAGCGGCATGAGGTCGTCCAAGTGCCCGACGGAATCGGTGGATTCACCGACCTGCCGGTGACCAACATCTATCGGGAGAACCGTCCGGACAGCCGCCTGCGCGAGGTGCTTCAGTTCGAGGGAAAACACTACTTCCAGCCGGTCAGCGGCGCTCTTGATGCGGTGCTCCGCTTCGGGCATGACGACTACGGAATCACCTCCGAAACCCTCCAGCTCGAATGGAGGCAGGAAATCGGCGACCATTTCCAAGTCATTCCGTTTTTCCGTTACTATCACCAGAACGCTGCGGATTTCTACATGACCACCATCAATGATCTCGCGCTCGGCACACCTGATAGCGCGCCGAACGGAGCCGGGCCCAACTATTCGGCCGACTACCGCCTGTCGTCGCTCGATGCGATCAGCCTCGGCCTGCGCCTGCGCTATCAGTTCAGCGACCACGTCTCCACCAACGCCTGCTTCGAGCGCTATTCGATGAGCGGCAGCGGTTCGGACTCCGCACCCGCCCAGGCCTACCCTGATGCGGACATCTGGACCCTCGGGGTTTCAGCACAATTCTAATCGTTATTATATCCTCCGTCATGACCGCCACTGTTCCAGCTCCTGTTCTCCCCGCCGATCACCTCGGCGTGCGGCGCTTGGAATTCAAGGCGCTTGGGACGAATTGCCTGGTCAAATTCAGACAGCCTGACGAGCGCAAGGCCTTGGAATTCGCCGCCGCCGCGCTTGGCTGGATCGGCGGATTCGAGGCGAAATTCTCCCGCTTCCGTCCCACTTCGCTCGTTTCGAAAATCAACGCCGCCGCCGGCCTCGAGTGGGTGCAGACAGATTCGGAAATGGAGGAACTGCTGGACATCGCCGACGGACTTCACGCCCGGACTAACGGGATTCTCGATCCCACGATGCTTCCGCTGCTGAACGTGTGGAACTGGAAGGTCGTTCATGAAAAGCTTCCAAGCCGACACGCAGTGAAAGACGCGCTTGTTCTAACGGGCTGGAAAAAAGTCAGACGCCGCGCCGGTGCCGTGTTCCTTCCCGAGGCGGGAATGAGTCTCGATTTCGGCGGCTTTGGCAAGGAATTCGCCGTGGACAGCCTCGCAAAAATCGCCCGCCTCTATGGCATCCGCGACGCCATCGTCGATCTCGGACGTGACATTTTCGCCATGGGCGGAAACGGTGCGCATCCCTTTTGGCACATCGGCGTTGAAGACGGCAACATGCCCGGCAACTGCTGGGGCGGGTTGGCTGTTAGTGATCTCGCCGTTTCCGCCTCGGGCGACTACGCCCGCTTTTTCGTCCACGACGGCGTGCGTTACGGCCACATTCTCGATCCCCGCACCGGCTGGCCCGTGAACAACGGCATGCGTGCCGTCACCGTCGTCGCGAACTCCTGCCTGGAGGCCGGAATCTACAGCACCGCGGTTTTTGTGCTGGGTCTCCGCGAAGGACTCCATCTCGCCTCGCTCGCCCGCGGAGTGGAGGTCTGCGCGCAGGGAGAGCACGGCATCGACGGCAGCCGTGATTTCGGAAAATACCTCGTTCAAGCCGCCTGAGAACTAACATCAATCATCAACTCATGAAAACCATTGCCACCGCCATCCTGCTCGCCTGCCTGTCACCCGTTCTATCAGCCGCTGACGGAGCCAAGGCCGGCCAGGCCATGCCGAAGCTCTCACAACTGCTCCCCGGAGCCAGCATCCCCAGCACCTCCGGCAAGGTCGTGCTCGTCGATTTCTGGGCCTCCTGGTGCGGCCCGTGCAAACAATCGTTTCCCGCCCTCAACCAGCTCCAGTCGAAATACGGCTCCAAGGGTCTTGTGATCATCGGTATCGGCGTCGATGACGAAGCGGCGAAATACAAAGCCTTTGCCGACAACATGAAAGTCTCCTTCCCCGTCGCCCACGACTCGGGTCACCAGGCCGCCGCGTTTTTCAATCCGCCGTCGATGCCGTCGAGCTATCTTGTCGATCGCAAGGGAACGATTCGCTACGTCCACACCGGCTTCCGGGGTGACAAGACCGTCGCCGAATACACCACCGAGATCGAAGCGCTTCTCGCGGAAGGCAAGTAACAGTTACCTCGCCCGCGCCATGAAAACGCCCTTTGTTCTAACTCTCGCCGCGGCCCTCGTCTGCCTGAGCAGTTGCGCCGATCAACTCGTCAGGGTGAAACCCTACGAACGCGGCAATCTCGCCAAGCCTGTGATGTCCGACAGCCTCGATCCGCTGCTGAAGACGATGACCGAGCACGCCTATTTCTCCCGCGAAGCATCGTCCGGCGGCGGTGGCGTCGGCGGCGGCGGCTGTGGCTGCAACTGATACCCGTCGATCCCTGTACAAAAGTCCGTACCACGCCATGAACTCTCCATTCCACATCCGCAGGCTCGTTTCCCATCACCACGAAGCCGATCGCCAAACACACCACCGCAAGTAACAAGACGCCCGCCTTGACCGCTCCTGTTGCTGATTCGAAGATCGCTCCACCCGGGTGGTTCATTCCGTTCCGGCTTCGCGATCCTTCAGTAATTGTGAATTGACGGTTCTATCACCTCAAGCTCCCGCCCATGTCTTCATCACACGCGTGGCGGCTTCCACATCGGGAGCCTGAAGCAGCGCGGATACCACCACGATGCGGCGGGCTCCCGCTGCCACGACCTGTGGCAGCGTGGCGGGGGTGATGCCGCCGATGCAGAAAGCGGGGATTTTCGAGCCGACGTCGATTTCCATGACGGCGATTTCCTCAAGGCCGATGGCCGGGCGGCCGGCTTTGGTGGGAGTCGGGAAAAGCGGGCCGAAGCCGATGTAATCGAAGCCTTCCGCTAGCGCGGCGCGGGCTTGTGCGAGCGAGTGGGTGGAGCGGCCGATGAGGAAGGGACGCGGGGAGCCGATGGAAGAGGATGAATGAATGAATGAATGAAGGCCGGAATGAATTCCGCGCTCCGACTCAACTGCTTTGCGGACGTCGGCCAGTGAGCCGTCATCCTGGCCGATGTGCACGCCATCCGCATCGACGGCGGCGGCGAGATCGGGGAAATCATTGAGGATGAAGGGGACTCCCGCAGCACGGCAGAGTGGCAGGAGTTTTTCCGCGACGCGCCGGATGGTGGCGCGGTCGTTGTTTTTCGCGCGGAGTTGGAGGACGTCCGCGCCGCCTGCGAGCAGGGATGCGGTGACTTCCTCGGCGCGGGACTCGGGGGTGTAGCCGAGGTCGAGGATGCAGTAGAGGCGGGCGTCGTTCATGGGCCGGATCGGACCTGTCACTTCACGCGTTCTTCCAGATACCTGGCGACCCAGCCGATGTCATAGGTCCCGGCCGCGAAGTCCGGATGGGCGATGATTTCCTGTTGGAAAGGAATGGTCGTCTTGATGCCGCGGATCATGAACTCGCCGAGGGCGCGTTTCATGCGGGCGATGGCGATCTCACGGGTGGCTCCGGTGACGATGAGCTTGGCGATCATCGAGTCGTAGTGCGGAGGCACGGTGTAGCCGGAGTAAACGTGGGTGTCCACGCGCACGCCCTTGCCGCCGGGAGCGTACCAAAGATCGATAGTGCCGGGGCTGGGGGTGAAATTGTTGAAGGGATCTTCGGCGTTGATGCGGCACTCGATGGCGTGGCCGCGCGGCTGGGACTGGAGCACGTGGCGGGAAAGCGGCTCGCCGGCGGCGACGCGGATCTGCTCCTTGATGAGCTCGCAGCCCATGACTTCCTCGGTCACCGGGTGCTCGACCTGGATCCGCGTGTTCATTTCCATGAAGTAGAAGTTCTCAGCCTTTTCATCGACGAGATACTCGATGGTGCCGGCGTTCTGATAGCCGATGCTTTTGATCAGATTCACCGAGGCCTCGCCCATGCGCGCGCGCAGCTCGGGAGTGAGCAGCGGTGACGGACATTCCTCGATGATCTTCTGGTTGCGGCGCTGCATGGAGCAGTCGCGCTCGCCAAGGTGGATGAAATTCCCATGGGAATCGGCGATGACCTGGAACTCGACGTGGTGCGGGTTGATGACGAGTTTTTCCAAGTAACAATCACCGTTGCCGAAGCAGGCGACTGCTTCGTTAGACGCTGCTTGGAAAAGCGAGAGGAATTCCTCCTCTTTGAAACAGGGGCGCATGCCGCGGCCGCCACCGCCTGCGGTGGCCTTGATCATGACAGGGAGGCCGATGCGTTTGGCTTCCGCGAGGGCCGCCTGCGGGTCCGTCATGATTTCGGAGCCGGGAGTGATGGGTACGCCGTTGGCGATGGCGGTGGCGCGGGCGGTGGCCTTGTCGCCCATCATGGAAATGACCTTGGACGACGGCCCGATGAAAGTGATGCCGGAGGTGGCGCAGATTTCCGCGAAGCGCGCGTTTTCTGAGAGAAATCCGTATCCCGGATGGATCGCGTCCGCGCCGGTGATCTCGGCGGCGGCGATGATGCGGTCGATCTTCAGATAGGATTCCTTGCTCGACGCCGGACCGATGCAGACCGCCTCGTCGGCGAGCTGGACGTGCATGGAATCCACGTCCGGCTCGGAGTAAACGGCGACGGACTCGACATCGAGCTCACGACAGGCACGGATGATGCGGAGGGCGATTTCGCCGCGGTTGGCGACCAGGACACGCTTGAACATTTTAAAGATGAAGAGGTTGAGAGTGGATGGTTGAGAGTTGAGAGGGTGGAAGAGTTTTTCTGACTCTCAACTCTCAACAAAATACTCTCAACTTACTTGATGCGGAAGAGGACGTCGCCGTATTGGACCGGAGTGCAGTCTTCGGCGACGACGGCGCAGATGACGCCGGATTTCTCGGCCTTGATCTCGTTCATGACCTTCATGGCCTCGATGATGCAGAGTGTCTGTCCGACGGAAACGGTGGAGCCGACTTCGACGAAGTTCGGGGCGTCCGGCGCGGGTTTTTGGTAGAAAGTGCCGACCATGGGCGAGGTGATTTCGGCACCTTCGGCAGCAGGAGCGGCGGCCGGTGCAGCGCTGGAACCGGCTGCGGGAGCGGCGGAGGCAGGTGCCAGGGCATATCCAGCGGGAGCGGCGGACGGCATCGCGGCCATCAGGGCGCGGAGGTCATCGAGGTCGGCGCCTTTTTTCAATTTGAGGTGAAAGTCCTTCTTGGTGAGATCGAAATGGGTGAGCCCGTGCTCGTTCATGAGTTCGACAATTCGACGGATTTCCTGGAGGTCCACAGTGGAAGAAGGTTGGGAGTTGGATAAGGGTGGAAGGCTCGTCCGGCGGGACGCGCCTCGGTTGTGCAAGCTAGTAGGACAGGGGAAAGAGCGTCAAGCGGGAACGCCGGATGTGCGGCGGAACCTTGGCGCTGAAGGACCGCTGGACCAGGCCCGTCGCTTTCAACATCACCTGCGAGGGGGCAGGGCATTTGTTCGGGCTTTGACGACGGTGGATTCACCGCAGTAGGGGCAGCGGAAATATTCCCTGAAAATGACCGTGCAAGCCACCCGCAAGCGGTAGCTGCCGAACAGCGCCTTTGCATCCGGGTGTCTTGAGCAGCCGTTGTGGTAAATGGACTTGGCGTGGCAGAGCGGGCAGCACGCGCGGCTGGAAAAGCCCCATTGGAGGATCGCCAGAAATACAGTCGCCCCGATGAGAGCGAGGGCGAGTTGCATGAATTCCCGGTCAACCGTGACCATTGAGTAAACCAGCACTCCGAAGGTGGAGGGGATCATCAGTGACATGAAAAAAAGCACCCACGCGGCAAGCTTGAAACGGGTGACGGCGTAGAGCGAGGGGAGCCGATGCATCTCAGAAAGCGGGCTGTTGCGGAAAACGCGCGAACGGGGTGTTCACCGGGCGGTGAAGGTGCTGGTCGGAATTTTTGCCGTTGGTCGGATTGGGAATTTGAGAAAAAAGGGGGGAGGGAACCCAGAACCCTCCCCCCTTTCTCACAACACAC
>Ga0209512_1004373_pt1 | contig 12409 bp, 15 predicted proteins | sample frozenSSSSmetaG_FD_184142 | JGI IMG/M metagenome (GOLD analysis project Ga0209512, IMG submission 184142) | Glacier valley bacterial and archeal communities from Borup Fiord, Nunavut, Canada, to study Microbial Dark Matter (Phase II) -... | ecosystem: Environmental > Aquatic > Freshwater > Ice >... | reverse complement strand
CACCCAACACAATTTAATGAGCCACCGCAGGCATTCCTAGAATGTCTTCAATGCGAGGCATCTCTTCTAACGGAATCACCCGACCCTCATCTCCAAATCCAGCAATCTGATCGAAGTTGAGATAGCGATAAAGATCGTCCGCAAAGGGATTAATCTTATTCGCCATCATCTCCAAATATTCTTGAACGGTGGGAATGCAACCCAGCAACGCACACGCCGCCGCCAACTCTGCCGAGCCTAGATAGACCTGGGCACCTTTGCCCATGCGGTTGTTAAAGTTGCGCGTCGAAGTCGAGAAGACCGTTGTGTTATCGCCGACTCGCGCTTGATTGCCCATACACAGCGAGCATCCGGGCATCTCGGTTCTGGCTCCCGATGCGCCAAAGATGCCATAGATGCCTTCTTCTTTGAGTTGATGTTCGTCCATGCGAGTCGGAGGGCAAATCCACAGGCGACTGCTCACCGGGGGAACGCCTTCTAAGACTTTGGCGGCGGCGCGATAGTGACCGATGTTGGTCATGCACGAGCCGATAAAGATTTCGTCGATTTTGTCTCCCGCCACTTCTGACAGCAACTTGATGTTGTCGGGGTCATTGGGAGCCGCCACGATCGGTTCTTTAATCTCGCTCAAATCGATCTCAATGATCTCGGTATATTCAGCATCGGCATCGGCTTCGAGAAGACTCGGATTTGCCAGCCATTGCTCCATTTTGGCGACGCGACGCATGAGCGTTCGGGCATCTTCATAGCCGCGTGCCACCATGTTGGTCAGCAGGGCAACGTTCGATCTCAAATACTCTGCAACCGTTTCGGGGCTGAGTTTGATGGTGCATCCCGCGCAAGACCGTTCGGCAGAGGCATCGGTTAGCTCAAAGGCTTGCTCAACTTTGAGATCCGGCAATCCTTCAATTTCTAGAATGCGCCCCGCAAACACGTTCTGTTTGTTTTCTTTGCTGACGGTCAGCAGCCCCTTTTGAATCGCCACATAAGGGATGGCATTCACCAAATCTCGCAGCGTGATTCCGGGCTGCATCTCGCCTTTAAAGCGGACGAGAACCGATTCGGGCATATCGAGAGGCATGACTCCGATCGCCGCCGCAAATGCCACCAATCCAGAACCCGCCGGGAACGAAATCCCCAACGGAAAGCGAGTATGAGAATCGCCGCCTGTGCCCACGGTATCTGGCATCAACATCCGGTTAAGCCACGAGTGAATGATGCCATCTCCGGGACGCAAGGCAACGCCACCCCGCGACGAGATGAAGTCGGGTAAGTCGTGATGCGTTTTGATGTCCACAGGTTTGGGATAGGCAGCCGTGTGACAAAAACTCTGCATCACGAGATCAGCGCTGAAGCCCAAGCAAGCGAGTTCTTTCAGTTCGTCACGAGTCATCGGTCCCGTCGTGTCTTGTGATCCTACTGTCGTCATAGCAGGTTCGCACGACGTACCGGGACGCACACCCGCCAAACCACAAGCTTTGCCAACCATTTTCTGCGCCAGAGTGAAGCCTTTGCCCGTGTCGGCAGGCATTTTGGGACGAATAAACAAATCGCTCGACGCAAGGTTTAAAGCGGTGCGAGTTTTGTCGGTCAATCCGCGTCCGATGATTAAGGGAATCCGTCCACCCGCCCGGACTTCATCGACGATCGCGTCAGGCTGCAAGCTAAATGTCGCGATCACGTCCCCCGATTCGTTCGTCACTTCGCCTTTAAACGGGTAAATCGTGATCACCATGCCCGTCTCCAGTTGAGACACGTCGCACTGAATCGGCAGCGCTCCTGAATCTTCGGCAGTGTTGAAAAAGATCGGCGCGATCGAGCTTCCTAAAATATAGCCGCCCGTCCGTTTGTTGGGCACAAAGGGAATGTCTTGCCCGATGTGCCAGAGAACGGAGTTGATCGCCGATTTGCGCGACGATCCCGTACCCACCACATCGCCCACATAGGCAACGGGATGACCTGTTTGCTTTAACTCGACCAGAGTTTGCAACCCACCAGGCATTCGCGATTCCAGCATCGCCAAAGCGTGTAGCGGAATGTCAGGACGCGTCGTGGCGTGAGTTGCCGGAGACAAATCATCGGTGTTGGTTTCTCCGGGCACTTTGAAAACGACGACCGTGATCGCCTCTGCCAACACGGGACGATCGGTAAACCATTTTGCCTCCGCCCATGCAGTCATCACTTGTTTGGCATTTTCATTCGTCTCTGCTAAGACTTGCACATCATGAAACGCATCAAAAATCAGCATCGTTTTGCTGAGAGCGGCAACCGCTTCTGCGGCTAATTCTGCATTGTCGGATTGCAGCAGATCAATTAACGAATGGACGTTATAGCCGCCCATCATCGTGCCCAGCAGCATCACGGCATCTTTGGGCGAAATGAGCGGACTGGTGATATCTGTTTTGGCGATCGCCGTTAAAAAACCCGCCTTCACATAAGCAGCTTGGTCAACGCCGGGAGGCACCCGATCGCGCAGCAACGCCAATAACGTCTCTTCTTCACCCGCAGGCGGGTGTTTGAGCAACTCACACAGGTCTGATGTTTGTTGAGCATCGAGGGGAAGTGGCGGAATACCCAAAGCGGCACGGTCAGCCGCGTGTTGGCGGTAGGATTCAAGCATGGTTAGATTATCTCTTACGATCGGCATTCAACGATTTTGTGGTGTCAGCAGTCTAGTTTCAAGCGTTAGAAGAATTCTGTCAGGTTTGCGCTCTTATTTCAGTGTGGTGCATCCATAAACGATCAGAGGTCAAGCGTTGAGGTTAGACTTCGTTGGGATCAACGCCCATCTGACGCAGCCGTTCAGCGAGTCGATCCGCCCGTTGCTTCTCTCGTTCAGCGCGTTCGTCGCCTGTGGATAGTAGATTGCCCTGATCATCCCACCAGCGCAGCCACGGAAGCTCTATCGACTCATGTTCTCCCCGCCAAATGCCTAGCTCAACGCCCATCGGCGGAATGGGAAAATGTCCGCGCTTGTTGGCAGTCATTGGCTGATAGCGACTATCGACGAGATGATATAGCTCGATCGAGCTTCTACTACAGTCATAAATGCCATAAAACGGGATGCGAATTGCCTGTTCATAAACCCAAAACTTGCCTGTGACGGGCGTTTGATCTCGTTCTTCGCTGCCGTCTCCAGACACAAATTCTAAGGCAATCAGGGGCGCGACATATTCTTGCCACAGCACATAAGAGCGACGAAACACCCCCTTCAGCATCGGCGGAACGCTAGGCACATAAAACCAGTCGGGTGCCTCGGCTCCTTTTTCAGGAGGCTCGGTCAATCGCCAATAGATGCCGCAGTCTTGACCGATGCAATATTGTCCGTCGGGGTGAAGTCTCTGCAACACGGGGCGAATTGAGTCAGTCAAGAGGCTACTTTGAGGATGTTCTTGAAAATTCTTCACAAAGGTGCCGTCTGACTCTGGAAGTTGAGTGTGGTCAGGGAGCGTCTTGAGCGTAAACTCAGATTGGGTTGCCGTCATAGAAATGCCCTTCACCGTTAGGAGCTTGCATCTATTGTATTGACTTTAGAGGCTGAACTGATGACCTATTTCAGCAGCAAATAATAAAGCTGTCCAGTGGCGTTGACAAGTCCTGCCCGATCGCCCGCTTCTTTGCCAGTGCCCATAAAAATATCGACTCGCCCCGCTCCAATAATGGCACCCCCTGTATCTTGATCCAGCACAAAGCGGCTAACGGGACGCTGTTCTAAGAATTTGTTTGCATTCAGAATCGGCAGTTGAGTTTGAATCAGAGCGATCGCGCCCGGTGGCATTAATGATTTGTCCGTGGCGATCGAGCGTTCTGCCGTCACCGGAACGCCTAAACTCCCTATCGCGGGTGCACCTTGAGTATTTTGAAAGAAAACAAACCGCCGATTGCGAGGCAAGTAAATATCCAACTCGTCGGGATGCTGCTGAAAATAGCTCACCACATTGGGAAGATTCAAATCTTCGAGGCGGAGTTTGCCATCTTTGACCAATTCTCGCCCGATGCCTGTGTAAGGTTGATTGGTGTGCCCGGCAACGCCGATCGACATCCTGGTGCCATCGGTGAGTTGCAGTCGAGCCGAGCCTTGCACCTGCACCAGAAACGCTTCTAGACGATCGGGCAACCACACCAATTCCAACCCTCGCAGCAGTCCTTTATTCGCTTGCAATCCGTCTTTGCCTTCTAGCTCAAGGCGAGTAGGATGAGGCGGTTTCAATTTAGCGAGGTCGGGCGATCGATAGAGCGGATAGCGATAGACTGCGGTGCGAACCCGACTCGCTTTATGGACTGGCTCAAAATAACCTGTGAACGACACCGTTCCCTGAGTATCTTTGCCCGTGGATTGATAGAAGACAAATTCTCGCTCGATCGCTGTCTGCAAATCCTGAGCAGAGCGAGACGTGAGGACAAGTTGTCTAAATCGTCTGAGACTGCGATCGACGCGATCGCGCGTGATCTCTTTCACCGGATAGTTCTGATAAGCCCGAACTGCCTGAGCCGTTTGCAAATAGCGTAAGCTGTGGTCGATCGCGGTCAGCAACGCTTGACGATCGCTAGAACGTTCCCACAGTCGATCGTCAAGGGCGTTGAGCGGCTGAGTCGCGGGTTTGAGCGGAATCATCGGAACCGCAATCATCGGATTGACCGACGCTGATGGAGTGGGCAACGGTCGAGCCGGATTGACCCACACTCCAGATATCCCCAACGTCACCAGCGCCAAAAAACGAGGGATTCCAGCGATTCGTAAGTTTCTCATTCTGTCCAACTCAACTCAGCTAGAAGCGGGACGATCTCAGAACTCCTAAGTTCCTCCAGTCTCAATAGCGATCGACGCTTCCCGAATAGACTGGCTCAACGCGAATTCCCAGCACTTTAGAAGGACGCACCACCATATATTCCCCTTGAATATTCTTAATGGGAACGCTGATAAAATCACTAGAAGCCGCCTTGGGCACAAGTTCGCCGCTATACCATTTTTGAAAATCTTGAATCGTGGCAAACCGCACTTCTTCGCGATGCCCACCTTCTAGCAAGAGATGGACAGCAAACTCACTCGGAGTTCTAGGCATAGGGGTTTATCTCCAACATGACGACCCTATTATGGTCTGGAAGTGGGTTGAAATAACGTCAGCGCGCGGAATTATTGCCGCAGAACTATGCTAGATGGGCTTGCACGATCGCCACCAATTGCTCTGTCCAATGGCTGACCAGCGCCTCGGTTTCAGCTTCGACCATGACGCGAATCACAGGTTCCGTCCCAGACGCGCGCACGAGAATGCGCCCCCGATCGCCCATGTCTGCCTCTGCTCGCGCGATCGCCGTTTGCACCGCATCGCACGATTGCCAGTTGAGCCGACGATCGCGATCCTCAACCCGCACGTTTTTCAATAGCTGCGGATAGGTCTGAAAACTCTGGTCAACCAATTCCGACAGCGTGCAGCCCGATCGTTGAACCAGGCAAGCCAGATGCAAGGCAGTCAACAAGCCGTCGCCACTGACGCTGTAAGAAGGACAGAGAATATGCCCTGACTGTTCGCCGCCAAGCTGGGCACCGTGTCGTATCATTTCTGCATGAACATATTGATCGCCGACCGCCGCCCGAATCAGTTGACCGCCTTGCTTATTCCAGGCGCGCTCAAAGCCCAGATTTGACATGACTGTAGAGACGATCGTGCCCCCAGGCAGTTGTCCCGATCGGAGAAGCTGCTGTCCCCAAAAATAGAGAATGTAATCGCCATCGACGGTTCTGCCCTGACTGTCAACCGCGAGGACGCGATCGGCATCGCCATCAAAGGCAAACCCGATCTCTGCCGAGTGGTCTTGCACCGCTGCTTTGAGTAACCCCAAATGGGTTGAGCCACAGTTGACGTTGATCTGGTTGCCATCGGGTCGATCGTGCAGACAAATCGTCTCGGCTCCCAGCGCTTGAAAGACTTCGGCAGAGAGTCGCGTCGCCGATCCCCACGCCAAATCCAAGACGACTCGCATTCCTGCCAACGGCTGCGATGTTTGACTCGTGAGCGGAGTCTGCAATGCCTCAATGTAGTGGCTCACCAAGTCCGATCGATGATAGTGCTGCCCCCACTGATTGCCTGAAACCGCCGAAATAAATTCTGTTTGACCCCGCAGTGCCGCTTCGATCTGCTGCTGTAGTGCCGTTGCTAGCTTCGTGCCATCGGGGTTAAAAAACTTGATGCCATTGTCTTCGGGCGGGTTGTGACTCGCAGAGATCATAATGCCCCCGATCGCCCCACAGTGATGAGTCAGGTGAGCCACCATCGGAGTCGGACACAGCCCCAGATCCCACACGTCTAACCCGGCTGCGGTCAAACCCGCCGATAGCGCCATCGCCAACATATTGCTAGAGTTGCGAGAATCTTGACCCAAAATGACGGGCGCGATCGTCGAAGATGCTGACTTTAAAACCTGTCCTGCCCAATATCCAATCTGAAGCGCTAAGGGAGCCGTCAACACCTCTCCCGCCTGACCGCGAATTCCGTCAGTGCCAAACAGGGCTGAATTGGGAAGCACGATCGTCCCCCACCTTAGAGCACCAGAAGTCGAGGGACTGATGAGTTGAGTCCTTACGGGCGATGAAACCATAGCTGAATCCTGCTCCTCACACGTGTTATTGGGAGAATACCACTTCTCCCGAAAAAGACACTCACACCCCTACCGACGACAATAAAGCCTGAAATTCTCCCCAAGAGATCCCTTTTTGAATGTAGCGGGGATCGTTGGGATTGTAAGGGCTTTCTAGCCGATCGATCGACAGAACCGTTGCCCGATCGCACACCACAGGCACATCTGGATCAAACGCAGTCGGATTCATCAACGAGCTAGAAAACCCCTTAAAAATCGCTACTTCATCGGGTTGCCCGTCTGTCTCGATCGCAACCAGCAAAACCTCGTTCGGGCGTTTAAGCGTGTACTGTTCTAACCGTCGCCCCAGAGAATCAGCCATAGATCATGATCCGAATTAGATATCTTAGTTGCCCATCGCCGATCGCTTGCGCTTACCGACTTTAAAAAAGACAAAATAGCCGAAGTAGAGCGTGTAGACAATCAGCCCAGCGATCCCCAAAAATCCTAGAAACCAAGGCTGAGTTGAGCTGTGGAAATATTCTCGATATAGCCAGGCTGGCTCTAACCAGGTGCGACAGACGGCATCGCTTTGAATCTCAGCACTCGTTTGCAAAGCGCATTTCAACACGGGCAGTTGTGCCAAAACGCCCAGCCCACAATAAATTGAGACTGCCCAACGCCAGGAAGTCATCATCAATTTCAATGGGCTTGCAAGCTGCTCACGAATTTCTTCATTCAAATCAGCCCAGTACCAGAGTGAGACCGGGATGAGAACGCGAGCGAACCAACCAGCAAAAAACGCGATCGGCAATGCTCCAATCAATAGATAGATGGTAATCGCCAACAGGCTTGCAACTCGCCAATAGATGGTCAGCAATCGCTGCATCGCATCTGCCTTCTGCACAAATGCCCAGAGCAGCAGCGCCAGAGGCACGACGACCAGAAAAAGAATCGCGAGTCGATAATCAGCCCAAACAAACGGGGAAAACCAGGGGACATCTTGCATAGTAATTCGCAGTGAACGAAGCGCATCTCGCAACACGCCTAGCTTAAACCATAAAAAACAAGCAATTAGACTACCACAAAGGGAAATCTTCATTGCTTGTCCAATGATTCTAGACGATGGATTCAAAATCGACCCGATCGTGTTTTAGTTGTCGTAAACTCGGCACTCTAGCGCGTCAGGGTTGTCGTCGCAGAACTGCTCTAAAGAGTTTTTGGGCTTAGCCTGAAGTTGGTGAGAGCGCTCTGCCTGAAGCTCTTCAACGACATCCCATGCAGCCGCGCACTTAGGATCTTTGCCGTCAATGCCGCAGATCTCGCGGGCATTGTCACGTTCTTGTTCAATCTGCTTTTCGATTTCGCTCATGATTATAATTTCGTCCTTTCGTTGAACGGAGATACTGAAACAGGTCGCTCAAAGCGTTTGAGAGAGTAGGTAGTGCAGGTCAGGTTTTTGGAGTGCCGCTCACCTGATATCGCTAAAGCAGTGATATTGGCGATTGCAGGTCTGTTTCTCGATCGAGAGTAATCTCTTAAGATTCAGCTATCTGCAATGAATGCAACACTTTTTGAGCCTGAGAGCACTCACGACTATGGATGTTTCAATATTTTAACCTGCTTTCAAACCAGAGTCGCGTTCGGAAAACCCAGCAAACGATTCAGGGAGGCTCGATTAGAAAACTTATGCCACGATCGCATCGGGTGCGCTTTTGCTCTCAGGCTGATTGCTCCAGTCCACGCACAGGTTGAGTAAACTAGGAATACACGATCGTCTCCACCCTATTAATTAATGGTTCCTGGCAACCGGGAGAAACTTTATGACAGAACCAACCCCTGACTCAATGAAGTGGGTTTGTGCCCTCTCAACGCGCCCTTCGCTTGAAGCAGCCGTGATAGAAGTGGTTGAGCAAGCGCAAACATTGTTAGAGACTCCTGCTGATTTGGGGTTTGTGTTCATCTCCTCTGCGTTTGCCAGTGAATTTTCTCGGCTGCTTCCCTTGCTGAGAGACAAACTGCCAGACATTCCGCTGATTGGTTGCAGTGGAGGCGGCATTGTCGGAGTGTCTCAGCGGGGCAAGGTGCGTGAAATCGAAGGAGAACCTGCTCTCAGCCTGACGTTGGCAGCGCTTCCGGGGGTGAAGATTAAGACTTTTCATCTAACGGCTGAAGAGTTGCCCGATCTAGACAGTTCGCCGGATGCGTGGGTCGAGTTAGTTGGGGTGCCGATCGCCGATCAGCCTCACTTTGTCGTTTTAGCCGATCCCTTCTCTGCCAAAGTCAATGATCTGCTGCAAGGGCTAGACTATGCCTACGCCGGGGCTTCTAAAGTCGGTGGGTTGGCAAGCTCTGATCGCATGGGCGGCACAACTGCGCTGTTTTGCAACGATCGCTCTTACCGAGAAGGATCGGTTGGGGTGGCGCTCAGTGGCAATCTTGTCATGGACACGATCGTCGCTCAGGGATGCCGTCCGATTGGGCAACCCTATTGGGTGACAGAAGGCGAACGAAATATTGTCCTGGGCTTGCAAGAGCGTGACAGTTTAGAAGAAAGCTCGGCATATAGCCGCAAAGTTGCCACTCAGCGCACTCCGTTAGAAATTTTGCGAGAAGTGATCGACACTCTGAGCGAAGACGATCGGGATTTAGCGCAACACTCTCTGTTTGTAGGAGTGGCGCAAAATGAGTTTAAGCAAGGGTTAGAGCAAGGCGACTTCTTGATTCGCAATCTGCTGGGCGTTGATCCACGCGTGGGCGCGATCGCGATCGGCGATCGCATCCGTCCGGGGCAGCGCATCCAGTTTCATCTGCGCGATGCCCAAACCTCTGCCGAAGATTTAGAAGTCTTGCTGCAACGCTATCAAACCGAGACCGACGCAAAATCATCGGCGATCGGTGCTTTAATGTTCTCCTGCATGGGGCGGGGCGAAGGGCTGTATGGCGAACCCAATTTCGACACTCAGATGTTTGCTCAATATCTCGATCGGGTTCCGGTGAGCGGCTTCTTTGGCAGCGGTGAAATCGGTCCGGTTGGCAACACGACGTTTTTGCACGGCTACACATCGGTGTTTGGCATTGTGAAAGAAAAAGATTAATTTGAGTTTTTCACCCTTTCCAGGAGGCTCGTTTGGCTATTGTTCGGGTGCGTGAGCACGTCAATCCCTTAAGTCGAAAGTATCAAACTCCCGCAGAATCGCCTGATTGGGAAAAAATCTATGCCGACTTGACGCTGCCTCTGCACCTAGATATCGGCTGCGGACGGGGACGGTTTTTGCTTAAAATGGCACAGCTTCAGCCAGAGTGGAATTTTTTGGGATTGGAGATTCGGGAACCGTTGGTTGATCAATCGATCGAGTTTCGCGATCAGTTGGGGTTGCAAAATCTCCACTATTTGTTCTGCAATGTTAATAACTCGCTGCCTGCTCTGCTTGCGCCGCTCAAACCGGGGACGCTGCAACAGGTGACGATTCAGTTTCCTGACCCGTGGTTTAAGCGTAAACATCAAAAACGACGCGTCGTGCAGCCCGAAGTCGTCGAAGAATTAGCACTCCATTTAAGCAATGGTGGTCGGGTGTTTGTCCAATCTGATATCGAAGAAGTGGCGATCGAGATGGTCGATCGCTTTGCTGCCCATCCTGCGTTTCACCGTCAAGACTGTGATTGGTTGACGGATAACCCGATGCCCATCCCCACTGAGCGAGAAGCCTCGACGCTGGAGCGAGGGGAACCTGTTTATCGAGCCGTGTTTTATAAACACAGAGACTAAGCGATGCGATCGCTCTACCGTCCACGATCGCTCCTGCATGATTGACTCAAGTGCGATCGTGCTTCTCACTCAAATAAAACTTCTCTAAGCAGCCTAAAACTGTTGGTAAAGCGCATCAACGGCTTGCTTTAAATCTGGCAGGTAGTTTTCCACCACATTCCAGATGATATCGAGGTCAATGTCTAAATATTGATGGGCTAGGACATTGCGAAAATCGCCAATCGTTCTCCAATCAATTTCAGGACGTATCGCTTTCCAATCATCTGGTAGTCGTTGGGTTGATTCACATAGGGTTTGCAGATTTCGGATCACTGCATCCTGAGTTTTCAGATCTGCAAAAAATGCAGCTTTTCCCGCCACAGTGTAAGCTTCAATTCGATTAATACAGTCCCGAACGTGTACCAGATAAACACGGCTATCTTTCATAGCGATCGAGCTTCACTTAAGATGCGATCGCGGATGAAATAGTGCAGCGATTTTTCGGTTACGACATCAACTTTATGTCCTAGCAATGCCTCTAATTCTTGGATTAAACCGACAGGAAACCAGGGGCTTAACGATTCACCTAAATCTACTAGAAAATCAATATCACTGTTGGGTTGAGCTTCTCCCCGAACAACGGAGCCAAATACCCGCACGTTTCTAGCGCCGTGTTGAACCGCAATTTCTAGAATGCGATCGCGCTGCTCATTGAGAATTGCTTCAATCTTCAGTGTTTCTTGGGTTTTCATAGACAACCAAGCTGTCGCCATTCTTGCACTTTCAATCTATCTCTTTTTTCTTCAACGATCGCTCTTGCATGATCGGATGAAGAACAATCGCGTCATTAAGAGAGCAGGGCATACAGTTTTTCTACGATTTGCTTATGAGTTTTGTGGATAACCCGCCTAGCTGACGCTGGATCATGGAGTGGCGCAGTGTGAGCAAATGATTTAGCCTCAGCACGGAGGTTTTTTTGAGTCCAGTGACGGCAAAGTCAGGGTGAGTCGCATCTAAGATTAGGTCGGTAGCCAGGGGGTGAGTCGGAAGGCGGCTGGTAATGAGTGCGAGAACGACGTGACGATGTTCTCCGATCGGGTTTGTTAACGCGTAAGCAGGTCGAATTTTACTATCAGATAGATCGTCGTAGGGAAATTCAACCAGAACGATGCTACGTTTCATGGTCGATCAGTTTACCGTCTTCTAGTGTGTAAATGTCTTCGTCAGGATCACTGAGAAGATCGATCGCCGAAGTTTTGAGAGCTGCTAAAGACCATTCTTGAGCGTCGTCTTGATCGGGGAAAAGCAAGATGCCTCGAAAGCGAATGGGTTTTAGGGCAGCCAGGGGTTGGTCTAACTCGACAATGCCCTGTTCGTCAATGCTGCCTGTGATTTCGATGGCTTTCATGGGCTTTACGATCGCTCAACTGCTTCTAAAGTATCTTATTTTCACGATTCCCCTACACGATCGGCTGAAGGGCGATCGCGTGTGCAAAAGTATCGGTTTGTATAGGCAGGAATTTCTAGGCTGATGCTGCTGGAACCCTAATGAGAAAGAGTAGCAAGGTGATCTGCAATCCAAAGTTTGATAATGGCTTGGCGTGTGACTCCAAGGCGCTTGGCTTCCTGGTCTAGTGCTTCAAGCATCCAGATGGGAAAGTCAACATCAACACGCGTCTGCTCGTAGCCTGGATGATTTGCTTGAGAGAGGTCTAAAAGATTGGTAATGTCTTCGCCATTGTCAAATCTAGTGTCAAATTCGTCTGCTTTCATAAATTTCTACCTCTTCTGTGCGAGAGCGTCGAACCGAAATAATGCGTACTCTGCTGTTTCGGTAGGTGACAACGGCTGACCAGCACTTTTGGTTGATTGTACCAATCACTAGAAATCTTGGCTCGTCTTCTGTTCTAGCTGGAATCTCGATTCTGTCGGAATCAGCCCACAGTTGTTGTGCTTTGACGAAGCTAATGCCGTGTTTCTCTTGATTAGACTGACTCTTAGCTTCATCGAACTCGAATTTCATAGGGTATTTGAACCATGCCTCTGATTCCTGATTGAAAGAAGCGATCGTTCTTCTCCACAATA
>Ga0209512_1004370_pt1 | contig 12412 bp, 11 predicted proteins | sample frozenSSSSmetaG_FD_184142 | JGI IMG/M metagenome (GOLD analysis project Ga0209512, IMG submission 184142) | Glacier valley bacterial and archeal communities from Borup Fiord, Nunavut, Canada, to study Microbial Dark Matter (Phase II) -... | ecosystem: Environmental > Aquatic > Freshwater > Ice >... | reverse complement strand
CAGCTAATGCGTAGGTTGGGCTAACGCTTTATCAGCCCAACATTCTGCGCAGATGTTGGGCTGATAAAGCGTTAGCCCAACCTACGCGAGTGCCAATATTTATAGTGGTCTTCATGCAATTGCCCTGTGTATCTATACTCCTCCCCATTCAAAACACCGGATATAAACCATAAGTAATTCAATGTGAAAACAAGGCAGGAATGGTCATGTTTTTCAATATAGTGCGGGTTGCGCCGCCCATGATCATTTCTCTGAAGCGAGAATGGCCGTAACCGCCCATCACAAGTAAATCGGAATTTAAGTCAGTTGCTATTGATAACAAGGCGTTGCCAATTTCTGCCTTTGTCTGATGAATGGAAACCGCTGACTTAACGCCGTGGCGTCCTAAATAAGCTGAAATAGCTGCACCTGGCTGGCCACCATGTACATCACTTGTCGGATTGACGATGACTATATTCACTAATTCGGCCTCGCGCAGTAAAGGAATGGCATCTGTGACAGCGCGCGTAGCAGCTCTGCTGCCATCCCAGGCAAGTGCCGGACGTGTTCCAATATTATTGAATTCGCCTGAGTAAGGAATGATGATGACGGGCCGGCCTGAATTTATAATCATATATTCTGGAAAGTCATCCATCACGACCGGGGAAGTTTCATCCGGATTAGTTTGTCCGATAATGACCAAATCACAATAGCGTGCTCTCAAAGCACTGCCGCCCGACGCATCATCTTGTGTGATTTCACTGGAAAAAGAAGTTACACCTAAACTGGCAACTTGCGTTTTGAAATCGGCGACGTTCTGTGTAGCGCGTTCACGCAAATAGTCTAAATGACTCAACAAACCTGGATCAACGCCATTGATATTACCGTCTTGATAAATAAAGCGCGTAACGCCCGTATCGGCTAAGCCTGTCAAATGTGCCTTATGTTTCAGAGCCAATTCCGCTGCCAATTTAATGCGATATGGTGAACGACTGGTGTCATCAATGTGAACGAGGATAGTTTTATAAGACACGATATTTCCTTCCCAGGTGAAGTGATATGAGCAGTCTAGCTTCTAATTTACCCGACAGCAACTCAGTCCCTCCGCCATTTATTTAGATATCATCGGAAGCAAACAGGGCCAGACATTGTTCAAAATTTGAGGATGTGCAGCAGCAGTTGGATGAAGCTGATCGGCCTGAAAAAATTCCGCTTTATCAGCAACACCTTCCAGTAAAAATGGGACGAGCGGCACTTTCGCTTCACGGGCAATTTTTTTGTACATAGCGACGAATTGATCTGTATACATTGGACCGTAATTGGGGGGAATTTGCATTCCAATTAACAGCACTTTCGCTCCCGCAGATTTGCTTTTATTAATAATAGAAAAAATATTTTTTTCCGCAGAAGTTAAAGGCAAACCACGCAAACCATCATTGGCACCGAGTTCAACAATTACAACGGCGGGTTTCTTTTCATTTACTAATTTAGTAAATCGGTTTAAACCGCCACTTGTCGTATCTCCACTTATACTGGCATTGACTACGCGGACGTCAAATTTATTATCTTTAATGCGTTGTTGCAGCAATGCCACCCAACCAGTTCCGCGAGCTATTCCATATTCTGCTGACAAACTATCTCCTAACACCAAGACGGTTTTTGGTGCAGAATGAGCAGTTACCAAATTGCATAACAACAGCAAGCTTAAGACAATTTTTTTTAACCCAAGTTCTGAAAGGCGGATTTTTTGCATGATAGACATATTCCCAGATAATGTAATTAACGACGCGAGAACTTCAGAGGCATTGCAAGTTCCGGCGATTGACGTTGTCAATTTAAGCAAGCGTGTTTTTGATACGGACGGTGAGCTGACCATTTTGCGCGAAGTGAATTTTACCGTACCGACCAGCCAGACAATGGCAATTGTTGGTGCGTCGGGTTCTGGTAAGTCCACTTTGTTAGGTTTACTGGCAGGTTTAGATGTGCCGAGCTTCGGTTCGGTCTTTATCGATGGCATCGATATTTTTAATTTGAACGAAGACGAAAGAGCCGCATTACGCAAAGCAAAACTCGGTTTTGTGTTTCAGTCTTTTCAATTGCTCGGCCATTTAACCGCGCTGGAAAATGTGATGTTACCGTTGGAGCTGAGAGGCAATCAATTTACCTCCAAAGAAATTCGCGAAAAAGCAGAGAACATGTTGGCCAGAGTTGGATTATCCAGCCGCTTAAAACATTATCCAAAATATTTATCGGGTGGCGAACAACAACGCGTTGCTTTGGCTCGGGCATTTATCACTGAACCACCGTTATTATTTGCCGACGAACCGACCGGTAGTTTAGATGCAACAACAGGGGCAAAAGAAATGGAATTGATGTTTTCACTGAATCGTGAACATGGATCGACCTTAATTTTGGTCACGCATGATCCTAAACTGGCGCAACAATGCGAGCGCGTGTTGACGATTTCTGCCGGGGCGGTGGTTTAATATTCCAGAACCTCAGGAGATACTTCATGCCAATCACCGCCTTGCAATTGCAGAAATTAATGGAAGAAGTGGAACGTGAAGATCCAATAGATTTTGCTGATTTACCATTTGATGAAAAAGAATTGCGCAGTTTGATTTCAAATCATGTGTGCGATATGGCAGCGAAGTTGGAAAATTTTAGTGAAGAAGACAGACGCCTGACCTTGTTAGCCGTAGCAGCCAAACTGGTGCTGGAAAATTTTGTTTTGCATTTGCGTTTATTAACTGAACATGGCGTGCCGGTTAATCCGGATGTACAGGCTTTGTTGCGTGAATTGCGGAATAAAAAATAATTTTCTATAAAGAGTTTTCTATGACTAAAAATAATCTCGCTATTTCCTACGACGATATTATTTCCGCAGCCGATATGTTGAAAGGCGTGGCGCATCGCACGCCTGTGTTGACGTCACGTCAGGCTGGTGAAATCGCCAACGCCCAATTATTTTTTAAATGTGAAAATTTTCAACGCATCGGCGCATTCAAATTTCGCGGCGTTTATAACGCTATCAGCAAACTCAGCGCAGATCAGCAACGCCGTGGCGTGGTCGCTTTTTCTTCCGGTAATCATGCACAAGCGGTAGCGTTGGCCGGACACCTGCTGAATGTGCAAGTAAAAATTGTTATGCCACACGATGCGCCCGCGATGAAGGTTGCCGCTACACGCGGTTATGGCGCGGAGGTGATTATTTATCAGCGTGGTGTGGAAGATCGTGAAGTCATTGCGAATTGCATCATGAAGGAATTTTCGCTGGCGCTCATTCCTCCTTTTGATCATCCCGATGTGATAGCTGGTCAGGGAACGGCTGCCAAAGAGTTATTCGACGAAGCAGGGCAGCTTGACTATTTATTCGTCAGCACCGGCGGTGGCGGACTACTTGCCGGCAGCGCGATTGCCGCTGCGCATTTGTCACCACACTGTGTCGTGATTGGTGTTGAACCTGAAGCTGGCAACGACGCTCAGTTATCACTGCGTAGCGGTAAGCCGGTACACATCGACGTACCAGTTACCATTGCTGATGGCGCACAAACACAGCAAGTTGGAAAATTGACTTTCCCAATTTTGCAGACGCACGTTAAAGATATTGTGACTGTGACAGATGCGCAGTTGTGCACGCAAATGCGATTTTTTGCAGAACGGATGAAGATGGTTGTTGAACCAACCGGGTGTTTAGCGGCAGCAGCTGTGATGCACAAGGTTATTGATGTTGCGCGTGCCAGGGTTGGCGTTATTGTCAGCGGAGGAAACGTTGATATTACTATGTTTGGTCATTTTATCCGTGATGCAAAATACTTTGCCTGAACCAAATTGACATGCACTGAAACTCTGTTTGTTATGCGTTTACGTTTGCTATATTCGGGCCGTGTTAAAGGTCTTCATAAATCTCAAATGGCAATGGTTGTTTCGGAGGAGGTTGGGCTACTTAACGCCGGAGATTGAATAGGGGTTTTCGTAATTCCTCCAGATCCAGACGCATACAATACGTGCCATTCCTTAGTGTCATTTTTTTGAATACGGATGAAGAAGTGGAAAACGCGGGTTGAAATTTAAAACTACTAACAATAATGGAGAGAAATAATGTCTATTCCTGATTCGATCTTAGTTAAAAATCGAGCGTTCTTTTTGGTTATAACGCTTAGTCTGATGTCATTGCCGGCAAATGCCGGAACCTTTTCAAAATCGACGTATGGAAAAACGGCGCAAGGCGAAACAGTCGGGCAGTACACCTTAAAAAGTGACAAGGGTGTGACGGTAAAGTTTATTAGTTATGGCGGCATCATCACGGAAATCAATACGCCGGATAAAGACGGCAAGCTCGCTAACATTGTGCTGGGATTTTCGTCATTAAAGGACTACGAAAAATTTAATGGGTCGATTCATTTTGGCAGTCTGATCGGCCGTTATGCGAACCGGATTGCAGGTGGAAGTTTTAAGCTCGATGGCAAAACATATTCATTACCAAAAAATAATGGAGCACACACCTTACATGGCGGGCCAGATAGTTTTGATACCAAAGTCTGGAAAGTGAAACAAGTGAAAACGAAGAATGCGGTCGCTGCCGAGCTGACTTACGTGAGTCAGGATGGTGAGAACGGTTTTCCGGGAACGTTGACCACGCATGTCACTTACACCTTAACTGACGATAATGATTTGCAGATGGATTACCGTGCCACTACGGACGCGGATACGGTCGTCAATCTGACCAATCACAGTTATTTCAATCTTGCCGGTGAAGGCAGCGGCAGCATAGAAAATCAAGTCATTGAAATTGCCGCAGCACGCTATACGCCGACTGATGCCACATCAATTCCAACCGGTGAGTTGGCCACTGTCGTTGATACACCAATGGATTTACGTAAGCCGACCCGCTTCGGTGCACGCTTGCGTGATTCGTTTCAACAAATGTTGTGGGCTCACGGTTTTGACCAAAACTGGGTGCTCGACAATGGCGGAGGCATTGAGCCAGGTTTCGCTGCGCGCGTGGTCGATCCACATGGCGGACGTATGTTGGAAGTGTATACAACGCAGCCAGGTTTGCAGTTGTATACCGCTAACTGGCTCGATGGAGGCGTGGTCGGTAGTTCGGGAAAAACTTATCGCCAAAGTGATGCGTTTGCACTGGAAGCTGAGCACTTTCCTGATTCGCCAAATCAGCCATCGTTTCCGAGCACCGAATTAAAACCTGGTGAGGTGTTACGCGAATGTACTGTATATAAGTTTCGTGTGATGGAATAAAGTAGCTACGAAGTTCCCAACAAAACCCGGTCTGGCCGAGTTTTTTTTGCGCTAAGTATTAATCGCTAAGTATTAGTTGGGAAGAGCCTTTTGTTGAGATCCAGGGGCGTAGTTAAACTTAAATTCGTGAGCTCAAAGCTGAGTTAAATTTAACGCTTTTCGAATCTCAATCACCAATTCACCGGCACAAAGCCCCACCGGACCGACGCCATTAGCGACTAAATTGTCAGCCGCTGCGCCATGTAGCCAGACCGCTGCTAATGCCGCCTGCCATACATTGTGATGTTGGGCGGCGAGTGATCCGCATACACCAGCCAACACGTCTCCCGTACCGCCTGTAGCAAGACCGGCATTGCCAGTAGGATTAATAACGATATGACCGTGAGGGTGAGCGAGGATGCTGCCGGAACCTTTTAAGATGATGAGCGCCGCATATTTTTGCGCTAAATTTTTTGCCGCTGCAATCCGGTCAGCCTGCACTTCTTCCACGCTGCAACCCAATAACCGTGCGGCTTCTAATGGGTGCGGCGTGAGTAAGGTGCTGAGCGGCTTTCTCCCCTGGCAAAGTGTAAGCAACGCAGGTTGTTGCGCCATGATATTCAGGGCATCGGCATCCATTACTAATACAGGCGCGTTTTGCAACGCGTTGCGCACCATATCCACACCGGTGCCAGACTGTCCCAGTCCGGGTCCAATCACCACGACCGTGGCGTTTTGCAATGGCACTTGTTCTGCCAGGCGACACATTAACTCCGGTTGCAGCACATCAAACGCCGGGGGCGACTCGATGAAAGCCACCACAACCCGTCCGGCACCGGAATAGAGTGCTGCACGTCCTGCCAGAATAACCGCGCCTTGCATACCGGTTGCACCACCAATAATGGCGACGGTTCCATTGCTGGCTTTATTGCTGTTGTGCCGGCGTGGCTGAAAAATTTCAGCAAACAGTTCAACCCTGTTTAGTTCTATATCAGATGACGGAAAAAATTTCTTAGCAACTCCTAAATCAGCAACTTCGACTACGCCTGCGTAGTCACGACCATGGCAGGTATGTAAGCCTGGTTTGTCACCAATAAAAGTTATCGTATGGCTGGCCCGAATGGCGATGGGCGAAATGAGATCACCTGTATCCGCATCTAAACCGCTGGGAACATCCAGAGCAAGAATAGAAAAAGAACGACGGTTATGCAGAGTATTAATTTGTTCGATTTGCCGTTGTAAAACAGCTGGCATGGTTCGTTTTTTTAATCCAATACCAAATAAGCCGTCAATGACTAATGCAAAGCTTTTTTCGAGAGAGGTATCGCTATCCAGCCAGATCAATTGAGGGCAAGCCTGCGCTTCATAATATGCGTGTAGGTATTCTGCTGACATTGTTGCTTCAGGCGCATGATGAAGTACAAATATGTCGTACCCGGCTGTTGCTAAATGCACCGCGGTTTGCAACGCATCAGCGCCGTTATTTCCCGGACCGGCAAAAACTAAAATGGATTGATCCGGTTTTTTGAGTAACGAATTATTGAGTAACTTCAGCGCTGCCTGTGCAGCTGCTTGTCCCGCAGCTTGCATGAGTGCACCCGGCTCAGACGAGATCAGCGTTGCTTTTTCGATTTGGCGTAGTTGGTTGGTTGTGTAAAGCATCGTTGATCCTTTTAAACTTCGTTTCTTGCAAATGGATTCCTGATCGCACCTTGCATTGCAGCCCGCTCACGGGCAGAAACACTGTAGGGTGGGCACGCTTTTGTGCCCACGCGGTCGTTGATAAACCAAAATGCACATTACGAATCTGATTAATCAGCCAACCGCGTGGGCACAAAAGCGTGCCCACCCTACGAAGCCCGCGCCGTGATTAAGGTTCTTGGATAACCAACCAACACTTATCTGGTAGCCCCTTCTGAACAATTTTTCTGAGCGGGAATTACGCCCCAATCTATTTCCACTTGCGGTCCCGTGGCTTGTTTCGTCCACGGTAAAGTCAGATGGCCCTGATGACTGCTGAGTTTGAGTAACCTCAGTAATTCAGGCGGCGTGAAATTTTCCCCCATGATATCCGGACTGCGCTCGACCACAACTAACACACCACATGCAGTGTTCGCGTCGGGTTTGACCCAAGGTGATTTGTTGTAGTCACCATCAATTAATACCTGAATTTCATGTTTTGCATTCATGGCGATATTGCCTGCGATCCAGGTGTCTCCAGCTATCAGGGTGAGTGGCGTGCTGTTGTATTTTTTCCAAATGGATAGCAGCTGACCGGAAACTTCAGACCCCGGATAAGTTGCGCGGGTAGCGCGTCCGGTTGCCTCCGAGAGTGGTCCGCGTGCGATGCCAAAGCCAACACTGCTGATGACTTGCAGAATGATCACAAGAAAAATAGTCCGGCGCAACATGTTGGCGGAATCAGCTAAAAACCACCAACTGAAGAACCCAAACGGCAGGAAAAAAGTGGCAGCCCAATGTGCGGTAAGCGGTACGTTAAAAATCAGTGCAAAGAGCAGTGTGAAAACTAACGGGCTGATACCGATGATGAGCAAGAACAAACGGTCAGACGAAGCAAGCTGGCTGGCTATCGTGGGTTGCCTTGGTTGTGTGGATGATTTATTTCTGTTCCAAAATATCAGCAAAGCTAATGCAATCAACAACGGTGCGATGCGGCCAACATTGGTCTCTACAAATTCCCGGACGGTAACCAATTGTGCGATGCGTGAAAGAGGTTTGCCGATGGAATTGCTGACGTAAATCAGCGGGTTGTCCTGATTTGCACTATGACCAGCGCTGGAACCTTGTCCCTGTTGCATTAGCCAGAAAATGTGTGGCGCCATTAAAAGTAAAAATAGCAGACTGGCGATAGCTATCCCTTGCCAGGTAGATTTTTGTTTTAGTTTGCCAGTCCAGATTAAGTACACAAAAAAGCAAAAAAATTGAATTAAGGCACTGTATTTGGTGAGCATGGCAAAGCCGCAGAATATCCCCAGCCATGCCCAATCTGCTAAGCGTTGATAGCGTGTGGCACGATAAAACATCCATATTGCGCCGGCAATGGACCACAGTTGCATGGTGTTGTGATTATTCATCACGCCGCGCACGGTGAAATAAGCGATCAGTGACGTCAGCAAAATGGCGATGAGCGCATAACCACTTTGTTTAGTTTGCGTAGCCTGCGTAAACGAAAATTCGCAGCCGAGTTTCCAGACAAAAAACAGCGCTAACACGACGCTGAGCTGGCCGGTGAAAAAGGTCAGCCATATCGGATGACCGAATAGGGTGATCATCCCGTGCATTACCCAGGAAGGGAGTGGCGGATGTTTGTAATAGCCCCATTCGAGCGAAGAGCCCCACACCAGCTCTTCCATATTGTCCCAGTCCGGGGCGCTATGACTGAGGCCAGTCAGGGTACTCCACAGGATCAGATGGAGTAACAATAAAAGCAAAACTACCGGGAGTAAATTACCCGACTTCAGAGAAAACAGAGAAAACAGAGTTGATCTAGTGGCGTTGGAATTCGGCATTGAGAAGAATATCGGAAAGACGGTGAACGTTGATTTGATATTGCTGAAGTAACTGTGGGAACGCGTCTGAGTTGAAAAAAACGTATTCTGCTTTACGTGCTGATCCGATGGCATCCGATTCCGGAAAACTGCTGGCAGGGTGGCACATGATCAGGTTACCAGAGACGCCGCGGTTGCGGATACGCTGTAACCATTGTTCAAATAAAGCGCCGTAGTCTACTGTATTGAAATCATATACACCAGAGAAACCCTGATTGCTGATAAGTTTTGCGCGCTTTAATTGCGCATGGAGTTTTGCGCCACCGAGTAATTTTAATATCAGTGCTTTTTTGCCATACCGGACGCTACTGGGAACCGTATTTCGCACCCAGGGTAAGTTATTTCCGTAACGTTGGATCACTATTTTCTGCATCACTTCGCGGATGAGCGGAAGTTGATGAATATGTTGATGACCATCGATAAAGGCAGGCGCTTGTTTGAGGTGCTGCTCAAATGCATCGCATTGTTGCTGTAATTGTGTCGCTATCGTTGTTGAATTGAGCTGGCGCAAGTAAGCGCGTGTAATTAGCGAAGTGAGTGGATAGCTGAGAGCCTGAGTTCCGAATGATTCTGTTAAATTGAAATGCAGTCCAAAATCTGCCACGTCCTGAAAGTCATGTAAGCGTGGCGCATTGGCTGGCCAGCGTGGAGCGCTGCTCATGCAACTGACTGCGCTTAAACGTTGTTGCGCCAGCAGAGTACAAATGGCCTGATCAATTCCTTCATGCTGGGCATAGTCATCAGCGCAGATAGCGATACAGAGTTTGTTCATAGCCTCGTAGGGTGGGCACGCTTTTGTGCCCACCATGGTTGATTAATTTTATTTCTCAAAAAATTTCATCACTTATCAAACGTTTTGCCATATCGAACTTTATTGAAATTTCAACGATGGTGGGCACAAAAGACGTGCCCACCCTACGCGTCGATTTCATTTTTATCCGTATCTTCTGCAATCAAATACAACGGGCGTTGCTTCACCTCATCATAAACACGCCCGAGATACTCGCCGAGAATGCCGATAGAAAGTAATTGCACGCCAGAAAAGAACATCAAACCCACAGTAAGCGTTGGCCAACCTGGTACTTCTTTGCCGATGATGAGAGTTTCAATCGCGACATACGCGGCATACAAAACGGAGATCAACGAAATTGCCGCGCCGATACCGCCCCAAATCCGCAGCGGTAATGTAGTGAAAGCAGTTACACCAGTTAAGGCGAGATTTTTTAAGGCATTAAAATTGAACGACGAATTACCAGATGGACGGTCCATAGGAATGAAAGGCAGGGCAATGCTTTTAAATCCAACCCAGGCATACAAACCTTTCATAAAACGATTGCGTTCCGGGAGTTTTTTTAATGCATTCACTACACGCCGGTCTAGCAAACGAAAGTCGCCTGCATCGCGTGGAATCGTGAAGCGCGAGTCGCCTTCTAATAATCGATAAAGCAAATTAGTGCCCAGACGTTTAAGCGCAGATTCATGACTACGATTAGCAATAACACCGAACACCATATCGTAACCACCGCGCCATAATTGCACCATTTCAGATAACAGATTGAGCGGATGTTGATAGTCGCCATCAATCAAAATAACGGCATCGCCACGCGCATGATCAAGCCCTGCCGAGAGTGCGGCTTCTTTACCAAAATTGCGTGACAAAGCCAGATAGCGCACGGAGTACTCAGTTAATAGTGGTCTGATGATGTCTGCGGTTTGATCGGTACTGCCATCATCGACAATGAGGATTTCGAAACAAGGAGTGATTTCGGTCAGGCAGGCTGCCAGATCGCGGATAAAGGACGCCAGATGCTCCGCCTCGTTATAGGCGGGAACGACACAGGACAGAAGAAACTGGTCTGAATTAGCGGATCGGTCGGTCATTAGTTTTGGCGTCGTAAATTGAAGTGCGCCATTGTAACAAAGGCGTATTCAGCCTGGCTTCATATCACTGCTATCAGCCCAAACAAGACTCGCATTGACCGCACGCAACCAACCTTTTTTATGATTGTTAACAGTGACTTCATCCATTGCCGGACTAAAGCGACGATCCAGTTTCCATTGCTGCTGAAGTTCATCAACGCTTCCCCAGTAACCAACGGCTAAACCAGCCAGATACGCTGCGCCAATGGCGGTGGTTTCTATGATTTGTGGTCGCACCACATCCACACCCAATAAGTCAGCCTGAAACTGCATCAGCAAATTACTCGCCACCGCGCCACCATCCACGCGTAATTCAGCGATTTTTCCCCCCAGATCAGCTTCCATCGCTTTTAAAACGTCATACGACTGAAATGCAATCGACTCTAATGCCGCACGCGCAAAGTGAGCGGAGGTGGTGCCGCGCGTAATTCCGAACACAGAACCGCGTGCGTAAGCATTCCAGTGTGGCGCACCTAAACCGGTAAATGCCGGAACCATATAAACACCATCGACATGCGCAACGCTGGCAACTAATTGTTCGATGTCTGCTGAAGAGTTGATCATGCCCATGCCGTCGCGTAACCATTGCACTACGGCGCCGCCAATAAAAATACTTCCTTCCAACGCATAAGTTATCTGACCATTTATTTTCCAGGCAATGGTGGTGATTAAATTATTGTGCGATTCAACCGGCACACTTCCCGTATTCATCACTAAAAAACAACCGGTTCCATAGGTGTTTTTTGCCATGCCAACCGTTGTACATAGTTGGCCAAATAAAGCGGCGTGTTGATCTCCGGCGATGGCCGCTATTGGAATAGCAGAATCGAATACGGTAGCTTTGGTATAGCCAATAATTTCTGACGAAGAACGGACTTCCGGCAACAGGCTGCGTGGAATAGAAAAAATCATTAAAAGTTCATCATCCCAATCTAAGGTGTGAATATTAAACAGCATGGTGCGTGAAGCATTGGTCACGTCGGTTACATGCAATTCCTGTTGCGACAAATTCCAGATCAGCCAGGTATCTACTGTGCCGAAAGCTAATTCGCCGCGTTCGGCACGTTCTCTTGCTCCAGGGACGTTGTCGAGTATCCAGCTGATTTTGCTGGCGGAAAAATAGGCGTCGATGGGCAAGCCGGTTTTGGCGCGTATCGTTTTTTCTAAGCCGGCTTTTTTTAATTGATCGCAATATGCTGCGGTCCGGTGATCTTGCCAGACGATGGCGTTATAAACCGGACGTCCTGTTTTGCGTTCCCAGACGATGGTGGTTTCGCGTTGATTGGTAATGCCGATGGCGGCAACCGATGCTGCGTTAATCCCTGACTTAGTTATGGCTTCTGCCGCAACACCAGCTTGTGTTGTCCAGATTTCTTGCGGATCATGTTCGACCCAACCGGGTTGCGGATAAATTTGCCGGAACTCTTTTTTGGCGACTGAGACGATGTTGCCGGCGTGATCAAATAACATGGCGCGGGAACTGGTGGTGCCTTGGTCAAGCGCCAGGATGTAATTATTTTTCATGGGATTTTTCGACAATTTTATTTTGCTTGTAATCATGGATCAACGAAATCAGGCTCCCTTGTATGCTTCTTTTAAAGGGTTGGGTTCGGGTGTTATTTTGGTGGTTATTCAATTTTTATTTAAAATTAGTAGTGCCGCCCTGTGGAGCTTGTGGGCAACCACCGACCTGTGGGCGGGCGGTG